>Ga0209163_1000031_pt1 | contig 374724 bp, 276 predicted proteins | sample MTBAKSrepl2MetaG_FD_187457 | JGI IMG/M metagenome (GOLD analysis project Ga0209163, IMG submission 187457) | Enrichment culture microbial communities om Arthur Kill intertidal strait, New Jersey, USA, that are MTBE-degrading - MTBE-AKS2 (Arthur... | ecosystem: Environmental > Aquatic > Marine...
CACAGAACCAAAGAAAAGACAACCTTCCTGTCCGAAGATAATGATGGAGTTAAATTCTAAAAAAGGTAAGGAAAAAGGACTTTCATTATTTGGGCATGTTATTCGAAGAATATCATGTGCGTTTTTTAGGGGTGTTAAGGAGAGTTTTTTCAAGTTTTTCAAATCTCTGTTTTATCGATTATAATGGAAATTAAGAAAAAAGGCTGATTAAGATACGGGATTTGATTCATATACGGGACCGATTCACATACCTATGAAAACGCTTGATTCGTATGCCTGATTCAAATGTTTGATTCAAATTCTTTATTCGTATGTCTGATTCGTATGTCTGATTCGTATGCTTAATCAGAACTTGATTTTAGAAATACTGCTTCCAAAAGCATATCCTTTATTCTGATAAATTAAATAAAGTGATTTTTATGAGATTAAAAGGTCAGATAGCTGTTATAACCGGTGGGGGAAGAGGGATTGGGAGGGCGATATGCCTCGCACTCGCAAGAGAAGGAGCAGATATTGTAATTGCTGCAAGGACAGAAAAAGAGATTCGGGAAACTGCCCGGATGGTAGAAAAAGCAGGTGGAAAAGCGCTTGCGGTAAGGACGGATATCCGAAAAGAAGAAGATGTCAGAAAAATGATTTCAGAGACAGTAAAAGCCTTTGGGAGGATTGATATTCTCATAAACAACGCAGGGGTAGCATACGGAAAGTATCTTGTGGACACTTCAACAGAAGAATATGAAACTATTATGGATACGAATGTAAAAGGCATGTTTTTTTGCACAAAGTACGCTCTTCCCCATCTGCTTAAGAGGGGAGATGGCAGGATCATAAATATATCCTCAGGTGCAGGAAAGCGCGGGATACCAAAACTCTCTATATACTGTGCTTCAAAATTTGCAGTAATAGGTTTTACCGAGTCCCTTGCTTACGAAATTGGGGGTGGACTCCAGGTGTATGCTGTCTGTCCTGATAGTGTGGATACCCGCATGTACCACTCACTCCACTCGGATGAGCCTGCCCTGAAACCGGAAGATGTTGCAAGGAAAGTTCTTGATCTCTGTTTGCCGGAAACAACTCTTCCTTCCGGCTCTTCAATTGAGGTTTACAGCCTTCCTGTAAGGGTGGTTTAATTCAGGTTTTACTCCGTTTGAAAGAGAGATAAAGAAAGATAAAGATAGATAAAGGAGACGATATCGGGAAGAGGACAAATTCTGATACAAGGTGGAAGCATGTTCAAAAACCGTAAAGATGCGGGAGAGAAACTGGCTCAGGCGCTTGAAAGGTACAGGGCTAAAAACCCTCTTGTCCTTGCTATTCCACGCGGGGGAGTGGAAGTGGGGTTGCAGGTTTCAAGGAGGCTGGGTGCGGATTTCTCTCTTATTATTGTAAGGAAACTGCCTTTTCCTGACAACCCGGAAGCCGGATTCGGAGCAATAGCCGAGGACGGTAGCACATTTATTTTTGAAAATGTCGGTTACTGGCTTGCCAGGGAAACCATTGAACAGATCAAACAGGAACAGATTGCTGAGGTCGAAAGGCGCATAAATGCTTTAAGAGGGGGAAATCCCCTGCCCGAGCTTGCAGGAAGAACCGTGGTCCTTGTCGATGACGGGATTGCAATGGGTTCTACCATGCGGGCAGCCATTGAACTCTGCAGAGCCCGGAAAGCAGGAAAAGTTATAGTTGCTGTGCCTGTTGCCGGGAGAGAGGTAGCAGACGCGATTGAAAAAGAAGCTGACGAACTCATTGTACTCGATATGCCTATCAATTTCAGGGCCGTTGCTCAGGCTTATGAAAACTGGTATGATGTTTCGGATGAAGAAGTGCTTGACCTGCTCAGGGAAAGGATAAGTGAAAAAGAGATAATCGATCACGAGTTTGACCAATCTGAACCAGTAACATGAGAGAGATTCGGGGTCAGGACCTGATGCAGTAAATAGCAGAGTTATTTATCTTCACCGTCACTCTCGAGAGTTTGAACCTGAGGTCAGAATTTTTTCAAGCACCTCTTCCTTTATTGTTTTCACACCTTTTCCTTTATTGTTTTCACATCTTTTGTCTGTACTTTTTATTTACATTTTTTTGCCTTTAGCGGCTCTGCACATCGATTCTTCACTGTTTTTTGAACTTTTCTGGTTTGCCTTCAAAGAGATCTTGACTTTTTTGAAGAGATAGAATTTTTGTAACGATTCTACCTTCCAGAATGAGTTGATTGATACCTATTTTGATGAAACCAATATCTCTTTTTTGATGAAACCAATATCTCTGATTACTAACCGATAATATGTAAAAAAACACGACCAATGGCCAACAATCAGCTAAATTAATTTCCCCGGATTTGCCTGTCGGATCCCGATAAAGATGGTAATTGATATTGTTTTGCCCTGGGAAAATAGTTAAGAATTTTTGATTCTCTAGTTTTGATCTACTTTTCGTATAATTATAAAACTGATCCCAAAACCCGCTTTATTCTCAAATCAATGAAGTTTCAGAAATATTTTCCGTGATCAACGACCCGGTTGAGGATTTTGAATCCGAGATTCGAAGAAGTAATTTTGAGTTGTGGGATCAGCTCGAAAAGAATCGTATAGTAAAAAAAGAACCGAATTTGCATCCGAATTTTTTCAGGGTGTTCAGAATACAGGAACAAAATTTTGAAAGGTGAAAATGATGAATAGATTTTTGGCTTTAGTCTTTTCTTCGGGAACAATTGTCGGCCTTTCTATGGCTGGCCTGGCACTGGTTACGAATATTTTGCTGTCTGAACCGGTTTCGCTACATCCGATACTGGTCTGGTTTTCAATCACAGCAGGCCTGTATACAGCAAACAGGTTAATCGAAGGCGATAAAGATGCAGCAGTTGACAATGTTATTTCTTCTACAGTAGCTGCCTGCAAACCTTTTTTGCTGGTCTTTTCTGTCAGCATGACGTTACTGGGGATATTCCTTGCTTTTTACGAAAGGCTTGAATTGGGGCTCTTAATTGTTTTAACAATCTTTTATTTCGCCCTTTATACAACCGACCTTAAGAAAATCGGATTCAAAAAAGGGGGCGGCGTGCAAAGGATTACCTCGGTGTAAAGAACCTGATGGTCGGAATCGGGCTGAGTTTTGTTGTCCTTTATACGGGAGTCTATTTTCAGACAACCAGCTTTATAGCTTTGACCCTTCTCTGTTTCCGTACCATCCTCAATGAAGCGATGAATACGATCATCTATGACATGAAGGACCTTGAAGCAGACCGCATCAATGGTGTTAATACCTTCCCTCTTGTTTTAGGCATCCAAAAAACGAAGTATTTCCTCCATTTCATAAACGGGGTAGTGGCAATTCTCACACTTGCCGGTTTTTTCCTTGGGGCTTTTCCTCCCTCCTGTCTGGGATTGCTTATTTCATTACCTTATTTTGCATTTCTCATTGAATACCTCGTTCACGAACCCTACAGGAAAGGTCATTTGCTTTTACAGTACACCCTCCTGGACGGTACTTATGTGGTGATGGTTCCTTTCTTAATGCTTCTTGCAAATTAATTTCAATTTTTTAATTTTTTAATTTTTTAATTTTTTAATTTTTTAATTTTTTAATTTTTTAATTTTTATTTTTTACCGGTACTGTACTTCCGACCCTTTTTCTGTATGTATGTGGCCGCAGTATTTACATTTTAAATTTCTCGTCACATAGATTTCATAACTTCTGAGAGTACTTATTTCCTTTACTGATGGCTTTCTTGCCATGCTCGACGCAGGAGAACGGTCTTGCCCAAAAAGACAGAAAAGAAAGAGATAGAAAAGAAAGAGATAGAAAAGAAAGAGATAGAAAAGAAAGAGATAGAAAAGAAAGAGATAGAAAAGAAAGAGATAGAAAAGAAAGAGATAGAAAAGAAAGAGACAGAAAAGAAAAAGACAGAAGAGAAGAAAGAAAATAAAAGCGAGAAATTAAAAGCTCTGAGGACGCTTTTGAGTAAGATTAAGAGCCTAAAAGATCAAAAAGGCGTAAATTTCTGTCTCATTTCCCTTTCAAATCTATTTCGCTTTCTTTTTTTTCAGGGCCTGCAGACAGGCGGGAGGAGGCACCCGTATTTACCTGTGAATTGAAAACGGTTTCCGGGGTTAAGGAAAGTATTCTCTCAGCCCCGGGGACATTTCTTCAGAATACTCTCCATCCTAATTGCGGCGTCGTTTTGTCGGGCGCTTATTATCTGGTGACTGGCGGCCCGGGCCCAGTCCGGCGCAGGGGGGAAAAACGAAAGATTCCCTCCCGAATTTCGGAATAGATCTACTAATAAATCACAATAGATCTGCGGAGTTCGGAAGAAATTACAAAATAAAAAAGAAGATAAAATAAAAAGAGAAGAATAAAAAAGAAGATTTACCTTCTGAGGATCATGGACCTCAGGCGGTCGGCTGCGCTTGCGGACTTATCGGCAATGCCTCCTACCCTTTCAACAAGCCCCATAAGGTGGCAGACGCCTGCCCCTCCGATCGCATCTTCGTGTTCGAAGATCTTTTTTAAGAGGGCTGTCTCAAGTACATCTACATCGTGTTCCAGCTTTTCGACCTCAGGGACGATCTGCATAGTCTCTTTGATTTCTTCTTTGCTGAAAGAAGTGGCAAGAAGTTTGTAAAGCTCACCCACAAGCTGGTCATACACCCTGGCGGTTTTCAGGGAGGTTGCCATGAGTTCCAGAAAGCCTTCCTTGATCTCATCAGGGAGGTTTTTGCAGGGACGCAGGGTCATCCAGTAGGCTGAAGCCTGGGCAAAATCAGCTATAGAGTCCTGCTGCTTAAGGAAAGAAAGGAGGTCTTTCTTGTTCACCGGCAGCCTGACGGAAGAGGGTATGCTTGCCCTTATTTTCTGTTTGATTTTGTCGGCATCATGTTCCAGGATATCGATTTCATTGGTACGCTCATCAAGAAGGGCCTGATTGCCGTTGCAGTAAGCTTCCATTGCTTCAGAGAGCTTTTCGACGGCAAGCACTCCTTTTCTGGCGTGCATTTCGAGGGGGACGAAGGGAGATTCTGCGACCACGTCGAGTACGGAACGGATGTAGTCTTTCATAAAAAGATCACCTTGAGCCCCACAAAGATTATTGCCGATGTAAGGGCAGCTATGGGGACCGTTGCTATCCAGGAAGAAATAATCCTCCAGATTACGCCCAGGTCAACGGCTGCCAGCCCTCCTGCAAGTCCTACACCAATAACCGAACCTACAAGGGTATGGGTGGTCGAAATCGGAAGGGAGCTGTAACTGTGGAGCAGAACAACAGACGCGGTTGCAAACTGTGCGGAAAAGCCGCGCGTTGGGGTGAGTTCCGTGATCTTTGACCCTATGGTTTCGACCACTTTATAACCCCAGGTTGCCATGCCTATTACCATGCCGAGGCCGCCCATTACAAGCACCCAGATAGGGATTTCTGTGCCTGTCACTCCCATCACGTTAAGTGCGGCAGAGAGAGGGCCTACAGCGTTTGCCACATCGTTTGAGCCGTGCGCAAATGCGATATAGCAGGCAGTTATGAGCTGTAAGAATATGAATTTTTTCTCAACGGCAGGCATATCCGAAGCCCTGTGCAGGTAAAGGCTTCTTATTAGAGAGAAGATCAGAAACGCAAGAACAGCTCCAAGAGCCGGAGATACGAACCAGCTGGCAATAATTCTCGTGAGTTCTCCCCAGTGGATGTCAGAAAAAGAGATGATACCGTTATAAGCTGCAACCAGCCCGAAGCCAAGTACCGAGCCGACAATGGAATGGCTGGTTGAGACGGGGAGGTTGTAAAAGGTTGCGAGCGTTACCCAGAAACTTGCGGCAAGAATTGCAGCCAGCATCCCCAGCACCACGATATCCGGGTGAACGCTGCTGATCATATCAATGGGAACGATCCCCTTTGCAATTGTTGAGGTAACCCGTTTTCCGAAGAACACGGCACCCAGGAATTCGAACACAGCGGCAATGACAATGACCTGTCTGATTGTTAGGGCACCCGTTCCTACTGAAGTCCCCATAGCATTTGCGAGGTCGTTTGCCCCTATGTTCCAGGCCATGTATAAGCCTGCAAGAATAATAGCTATGACAAGTAAATCCATTTTTTTTCCTTACTCCAGAGATTTTAAACTCCAAAACTGTTATAATTGTGATGATTTTTTGATTTCTTCAACTTCATGCTTGATTTATGGAGTTTTCATGTGTTCTCCTAAATCCATGTCTCTTATGGTATTCCAGACCATTTCATTATATTTTATGTTTTCCATATATTTTAGGCCGCTCTATATAATCTATAGATCTATATATGCCTATTTTTAATATATTCTTATTTCTCTTTTCGATTGCGGAAATCCCTCTCTAAGCTGTCTGACCTTCAGCGAGTCTGTTTACAATGTCAGCGCTTGAGTCCGATTTAAGCAACTGGCTCCCCGGACGGGAATTCCATTTTTACAGGAAGTTTATCGGTGACAGAAAAAAAAGAATGATCATAAAGAAAATAGAATTGAATTCTGCCTGAAAATACTTTTTTTCGAGTCTCTTATTTATTTCAGTCGAATACCCCGCTAGCTTGCAGCGGGATGGAAAACTTCCCCGATAACCGTTAATGATAATCTGATTTATCAATTGCCGTTTTCTGGTTGTTAACTTCTGCTCAAACTAAGTTGTTTAGGGTTATTGTCTTCTTTAACGGAATTTGGAACAGTGGCGCGAACATACCCCGTTGCTTGCAGAGGAGTGCGCCAGCGCAACTTTGATTTGAACTCTTTTTCTGCTTTTTTGTGCTTTATTATGCTTTATTATGCTTATGGGAAGGGCCGCCAGACAAGCTGGCGGAGGCACTGATGTTTAACTGTGAATTGAAAAACGGCTTTCGGTGTAAAGGAAACTATTCTCTCAACCCTGGGGCATTTTTTCAATGTATTGTTTCTCTTAATTGGGGGTATCGTTTTGTCGGGCGCTTTTTATCTTGCTGGCGGGCCGGCTCAGACCCGGTGCGGCGCAGGGAGCGAGAACTGAAAGCTTCCAGCTCCGGGTACCGGAATAGATCTACTAATTAATCAGGTACAACCATGTTTCCCCTTTACTCAAAATATCACGCATGTAAACGAAAGTCAAAAACTAAGACATGAAAAAGAACTGAATGGCAAATAGCTTCAAAAAAGCTGATTAAAACCTATCTTTCAGAGAGGCTCCAGCATCTGTGTTGGCGTAAACTCGTGCTTCTGGATCCGGTTCTTAAGCAGCGTACAGAGCCTTTCCGCCCGCGCCCTGTCAGACTGCCGCAGGGTAATCGGGATGGTTCCTTCTGCCAGTTCTATGGAGCCAAGCCTTGCAAGGAATACCCCTTCGGAACACTGGAGTGTACAGGTCCCGCAGTTGATACAGAGATCCCTATTGATTACGAAATTATTTGAAATTGCATCCGTAGGACAGGTACGCATCGCGGCACAGTCCGGATGGTGGAGACACCTTTCTTTTTCGACCCGGATGACCCTGTCGGTGCCTTCCCAGATATGCCCGTAGTTCACTTTTGTATGTGCAGTACGCCCGTTTACATCCGACACGGGCAAAGGAACACTGCTGTCCAGGGTTTTTAACCCGGAGAGGGTCTCTTCATCAAGGACAGGTATGGGGACTGCAAGGGAGGTCAGACACTCAGGCCCGTGTGAGGTTTTCATTCCGCCCATCATTGTCGGGTCCATTCCCTTCATATCTGCAAAGGCGGAAACATTCGGTTTATCGGGGCTGGCTCTGGTCCCTCTTCCCATAATATAGCCGGAAGCACCATTTAACAGGACCCTTGTGCCCACACCTATCGACCTGTGGGAAGGGTCGTTTTGCAGCGGGTTTATTTCGCCGCATCCTGATACCGTTGCTTCCGTAAAAGGGCCTGTCAGGCCTGTCACGGAGAAAATAGTGCTGATTGTGGAGGAGGTGGGGTTTATCAGGGCATGGTAATTTTTAAACGCAAGCCTTGTAGTAATGATCCTGGCAAAGTCGATATCCTCAAGCGTAACCTGATTTTCATATCTCCTGCCGTGGGCTTCCACAAGGACGTCAATATCTTTTCCTTTTACAAGGTCCCGGAAAAGGTGTCCACCGCCATACCGGTCGTTTGCATGTGCAGTCCCGTTTATCACAAGGTCCACAACCCCAAGCCTTTCGTTCGGGCAGGGCCCGGGCTGAGCAGGCACACCATTTAACCAGATGGCGTCTGCCCTCTCAAAACTGCATTTTCCGGCTACCGGCACCATCATAACTGCCATTGTGCCGGACATCACGCCAAATGTGCCGGTTGTGACCACATCCACATCATCGAGAGTTACCTCCTGCCCGTCCCGCACCATGGACTTGAGTTCGGCAGCAGTCAGAATTATAGCTTCATCCCTGGCGATTTTCCGGTTAATTTCTTCGATGGTCTTCATAATATCCTTATATCCTCAAGCCGGACATGGAGTCCCGAAGGTTTTTGAAAACTCATGTTCACAAGGGCGGTATGTGCAAGCCCGATCATGCAGTTGCCAGGCAGGAAATACTGGCGGGTCCCGAAGACAGGGGGTTTTCGAACCGTACTTGCAATTCCTTCGAATGCGTGGACATGATACGCCTGGACATCATGGACTTCTTCTGTCCTTGCAGCCATGGGGCCTACCGTATGGCACTCAATTACACCTGTGACCGGATTTGCGCTGAGAACCCTCAAAGCATGATAGACGGGACAGCCCGGACCTGCCGGCCTGCCGGTTACAAGATCTCCTTTCTTAATCTCCCACTTTTCCACAAGGTCTGCCCTGAAAGGCACTATGAATAACGGTTGCTTCCACCATGCTTGCATCTGTGAATGAAAAGCTGAAGGAGATAGGTATTATGCGAGCAATCGGTGCAAGTAATGCTCAGGTAGTGTCCATGCTGTTCTTTGAAGGCGCTATTATCGGAATAATCGGGGGTGGTATTGGTTTTGTCCTCGGAACGGCAGCCTCGTCCATTGCCGCGCCTATGATGGTCTCGGTGTCGCCTTCGCCAATGTGGGAAATCCTGCCACTGGTTGCCGGCATCTGCATACTCACCGGAATGGTGGCTTCTGTTATCCCTGCAAAAAGAGCGCTTGGAGTTGACCCTGCGGAGGTGCTGAGAAGTGTCTGATAATCCTGTGTCTGACAGTCCTGTGCCTGAGAACCCTGTGTCTGAAAAGCCTGAATTGTCCGTTAATCCGGAAATATCGGTTAATCCTGAGAAACTGAGTACAAACCTGATTCAGGTCAAAGATGTGACAAAAAAATACAGGCTTGGTCACAACGAGGTAGAGGTTCTTCACGGCATTAATCTGGAAGTCAGAGATGGAGAATTTGTCTCCATCATGGGCCAGTCGGGTTCCGGAAAAACCACTTTAATGAACGTTATCGGGATGCTGGACAGACCAAGCGCCGGAAGCATCCTCATCAAAGATATCGATATCACAAAAAAATCCCAGAAAGAACTTGTCGATTTCAGGCGAAGGACTGTCGGATTCGTGTTCCAGCAGTTCCACCTTATCCCCTCCCTCACAGCTTATGAAAACGTTGCCCTGCCGCTGGTATTTGCGGGTGACAAAGAGAATGGTGCAGTGGAAAGCGCTCTGGAAAGGGTCGGGCTGGCTCACAGGATGCACCACAAGCCCGTGGAACTGAGCGGAGGAGAGCAGCAAAGGGTTGCAATTGCCAGGGCTGTTGTCATGAAACCGAAAATCCTGCTTGCAGATGAGCCCACAGGGGCACTTGACGCAGCTACCGGTTCCAGGATAATCTCTCTCCTGAAATCCCTGGCCGGAGAGATGACCGTCATAATGGTCACTCACAACAGGGAACTTGCAGAACATTCGGACCGGATTGTGTACTTAAAAGACGGAAATGTAGCGGAGTGAAAAACATGAATGGAAAATTAATACTTACAGTTTTGTTAGCAGTCATAGTATCCCTTGTGGCAGCGGGATGTACGGAAACAGGATCTAAAGGTACAGCGGACGCAAGCCCGGTAAAGGCAACCTGGATTGAGGCTCAGGTCAGAGGAGATCAGGTATCCATTCCTGCCAGTTCTGTGGAAGAGGATACAAACGTCCACTTTAAGGTAAACACCGACATCGGCGAACTTGCAGTCATGGCGCACAAGTTTAATGATGAGATCTTTGTCAGGTCCAATGTATGCCCTCCATGCAATTCAATAGGTTTTTCCCTTGTGAATGGAACGCTTGTATGTGATTCCTGCGGCACGGTCTTTGATGCTGCAACAGGAACGGGCATTGGAGGAGGCTGTGTGGCATATCCGAAGGAGAGCATACCCTACACGGTTTCGGACGGGAACATTGTGATGAAACTCGATGATGTGGTGGAAGCGCACAGGAAAACTATTGAGCCAAATTAACAGCTTTGAAGTTTTTTCAGATTAAGCCTTACGCAGTTGAAGTACGAAATCGAGCACAATAGAGATCGCCTTTCAGGCATAAGTTGAGGGCCTGAGGTTTATTGTACTCGATTTTCAGCTCAGCTGCGTAAACCCTGAATTCATTACAGATACGAATGACCATTTTTCATTACAGATACGAATGACCATCTATTTGCACTGGGTTTAAAATGAACGAAATTGAAGTTAGAGAATTGATGCCATCCGAATACAGAGAATGGGATTTGCTTGTGGAAGAAGTTCAACCCGGTACACCCTTTCATACCAGTGACTGGGTGGAGATCTACAGGGACGTCCTTTCAAGAGACCTCAGGATTTACGGGTGTTTCAGGAACGATGAGCTTGTGGGAGGCTGCCCCCTTTTTGTTAAGAACATCAAAGGGGTCCTGAAAGTGGCATCTTCGATAAGCAATATGACTGACTATTGCGGCCCCCTTCTGAAGGAGAGTTCCGGCTCAAGAGCAAGCAAAAGAGTGCAGGAGACCCACGAAATCTTTAACGCCCTCCGGGAATTCCTTTGCAGGCAGGGCTTTGATAGCATTCACCTGAAATTCCCGCCGGGGATTGAGGACATAAGGCCATTTACCTGGAACGGGTGGGACTCAAAGGTTCATTATACGCATCACCTGGACCTGAATGAAAATGTCGAGAATACCATTTCAAGGACCATCCGGAAAGACCTTAAATCCGCATCAGAAGCGGGACTCAGGACAAGGGTACGGAACGATCTCGAAACTTATTATGAGCTGCTCTCCCGGGTATATGAGAGGCAGAACCTGAAACCACCCCTACCTATGAGGTTTTTCGAAAAAGTATTCAAACTGATCCGGGAGAAAAACATTGGCTACATGCTTGTCTCCGAAACTCCCGAAGGAGAAGCGGTTGCAGCACATCTGACCTTCTACGGGAAAAAAGGCACGATTGCCTGGTCTTCTGCCCGGAACCCGGCTTTTAGCCTGAGGGGTTCCAATGCCCTGCTCTATTATGAGGAGTTTCTTGACCTGAAGGCCAGAAATTTCGAATACATGAATGTTATGGCAGGAAACGTTCCCAGATTTGCGGATTTTATACTGGGCTTTTCTCCGAAACTGGTGCCTTACTACAGCGTAACTCTGGAGAGTAAAAAGTACTCAGCCCTGAAAGCCCTGCACAAAATTGCGACCTGACTAGCAACCTGATCCGGAAAACCGGACTTATTTTTTCGGACTTATTGTTCCTGTAAAAATGAGGAGAACCCGAAGTACTTATTACACGGAAAGGATCAAAATGCACCGAAAAGACCAAAATGCACCGAAAAGACCAAAATGCACCGAAAAGACCAAAATGCACCGAAAAGACCAAAATGCACCGAAAAGACCAAAATGCACTGAAAGAACCATAAATCAGGAGCATTTCTAATTATATAATGGGCATTTTTAATTATATTAAGATTATTTTTAATTATGAGTGCTTAATGCCTGACTACGAGTCCTGGCCATTCTCTACACACAGATCTTGTTAATGCATGTAATGCATAATAAGCCGCTTGCGATTAACAAAAAAAATCAATTTTTATTTAGCCGTAAACAGGATAAAATGGAGATGAAAGAAATGAAAGTCGCTGTTGTTTCAAGTGACGGTAAGGTTATCAATCAGCATTTTGGAAAAGCATCTCGTTTTTACATATTTGAGGTCGGCGGTGGCAAAATCCAATTCCTGGAAGTAAGAGAGTCCACACCTTTATGCGGCTCGGCGGATTACGGGAATCCGGAAGAGGTTTTGAATAAAACGATTTCTGTGATTTCGGACTGTAAGGCTTTACTTTGCGCCAGAATCGGGAGCAGGCCGCAGGAAGAATTAAGGAAAAAAGGAATCAAACCAGTAGAAGCTCCATACTTGATTGATGAAGCTTTAAACAATATCTCTATCGGGGAATAAACAGAGAGTAACGATTTTTCCATCCTTAATGCACATTTTTTTTATCTGAGATCTCCAGCACATCCGGTTCCGGGAGGTTTCATATGCAGTCCTGTAACCTATAGCGGATATAAGATCAAAAAGGAAGTAAATATTCCCGTTATCGCCGTTAATGAAATCCGCAAGGAAGAACAGGTACGATTTTTAATTGAAAATGATTGTGCGGATTTTACTGATATTGCAGGGGCATGTTAGCTGACTCTGAATTTGCCAACCACGTGATAAACAGGAGCCGTAAACAAGGAGTCAATTTTGTGATTTTCCTGGCTCTATGCTGAATTCCCAGCGGTGGACAAGAATAAGGAGTGAAAAGCCTGGGTCAAAGTGACTAACTAAATTATAAAATCTGTTTTTATACATTCGTCTTTTTTGATATATTTTATAAGTTAGTAAGTAATTTATTTTACCTGTGGTCATTATGAGAATCCAGAGAAACACGATCTTAGCTTTGCATTACGTGGGGTTTTTGATCGGAAACTACATTGTTACTAAATACCCCCACTACACATGGATATTTATTGTCTTAACAGCATTATGGGTGTTTTTCTTTGAATGGGGACTTAATTATCTAAATAAGAGATATAATTTGAGAATTGAAATTCAGAGAAACACAATCGCACCTCTATACTACATGGCGTTTATAATTATAAACTACATTAGGCACCACCCCTACTCAGGGATATATCTTTTCTTAATACCTTTTTGGACATTTTTCTTTGCATGGGGACTTGATTATTTGAACAGGAGATACGATTCGAGGAAATCATATTATTTTTATTTGGCAGTCGCGGTTTTGTCAAATGGATTCATTGCTTTTGTTGTGGCCTGGATCATGGATACTATCGCTGCCGGAAAGGAAAGAAAAGAAGTTGAAAGAAACTTTCAAGAGACTTAAAAATATATATAAAGTTAAAACATGGAATGAACTGGATTTCAGTTAAAAATCTTTAGGTTTAGGCTTAAGGGGATTAAATTTTAAGCTTGAGTGATAATGGTCTTCTTTCTTTTTTAGTGTTACTGGTGAGCAACAACGTTGATGTAGTTTCACGTAAAAACCTTAGACGGGGGTAATATGAGAAACGGAATAATATCTTTAGCATTTGCTTTGATTTTTTTGGCAAGCTTAATATCTATATCAAGTGCTGGCAGTGAGACCCAGATCACACATGGTATGAGACTAACATTGAATCCGTCGATCTATGGTAATACAGTAGTGTGGGCGGAAACTGCCACAAACGCAGCGTTTATGTATAACCTGACTACCGGGAACACGACCTGGCTAGGACATTGGGAATCTGGCCTATCTATCAATGGAGATAAAATTGCATGGTGGGATTACGATAGCGCAATTGTACATAACATTTCCACTGGTAAAGAAATTAGCATAAAGGGCGCTTATACACCAGCAATCTACGGTGATAATGTTGTGTACATAAGGTCAATCTATGATATCGGTCGGCCTTCCGATTATCAAACTGCTCCGTATAATAGTTTGTACTTATACAACCTTAGCACCAATAAAGAAGTTCAATTAACTGATTATGAACATGCTGTTTATGGTTTTGCCATTTACGGAAATAAGATTGTATGGGTACAGAAAAATAAAAACACGTGGCATGGAAACATTTCCATATACGACATACCCACAAAGAGAGTAAGTGACATCAGCATAGATGGTAGATCAGGAAGTCCTGATATTTACGGAAACGTTGTCGTGTGGACAGAATATCAAAACGGATCAACGAACGTCTATATGAGGGATATTGCCAAACACAAGACTCTCAAGATTTATTCAAATCGCATAGGTGGTAGAGTAAGAAGTCCTGATATTTATGGAAACATTGTCATGTGGACAGAAGACCAAAATGGATCAATGAATGTTTATATTCGGGACATTGACAAAAATAAGACTTCTCAAATTTATACCAATTGGACAGGATCTTATCTAAGTATATATGGGGATAGAATTGTGTGGATGAGTGGCTCTGGAACAGGTGATAACTACCATAGTGATATTTATATGTACAATATCTCAACTAATGAGACAACTCGTATTACTAACAGCACTTATGCAAGTGAGCCTGCAATTTACGGCGATAAAATTGTATATCTCGATTCACGCGATGACACGCAATATCGGGAAACAAGAGATGTGTACTTATACAATCTTACAGTTAACTGAAGCAGAAGCCTCTTTTACTTATAGGATGAGCATAAAACTGGAAAGTCTTCAGCTAAGTAATAGTTGCAAATATTTCCCTATTTCTTCTTTTAAGCCCCTTGAATTTGGCCTGAATATATAAGGAGACTTTACACCTAAACGGGGGACGGTTTCTACGAGACTCTATTAAAGAACTCTTCAAGGGATTCTGCGATTTACGGTACTCTTTAGCTGGTTGGGAAGTTCTGAGATATTCAGATTTTTAAAGGAACTTTACATAACCCCAGGCAAGAACAGTTTAGCCTATGATCTTCAGGAGCCTTTCAGGTTTCTTGTGGACCTGGCAGTTATCAGCCTGATTAAAGTGGAGCTATGGAAAGTAAAGACTTCATTATAACTGAGAATTACAACCTCAGGCTGAAACCTACAGGAGCCAGGAAGATAGTTAATGAGTTTTCCAGTATGCTGAATAAAAAAGTAAGTTATCAGGGAAAAGAAAGCACCTGGAGTTATGTTATCTTCCTTAAGGTAAGAGAATTAGCCCATTATTTATCTGAAAAAACCAAAAAACTTGAGTTTGTTCATCCTGAATTTGGGGTTTTCAGGATTGATTCTCAAGAAATTAGGCAAAAAATCCTGAATATTTCCTATGTTGATTGGAAAAAACTAGGGTGTTCAAAGGGAACTTTACATTACATGAAGCAAAACGCCAAAAGTGATAAAACTTTCACGCTCAATAGCCATGTTTTGGAAAGAGTTAGAGCTTGGGAAAACCTGGTTTCTGGGAGGCAGATTAGGGTTTAAGAAAATTAATTTTTAATATTTGGGGAGCTAAATTTAAAATTTAGGGGGCATGTTTTAAAGTTTTGGTTAAGTTTTAAGGTATAGGGTTAAGAAGAAAAAACCTAAATTTTTTACAAAATGTTTTTAAAATAATTTTTTACAAAAGTGTTTTTTAAAAAAAATATTTTTAAATCTTTAAACAATGTTGCTCATGAATTCCTAAATCAGAAAGAGTACCTTTTTCTATAAATGAAATGATGAGTTGAAAAACAATATCATACAGATTTAAGTTAAATAACAATCAAGTTAAACAACAATCACAAAAGAAAGATTTTTTTTAAAATATACTTTCCGTAAGTGAAGCAAAATGCTAAATTGGTAACCCTTTTTCTCTTAATAGATATATTTGGTAAGGGTTATATCCATTATAATTAATTGATAAGTGTCTCTATTTCTATCCCCTTAGGGATTCAATTACTTTTAGATAATTTTATATTGAAGATCACAGATCCAAATTTAGGCAGGCAGTTTTAATAGAATTTGCATTTACCTTTAGAGGAATTAGATGGCAATCTCCCCAAAGTCTTCTAACACAAAGAAAGAGCATCTCCCGTTCATAGACAGAGAAGAACCTATTCAGAAATTTAAGGAAGCGCTAGCCAATATAGGGACAAAAGAATACAGCGTTTTAGTTTATTATGGAATTGCAGGCATCGGGAAAACTAGGTTGCGAAAAGAACTAAGTAAATCAATTGATGCTTATATGGCATCTAATAATAATTCACGTGTCGTACAGGCAGTTGTAGATTTTAATATCCAATCACATAGACAAAGTACTGAATTCCTAAAAAATTTAAGTGACCAACTGCAGGAAAAATACGGGATTAAGTTTTTTACTTTTGACATTGCTTATGCTCTCTACTGGAAAAAAGTGAACCCCCAAATCCCCCTTCTAAGTGAGGATAATTCTTCAGGTAGTATCGTTAACGATTTACTAGATATAAGTAGCGAAGTTGCTCTAGGGGGATTATTACTAAATATCCCAAAACTCGTCCAGATGTTGCCGAACATGTACAGAGAATGGGCATTGAAAAGCCAATATAAAATTTCACAGCTGAGCAGCATGGAGCCATATGAAATTGAAAAACAGCTTTACAGTTACTGGGCTTATGACCTGAACGAATACCTTCAAAAAACATCCGAATCTGCAGTTATTTTTATAGATTCATATGAAGCCCTTTGGGAAAAACAAAGAAAACTTGTAGACTTTAATTTAAAAGACAAATGGCTAAGGGATTTGATAAAAAATATATCTGGAAATTGTCTTTGGGTAATATGTGGAAGAGAGCATCTCCGGTGGGTAGAACTCGATAATGAGTGGGAAGATTATCTTGAACAGTATCTCCTCGGAGAACTCACAAGAGAGGATGCTATTTATTTTCTAGAATCATGTGGAATTTTTGAAGATGATATACAAAGTGCTATAGTCACAAGGAGTTCAGGAGTTCCCTATTATCTCGAGTTGGCTGTAGATTCATATTCTCATATTAAAAAAAGAAGACAACCTTCATCCATTGACTTCTTCAAGATCCCTCATGAGATTATAGACAAATTCATAAAGTATCTTGACCCTGTAGAAGTAAGAACACTCAAAGTATTATCCATTCCTCGTTTTTGGGACGAGAAATTGTTCTGGCTATTAGTAACAAGTTTCAATACAGGCTATCCTAGATACGAATTCTCGGATTTATGCAGTTTTTCTTTCATTTACGAAACTGAAGGTAACTATCATATGCACCCACTCATGAGAGAAAGCCTTCAGGAATTCTATGATCTTACTGACCGTAAAGAAATCCATAAATTTTTGCTTACGTACTATAGTAAAATAATAGAAAATATTGACATTAAGGCAATTGACCATAAACACGAAAATGCCCTTATTGAAGCCTTCCATCACGCAAAAGAAACGTTGGAAGCAGAGGATTTATTCAACTGGTTTAATGATGTTTCAGATCCGTTTTATAGAGCGGCGTTCTGGCAATTAATTATCCCTATGTATGAAGAAATGCTGCAAATTCTTGAATCAAAGCTCGGATCTGAACATCCAGACGTTGCATCAACCCTCAACAATCTCGCTGGACTCTATCTTAAGATGGGGGATTACGAAAAAGCACTCCCACTTTATCAAAGGGCACTTGAAATTAGGATAAATATGCTCGGATTTGAACATCCAGATGTTGTGACAAGCTTAAACAATCTGGCTGGACTCTATAACAAGATGGGGGATTACGAACATGCACTTATAGTTTATGAAAAGGCACTCAAGATTAGTGAAACGGTGCTGAGCCCACAACACCCTGACGTTGCGACAATACTAAACGATCTCGCTGGACTCTATAATCAAATAGGAGATTACGAAAAGGCACTGCCGCTCTATCAACGGGCAATCGAAATAAAAGAAATATTTATGGGACCAGAGCACCCAGAAGTTGGAGCGGCAAAAGACAATTTAGCAAAGCTCTACGAGAGTAAAGGAGAATTTAAAGAAGCATTACCACTTTATCAGCAAGCACTTGAAACTCTCAACAAGAACTTAGGGCCTACACATCCATCTGTTGCATCAACCCTCAACAATCTTTCTGGGCTCTATAATCAGATGGGCGATTATGGTAAAGCACTTCCACTTTGTCAAAGGGCACTTGAAATTAGGGAAAATATGCTCGGATCTGAACACCCGGATGTTGCAAATTCGCTAAACAATCTCGCTTTGGTTTATAGTCATATGGGGGATTACGAAAAAGCACTCCCACTTTGTCAAAGGGCACTTGAAATTAGGGAAAATATGCTCGGATCTGAACACCCGGATGTTGCAAATTCGCTAAACAATCTCGCTTTGGTTTATAGTCATATGGGGGATTACGAACATGCACTCCCACTTTATCAAAAGGCTCTTGAACTCTATGAAAGAGCGCTGGGATCGCAACATCCATCAGTTGCAACAACTCTCAACAATCTTGCAGAACTATATCGTGTAAGGGGCGATTACGAACATGCACTCCCACTTTATCAAAAGGCCCTTGAACTCTATGAAAGAGCGCTGGGATCGCAACATCCATCAGTTGCAACAACTCTCAACAATCTTGCTGAACTATATCGTGTAAGGGGCGATTACGAACATGCACTCCCACTATATCAAAGAGCACTTGAACTAGCTGAAAATGTTCTAGGGTCAGAACATCCTGATGTTGCAAATTCATTAAATAATTTTGCAAAGCTTTACGAGAGTAGAGGGGACTATGAAAAAGCATTAACACTCTATCAGCAGGCACTTAAAAATCGAGAAAAAGCTCTCGGGAAGGAGCATCCTGACTATGTGATTACACTAAACAATCTAGCAGGACTCTATGAGAAGATGAGAGGTTATGAAAAAGCACTGCAAACTTATTATACAGCTCTTGAATCCAGTGAGAAAGTGTTTGGAAATGGGCATCAGCAAACAGCAGAAATTTTAAAAAAATTAGGATACCTTTACAGCATCAGAGGGGAGTCCCTAAAAAAATCTCCCCCATTCTTAATAGAAGAAGAAAAAATTACTGCGATTAAAAGTATAGAATTGGAAAAATATAGAAAATATCCAAAAAGAAAAGAATTTGAATTCGGTAGAGTAAATTTGTTTGTTGGCCAAAATGGAAGTGGAAAAACCTCTTTACTAGAGGCAATTGAGTTGTTCATGTGTGGTAGAACATTTAGAAATCCAGACCAAATTACTGACTACAAAATCAAGGTTAGTTTTGAAGAAAAAATAATCCTGAATATTTAGATACAGAAGATTATAGTAAATATAGAAAAAGAGATGCAGTCTGGTATAATAATCCATATGAACAAAATGAACAGAGTAATAATTTGTACTTAAGTTTCAATAAATACAATTTTTTCAATACAGATTCAGCGGTTCAATTATTAAATGAAAAATCGCCGAAACAAATAAAAAACGCTTTTCAAAATATCTCTTTGGGTGAAAATGTAAATTATATAGAAAAAAGACTCAATGATTATAAGCTTGCTTTTAGAGAAGAATTGAAAAGATGTGAAAAGCAAATTATAGAATATGAAAATAGTACTAATCTAGAGAAAAACATAATCGAAAAGATCGTCAGTAATGAGAATAATTTAAAGAATCTATTTTCTCAATTTATTGAAGAAGTAAATAATATATCGTGGAAGGGCGAACTTCCTATTAGTCCAGAGGATTCTTACTTAAAATTTGAAAAAGATTGTAACATGGCGAAAATTTGTTTAGACTATATTTTGAGAAATGTTAATTGGAGGCAGAATTTAACATTAGGTTCATTAAAAATGGAGTTAAATAGACTGAAAACAATAAAAGGCCAAATTGACTTTATAGATTTAGACATAGAGAACTCACTAAACGAATTAAATGAACTTTATAAGTCATTAGATAAGAACGTTAAGAAAGTAACTATTGAGGAGAAAATTTCGAAACTTGAGGATATAGTAAGTGAAAAATATCATATGAGAAGTATCTTTGTAAAGAGTTACTCAAAAGAATTAGACAAAAAAGAAGAAGTTTCCATCAATTCAGAACAAGATACGTTTGAAATTTTGATTCAAAATAAAATCGAAATAATAAACAGTTCTTTAGGAATGTTAGAAAAGGTGTTAGAGATAATACCTCTTTTAGATGAGGATTCAATAAGAGAAAAAAGATTCAAAATTGAACTAATCAATGATTTTTTTGAAAAACTTAGAGCTGAGAAAAATAAAGTGTATAATATAGACATAGTTGAGCAGAGTTATAAGACAAAAATTAAAGAGAATGAATATAAAATAAAAGAAACTCGTAAAGAAAAAGAAATCATTCTCAAAGGATATTCTGCAATTGATACTATTCTAGATAATCAAAGTATAGATAATTATCTCCGTAATTTTATCCTGGAGAATAAAAAAGAAATATCTAAAGTATTCAATGCTATCCATTCTCCAAGAGAATTTGAAGATGTTGATTTTACTAATGATTCAATTATTCTCAAAAGAATAGAACCTTCTGAAGAGGTGGATCTGACCAAGATCAGCACTGGACAAAGGTCCGCCCTTGCATTATCCATTTTTCTAACCTTAAATCGGAAGGTACAAAATGGGCCACCATACTTGATTTTTGATGATCCGTTTTCTTATATAGATGATTTAAATACACTGGCGTTTCTAGACTATTTGAGAGAAGTTGTAGTTAACACAAAGCGGCAAATATTCTTTGCCACTGCGAATGAAAACTTAGCATTTTTAATTTCGCAAAAATTCAATTTTTTAGGAGATTCAGAATTTAAAATGTATGAACTGACTAGATAAGGATGAGATCAAAAATCATAGATTATGGTGGTAAAGTGCCTGCAGATCCTCAGATTATTAAGTGTATAGATTCTTATCTATCGGATGAAGGGTTAAAAAATCCGAAGTTAAAGATATTAATACCTGATTCAGGAAATTACGAAGCTTTACTTTTCCAACCTTATGGTGACATTGAATATGAAGAAAACAATTTTGTTAGAAACAAGAATACGGATATATCATATAATAAATTCAAATCATTCTTCGATATAGCTTGTGATAAGGAAGTAAATCTTGCTGTTACTCCTGAATATTCGTGTCCTTGGACAGTAATTAGAAATTTGGTGAAAAATGACATTTTTCCACAAGAGGGAAATTTATGGATTATCGGCTGTGAGTCTATTAAACAAGATGAATTAAATGGATTTATAGAGGACTATAGTGATATTACATGGATTTACGAAAAGGAAGTGCTAACTCCAATAAAAAAGAATAAATTTCTGGATCCATTATGCTATTTTTTTAAAACAAGAGATGAAACTACAGATCAACTGGTAAACGTTATAATTATTCAATTTAAAACTCATCAGATGGCAGGCTCTTTTGAAAGGAATAATTTGATCCTTGGAAAAACAAAATACATACTTATGAATGACAAAGATTCAATTTATCTCTTTAGTTTAATTTGTTCAGATGCGCTAATATTCGATATGAACAGTTTACCCCGTAATTTGAATGCAACTTATCTAATTATACACATACAGATGAATCAGAAGCCTTTTCACAATACATTTTCGAAATATCGATATGATTATTTTGAGTCAGGAAAGAAGAGAAGAGAGTTCATATGCTTGAATTGGGCAAGAAACTCCCACATGAATGATAAATTGTTTAGCTCATATGGAGGAAGTGCGCTTTACACAAAGTCAGATAAACTAGATCTAAAAGATGACCGAATACTTAGAAACCACGATAAAGGATTATACTATTGTTATTGGGTTGCTGCCTATGCACATGTGTATTTTTTCAACTATGATGAATACGTTTTTTATTTCAGCACTTCTAAACCTCTTCAAGATCTAGACCCTTCACAAAATCAAGATGATTGTGGCCCATATATGGAAGAAACTTACATATGGAATGGTACTACAGAAAATAAATGGGAACTAAAAAATCCTGATTATGAAGATTGTATTTTATCTTGTGGTTCTTGTCCAATATATTGTCCTGTATGTAAGAAAAATTTGAGTTTAGTAAATGTAGAACGATTAGTCGCACTGTCAACAGGGAAAGCAATATGTGACAATTGGATAATACCGCAAAATCTTAAATTTTTTAGAACTGCCAGAACAAATAAAAGTAACGAGGTAAACAGAAGATTAACATTTTTGCAAGATCCTAATAAGGAAATTAAAAGCATAAAACGCCAAACTATGAAGATGTTTTTGGACTTATATGAGATAATTAAAGAAGAAATGAATTTCCCTGAAGAGGCGTTTGATATCTCAAAAAATTGCACAATAGAGTATAATCCTGGCACAAATTTTGAAAGTTATATGTTCAATCTATATTCTGAGAAAGAAGAAAACGAAAATCCTCTGAAAGAAAGGAGAAAAGCATCTATTGCTTACGTAGGTGATGAAACATATGAAGAAGCAGATGACATAGCAGAATGTATGCTAGATCTATTTAGAGACTGCAACTCAAGAGTTATCGTATGGTATGGCAAAACTGAAGATCTAACTCCGATTTATAAGGAGAAGATTAGTTATAAAAAGAGTGCAAAACGTTCACGTAACTCTTATTTAAAAACTGGTAATATTATATTTAATGGCAATCCAACTTAATTTATATAGTACAAAAATGCAAAAGTAATTCTAAGGTTTCGGAAAAGTGTATTTTAAGGGTGGTGAATTAAATTAATTATGACGAGCTATATACCTTGTTACAAAAATATTATAATAAAATTGAGGAAATTTCCAATAACAATATTATAAAATGTGAAAAACACTATAAAAACAAACCATACCAAATATATTATTTTGATATTTCAAACAATTGGTTAAATATAAACTTTGATCTTAGAAAATATCAACGATTATTACTAACCAAAGATTATTATTCGAATTTTGATTTTCTGCAATGGAATTATTATTTAGTTTTTGTATATGATCCAAGTGATAAAATTGATAACATAGAAATAAAGGAAATAATTAAATCCAAATCCAAAGATATTATCGATGCTGAAAAAGATGAAGAGTTTGCCAGAAAATTTGTAGTCAATTATGAAAAGCTAGATGATTGGTTAAGTGAAAGGTATAACATTAAACCTTTTGAGTGTAACGAAGTTAGCCAAGATTTAAGCGCTATTTGGATTAAGGAACTTAAAAATAACAATCTCGGATGTGTTTATTCGCGTGATATGAGCATTAACGAGGGTTTAACAAATTATATAAAAGGAAACTACTTAAAAGAACCATATGAAGAGGCTTTAAATTTTTATCTACGTGCTCTAAAAATAATGGAAAATAATTTAAATTCCAATGATTCAGAAATATTCGAAGTTTTAGAACAAATATCTAGACTATATGGTAAGTTAGGAAAATATGAAGAAGCAGAAATCTATCATAACGCACTCTTAGAGACTAAGAATAAATATAGATAAAACTTCACATAAGATGGATTGGTTAATAATTATTTATCACATCGTCTGGAATTCAACTGTCTGATTTGAGTGCTGAACATGTAGTTATATATACCTTTTACAGGAAATTTCTTATTCTGGATGAAAAAGAATTTTTATTTTTTTGGATTGAGGCAATTTCAGAAAAACAGATATTGTGAAAATTTGTCAGTAACAAACTAAAAATTTAAGATATTTATTCAAAAAAATGTATAGAAATAACTTATATTTTTGAGTTAAGGCAATTTCCAAAAATAGGTTGTAAATTATTTCTACAAATAGGGACAAAAATTTAATTTTTTATTAAACTTACTCTATAGAAATAATTTGTATTTTTGAGTTAAACAACAACCGAGTTAAACAACATCTAAAAATTAACGGTTGTGCATATACCACGCAAAACAGCGTATACTTTTTTTTTGTTATATATATCCCAAAAAATTAGTGCGGGGATATAGGCAACTCAAATTTTTTGTACGCATGTGTGAGAGTTACACACAACCGATTCTTTTCTAAAATTTCCCTGATAAAAATTAGTTCATTTCTATAATGTTAAGTTAATAAAAATTTGTACACTTTTGTAGGAAATTGCACAACAATTTTTTACAATATCCACTAGTCCAAAAATTTCATTTTTCCTCGTGAGCTGATCCCAAAATCTATTTTATTGCTTAATAAAAGAGTTATAAAATTATATATCACAACTTGTAAGTTCAATCTATTATTCAAATATACGATCAAGAGAAGAGTTCTAAGTTTGAGGTCAGATCGGATTATAAAATTCTACATTAGATTTTTTTTGATTAATTGTTCTATACGAAAAAGGATCTTGTCCATAATGTTTAGAAATATTCGAAAAATCAAATACGTTAACCACTCCGTCTTGATTGACGTCCCAATCCGGATAAGGAGGTTTTGTAATTTCGCCGAAATGGATCGAAACTAAAGTAAGGTCAGCAATATTAATTACACAGTCTTTATTAACGTCATAGCCATGATTAAGGGCAACGCCTTTGTTATTCCAAGCATCTGAATTATTTGGGTCAATTTTAATTGATTCATTATAAGCGTTTATTGCTTCCTCTGACTTACCTAAATTACTAAGGGCAACGCCTTTGTTATTCCAAGCATCTGAATTATTTGGGTCAATTTTAATTGATTCATTATAAGCGTTTATTGCTTCCTCTGACTTACCTAAATTACTAAGGGCAACGCCTTTGTTATTCCAAGCATCTGAATTATTTGGGTCAATTTTAATTGATTCATTATAAGCGTTTATTGCTTCCTCTGACTTACCTAAATTACTAAGGGCAACGCCTTTGTTATTCCAAGCATCTGAATTATTTGGGTCAATTTTAATTGATTCGTTATAAGCGTTTATTGCTTCCTCTGACTTACCTAAACCATCAAGAACAAACCCTTTATTAAACCAAAAAACTGAATTTTGATTGTCAATTTCAATTGATTTGTTTAAGCAGGATAAGCCTTCATTTAATTGTTTCTCTGATACGTAGCAGTTTGCGATATAAAATAAGATTAGATCATCTTTCTCGAAGTCATTAATACTTTTAAACAATTTATTTGCAGAAATATATTCATGGTTCCTATAACATTCGAATGCACAAATTGCATATACAGTAGAAGACACATTTTCAGTTAGGATTCTACAATTATTTTAGGATCAGAGGTATAAGGACAAAATTCCGCTTCAAAAGTGGCATTACCATTTACATCTAAGATTTCTGACTGTAGAGGTGTCTCAATATTTGTTGGAACTATATGGAACTCTATTTTATGTATAACTCCTATCTTTTCCTTGTGTACTCCATATATAACAAGACTTGCGCCAGCTTTTTTCCCTCTAGAGATAGCATCCTTATCATCAGTTATTGGAGGCAAATCTAAGACTTCAGCGTTAATCCTTCCCTCTGTAGAAATTTCAATCTTTTCTTTCAATTCTTCTGCGGTATCACAATCTGATTTGAAGTTATCTAAATAGAAGGGTGAAATGGCAACAACAAATTTGTCTTTTGGTGGCTCGGGATAATAAAATTTCTCTGAAGCTAACAACCCAACTGTTATCAAGCAAATAACTATTAAAAGAAAGGTAATACTGTTACGATGGGAATATACCCATTTATGTTCCTTTTCTTTAAGGTTCAAATTATACAATTGTAAAAGACATAAAAAAAAAATTATAATATACAGATTATTTAAAAGAGGGTACTTGGAAAATAATATATTTAAAAAAAGTTCATTAAAGTAATCTACATAAATCAATTAGCTCGCCACCAGTCTGGAAAGTTAGTACAAATTTAATATCAACATTAAGTTCATTCTCAAGTAGTAGAGGTCGTTAATATAACTTTTGATTTTATCTCCCTTTGTTAATATCCTAGGAATTCTTTAAAAATCATATATTAAAGTACTCTAAGAGCTGATCCCAAAACTCAAAATTTGCTTCTTTGGATCTTGTATTTCAGGTGACCAATCAAGCCTCTGGTTGTGAAAGCAATACTGAATAATCTGATAATTGAGATTTAAACTGGGTTTTGGGATGAGCTCTATATATACATTCTTTGAGCTGATAATTTTATTTTTACCACAAGTTCATTTGATACTTTTTTAATAATTTTTACTACCTTTTTACAGCCTCTCCTTAAGCGTTTTTTACTATTTTACTGTAAAATGTAAAAATTGTAAATTTCACAGTAAAATTGGAAAAACAGTATCAAACGAAATTGTAAATTTTACAAGTAATGTGTAGATTTTACAGTAAAATAGTAAAACGGCATCAAGAGGAATTGTAATTTTTACCGTAAAATAGTAAAAATGATTAAGGAAATGCTGTAAAAAGGGTTTAAAATCTAATCAATATTTCGTCTTTTTATTATATCCGGTTAATATAGTTCAAAATCATAGAGGGTTAAAGCATGGGAAAACATATATAAAAATAAAATAGCCCAAATTTTAGACTACTGTTTTGTTACGCTTCTATCAAATTATCTATTCTACTCGCTAAATGAATATATGGTTATGACCAATTATTAAAAAGCTATTTTTAAAATACATTGAAAAATATTTATGTTCTTGCTTTCTGAATAATTTTATTCATAAAGAAAACTAACGATAATATCATTAAAATGGGTATTATATTAGATATAATAATTTCTAATCCTATATATAAAAGATATAAAATTATAATTAAAAACGCAAAAATCCATCCTAAGGTATAACTCGGTTTTTCTGCAAGATATTTAATATTACTAAACCTGTGAAATATAGTTAGTCCTGCAAAACTTATTATATATAAATATAAAAATAAAGATGTAAATAAACTTGACCAATAAAAAACTCCAACCCATGCTATTTCTCCTTTAAAAAATATTGCATCCAAAAAAAGATTTAAATCCCCCGTAATAGCTGGAACTAACAAATATATAAGACTAGACGCCAAAAAATCTAAAATTAAAAACACTATTAGTTTTATTATCCCACTTGATACTGCTTTCCCTAACATATAACGGGTTTCTAATATGCTAAACGAATCAGTAATTATGTTAAAAAAAATAAGTGGAACAAATACAAATTTAAAGCTTAAAGAATCGCTTATGACGGGGCTTATTAAGTCCCATTTAAGTCCTGAAAATAAAGAAATTGCAAAAATAGTACTTGATATCACAGCTAAAGAAGAGAATCTAGAAACTAATTTATATTTTTCCATAGCATATAAAAAAGAATAAGCATATATTGTACAAAAGAAAAACATCAAAAACGTAAAAACGAACATTAAACACATTGTACCAAAAAATCCTAGATTAAATAACTCCATATTCGATTGAAAATAGGCTGCTTGAGGATCTAAAGGGGGTAATATCCTAGCCAAATAGCCCATTCCTACCATCATTATACCTGCTCCCAATCCAGAGCATATACTCATACATAAACCTTTTAACATAGAGCTCTGATTGTAATTTCCCTCTAATATGCTCTGTATCATGTTTAGATTCTTTTTTATCCATGGTAATGGATTAAAAACTTCATTCAAAACAGAAATAATACCATTATAGTTTTTATCAGATACCTCTGTGGATACTTTTTTCTCTGGTACAGTAATACAAGTTAATTCATTCGGGATCCTTTTTTCTTTATTTAAATAACATTTCACATTATCAAAGAACTCATTGAACTTGTGCATTGATTTATGAAAATCTATAACAAAAAATAAAACTATAATATATATAGAGGCTCCAAACAGCATATTCCCAGATATAAGTTGTACTGTATTACTAAATTCTCCAGATAAATGCATAAATAGTTCCATAAATAATAGTAATCCTAAATTTATGAAAACAAATATCCATATAAAATAAGATAAAAAGAGATTAAATCTTTTTTTAGAATTATTTGTATAAATAAGATCAAATGATTTAATAAATAACTCACAACTAGCTTTTATATTGAGAGTCTTACCTGTTTTAAATATCACTTGTAAAATTTCATTTACAATATTGGAATCTTTATCAAGATAATCTCCTATAAATATACACGCAGTACTAATAGCTGCTATACTAGCACAGGTTACAACATCAAATTCCATAGTTAACGAAAAATTACCACAGTGCTCTATTTAATCTTTTATATTTTACTTCAGGTAAGATATTTAAAAATTTACAAAAATAAAAGTTTTAATTTAATAACCAACTTCTTTGTTCTTTTTCTCAAAGATAGAATTGGTTTCTCTGGTTTTTGATAAGAAAACTTTTTGAAAAATACGGTTGTGTAGGGTACTATCAAAAGCATACACTTTTTTGTCTTTTATTCAGAAAAAACTATAAAATAAGGATGATTTTTTAGATAAGGCAATTTTAAAGAAAACAGTACTGTTATTTTTTTTCAATAGCGTACACTTTTTTGAAGATACCTATATCCCAAAAAATTAGTGCGAGGGGTGGTATTCGAACCCACGAACCCTCTCGTAAAAGTATCTTAAGCTCATCGCCTTTGATATACCTCGACAATCTTCGCATATTGAATAACATACTTAGTCTACTTTTTGAGGAATGCCATTCCTATAACTTTTGATATTTTTTCCAGAAAACCCCACAAAAAACGAAGAAGAAATGAAACAAAAACAGAAAAACAGTCACGTTAAAGGCTATAGGAACCTAAATCCTTTTATTACCCATCAAACGTGAACGGTACATAAATCTTTGACATTCTTGGTAATCACCTTTGCAGTACTTCGATAACACTTCGGAAGGTAACTTACCTTTTTTTGGGGCAACTTCGCATGTATAGGATTCGTTATCGGAATCTGGATTTACTGTTATGAGATACCTGCAATACATTCAACCCACCTCAAATATATTACCATTTGAATTCTCCGTACCCACATAAAACAATATCTCTGCCGGAGCTTTAGCGTTTAATGTATCGGATGTTTACGTTTTCATGCTTTATATTTCTCAGATTTTTTTTGCGTTTAATAAGTTAGCAGGAGAAACAAGCTAATTCTTACTTACAATGGAACAATAGATAAGTATATATAGTCAACGTCCCTACATTTACACACATTCTTCCTGTAAATTAAAATACAGTTTGCGCTTTTGAGCCATGGACGAAACGGACTTCAGGCATTAATAGTGCTTCAGGGCTCCACATAATAGATGATTTGGTTCTATCAACTTTAAAAAATGAGAAAAATGTAATTTCAGAAACGCTCCAGGGAATTTGTTCTGATGACCAGTAAGAATAATTCGCTTCAAATACTCTATTTTCTTTTCAGACCACATAGAAAACTGTTAAGCATCTATTTCGTAAGTCTTCTTTTATTCAGTTTTTTGGACGTTTTGCGGGTGTTCCTCATTTATCCGCTTATCAACTATGGACTCAACATTAATCAGAATTCCAATTTAATTGACAGGATTTATCAGTCTGTTAGCTATGGAAATCTTCATCCATTTCTTGTATATGCTATTGTGCTCAGTATTGTAAGTATAATAATTGCAGGAGTAGAAGTAGGCGTTTCATATCTTGGAAGCAAAACATTTGCTACTGTAAGAGATACAACTGATCGCTCGGTTTTTAATAACCTGAAAAATCAGCCGTATGAATATTTTGCCAGCCATAAGCAGGGTGATATTCTATATATCGGGCAACAGGCAGTTGAACAGACAGGACTTGCCGTTTTTAATGTGGTAGGGTTTCTTCAGAATATACTGTTTTGTCTGTTCTACCTTTCATTTATTTTTATTTTATCCTTTAAGATAAGTACTTTAATGCTGATTCTCGGAGCCATTTATGTTTTTTTCATGAAAAACATTATTTTTTCGAGAATTTACAAACATTCACTGGTTTTGAACCGTTTCGCACGCGCAAAATCTGTCATATATAACGAATTTATTTCAGGAATTAAAACAATATTTATTACCGATTCAATCGATTTTTGGGCCGGCAATTATAATAAAGCAGTATATAATATCAGAAGAAGTTACGTATTTGCTATGATTCTTCAACGACTTCCAGGCGCAGCAAATAACCTCCTAATTTTTCAGATTATTGCACTTGGTGCTGCAGGGCTTTATTATTTGACTGATGGTCATTTTTTACCATACATCGGAATATTTGGGACGCTCCTGCTTGCTCTTTACAGGACAATACCTGCCCTAAATGCTTGCCAGTCACAATTTGGTGCAATAGTACAGCAGCTTCCTGCAATTGAAGCAGTATACGATTTTCTGCAGGAGAACAATAGTGAGAGCACTTATCTAAATAATGTGCCGAAGAGAGAATTCCGGTTTCAAAACTCGATTATTTTCAAAAATGTCTTTTTCAGATACAATGACACTCAAAAATATACTATCAAGAACTTGTCGTTTACAATTAAAAAAAGCACAAAAACTGCAATCGTCGGTAATTCCGGTGCTGGAAAAACTACAATTGCAAACCTGTTAGCACTTTTGTATCAGCCGACATCCGGAGAAATCCGCGTTGATGAAACAAATCTTAATGAATTTAAACATTCGGATTATTTAAAGAGATTGGGGTACCTTGGGCAGGAGACATTTATTTATCACGACTCCATCAAAGAAAATATAAGGTTTGGTCTGGATTGCAATGATGATGAAATTATCGAAGCTGCAAAACTTGCCGATGCCCATGAATTCATTATGTCGACCTCTGAAGGTTACGATACAATTATTGGTGACCAGGGAATCAAACTTTCAGGAGGACAACGGCAACGTATTGCAATTGCACGGATAATCTTGCGAAAGCCTGATATTTTGCTTCTGGATGAAGCAACAAGCTCACTTGATAACATAGCTGAGCAGCGCGTGATGGAATCAATTGATCGAATATCAAAGGATATGACCGTAATAACTATCGCACACCGGTTGTCCACGGTAAAAAATGCGGATGTAATTTATGTACTGAAAGAAGGAGAGATTGTTGAGAGTGGAAAACACGATGAGTTGCTTCAATTAAAGGGTGAGTATTATAACCTTTATAACAAGATGCCTTTATTTTCGAGCAATTCTCCTGATTTATCAACTGAGGTTGTATGTTAATGGACAAAAACCCTGCCCGGGATAATGATGAAATAAACATAAAATTAATTCTAAAAATAAAAAACAAAACTGTGTTTCCGACTATGCTGCAAGCAAATGGATTTGTTCGCCGGTACTGATATTACTGTTCTTTATTTCAAGTGAATAATGTTTATATTAATTAAAAAATTCTAAAACAGAAAACTATATATTGTCAATCTTGATACGTTTACACATGTTCCTTCCGGCAGGTGAAAAACAGTTTGAATTCTGGGTCTTGCGCCGAAACGGGCTCCCAAACATCAATATTGCAAAGCATTTCGGGGTCTCCAGACAGGCAGTCTCGCGAGCCCTCCTCAGCATGGATAAACGTATAGAAGAGACTCTGCTTGAGATGGCCAGGGCAAACAGGATAGAAGTGGAGAAACTGGACTCAAAGAAAGGAATCCTCTTCGGGAGATCAATTCCTTTCAAAGCCAACGCAATAATTTTTGTCTCGGCAAAACACGGGATGCAGGTCTGGTATGAACACGAAGGAGAATGCGGGTCCTGCGAAAGATACAGGGAATGCATCGAACTGCTCTGGGATTTTGCAGAAGAGATGAAGCTCAAACTCCAGAGTACGGAAGATCCGACAAAACTAGCTGACGAATTATTTGGAAAATTAAAGGAATTGGTAGAACAGGCCTGAATTCGGAAAGGAAAATGAGGTGTAGCTTTGGTTCATTATTTCAAGCCTGACTCGATTAACCTTCCAATATGCTCTCCAATATTCCTTACTAACTCAGGTTCAAGGCATAACTGGAAATTAAAGTCGACGTTGATTAGCAGCTTTTGTTTGACAGCTTTCCTGTATTACCCTGGGGATGTTTCCCGGGAAAATAGCAAAATTGTGCTTATCTACGGACTTCACATACCAGAGATCTGCATTGCAAGTACGGGAGCGTAGTATGACTGCCACTCTCGAATATGTGAAAAAACTAATGGGCTGGTGCCCTAATACCGGGACATTTGAAGGCAGACGATATTCTGATGTTGGAAAAATTGAACTGGATACCCTGGATGAGGTAAGGGGAAAGAATGGAGATTTAAGGTCAGCACCTGACAAAACGTCTTTTATTGCCAGTATACTAAAACTCGTATCAGGAAGCGTCACTGCACAGATCCTGAGTATACTTTCTGTATTTTTAGCTGTTAGAATTTACAATCCTGAAGATCTAGGAATTTTTCATCTTATTCTTTCTATCTCAGGCATACTGATAATCTTCTCTACTTTTTCATATCAATTTGCAATTATGTTGCCTAAAACAGAGGAAGATTCCGCAAACCTGGCTTGCCTCTGTATAATACTGGTAACTCTTACATCTTTGTTTACAGCCCTGATAGTTTTGTTTTTTCCAACATATATTGATCATTTGTTAAATGTTCCGGAAATCTCAAAATATTTAATTTACGTCCCGGCAATAATATTTTTTAACGGCATTTTTCTCACTCAGAACTACTGGCTTTCGAGAAAGACCAGTTTTGGAGTAATAGCCGGGTCCAAAGTGATAAATTCTGCTTCAACCGGAGTACTCCAGTTATCTATCCCTATATGGAATGTGTCTCCGCTGGGCATGGTAGCGGGATATGTCGCAGGATGCGGATGTGCAGATTTTTTCATGCTGAAAGGCATGAGAGAAGACTTAAGGTTCCTCAAAAATGTCTCACTGAAAAGAATAAAAGAGATGGCTATTCAATATAAAAATTTTCCTTTATTCAATTCCCTGTCTACACTTACAAACAATATTTCATTACAGATCCCAACCCTTTTGCTTGCACATTATTACGGGACAAACATTGTCGGATATTTTTTTCTTGCAAATCAAATAGTAAATGTTCCATTGGAGCTTTTAGGAGCATCTATAGGGCAGGTTTTTTACCAGAAAATCAGTGCGGTGAGAAATGGAAATGAGTCAGGAGAGCTGAAAGCCATAGTTAGAGAGGTTTACAAAAAGCTAATTTTAATAGGAGTATTCCCGGCGATACTCCTGCTGGTTCTAGGGGAAGAATTATTTACATTTATTTATGGAGAGAGCTGGTACATCTCAGGTATATATACAAAAATCCTTGTTCCATGGATATTTCTTGTCTTCCTGTCCCTGCCTATTTCATCTCTCTACATGGTGTTTGATAAACAGGGAGTCTGGTTTACGTTCAGTATAATTCTGTTAATCTCAAGAGTCATAGCGCTGGTCATAGGAGGAACTTATGGAAGTCCTGAGTTTGCTCTTTGCCTCTTTAGTTTTACAGGAATTTTATTCTGGCTCTGGAACAATGCATATTTGCTGAACCTTACAGGAATTAATCAAATCGAAAGTGCCGAAGTACTTGTAAAGTGTACAGCAATAGCTTTTATCGTTTCAACGCCGTTAATTTTTCTTGAAATGATCTCTGTGAACTTTTATATAATTCTCCTTGCAGCAGGGTTCATGACGCCTGTCTACTATGGTATAATCCTGCATGATGACCCGATATTTAAGAGAATGTTCTCGGTCTTCCTTTTGAACGTAAAGAACAGAATTTGATAGGAAATTCATTTTTGTCAAAAGTTTAACATGTAAGTGTTTAACATGTAAGTATGTGAAAAAGATATCTTCATGTGCTCCTGTCATCCTTTTTTCAAATAATTGTGTTTTATCCCAAAATTATTTCGCTTTTTTAATTTCTTTTGTTGCAGTTATATATCATATACATGTGACTCACTATTTTACTTCAACTTCGAATTTGTTTTATTTTACACGATCACTCCGCAATGCCAGAATGGAATTGGAATTTACTCAATGTTTTACCTTTTGCATCGTATGCTGCGGTATCATGTATTGAACATTCAAACAGATTTGAATCTGCGAAGTAATTTCAGGATACAACGGTTCAGGTTAAAACTCAAAATTAGGCTCTCTAATAATAGAATTTAACAATTTCTTTGTAGATTCAATCTGTTCATCGTTTCCGTCTACTGCAAGCCAGATAGCGCCCTCAGCTCCGCTTACTCCACCACCTGCAACCTGTTCTGCACTTGCACCAGTAAGAAGTGAAATTGCTTCGATTTCAGTGACAATTTCACCAGCTAAAGGTAATAAACGAGGCCCATGCGAACCTGGAGCATTTACTCTCCGTGCTAAATCATTTAAATCAGCGTAAACACGTTTCTCAAGTCCACCAGGAAGTATCAGTCTGACACGTCGGCCTACAACTGCCTGAATAGATGCAACAGTAGTTCCGCCGTGGAGATCTCCGATGTAAATGCCTGCCTGTCCTTTTGGAAGGTTCAACGCATTAAACCCCTTTAAAATCACGTCTCCTTCCCTCAAATCATCCACAACGTTAAAAATAGTCTCTCCCTGCTTCCAGATACCATCCTTAATTACGACATCTCCTGGAAAACCAGTTTCGTCTTTAATACGCCCGGAACTGGTTACAGGAATACCAGGAGGAAGTACAACACCCCCGAAGAATCTTTTTCTTGAAAAATTTTCTGCTTGACCTATGGAAGATAATATTTCTTCAGCCACGTAACCATTTGTAGTTCCAGCAATTATAACAATGGTTCCGGATGCAAGAGATTCATTTACTGCTGGATGCTTTACCAGAGCTTTTGCTATTAATCTTTTTCCTGCTGCCGGGGTTATTAAAAACTGTTCCATTTATTTTCATCTCCAATCCTTGAGTCAGTTCCAAAATCCAGTGATAAAAGTAATGTAACATCATTACACAAAATAAATTATTTTGTAACTTGGGAATGATATTAAGACACAACACAATAGAATCCTGAATCCTTTTCTCAGTCCATCAAACGTGAACGGTACATTATATTTGACAAGATAGGCTCATAATTAAGTTTTTTATGAATGAATTTTTGCACTTTTATGCACGAAGTAAATTTGCTCCGTGAACTTCTTTAGTCGAGAAGCAAAAAACACTGAGAAAGCTAATTAGTTTTGTAAGTAACATCAACCGAATATTATGGAATGACCAAATTTCACACCATATCACTATTTACCTTTCTAAAAAAACCTTATTCGATTAGCTTTTTTCCTGTAATTATAAATATCATCTAATTTTATAATAATCACTGGATAACTACATACACAACCAGATAGGGAAATGGGGGGTAGAAATAGATGAAAACCAGGGGTAATTCATCCTTAACACTTTTAGCTTCAGCAGTCCTGCTTTGTTCTTTAATTATAGGCTCATCTGCAGCACAGACATCTGGTGAAGAAAATGCTTCTGACAATGACTCGTCGGTAAATAATGACTTTCCGTATCCGCGCGGTACATCACCACCATACGGGATGATGGGATGGGAAACCGGCACTCAATTTTTAACGGATAACGCTACACTTATCCACCTCGGATGGAGGACTTCCATAACTCCGCAACAGTTTGTTGAGAACGTTAATAGAGGCAAAGAGCTGGGAATTTCGAAATATTTAGTAGCTACAAGCGGCCCGCAAATGGCTTCGGAAAGTTTCTGGAAAGATGTCAGGGATATGGGTGTTACTAATGATGATTTCTATGGAGTCTATTTCCCTGATGAAGAAGGAAATCCTTCAACGCTTGTCGCCATGCGCACAGCTATGAAGAAATATTTCCCCAATGCTGTTGCCGGAGATTATTTAGGGGATATGCAGACCGGACTTGATGACGAAGAATTTATTCCGGGCCTGGATGTTAGTTATTTCACTACCTACACGAAATTTCATCCTGAACGCCCGCACGCCTGGGTATATGGGAATCTTATTGCCAACGCCCCTGACTGGAAAAATGCGGGAAAAACAGTATACGTAACAACAGAAGCCTTTGGTCAGGCTATCGAGGTGAATGCTTCCGACCCGGATTTGAGTACTGCGAAAAAGGTGGCTGACCGTCACGAAAGTCAGATTGTGATGGGAATTTTGGGCGGAGCGCAGGGTGTTTTCTCATATGCTTACAAATATGCGGAAGGTACTCCGGGCTATACCGGATGGGCCAGCTTTAAGCCAAAATATGAACAGGTCTGGCCCTGGATTCTGAACGACAACCGGACACTCCTGACAACAAACGTAACCAGCGGCAGGACAGGTATAACTTCGGACCCGGGCGGGAGAATCGATGCGGTTACGGCTTACATATTTACTGATGCGGACGGCAGAAAATTGGTTGCATCATCAAGCATGCTTGATTTTACCGAGGCAAACGGCACGGCAAATAATGCAACAATTACCGGCGTGCCAGACGGAACGTATGATGTCTTATGGGAGAACAGAACCGTGACTGTTACTGATGGAACCATCAAAGATACCTGGGAACCATACAAGTACCACTTTTACCAGTTAAAGACGAATGGTACCGGTACCGGATAAACTCTAACTGTTACCATCGGTTTCGGTTTTCTGTTACCAGCGGTCCGGTTCGAGTTCTTTCACCGGGGGTCGGCAGGTTACTATCTCTGCTGACTCTCCAGCTTCTGCTGACTCTCCAGCTTCTGCTGACTCTCCAGCTTCTGCTGACTCTCAACTCTTTCGCTTCTGCTGCCGATTTAACAGGCTCAGAGTTTATTCTTGCTCGAAAAAAATTCAAAATAAGAACAGGCGATTTTCGTATGTATTAACTGACAAAGTTTCTTTTCCTGTTTCATTGATGCAGAAGTTCTGGTAAAACCTCTCTACTTTTCACGGTTTTAGTTTTCAATAAGAGATTACTTATCAATCTAAGGATTATGCATATATTTTATAATGGCTAAATAAATAATATATGCTGTAAAGCTAAATCAGAAATCTTTTAGACTTTTTTCAATGGCACATGTGGGGATTGGAATGAAAAATAAAGCTCGACCAATATTTGTAATTTCTTTAATTTTTATTTCACTGGTGACAGTTGCATCGGCTGGAACGGAAATTCAGCTCACACAGGATGAGCGATTAACACAGCGCACAGCAATTTATGGCAACTATGTTTTTTGGACGGAGAGTGCCGGGAATGATGTACATGCTTACGATCTAACTACCGGAAATAGAACGGATATCACAGGTAATTCGGCAGGAGGTAAAATTAATGCATACGGAGATAAGGTTGTATGGACCGGGGATAGTGAATCTGTTTATATGTACGACATTTCTACAGGCAATGAAACTCTGGTAGCCGCCGGCCGGCGTGCCCCTGATATTTACGGGAACTACGTAGTCTGCACTAATAACTATTATATTGGTCAGGATCACCAGAATGATGGGATTTATCTTTACGATCTCAATACTCGCAATGAAACCAGGATCGCTGCGGTTTACAGCTTTCCTGCCATATACGGTAAAAAAGTAGTGTGGTCGCAGGAGAATAGCAGCAATGCCTATGATATCTACTTATTTGACATATCCACTCAACAAACAGGCAAAATAACAACTACAAACGGCTCAATACCAGAATCCGAACTCGATATCTTCGGAAATATCGTAGTATGGACAGAATCAGGCAACGTATATATGTATGATATTGCGTCCAACAACACAACTCAGGTCACCAGTAACGTAAGTGCATATCAGCCTGCAATCTACGGTAACTGGATTGTATATACAATAGGCGATCCTTATAGTGGGGGCAATAAAGACATCTACATGTATGAGATATCTGCTGCCAGGACAACCCGCATAACTAACAGTACCCATGCATTCAATCCGTCCGTCTACGGCGATAAAATCGTATATGCAGATTGTCGCAATAATCCGGAATATTGTGAAGCAAGGGATATTTATCTGTATGATCTCTCAAATACATCGAATAATCTCGTCGCAAATTTCACCGGCAATGTTAGCTCAGGAACTGCACCTTTAAACGTCTCTTTTACTGACACCAGTACAGGAACACCGAATGCGTGGTACTGGGACTTCGGGGATGGAGATATTTCAAACGAACAGAATCCGGTTCATACTTATTTATCAGCAGGAAACTATACAGCCTGTTTGACAGTAAGCAATGCAAACGGTACGGATTCGAAATTAGCTACAATAAGTGTAATATCTTTTCCATTATAAGTGTAATAAAAAAGAATTCCAGCGTAATAAGTCTTGGAAAAAGCGGTAACAGTAGAATACTGGCGGTGCCGGGGTTCCTGACAGATAGGCAGGTTCACCCCCATTAATTCTTTTTTAATATCTGTCCTTTTTTCGATCCTTCTGCCAGTGTTTTAGAAAAATGAACCGAGAAATTTAGAAAAATGAACCGAGAAATAGCAGAGATTTTTGCCGCAAAATTAAGAAAAACAGAATTTCAATGTCAAGTCCTGCTCCTTGAGTTATTTTTTGGCGGTGGGAAGGAAATTATAGGCTTCTCAACTGACATACAGATACTGAAATATTAAATCCTGTTTTTTCTTTCCTGCGTGAATGTACAGCTGTAGCTTTGACATTAGTGCTTGGAGTCAAATGACATTCTTCGGGGAACAGGAGAGGCCCGGTGCATGGTTCAAAGTGGAGACGCAATGTTTTTATAACTTCAGTAATAAGGGTAGTTCACAATTGTGAACTTAACTTATTACTGACCTGAAGCTATTACTGACCTGAAGCTATTACTGACCTGAGGCTATTACTGACCTGAATGAAGATCGTACATTGCTGGTAAGGATAATGGAATTAAGTAATGGAGATGTGAAAGAGAACAAAAGTTACCGAATTATGATTGATTCGGAGGGAACAGGCCATATCAGGATAATCAGGCGTATTAATTTAAAGACTCTAATAGAGATTTTTAAAGACCTCTATCTGGAACTTAAAATTAATCCTGACAAAAAGCCGCATATAATCATTTATGTTTCCCGTTCGGTCTACGGAGAGATGTCGGATAATATGAAACATTTCCATGGCTTTGCAGTCTCATGTGTGGATGGAACGTTTGATCTGACCGTTATCAGCTAATTTTTCAGTTTTTCCCTTATTCGAGAAAAATCCGTAAAATCATTACCCAAAAGTTTCTACATTAGGGATACTTGAAGGTACGTTTGTGTAATAATTCTTGTAAATGCTGTTCATTTTTTCCTTATTAGATATTAAATTCATCCTTTTGTGCTTATCGATGGAATTTGTGCCAAAAGATTTAAAAATAAAGAACTCTTCTATGTCAACGGTGATCTACTATGAGGGATCGTTTTTGTTGAAAATGGATTTGTAAACAACAACCCGAATGACATTAGCTACGAAAAACTTGAAAAACTGCCCCCGTCTGCAAAGCTGGTATTTAAAACCCTTGAGGCTAACGGGCAGATGACACAAAAAGATATAATTCGTGAAACAATTCTTCCTTCACGCACAGTAAGATATGCACTAAACAGACTAAAGGAAGAAAAGATCTTAATGGAACGTTTTTATTTCCTTGACTCACGTCAGAGCCTCTACGAAATAAAAAAACCTGTAAATAACGCTGGCAGTGTACCTGGATTTCTGTAAAACTCTCTCTATATCCTTTTACTCTTCTTTTTTGATTACTGTTCCATTCTTAAAAACTTATTTCCTGTAATCCGTTCTTCATTGATATCGATCAGTATTGAGACTCTCAGTTTCAATACTGACTCCTGATTGGGGAATGCCCCTTCTTGCCTTGCTTCTTCTTTTTATCTCCTTGTTAGTTCTCTCCATCATATTTGTTGTCCTTATTCTTCTCCAATGATTCTGTGGAAAAATTTGCAAACCTTTTCATCCAGTTCTTTGGCAATTCTGGAAACAGAAGAGGCTGAGATCCCTCCTGCTCCTAAAGCAGTCATGATCTTTTCCACCCTTCGGATGGAAACACCTTGAAGGTAAGATTCAGTTACGGCAGTTAAATTAGCCTGTTCAACTCGAGAATACTTCTCAAAAATCTCTGTTTCAAAGGGAAATTCACGGAATTCTTTCGGTACGCTATCGGATAGAATTACTTTTTCTGAAATATATGGCAAGCCGACAACTGTAAATTTTGATGATTTATTCACAACAGAATCCTGGAATCTGGTATAAATTACAATAGATAAAAACCAGAAATAGATAAAAACCAGGAACCGGAATTGGAATCCTGTTCCCAAATTTCCTCTCTTATCTTTAACTCTCTTATTTATACTGCATCAAGATCTACAGCCCTGGCTTCAGGGAACCTTTCTACAAGCATCTGTACGGTTTCGGGATGGCAGGTGAAGTAAAAGACCTGGTTGCCTGACACGAGGTCCTTTATGGCTTCACAGGTGCTTTTGCAGCGTTCAGGGTCAAAGTTCACCAGCACGTCATCAAACACGACAGGAAGAGATTCCGAATGCCTGCCGAATTCCCTTATGAAACCGAAGCGCAGGGAGAGATAAAGCTGTTCGGCTGTCCCCCGGCTGAGTTCCTGGATACTCTTCTTACGCCCTTCCCGGTCTTCAACATAGATTTCGGAAGAGTTGAGCGGGGAATAAATCCTCCTGTACCTGCCTGCGGTAATCTTTGAGAAAAAGGCCTGGGCTTCCACGATAACTGCAGGCTGCCTTTCCTTTTCATAGACCTGGATTGCTTTAGTAAGGATCTTCTGGGCTAAGACCAGAGAAGCCCATTCCCTTGATTTTTCGTGTAGTCCTTCCAGCAGGCTCCTCTGCATTACCCTTGCCAGGGAACCTTCACTTCCGTGTTCGAGCTGTTCAATCTGGTTTCCTATCGCTCCGCGCCTGTCCATATTCTCGGAGGTCTTATGTTCAAGAGTTTCCAGGCATTCCTCCAGCCTGCGGTTTTCTTCTTCCAGGCCCAGGGGATCTGAGGCTTGCAGTTCTTCTACGAAAACATCATACTTTTCCCCGTCCCCGGAAACCCTCAGGATCTGCTGTTCAGCTTCCCTCACCCTGCTTTCAAGCTCAGTTCGCTGGGCCCAGAGCCGTGCGTTTTCACAGAATTCTTCTTCTGTCCCTGCAGAACCGGATTCAAGAAGAACTGCAAGTTCTTCTGCAGCTTTTTCATACTTATCCCGGGCTGCCTGAAGTTCAATATCGAGTTCTTTTGATTTTGTTTTCAGCTGCTGCAGGCTTCTTACCTCATCGGATGCCTTTTCAAGGTCCGAATGGAGTTTTTCAACCTGGGTGTCAAAAGAAAGCCCGGAAAAAGGACGTCCACATTCTTGCAGGACCACGGCCACCTTTGCTTCATAGGCTTCTATCGACGTTCTGCTGGAAGTTATCTCTTCTTCAAGTTTCCGGATTGCCCGCTGCCTGTCAAAACATCTTCCGATTACCGAAAAGATTTCAAGCACACTTTCTACTGAAAGCGAGGGGTCAAGCCCGTAAGCCCCAAGCCAGCGAGTCCACTTTTCGGACAGGGCATTGTGTACCTTTTTCTCCTCAAGGAGCCGGGCTTCCAGCTCTTCTTTTTTACGGTTAAGGCCTTCGGACTCAACTTCAAGTTTTCTCACTCTTTCGGCCTGGTTAAATGCAAAACTTACGTCCTCCCGGAGCTTTGCTATTTCACTTTCGAGTATAATTCCTGAAATGGGTTTTCCACAGGATTCCAGAATACTAAGGACTTCTTCTTCGTACTTTTTAACAGCAGCTTCTTTGAGCTTTACCTGTTTTTCCAGTTCTTTAACATTTTTTTGTTTTTCCAGGCAGGCCCTGATCCCGGAAAGAAGCTCAAGAACATGCTCTGGAGAGCGTTCCGGGCTGAACCCTGAAGAAACAAGCCACTCCTTCCATTCCTGCAAAATTTCTTCCTGCTTTGCCTCTCCGGTCCGGAGAGTACCCTCAAGTCCCATGTAACTTGCATTCAACTTTTCCAGCTTCTTCTGGAGCTTTTCCTCCCTCTGGCGCAACTCCCCGGCAGCTTTCAACTCAACCACGGCTCTCTGCAGTTCATCCGCTTTCTGTTCCCGTACCGAAGGGTCAGGAATGTCTTCAAAGCCGCACTTTTTTGCCCGGGTTTTCATTTGTTCTTTCAGGGCTCCAATCTCTCCGAACAGTTTTTCTTTTGAGTCCTGCACTTTCTGTTTTCTGTATTTGTTTTCCTCGAGGTGCTCCTCTCCAGAAGGAGGGTTTGAGGACTTTTTCCTGGCTTTCAGGAAGTATACAGCAGAAGTAGCGAAAAGGAGGAAAAATATGACAAGTCCAGAAAGCAGGGTGCCGTTCATGTACTCGTATGCCAGGCCGATGCCACCTGAAAACAGAATCATTCCTGCAGGCCAGAGGGGAAGCCCTTCCTCATGTTCGGTTTCCCTGGGCCTCAAAGCTGCAAAAAGCATCTCTTCTTTTTCCAGGTTTTTGAGTTCGCCTTCCTTTTCCTTCAGGACAGGGTGGTACACCCTGAGGTAGCTTACAGCTTCAAGCCCCTGCTTCACCTCTTCAGGATTGGGAAGTCTTGAGTATACCTCAAGTTCTTCTTTCAGGGCTTCGACTTCCTCGCGGACTTCTTTGATTTCTCTATGGGCAAGTTCGAGCCTGTCACGGTATCTCTCAATTGTTTTTTCTGCCTCCTCCATTTCCTTTCGCTTTTTGAGTACGTTTTCCTTTGAAGGGACTGAACGCTCGAAACGGGCAAGAGTACTTTCATCCCATCCCTCCCCAAGCCCTGACAGAGTTTCCCTTAGTTCGGTTTTTCTGCCCTGAAGTTCCTGCGTCCCGGAAAGGAGGAAGTCCTTGTCAGCCTGATATTTCTCGATTCCGTTTCCAAGTTCGACGACCTTATTTCTGTGTACAAGGAGGCTTTCTTCAAAAGAATCATTCTCCTGAAGGACCCTCTCAATGCTGTTCAGGACCTGCTGGAGTTCATGTCGGGTCTCTGTAATTTTTTCCTCGATTTCTTCTACTGCCCGTCGCATCTGGATGACGTTTTCTTTTGCCGGGATTGAGCGGTCAAAGCGGTCCAGAGCTTCCTCATCCCAGTTCGGGCCCAGTTCCAGAAGAAGCTCAGAAAACCCGGCTTCTTCCTGCCTGAGTTTCATTTCCAGGGATGGGAGCATTTTTTCTTCGGACCTGTACTTCTCAATTCCACTTCCCAGTTCCAGCACCGTATCTTTTTTCTTCAGGAGGCTTTCGTCCGGGGAAATGCTTCTTTCTTTAAAGGTATTTTTCTCCAGTTCCTGCTCCAGCCTCGAAATGGTCTCCCTTATTTCTTCAATTTTTTCCTGGAGCCTTGTAAGCTTTTCTTCTCCTTTTTCGGGGAAACTCTCAAGTCCGGGTAAGCCTTCAAGGGCAGTTTTTGACTCCCGAAGGATCTTCCAGTCTTCCCAGACGGAAAGCAGATTTTGAATATGGTTTAATTTTTTCCGTATATTCTGAGACTTTTCCTTTAATTGACCAATTTCCAGGGTTCGCTGTTCCAGTTCGAAATGAAGAGAATCGTATTTTTTCTGGGCACCTTCAAGTTCGGCAATTTTTTCTTCAGTTTTCCCTATTTCCCTGAACAGTTCGTTTATGAGGGGTTTGCTGCCTCTGGGTTTATACAGGTTGTTTTCATTACTGCTGATCGAGTCCATCAGTCCTGAAATGGAAACTCCAACCCCGGTGCCTGCACTGTAGAGTTTACTGTTAATGCTCTGGTCATTCAGGGTCTCAAAACTCTGCAGTTCTTCAAGGCCAAATGCATAGATATTTTCAAAGACGTTTCTGTCTGCATGGCCCAGGAGTTTAAGAAGTTCGGCCCTGCCCCCTGTATTCCCGTCTGGAAGTACTACTTTTGCATCTTCTTTTCGGCCTGTGTTTCTCTCGATGACCCAGCGGTCTCCGGCTGAATCAATGACTGCGAGCCTTCCCCCATGATTCCCTCCTTCAAGCGGAGGATAGAGGTTGCAGAGCCTTGTATTAGGGATGCCAAAAAACATCCTCCGGATAAAAGTGAATAATGTTGATTTACCTGCCTCATTTGCCCCTGTGAAAATGACCAGGCCGGAGGGGAGGTCTTTCACCGACAGCCCGGAAAACTTGCCGAAACCGTCGATATAAATGGCATTAATTTCCATGGTCTTCCTCCGTGAGCAGGGCATCAAGCAGGATATTTTCAGCGCGCTGGATCAGGGCGTTCATCTCTTCCTCATCAACTCTGTCAATGAGTTTTCTCCCGTGCCTTGAATTTAAGAGAGTGGAAAGGGCTTCCTGGAACTCATCAAGGGCCTTTCCATCTGTCTTCAAGCCCTCCACAATTTTTACCAGGTCTCCCACAAAATCCTCCCTTTTCAAAAGCAGCTCCCTTTCGACGGGAAAGAGTGTTTCATCTTCGATACGCTCTACCCAGACGAACTGCCGGCCACGGATTTCGTCCTCCCTTAGCAAATGGAGGAGGTCTTCAAGAAACCCCTCTTCCCTGAGAGTACGATGCAGCGGCCCTCTCCCATTGAGAACCAGTCTGCAAATAGCTGACCTCCCTCCAGAATTTTCCCTTATATCCTCAAGCTGGTTTTGAAGACTTTCCACCAGCGCCCCTTCTTTTTCCAGCCCTTCTATGGAAATTTCCCTTATATGCCAGCGGACAGAGTCGGTCTCGACAAACCTGGTAGAAATAGCTCCTTCGGATGAAACCTCCACAAAAAAGCATCCCCTTGTTCCTGTTTCTCCTGGATGTCTGCCTTGCGGGTTGCCGGGATATATCACAACGGGAGCTTCTTTGCAAACAATAGAAGGAGTATGGATGTGCCCGAGGGCCCAGTAATCATAACCAAGATCCCTGAGGTCCTGCAGGGTGCATGGTGCGTAGGGGTCATGCTCCGGGTTGCTTCCCACACTGCAGTGCAGCAGCCCTATAGTAAACGGCCAGTTCTCTTCTTTTCCCGGGAAGTTTTTCACAAGATTTTTCATGATGTGCCGGGTCGGGTAACTCATCCCCACAACAAAGGCGGCCGTTTCTCCTTCTTTTTTGAATTCCACAACTTCGGCCCTATCCCCCCTCATGATATGTACGTTTCCGGGCCACTTCAGTCTTGCTGACCAGCCGTCAAGAGGATCATGGTTCCCATGGCAGATAAAAACCTGAATCCCGGCGGTTTCAAGCTTCCGGAGCCCCTCTATAAACCTGACCTGTGCATAAAGGCTCTTGTCGGCACTATCATACACATCCCCAGCAATAAGCAGGAAATCAACTTCTTCATCCATACAGAGTTCAATAACAGCCTCATAAGCCTGAAAGGTAGCTTTCGCAAGCCTTTCTCCCAGCTCCTGATCAATCCCGGAAATTCCTGCAAATGGACTGTCAAGGTGCAAATCAGCAGCATGGACAAAACTCAAAGTCCCGGTCCTGCCATCATCAGCCGACATTTTTCTTTTTTTCATTGGAGGTACCCCTAACATATATATAAATTTTATACCTCCAGCTGTATAATTTAAAACAAATTAAATATTTTGGTTTGAAGGTTTCGGAAACTAATGGTTAAATCAGCGCCATTGACTTATACACTGCGTCAATCGGGTCCTCATAAAACGAAATCTGGAACTTACTGAAAAGATCCGGTGGCACTGTAGCAATCTTTCCTGCCGAAGAAATCGGAATCATTACCCTCTTTGCCCCGGCATCAAGGCAGACCTGCAAAAGACCAGCAAGGTTTTCAAGTACACCTACAGAGCCTCCGATTGTCATACTCCCTAGAATTGCAGTCTGCTCCTGAAGCGACCTTTCCAATGCTCCGGAGCAAAGGCTGATAAAGGCTGGAATAGTGCCAAAAAACAGGAGTTGATCGACAGAAAGAGGGTCAATTTATGACATATAGTAGAGTTGTACGCCCTAGTTTAGTGCGGTGAAAAAGAGAAAATAATACATTAATTCCATTGTATTGCAAAAAACCATATAAAGATTAAAATAACCAATACTATTATAAGAAGAATTGTTATTATTTCAAAAATATCGTAATTTTTGCTTTTAGTCATTTTATACTATTCCAAAAAAAAAGAATTATGACTTGTTACCAAGTCACGTTAAAGCTGTCAACAAACTTTTCCGCACTACCTGTTAAAACAATTCTGTCCTGAAGAGATATCCACCTAGTTTAGTGCGGGAGAAGGGATTCGAACCCCTGAACGTCTGCACGAACAGATCTTGAGTCTGCCACCGTTGACCGCTTGGTTACTCCCGCGCTTTTTGAAATCCAATTAGGTAAAGTTATAACTAGCATATAAAGGTAATCCTGAAAAGGAGTTCATTCAACTAATTTTTGAGCAGGGGGCTGAACACCAGGATTTTTAACCTTTTTTTCCTGTCTCAGTCTTTCCCGGCTTCAGCTCAGGCAGAGGCTCTTCAGTTTTCCCTCAAGAACTGTTTACATGAACCCAGTCAAGGTACTCCTGTTCGCCTTCGATTTCCCAGAATTCGATTGCTGGCAGGTCGTACGTATGAAGAGATTTTACGACTGTGATAATTTCGTCAAGGCGGGATGAGTCGGTTTTAACAAGCAGGGCTATCTCGTTCTGCTCCTCTATCTTGTCGTTCCATCGGAAGACTGAAGAAATCGGAAACATGTTCACGCAGGCTGCAAGCCTTCTCGAAACCAGTTCTCTTGCTATTTCGGATGCGTTCTTCATATCTCCGGCTGTAATGTAGACGATTCCAAGCATGAAACAGGCACCTCACACAAAGTTATTATAACCACAATATACCACAATATACTGGATATTATTATTCGCATAATTATTATCTATTGCCTTTGATTCTTAAAAATACCTTTAAACCGGGCTTTCCAGGCTAACCGAAAGCTGGAATTTCCATATAGATTTTTATATAATTATGATGTATTATATAGTGCCTTTTTCGAAACCGAGGTTTTCGAAAAAGAGTTCATTAATAAAATGGATCTCTGCTATCTAAAGAAGAACTAAAACGCTTTTATAATAAGATAGACTACCGGGTTTAACAGCATTAATTAATTGAATGTATGCCTGCTTTCCCCGAACTGCTGCTTAAAACGACAGCTTGAAGCTTGTAAACTGCATTCAAAGGTTGCTGGCGCTAACTTCTTTATTGAAGGCATGTTCTATATACAGTTGTAATTGATCAACAGTTTAATCGACCAATTGATCAACAGTTTATCTGCTGAGGGTAAAAATCCCTGAATTTGATCTCTACATTTATCTACAAATATCTAACATTCAATCTCTCTCATTACCTTCACATTCAATCTCTCTCATTACCTTCACATTTAATCTCTCTGCAGTCCATCTCTCTGCAGTCAAAAGTCAATAACATTCAATAGTCAACAAACAGTTATTGTGAATAAACATTCAATAGGCAACAAACAGTTAATTGTGAATAAACATTCAATAGGCAACAAACAGTTAATTGTGAATAAACATTCAATAGGCAACAAACAGTTAATTGTGAATAAACATTCAATAGGCAACAAAAAGTTAATGCCAATGTTAATTATCAATAAACAGTTTTGTGAATACTAATGTCAATCTGCAGTATTCAAACGATTATCATTTACAATCCAAAGCCTATAATTGGTTCAGCTTAATTATTTCGGAGAATTTCCTTGAGTGGCACAAGCATTGCACTGGGTATTTTTTTAATGTACTGGTTCCTGATCTCCATTCTTGATAGAAGAGGAATTCTGGAAAAGTATAACATAAGCACTTTCGGGCCTCTTCCTATCCTCATGATCAGGACAACAAAGGGTCTTAAGCTACTGGACGTGCTTGCCCGCCCGAAACGTTACTGGAGGGTTTTTGCAAACATCGGGATCCTGATGATGTTTGTCGGCATGATTGCCATGTTCCTGGTCATTGCTATTTCGGATCTCGCACTCTATACCTCATTTCTGAACAACAGCGTGCCAGAGCCGGGAAAGTACAATGCCCCCAGGAATATCCTTTTGATCCCAGGAGTAAACGAGTTTATTCCTTTTACCTGGGGAGTTATCGCCCTCATAGTTACACTTGTAGTGCACGAGTTTTCCCATGCAATCCTCTGCCGGGTTGAAAGCATCAGGGTCAAATCCATGGGAATCCTGTTCGCCCTTGTCCCTATAGGAGGGTTTGCAGAACCTGATGATGAACAGCTCTTCGGCAAAAAAGAGGAAGTAAAAAAAGAGCTGCCACTAACGGCAACAATTGAGGAAATCGAAGAGTGGGAACAGCGGCAAAATGAAGAAAAAGAAAAACAGCTAAACGAAATGCAAAACGGGAAAACAGCTGTTTCCGGAACTGCAGGAGCAAAGCCTGAGCCAGCAGTAACTGCCACAAGGACCCAGAGAGCCCGTATCCTTGCTGCCGGAGTTATGGCTAATTTCTGCGTTGCTTTTGTAGCTCTCCTGCTCTTTTTCGGCCCTGTGCTGGGGGCGATTGCCCCTCTCAGTGATGCCATGATCGTGGGCATAAACGAAAGCTCTCCGGCTCAGCTTGCAGGGCTTCAGGAAAACATGGTGATTACACAGGTCGATGACACAACCGTCTCTACAGGCATGGACTTTCTCTCCTATCTCGAGACCGTTAAACCCGGAGACTCTCTGCGCATCCAGGCTTCAAAAGATGGGGTCGTTTCAGTTTATGACTTAAAGGTGCCTTCTTCTCCGGAGGAATGTTTCAGTGGAGTGCCTGTAGGAGGAGTTGTGGAAGGAAGCCCTGCAGAAGCTGCAGGAATCGAGCCCGGAATGACAATGCTCCGGATTAACGATACAAGAATGCGAAGCATTGCAAGTTTCATTGACTTTATGGAAGGGACAGAGGCAAACCAGACCATAGAAGTAGAGGTGCTTCCCCCTGCAAATTATTCGGGTGCCCTTACTGAAAACGGCACTGCTGTCTTTGAGGTCAAGCTGGCTGCTAATCCCTCGGGAGGCGAAAACGGCTTCCTTGGAGTGATTTACGGAAGTGACGGAATCCTTGAATGTCAGATGCTTGGGATTTCCATCTGGATGCCCCAGTCCAAATCCTATCTTGAAGCGCTAAAGCAGATACCTTCCCTGCTTGACCAGCCCGTAGGCTGGATCATCCTTTTCGGGCTTCCGATCTACGGATTTGCAGGTGAGGGCTTCCGCGGCTTTTCAGGCACAATCGCTCAGTTCTATCAGCCTGTTGGCTGGGCAGAGCCCCTGGGAGTCGGAATTTTCTGGATTGCAAACTCCCTGCTCTGGATTGGCTGGCTGAACTTTTACGTAGGCCTGTTCAACTGCCTGCCTGCGGTGCCTCTTGATGGTGGCCATGTGTTCAGGGACTATACTTACTCCTTCATCTACAGGTTTACAAGGAATGAAGCAGTTTCGGAAAGGGTCTCAAACTCCATCACAGCAAGCTTCTCCATGCTGATCCTGTTCTCGTTCCTGTTCATGATATTCGGGCCTTTTATCGGGCAGTGGATCTGAACAGCCTGAACCGGGAACAAAGCAAACCGGGACAGCTCGAAAAAATAAACAAAAATCGAAATGAAAACAGCAGCAGATTAAGCAGCAGATTAATTTGAATCATTCCGAAATCTGAAAACCGGGAAGTTAAAGTTTCTTTCCCGGTTTTTCGGATTCTTTTTTAATTCCGGTGGTTCCTGATCAATCAGTTACTTTTAATTCAGAATATCCAGGGCTTGAATCTTTCAGTTTTCTCTCCCTGCGCCTCGTTTGGGCCCGGACCGACCTGCCTGCAAGATAAAAAGCGATCCAAAATAGACCCCCAATTAAGAGAAACAAAGCAATTGGAAAAACGCCCGGGCGGCTGAAAGAATACATTTCTTAACCCTTAAAAGCGTTTTTGAATCCAGGGTAAATACAGGGGCCTTCTCAGCCTTTCAAGCAAAATTCTATGAATGCGTAGAGATATTAATAAAGAGTATAGAGATATTAATAAAGAGTATAGAGATATTAATAAAGATTAATAAGGTATTTTGACGTGGTTCAGCAACAAAACTAAGGCAGGGCGCGAAAAATGTTTTCTTTTGAGAGAAAAAAGCCGAGTCGCAGATCAAAGTTTCGAAAAATCATGCGCAAAAGGCCCAATCTGGCATACAAGCTTGCAGCTTTGCTCCTGCTCATCATCTATGTCCTGCTTTTTAAACGTATTATGATTTTTGAAAATCAGCCGGAAAATGCAAATGCTGTAACAGCTATCTACTGGGCTACAACTACCATTGCAACGGTAGGGTACGGCGATGTGGTCTTCACCTCTCTTCTGGGAAGAATCTTTTCCATAGCTGTCCAGATCACGGGAATTATTCTGATTTCAGGTTTTCTTGCAACTTATGTCATTACTCCCTGGATGGACAGAATAATCAAATTCAGGCTGCCCAGAAAAGTCCCTTCCAGCATGAAAGAGCATATAATTATCTGCGGGTACAACCAGCTGGTAGAAACCCTGATTGATGAACTGGCAGAGCAGGAAATAACTTTCATAATAATCGAGGACGAGGAAGACGTAATTAAAGAACTTGTTTACAGGGATATCCCCTGCATTTTCGGGACTCCGAGTGATAAGCAGACGCTTCTGAACGGGGGTATTGAAAAAGCCAGGATCCTTATTGCCAACAAGTCCGATGAAAGAAACGCAAACATCGTACTGACTGCCCGGGAGTTTCAGCACCTCAATATTGTTGCCATCGTTGAGGAAAGGTCAAACTCAAAATATCTGAAATACGCAGGTGCGGACACGGTCGTTTCTCCCAAATCAATGTTCGGGCAGTTTATAGGCAGAAAGGCTATGGATAGGCTTGTAAGCCGGGTGACAGGGACGACTGAAATCTTCAAAGGGGTGCACATCACGGAATTTCCGGTCTACCTCAAGAGCCCGCTGATAGGCAAGACCCTTAAGGAAGTATCCAGCCAGCGGCTGACAGGCGCAAGAATTGTTGGAATCTGGAAAAGCGGAGCTCTCTCTTTTGACCCTAAAGAAGATGATGTTATCCGGGGCAACTCTGTCCTGCTGGCAGTGGGAACGCCGGAGGAGCTTTCTAAACTGAAGAAACTTACACATTGAATTTTATAACACATTCGTTTATGGCACACTCGTCCAAATTTATTTAAAAAATCTCAGGGATTAATGATGGAGTCAAAAGGGCATCTTGTAGTACTCGGGTACGGAGACGTTGGAAAGAGCATTGTGAGTGAACTCTCCGGGGGACCGTTCCGTTTTGTAGTTGTGGACTCCAACGAGAAAGTTTTTGAGAATGTGGAATTCGAACATCTCGTGGGCAACGGGGCGGATGAGGAAGTCATAGTCGCAGCCGGAGTAAAGACCGCATCCTTTGTTTTTGTGGCCCTGAATGATGACACCAATGTTATTTTTTCAACCCTTATTTGCAGGGGGCTGAACCCTGAAGCTACTATTGTGGCAAGGGCAAACTCCGTAAAATCCATCGATAAGATCTATAAGGCAGGGGCAGACTATGTTGGGTCCCTTTCCATAGTTGCAGGACAGATGCTGGCCAAAATGAGTGCAAACTGTATTGGAAAAGTCTGCAGGATCGATGAGGATATAATGCTTTACGAAGGCATAGAAATCGAAAAGTACCACATCGAGAAAGGCTCTTACCTTGACAAAAAATCAATAGAAGAACTGGACCTCGAAAGAAAGATCGGGTGCACTGTAATAGGTATTGAGCGCGGAGGGCTTGTTAGTACGGCTATTAACAAACAGACCGTGCTCAGGGCAGGAGACATAGTTGCAGTCGTTGGAAGCAGCAAGCAGATCACGGAGTTTAAGGAAAAATATCTTGATTAATTGCCGGTAAATTTTCGGCTACTTTTCAGTCCTTTATTTTGATTTTCTGTACTTTCCATTTCCCTTATTTTAATTTTCTATACTTTCCATTTCCCTTATTTTGATTTTCTGTACTTTCCATTTCCCTTATTTTAATTTTCTGTACTTTAAGTTCCTGTAATTTGAACTGGTTCCTATTATTCACGATTCCGTAACTCTATTTGTTTCTGTAACTACCTTTTCCTTCATTTTTGAGGCAATTTTTCAGATAACTTAATTTAGTTTTTCAGGAATAGATATATTGGGGAAAACATAATATATTAAAATAGATGCTTACTTTTTATAGTAAGTTAGCGATTTACTTAATTAAATTAATGAGAAATTATTTCCACTTTAAAAAACTTATCGCGCTTAAAGATGTGATAGCATGGAGAGTTTGTCTACCGGAGTAGAAGGATTGGATTTACTGATGGAGGGAGGGTATCCTAAAGGAAAGAGTATTCTGGTTACCGGCCCTCCGGGTTCGGGAAAAACCATCCTTGGGCTTCATTTCCTCCACAGGAGCTGCCAGGACGGCAAAAAATGCATACTTGTCCTTACCAGAGAACTTACCGAAGATGTCCTCACCCAGGCCCGCAGCCTCAAGCTTAACCTGGAGCCTTTCCTTGAGAACGGCCAGCTCCACATAAGGAATATCTTCGAAGACAAGATGAACAAGATCAAAAGCGTTTCAAAATTCGGAAAAGGACTCTGTGCCGTGGATACGGATATAATCGAATATCTAAGCTCAATGTCATCGGAAGTTGACGTTGTGGTCCTTGACAACATCGGAGTAATGGCTATACATCACGATATAAGGGAGTTTGCCGATGAGTTCAGCTCGATAAGCATCATCCTTCTGAAAAACGGCTGTACAAGCCTTTTCATCATGGATGAGGATTCTTACAACCTGACCCACAAACTTACAGGTTACATGGTGTTCGGGCTGATGAGGCTCACTACACAGGAAAATTACAGTTCGGGAAAAACGAAGCAATATCTCTACATTGAGAAAATGAGAAATACTCCAGTCCCTGTCAAGTATTCCCTCTTTGACATTACCCCGCAGGGAATCCGAATCATCTCAGGAATGAAATCCCCCCTCAAATAATCCGGTCAAATTCCCTGACAGGCTCTTTGAAACCGAAAAGTGAACTTTTGAGGCAGCGGAAATAGGAATATATGAGGCAGGAGCTTCTCCCATTTCTCTCCATTTTGTAGAGTCAGGAATTGATAGCGTAATATTTACAGTCAAGGAAAAATTAACATACTATTTTTTAATTAGTTTACTCAGTAAATTTCAGGCTGATCTCTTAACTGTAATTTTATTAATTGAAAGTTCCTTTTGCCTGTAATTCTATTAATTAAAAGTTAATGAGTGGGTATCGGGTCAAAAATTGAGTTTAGCTTTGGTTAGATAGGTAACTGAACTAAGGGTAACTGAGCTGAATGCTTTTTCTGAAATTTCTGAAAAACTGTGGTTTATAGGTCGAGGTTTACAGGTCGAAATAGAAAAAATTCAGGAAAAAGAGGTTCAGGGTTAATATTAAAAAGGAATTCAGAGAGGATCGAAACTCAGGTGGAAAGGAATTGAATGAGGATATTACGCTGCTTTTATGATAAATTCACAGCAGTCATTCTTGTTTCCTATGGTTTTTAGAGCTTCGAGACTGTAGCCTGAATCTACTTTCAAGGTTATGTTTGAAAAAATCTTCCTGGTAAGTGTGCAAAGGATGGGGTTTTTGCGGGCTTCTTCTCCTTTCCAGGGGCATTTTGTCCCTTTGACTATCCAGCGCTTTTCATTTTCGCCCATGGTCGCGGAAAAGGTCCCTCCTAGCTGGTTCATTATCTCGGCGCAGACGTTTCCTGCGTAAGCCAGGTCCATTTCCCTATCATTAAAATTGTACATTTCAAGAAGTGTTTTTTCGACCATGCCTGTCATCTGATTTATTATGACCTTTTTTTCCTCATTGGAGACAAACTGGAGCAGGGTCGGAATTACGGCTGTAAGGATGCTCTGCACCCGGTTCTTTACTTCCAGGCTGTCGCGGTCGGCAACCAGTCTGTCGTGAAGGCATTTGACTCTAAGGAGGGATTTTACTCTGGTCTTGAGTTCAAGTCTGTTAATGGGTTTTGTAAGGAAATCATCCGCTCCTACTTCAATCCCCCTTATCCGGTCTTCAAGTTCCGAAAGGGCAGTAAGCATCAGGACCGGAATGAACTGGGTTTCAGGATTTGCTTTGAGAATTTTGCAGACCTCGTAGCCGTTGACTTCAGGCATCATGACATCCAGAAGGACAATGTCAGGATTTTCGTCCCTCACCTTCTGGAGGGCCTCGTTCCCGCTGCAGGCAGTGATAACTTCATAAGGTTCCACTGCAAGGTAGGCTTCCATAAGTTCTACATTTTCCTTCATGTCATCTACGATCAGGACTTTTGGTTTGTTTTTCTCATTCAACAAAGCTCCCTCCCTTGGGTTCATGAATCTTGATCCCTTCGGACGTTATTTCAAAGATCGACATATCCGGCGAAATAGGAGTGCTTCGCATCTTGGGTATGCATAGATAACGCTCCATTTTTCCAAGATAAGCGTTCTCTTTTACCAGGAGGCGAATAGAGCCGTATACTGAGTATTCGGCAAGCTGGTGGGTCAGGTTGTGTGCTGACTCGTCCATAATTAATAGAGTAGTGCAACCTTTCTTTCTCACGAGATAGGTCAGTCCGTCAAACTGGTCTCTGAGCCTTTTTTTGGAAACTCTCAGGGCAAAGGTGCCCAGGTTATCTATGACAAGGCATTCAGTCCCTTCGCGTATGAATTCCATAAGGTTTGGAAGTTCAATGTCAAGGCTTTCAGGCTTGAACCCGTACCTTGTCTGCCCTATGCTTTCCGAACGGCTCTCAAATATGTTTTCTATGGTGAGCTGCCCGCTCTCATAGTACGGTTTAAGGTCATGCCCCAGTATTTGCGCCTGGTAGAGGATATCCTCAGGAGTTTCTTCGGTTGCGATCATCAGGCATTTTCTTCCCTCAACACAGCTCCTGTGAATGAAATGGATTCCAAAGATAGTTTTTCCACTCCCGGCTATCCCTGTTATCAGGGTCACTTTGTTCTCAGGATAACCCCCTACCAATTTCCTGTCCAGCTCTTCTATGCCTGTTGAAACCCTCTCCATTTTTGTAGCCCCTCATTCTTCAGTGTATTTTGCCTTTTTTCCTTCCCACGCTATCAGAAGGCATTGTACTGGTTATAAAATGTGTTATAAGTTGTAGAAAATCTTAAAATAATCTCAGCAGTTTTCTAACTTAATACACATATTCACTATTTGTTAATAGCCTGAATCAAAGTGATTGTCTATATAATTTTATTGACTCAGATGACGGCATGTCCTGTTTCTGCATTCCAATACTGGTAATGATATGATACCGAAAATTACTTTTACATATTAAAAGAACTTTTGTAATATAAAAGTTATGTATGCAGCGTATTTCCTTTTTGTTTCGGGAATATTTCTATTAACTTTGGCTTACTTTGAGCCCTGAATTTCCTATTTTTTTATTTGAGCTGATTCTTTTTATTTACTCGGTTTGACTTCATAAATATTTTCCTCAAGGAGAAACTTTTGAACTTGCTCTTTTTCTGTCCTCTTTTCTTAATTCTGAGAGAAACCTTTAATATGGATAGTTACAATCACTACTGCGGCACCGCGGGCTCGTGGGGTAGCCAGGATATCCTAATGGGCTTCGAAGTAAGATTCTTACGAAGATACCCATTGACTCGTGTTCGAATCGCGGCGGGCCCGTTAATCTGTTTTTGATCCGACCCACCTTATTTTAAAATAAGTTCTCTTAGGTACAGGCTTTTCTTCAACTATGAGTAAATTCAGAACAGGTATCTGTAGCTTGTTTTAAGGTATGTGTTTTAAGATGCTTATTGTAAGGTGCTTATTGTAAGGTGCTTATTGTAAGGTGTATATTGTCAGGTTATCATGTCATTACATGCAAAAAAGTATTTATTTCCCGGTTTTTCACAGAAAAAGATCGCAGGACTGTAAAAAGAGGCCCCTGGATGGAAAAGAAACCCGAACTTTCACTGAAGATAAAATGGATTGATGTAAAAAACCCTGAAGAACTGGAGGATGCCTTTTACGTCCGCAGGGAAGTCTTCATTAAAGAACAAAATGTCCCCGAGGCAGAGGAACTTGACAAAGCTGACCTTAGCTCCCATCATATAGTTGTGTATACAGCTGACCGGCCGGTTGCCACAGGCAGGCTTTTCAATGATGGAAAAACCTGGCTTATTGGAAGGATTTCCGTCCTGAAAGAATGCAGGGGAAAGCAGCTCGGCAGACTCGTTGTGGAAAAGCTTCTGGAAAGATCTGCCGAGCTGGAGGCAGGACCCGTCCACATTCACGCACAAGCCCATGCAGTAAGCTTTTATGAAAAGCTTGGATTTATCGCCTATGGGGAACCTTTTCTTGAAGCTAATATAGAGCATATCTCAATGGTAAAAAAAATCTGAAATTTGGACAGCTTTCACACATGAACAGCACTGATATTACCACTGATATTACTTTTCATTTTCTTGCAGAGATTAAAAATCAGACTTTGCTGCAGCTGTAAAACAAAAAATATGATAAAGCCAGATTAGTATAATTTAATGATACAAATAAGGTAAAAGTCAAATTAATATAATTTAATGGTATATTCTTTGTAGTGAAGGGGAAACAAAACAATAATTGGGAAATAAAGCAATAATTGGGAAATAAAGCAATAATTGGGAAATAAAGCAATAATTCTTTAGAAAAATGATATTACAGGTGTAATCAAGCATAGTAATTCCTTTACCAGAAGTATTATTTGAAAAACAATTTCATTCTGTTTTCTCTTCAGCGTTTCCAGCTTATTGTAGTTTTTGCGGAACTAAATTGAATGTTAACTCTCACCATATCCGTTCAGATTTCACGAATTACATCCCGTCTAAAAAGAAGTGGGTACTTCCAAAAGTGAAAGGGTAAGATGCAATAATGAGGGGAGCTGTCAAAGGTCATATGGAAAATAAAAATAATTCACCGAACCTCGGTTCAGTTGTCTCGGTGCGGGGCAGTATTGTAGATATAAGGTTCGAGAAGTATTTGCCTCCCATATACTCATTGCTACGTACGGGAAAAGATGAAGAAATTGCCATTGAGGTTTTGACCCAACTGGATTCGTATCACGTTCGTGGGATTGCACTGACCCCTACCGAAGGGCTTTCCAGGGGAACGACGGTGGAAGATACGGGTGGGCCATTGAAGGCACCTGTGGGCAGGGGAATTCTTTCTCGCATGTTCGACGTGTTTGGAAATCCCATCGATCACAAAGCGCCTCCGTCAAACGTCCAGTGGCGCACAATTCATCAGCCTCCGCCACCTTTGATACGTCGGTCAACCAGATCTGAAATCTTCGAGACCGGTATCAAGGCTATAGATGTGCTGGTGCCCCTTGAACGCGGAGGCAAAGCGGGCCTGTTCGGAGGGGCGGGTGTTGGCAAAACGGTGTTGCTAACCGAGATGATTCACAATGTGGTCAGGCAGCAACGGGGAGTGAGTATTTTTTGTGGAATAGGCGAACGTTGTCGTGAAGGGGAAGAGCTTTACCGTGACATGAAAGAAGCAGGTGTGCTCCCGAATACTGTTATGGTGTTCGGGCAGATGAACGAGCCCCCAGGTGCCCGTTTTCGTGTGGGGCATGTGGCGCTCACAATGGCAGAGTATTTCCGGGACGATGAACACCGCGATGTACTGCTGCTTATCGATAATATTTTTCGGTTCATCCAGGCTGGCTCGGAAGTTTCCGGCTTGATGGGGCAGATGCCCTCGCGCCTTGGCTATCAGCCGACAATGGGCACCGAGTTATCGGAGCTGGAAGAGCGTATATCCAATACCGATGCAGGAGCCATCATGTCAATTCAGGCGGTGTATGTACCGGCTGATGATTTCACGGACCCTTCAGCTGTGCATACATTTTCGCACCTTTCGGCATCGATTGTTCTTTCGCGCAAAAGGGCAAGTGAGGGGCTTTATCCGGCTATTGACTCCTTGCAGTCAAATTCAAAAATGTCCACGCCCGGTATCATTGGCGAAAGGCATTATCGTCTGGCCCAGGAAATCCGGCAGACACTCGCGCAATATGCAGAACTCAAAGACATTATCTCTATGCTTGGTCTGGAACAGCTGTCGCAGGAGGACCGTAACGTGGTCGCTCGCGCTCGCCGCCTGGAGCGTTTCCTCACTCAGCCATTTTTCACCACTGAGCAGTTCACCGGTTTTAAAGGCAAATTCGTCACTCTCTCAGACGCACTCGACGGCTGCGAGCGCATCCTGCAAGACGAATTCAAAGACTACCCGGAAAGCGATCTCTACATGATCGGAACAATTGATGAAGCAATAGCCAGAAAATCAAGCAGGGACCAGACATGAATTCAACACTCATGAATCTTAAGATTCTTCTGCCGTTCCAGGTCTTTACCGAAAAGAAAGGCGTATCACGCATAGTCGCAGAGACCCGTGAAGGTTCTTTCGGACTCCTGCCGCACCGGCTCGATTGTGTTGCGGCTCTGGAACCCGGGATTTTAATCTATGAAACCGAAACAGAGGGTGAGGTTTATGTGGCCGTCGACGAGGGCGTACTGATCAAGGCCGGTCAGGAAGTGCTGGTCTCAGTGCGCAGTGCCATTGCCGGGACTGACCTTAGCCAGTTACGGGAAGCGGTGGAAAGAGAGTTTTTGACCCTGGACGAGAGTGAGCAAAAAATGCGTTCAGTGATGGCAAAATTGGAAATCGGGCTTGTGCGTCGCTTAGCGGAGTTTCAGAATGGCTGACAGATCAACAGACAAACCCTCTAGGGATGAGCCTCCCCTGGCTCGCCATGTCGGGACAAAAGCTGAACGCAAACTCAGAGCGCAACGTAATGTGAATCGGACTGTCTGGCTTGGTTTAGGCATGATGGGGCTTATCGGCTGGTCAGTGGCAATTCCAACACTGCTTGGTGCGGCACTTGGGCTCTGGCTGGACAAGCACTATCCGGTGAGCTTTTCCTGGACGCTTACGTTGCTGATTATCGGTCTGCTTGCCGGCTGTTTGAATGCATGGCATTGGGTATCCAGGGAGCATAAGGAAATGCAAGAGGAACAGGAGGATAACAATGAATGAAGTTTTCAATCTGATCGCGGCGCTCGTAGCTGGCTTTTTGCTCGGAGCTTTTTTCTTCGGCGGCCTCTGGTGGACGGTTCAGAAGGGACTTTCATCCAGACGATCCGCACTCTGGTTCCTCGGCAGCCTGCTGCTGCGGACTGGCACGGCTGTTGCTGGATTTTACTTTGCCTCGGGCGGCCATTGGGAGAGGCTGCTCATGTGCTTACTTGGATTTTTCATTATGCGCCGTATTGTTCTCAGACTCACCAGACTCCCGGAGGAAGACTCGAATCAATTGACACAGGAGGCCGGTCATGCGACTTAGTCCTGATGAGCTGGTTTTCTGGCAGTACGGTTTTATCAAACTCAACGCTACGATTGTGTACACCTGGGGGCTAATGCTGGTAATGGTAGTCGGTTCAAAAATCGTTACAAGCAAACTTTCCACCGATCTGAAACGTTCTCGCTGGCAGAATATGCTGGAAATTATTGTCACGAGTATTTTAAAACAAATTGAAGATGTTGGCCTGGATAGGCCGCAGAAGTATCTGGGCTTTCTGGGCACACTCTTTCTGTTCATTGCCATAGCTAACCTGGGCATCATCATTCCGGGTTATGAGCCGCCAACAGGTTCTCTCTCAACCACGGCTGCGCTCGCACTATGCGTATTTGTGGCCGTGCCAATTTTCGGCATAGAGGAACAGGGGCTTGGTAGCTACCTCAGGTCGTACACGGAGCCGACTATCCTCATGCTGCCGTTTAATATCATTAGCGAACTTTCCCGCACGCTGGCTCTGGCAATCCGTCTGTTCGGTAACATTATGAGCGGGTCTATGATTGTCGGCATACTGCTGACGATAGCGCCATTCATTTTTCCGATAATTATGACCGCTCTCGGCCTGCTCATTGGCATGGTGCAGGCCTACATCTTCAGTATCCTGGCTACGGTTTACATTACTGCCGCCACGCGAACCAGCAAGTCCAGACATGAAACCGGAGAATAAGAATTGAAACAACAACTCTAACAACAGAAGGAGACACTATGACTCTGGATACTTATACAACTATTATCGCGGTGGCATCGATTGCCACCTCTGGCATCACAATAGGCATTGGGGTTATCGGGCCTGCAATTGGTGAAGGGCGGGCTGTTGCGACGGCGCTGAGTTCGCTGGCACAGCAACCCGACGCTTCCGCGACCATTACCCGGACCCTTTTCGTGGGCCTGGCTATGATCGAGTCCCTGTCTATCTATTGTTTCGTGGTCTCGATGATTCTTATCTTCGCCAACCCGTTCTGGAATAAAGCAATTGCCTGAGCTGCAGAGGAAAATAGCCTATGCTGATCGATTGGTTCACCGTCATTGCGCAGGTGCTTAACTTCCTCATACTGGTGTGGTTGCTGAAGCGCTTCCTTTACAAACCTATTCTCAACGCCATCGACGCGCGTGAGAAGAAGGTCGCAGATGAACTTGCAGATGCCGATGCGAAAGAGGCAGAAGCGCAAAAAGAGAAAGAAGAGTTCAAACGCAAGAACGAGGAGTTCGACCAGCAGCGTGCTGTGATCTTGAGCAGGGCAAAGGATGAAGCGAAAGCCGAACGTCAGCGGCTTCTCGAAGAAGCCCGGAAGGACGCCTCCGATTTGAGAGCAAAACAGCAGGAGGCACTAAGGAATGACAAACAGAACTTATATCAGGCAATCAGCCGCCGGGCTCAGCAGGAAGTCTTTGCCATTGCACGAAAAGTGCTGAAGGATCTGGCTGGAACGAGTCTGGAAGAGCTCACAGTTGATGTGTTTGCTCAAAGGCTGCGCGAACTGGAAGGTGAAGAGAAGGAGCAGCTGGTCTCTGCGCTTGGCACGGCTTCAAGCCCGGTACTCGTTCGCACGGCATTCGATCTCCCACAGGCACAGCGTGACCTGGTTAAAAAGACGATAAAAGAAACTCTCGGTATCGAGATTCAAGCCAGGTTCGAGACTGTTCCGGACCTGGTCGGTGGTATTGAGTTAACCGCAAACGGACAAAAAGTGGCGTGGAGCATCGCAGGTTATCTCTCATCGCTGGAAAAAAGCATCGATGAGCTCCTGAAAGAGCAGCCCAGGAGTGAAGCCCGAATCGAACCTGAGCTTAAACCTGATGAACCCGAATTGAAAACCGAACCTGAAGCCAGAGCCAGGCCTGAGTCAACAGCTGCTAAATCTGAGACTGAACAGGGATCTGAGACTGAACAGGGATCTGAGACTGAACAGGGATCTGAGACTGAACAGGGATCTGAGACTGAACAGGGATCTGAGACTAAAATAGTCAATCCCGAACTAAAGCCCAAATAAAGAGTCGATGAACATGGAACCTGAAAGTCTAAAGGATGTTTTTGACAACGCTTTTAATGAAATAAGCCAGGTGCGTGAATCATCCACTCCGACGCTCACTCCGCGGGAGGTGGGCACTATCATGACAGTTTCCACAGACATCGCCACTGTCTCCGGCCTTCCCAGTGTGGGTTACGAGGAGCTGGTAAAGTTTCCCGGCGAGTTGTTTGGGATCGCGTTTAACGTGGATGAAAAAGAAATCGGTGTCGTTCTACTGGGCGAATACTCACATCTGCATGCGGGAGATGAAGTCGAACGCACTGGCCGGGTTATGGACGTAGCCGTAGGCGAAGGACTGCTCGGGCGCGTCATCGACCCTCTCGGTCGGCCACTCGATGGTAAAGGGTCCGCAGTCTCAAACAAGCGCTTGCCTATCGAACGCCCCAGCGCGCATATTATGGATCGTGCTCCAGTCAAAGTGCCTCTCCAGACCGGCATCAAAGTTATTGATGCGTTAATACCTATCGGACGCGGCCAGCGAGAGTTGATTCTGGGCGACCGCCAGACTGGCAAGACTGCAATTGCGATCGATACCATCCTTAACCAGCGCGATTACAATGTCCTGTGCGTTTATTGCGCCATAGGTCAGCGCGCATCAGCAGTTGCCAGGGCAGTAGCAACCTTGCGAGAAAAGGGCGCAATGGAGTATACCGTTGTAGTTGTGACTGAAGGCAATGATCCTTCCGGTCTGACCTATATTGCTCCTTACGCCGCGACCAGTATTGCAGAGTATTTTATGGAATCGGGCCGAGACGTGCTGATTGTTTACGACGATTTAACCAATCATGCGCGTGCCTATCGCGAACTCTCCCTCCTGCTTCGCCGTCCTCCGGGGCGCGAAGCATATCCCGGTGATATCTTTTATATTCACTCACGGTTACTGGAGCGTGCAACCCACCTGCTCGGGGAACTGGGTGGGGGTTCACTTACTGCCCTTCCTATTATCGAAACCGAAGCCCAGAATATTTCCGCCTATATTCCAACTAACCTGATTTCGATCACAGACGGGCAGATCTATCTTTCGCCTTCGCTTTTCGAATTGGGAGTGTTGCCTGCGGTTGATGTCGGCAAATCCGTTTCTCGCGTAGGCGGTAAAGCACAGCTTGCTGCCTACCGCGGGGTGGCCGGTGACCTGAAGCTCGCCTACTCACAGTTTGAAGAACTCGAAGCGTTTACCCGGTTTGGCGCCAGGCTGGACGAAAACACCCACAAGATTATCGAGCATGGGCGAAGGATCCGCGCCCTTCTCAAGCAGCCGGAATTCTCTCCTGTGCCAGTGCCTGAACAAATCGTCATCCTGCTTGCGCTGGATGCAAAACTCTTTGATAGTGTGCCGCTTGACCTGATAACAGATGCCGAACATTCCTTACGTGAGGCAGTAGCGGATATCCCGGCGGAGGTGCGCGAGCGGTTCAACGCCGATGAAGATTTGAGCGACAGGGATCGTGAAATAATTCTCGAGATTGCACGCAGAGCTCTGGAACGCTTCCGGCCTGAGTCCAAACCCATGTCCAAGCCGGAAGTCAAAACTGAAAGTAAATAAAAGCCAGGAGACCAAACTGAAGATGAATCAAAGGCTGAAAATTTAACATAGGATGAATGAAGGCCAGAAAATTAAACTGGAAACTAATAAGGGCTAGAATTCAAAATAAAAGCCAAATAAAGGTGGGAAGATAAGGGGAAGTTATGAGCGAAACCACGGAAAGTCTGCGCAAAAAGATTGATAGAGCGAACGATCTTCAATCCGTCGTCCGCACGATGAAGGCCCTGGCAGCCTCAAGCATAGGACAATACGAGAAATCAGTGAGTGCGTTGTCTGACTACTATCGCACAGTGGAAATGGGATTGGAAGTATGCTTTCGGGAAATTGCACCCTCTGCTCCTGCAGAGCGGATAAGGCAGAAGAATGCCGGTTCTATTAGTGCGGTCGTGTTCGGTTCAGATCAGGGACTTGTGGGTCAGTTTAATGATATTGTAGCAGATTACGCGGTCAAGAAACTGGCCGCTTTGCCAGGTAAACCCCAGGTTTGGGCTGTCGGTGAGCGTGTTTATTCACGCCTGGCAGATGCGGATCTGCCGCTGATCGGACTCTTTACAGTGCCAAATTCCGTCAAAGCCATTACTCCGCTTATAGGGCAGATTCTTGTGGAAAACGAAAAGCTCCGCAACCAGGATGAGAATGTTGAACTTCATCTATTTTACAACCGCCACAAAACCAGAGCTACCTATGAGCCCGTCAGTCAGCGACTGCTGCCACTGGACGAAACCTGGCGGCGTGATCTGGCCAAACTTCCCTGGCCTACAAGGAACTTGCCTGAGGTAATGGGCGATAGCACAGAGACCTTGAGGGCATTCATCCGCGAATATCTTTTTGTTTCGCTTTTCCGGGCATGTGCCGAATCCCTTGCGAGTGAAAATGCAAGCCGCCTGGCAGCGATGCAGCGCGCTGACAAAAATATCGATGAATTGCTGGAAGATTTCAGAGGATCATTTTATCGCCTGCGCCAGAGTGGAATTGACGAAGAACTGTTTGAAGTCATCGCCGGTTTTGAAGCGCTGTCCAGGTCTCGCAGCCCTGGCTGAAGTGAAGACCTGGTTTTTACTTTCCGGATAATTACTTATTTACTAAACAAAATTATATATTATGAGCTGGTACGCAATTGATGCGGTGGATAGAGCTTTTTCAAGGACAAGAAAAGCTCTTTTCGAACCTTTTGATTTCTGGAAATGGGTAAAACTCGCAATCATCATCTTTCTGCTCGGTGGTATCGGATCCAATTACGGAGGTTCGGGCACCAACTACCGGATGGGCTCCGAAGATTTCGTAAACAATTTCCCGAACATCGAGCCGGGAAGAATTACTGACTTTCCTTCTGGCATATCCGGAATTGGCCTTAACTATGTTCAGTCCATATCCCCCCTGGCAATTATAGCTGCATTAATAGCCTTTCTTTTTCTTTTAGCTTTGATTTTTTCGTATATTTCAAGCGTCATGGAGTTTGTTTTTGTAGAATCCCTGGTAAGGAATGAGGTTTGCTTCTGGGCTTATTCAAGAAAATTCATGGGAAAAGGATTCAACCTTTTACTCATACGTTTAGCCTTGGTGCTTGTTTTCCTTGTACTCTTTGCACTGGCTTTATTGCCTTTTATTCCGATAATCCTCAAGGAGTCCTCTGACTTTTCTTTTCCTGTTATCCTGGGTGGAGTATTCTGGTTTTTTGCTGCAGTTATTCTGCTTGTCCTGCTCGGGGCAGTCGTAAACTCTTTCTTAAGCCTTGCAATTCCCCTCGCCATTTACAGGGAAACAGGAATTCTCCAGGCTTTCCGGATGGTCTACAGGAATTTCAGAAAAAGCTGGCAGCAAGTCCTGGTTTACTGGTTTATCAGGTTCCTTCTGGGAATCGGGATAACCATCCTGGCAGTAATCCTTTTCGGGCTGCTAATTCTGGCGCTGGTTATTGTTTTCCTTATTATTGACGGGATCATTTATTTCCTCCTCTCTACTTTCATATCAGAGCCCCTTAACTGGATACTCCTTATCCCCTTCGTCATTGTAGAACTGCTGCTGATCTTCGTAACTCTGATGTTGCTGAGCGTACCGCTTGCAGTTTTCCTGAAGTACCACCTCCTGAGTTTCCTTGAATCCTGGTTTGCCGACGCAAATATTCCTTTCTTCGATAAACTTCCCGGAGAACCAGAAACAGGAATCGGGACAGAATTAAGTGAATCGGCATCAACTGAACCCAAATCCGGTGGATTGGAGCCAGGTGAATCTGAACCAGGTGGATTGGAGCCGGGGGGATCTGAACCCGGTGAATTGGAGCCAGGTGAATCTGAACCCGGTGAATTGGAGCCAGGTGAATCTAAATCCGGTGAACTGGAACAATTGGATTTGAAGCCGATGAATCGGAGCCTGTGAGATAGGAACAGGCTGCAGGAGCAGAATTTTGAGTTTATGGAAGCCTGACCGAGTTTTTAATATCCGAGTTTTTAATACTATAGATCTCTTAAGTGAGGGTCGCCGGGCACACCCTGGCAACTTCTCCCCTTTTTTCATGTTATCCTGATCTGTGTTCAGAATCCCTGTTTTTCAAGTAATAATATAGGTTCCTGATACTAACTAGATACTAACTATAATCTGGTAAGCACCTGCGGGTCTTTCTATACGCGGAATGGTAAAAACTCGGGAGTTGATAAGTATGAAACAGGAATTCATTGAAAAGTATTATCTGGGCAAAGAAGTAGAAATTGACATTGGGGGAAATACAACATACAGGGGAGTTGCTGCAGAATGTAATGACGGAGTCCTGAGCCTTAAGTGGACTATAAAAGAGGAAGGCTACACACATATTGATATATCGAGAATTGCTGCAATGTGGAGAACCCTGAAGTAAAAGTAAGAAGGTAAAGTAAACTGTATCGTAAAATAGTACCGTAAAACAATATCGTAAAACAATGTCGTAAAACAATGTCGTAAAACAACATCAACAGGCGCAGTAAAATAATATACTTCAAAATTTGCTTTATAAATACAAATTTAACTCAGCGTAGAAATAGCTAAAGACCTTTTAGACTTTCTATGGCTAAGCTTTAGTTCTACACTTAAGCCTTTAAGGAGGGGAAAGAAGCCTTTCCTTTTTTGTCCCTCATTTTTTCAATCTTCAAGTAGTCTCTTTTTTCTATCGCTTTTAATTTCTGCCTTTTTTCTGAGTTTTTAGTTTTTCTCTTTCTCCTTCTCTTTTTCTTCATTTTTGTCTGAAAGACCGCTCTCCTGCGTCGAGCGTGACAGGAACGACACAGTACAGCGAATAATGTTGCACGGGTAAGAAATATCTGTAATTTAGTCCACTTGAACGAGTGAAGTTAACTGCTATAACCTCTAAAATAGTCCTCTTGAGTGCAGCTCACTACGATAAACTATAAATCAGTCTGCTTGAGCGAGCGAAGCGAGTGAAACGGACATCGTGCTGTTGCGATTACATCGCAACTCCCAGGAAATCTCCGATTTCCTGTGATCCCGAAGCGAAACTCGGGAAGCGAAACCCCGGTGCCGAATCGCAATTCGGGTGCTGAAAATAAATACACTGGACTGGTTTTTCTGCTGTTACAATAAAGCTTAAATTAAGTACGGTAATACTGAATAAACTGATTGGCGTGCAGTGAATCCTTTTATCAGTAGGAAAGGTGCGGATTCGCTTTTCCGGATAAGGATATTTTGTACGTCAGATATTTGTCTTAAGTATAGTATATAAGCGGTCGGTAAAGGACATTAAATATACTTTACTGAAGATTCGGTACTTGCCGGTCAGAGGTTTTTATAGTATGCTGACCAGTAATTTACCCTGAAATTTGCCCTGTAATCAGAGTTTACTGGTTAAAGTTTACTGGTTAAAGTTTACTGGTTAAAGTTTACTGGTTAAAGTTTACTGGTTAGAGTTTGCTGGTTATCAGTTTATCAAGAGTTGTCTGCCAGCCGCAGGATAGGGCCTGCACAGGCGGCATTTATTCAGTTTATCTTTCATCAGGGAGACCCCCATATGATAAAAGAAATCACTGCCAAATACGATGCAGAACAAATAGAAAAAAAAGTAACGCAGTTCTGGGAAGACAGCGAAGCCTACCGGAAAACCCGGGAGCATCGCAAGACCGGAAAAAGGCTTTTTTTTGTTGACGGCCCCCCGTACACTACAGGACATATCCACCTGGGGACTGCCTGGAATAAGATCATTAAAGATTCCATTCTCCGCTATTACTCCATGAACAACCGCTACATCCTCGAGCGCCCTGGCTGGGATATGCACGGGCTGCCTATCGAGGTCAGAGTCGAAGGTGTGCTCGGTTTCAAGTCCAAGAAGGATATCGAGAGCTTCGGAGTAGAGAATTTCATTGAGAAATGCAAGGAATTTGCCATCACGCAGAAACAGGCAATGACCGAGCAGTTCCAGAGGCTCGGGGTCTGGATGCAGTGGGAAGAGCCCTACATGACCTTAAAAGATGACTACATCGAGGCTGCCTGGTGGACCCTCAAACAGGCCCATGAAAAAGACCTCCTGGATGTGGGCAAGCGGTCGGTAAACTGGTGCCCGCGCTGTGAAACTGCAATTGCCGATTCCGAAGTCGAATATTCCGAGCGGACCGACCCTTCGATCTATGTGAAATTTAAGGTCAAAGGCGAAGAAAACACTTTCATCGTTATCTGGACAACAACCCCCTGGACAATTCCGGCCAACGTAGCCGTAGCCGTTCACCCTGCATACGAATATTCCAGATTCAGGGCAATCCGGCAGGACGGATCGGAAGAGATCCTGATCGCAGCCACGGAACTGATCAAAAATGTCCTCAAGCAGGGAAGGTATGCGGACTTTGAAGTGCTTGAGACAATGCTCGGAGAAGATCTCACAAAGCTCGAATACGAAAGCCCTGTCGGAGATCTGGTGCCTGTCCAGAAAGAGATAAAGCACGGGGTCTACCTTGCCGATTTCGTAACCGTAGAAAATACCGGCTGCGTGCATATAGCCCCGGGGCACGGTATGGACGACTTCAACCTCGGGGTTAAGCACAAGCTTCCGATCCTCTGTCCTGTGGGTCCAAACGGCTCCTACACCGAAGAAGCCGGGGAATATGCAGGCAAGAACGTGAAGGAAGCAAACCCCATTGTTATCGAAGACCTCAAAGCCCGCAACAGGCTCCTTGCCGAAGGGACAGTCACGCACAGGTACGGGCACTGCTGGCGCTGCAAGACTCCTATTATCTACCTTGCAACCGAACAGTGGTTCCTCAAGGTTACCGAGATCAAGGAAAAGATGCTCGAGGAAATCGATGCTGTTGACTGGTACCCTGACTGGGCAGGTTCAGCCCGTTTCAGGACCTGGGTCGAAGGGGCCAGGGACTGGTGTATCTCCAGGCAGCGCTACTGGGGAATTCCGATTCCTGTCTGGAAATGCAAGAAGTGCGGAAAGCTTGAGGTAATAGGGACAAAAGCCGAACTGCTGGAAAAGGCAGGGTTAAGCGGCGATCTCGAACTGCACCGCCCATATGTAGACAGGGTCACTGTTCCGTGTGAGTGCGGTGGGGAGAAAAAGCGGGTCGAAGACGTTTTCGATGTCTGGTTTGACTCGGCTGTTGCTTCCTGGGCAACCCTGAAGTTCCCGCAGACGCAGGAGCAGTTTGATGAATGGTGGCCTGCCGACTTCATTACCGAAGGGCATGACCAGACTCGCGGCTGGTTCTATTCCCAGCTTGGAGCAAGCATGGTTGGCTTTGGAAGGGCGCCTTATAAGAGTGTGCTCATGCACGGCTTTACGCTTGATGCCGGCGGAAAGAAGATGTCAAAGAGCCTTGGGAACGTAATTTCCCCGCTGGATATCATCGACAGGTTCGGGGCAGATACCCTGCGTGCCTACGTGCTTTCCTCAAGTGCGCCCTGGGATGACCTGAAATTCAATATGGAAGAAGTGGAGACTATCCACCGTTCAATTAACATCCTCTGGAACGTTTTCAGGTTCCCGCTTCCGTATATGGCGCTTGACAACTTTGACCCGATGCAGGTCAGCCTTGATTCCGTAAAAGCCGCCCTGCGGGAAGAAGACAGGTGGATTCTCTCAAGAGCCCAGTCCGTGGTAAAAGCCGTGGATGAAGCCATGAGCGGGTATCTGTTGCATAAAGCTGTCCGCGAGATCCTGGAGTTTGCCCTTGAAGACCTCTCGCGCTGGTATATCCAGCTTATCCGCCCGAGGACCTGGACCGAAGCTGACGACCCGGATAAGCTTGCAGCTTACTGTGTGCTTTACGAGGTCTATGTAACCATCACAAAACTGATCTCCCCCTTCATGCCCTACCTGGCTGAGGAGATGTACCAGAACCTGATCCGGAACGTGGACCCGAATGCCCCGGAATCCGTGCACATGTGCGACTGGCCGAAGGTCAACGAAGCCTATCTTGACCCCGAGCTTGAAGCAGCCATGAACACTGCCCGCTCGATTGTGGAAGCCGCCTCAAACGCCCGCCAGAAGGCAGGAAGAAAACTCAGGTGGCCCATATCAAGGATTGTTGTCTCGCCTGAAAGCGAGGATGCAGCCAAGGCGGTTGACAGGCTGCGTTCCGTACTTATGGACCAGACCAATTCCAAAGCCATTGTGCTTACCGGGGTTGGCCAGAGCTGGGACGAACTCGGGCTTGAGGTTATCCCTGACCCGGGCAAGATCGGGCCTGTTTTCAAGAAGGATGCCGGAAAGGTTATCCCTGCCCTGCAGAAAGTCGAGGGTTTTGCTTTAAAGAAGGCCTTTGCCGAAACCGGGGAATTCGAGCTCGTCCTGGCTGACGGGGCCACTGTTACGGTCACCTCTGGCATGGCAAACTTCAAAGAAACCCTGCCTGAAGGCACAGCCAGTGCTGAGTCCGATGCAGGCCTTGTTTATGTGGATGCAAACCTGACACCCAAACTCGAAGCTGAAGGTTATGCAAGGGAAGTCATCCGCAGGCTGCAGGACATGAGGAAGGAACTCGACCTTGTTGTGGACGAAAACATCCGCGCCTCTGTCTGGATCGAAGCCGAAAGGGTCTTAGCGCTCGTTGAAACCCTGAAGGACCTGATAGCAGAAGAGGTTAGAGCCGATGTCTTTGATCTCGGCAGCAGCATCGAGGTTTCCGGAGCCCTTGTGAAGGACTGGGATGTTGAGGGCATTGCCATGAAAATGGGAATTGCAAAGAAATAACTCCGCAATTAAGTTTAAAAACGAAACTCGGTAAGAAAATCTAAGTTCAGAAATGAAAAACAGGAAAGGAGTGATTTATACGGATTTTACTGCTTGGGAGCCTATCTACGAACGAATTCTTGAAGACTTCGGGTTCGACCGTACAGGTGATGAAGAAGCAGCCCGATTCCTTTCCTCCCTGCAAAACAGGAAAAACACTGCGAGCCTTTCTGAACTCAAGGATGCGATCTCAGGAAAGTCTGTACTGGTCTGCGGGAACGCTCCGGGACTTAGAAATGAGCTTTTAGAGATTGACCTCTCTGCTTTTGCAATAATAGCAGCCGATGGAGCTGCCGCCGTCCTTATGGACCTGGGACGTGTGCCTGAAGTCATCTGTACCGACCTTGACGGCAATTCCGAAGCTGACATCGAAAAAGAGATCCTCGCCTGTTCCGGGGGCGCAATAGTCCTTATCCACGCTCATGGGGACAATATGGATAAGCTGGAAAAATACGTGCCCCGATTCAGGCGCTTTATCGCAACTACTCAGTCCAGGCCTTTCGATCAAGTATACAACTTCGGCGGGTTCAGTGATGGAGACCGCTGCGTTTTTGTTGCAAAAGAGTTCGGGGCGAAAAGCATCAGGCTGGTCGGATTTGATTTTGAAGACCCTCTGGTGAATCCGGTTAAGAAAAAGAAGCTGAATTGGGCAAAAGAATTAATCGGAAAACTGGGGATTTAAAGGATAAACAGCAGTGTGTCTGATCGCTGTGCAGAGGACTTACAGATAAAAATATTTCTCCTAATATAATTGTCCAAAAATTTTTCTCCGGGAATAAGGCACACTTATAAAGAAAAATAGTTAATTTCTATAGTTTATAAATAGAAAGGGTTACTCGTTTTTCCAGTTATATTAGCAGGCTTTGAAGCTTTATATCAAATTTTATTATGCTTTTTACCCTTCATTTTTCCTGAACTGTCTTACTTCTCCTTTATTTGCAAAAAAGAGGGAGAAAAGTTTTATTCTCCCGGTACACTATCAAATTTATAACCTGTAACTTAAATTTATAAGTTGACTCCTTTATCCCCACGGGATTCTTTCAGATTTTCAAGGACTATTTAATGGTAAGTATTGTTAATTCTGTTGATTTTATATATGTTACGAATATATTTTTATTTATACTCTGAAGCAATTAAAATTTAGTCTGTGAGCCTGCAAATGAAGATTAGCGGCCAGACAAATTTCTAAAAATAATTGCCATGAGTATAATCTTGGTGTTGGGGGGTTGATAGAGAGTTTGATTGGGGAAGTATACACTATTGGGAGATTATTCTAGGTTCACAAAACTCCATTCTTTTCAACTAATGTACAGGAATAAACAAGACAAGGAATAGACAAGACAAGAAGAACACATTAAAATTTGGAGGGAAATACAATGGGATTCTTTGAACTATGTTTCAGCAGGTACGTCTCCTATTACGAGTGCACCAACCTCTATATTAAAGCTCGCTGGTGTTAAATAATACTGGACGCAGGTTAACAATAGCCGCTTAAACTAAGAAAAGATTGTTTTCTTAGCCATCTATCAGAGAAATACATCAAACAAGAAGAACACATTAAAATTTGGAGGGAAGTACAATGGGATTCTTTAAACTATGTTACAGCAAATACGCATTCTATACTGAGTGCACCAAGCTCTACATTCAAGCCTTCTGGTGATAAATAACACTGGATGCAGGTTAACAATAGCCGCTTAAACTAAGAAAAAATTGTTTTCTTAACCGTATTTTCAGAGGAATACATCAAACAAGAACTGAAATCTGGAGGAATATATGATGGGATACTTTATTTTATGCTACAGCAGAGTAGTCTACTATTATTCGTGCACCCAACTCTACATCAGATCCTGCTGGTAAATAACACTGGATGCAGGTTAACAATAGCCGCTTAAACTAAGAAAAAATTGTTTTCTTAGCCGTCTATCAGAGGAATACATCAAACAAGAATTGAAATCTGGAGGAATATATAATGGGATACTTTACTTTATACTACAGCAGAGTAGTCTTCTATTATGAGTGCACCAGACTCTACATTAGAGCCTGCTGGTAATAAATAACACCGGGATGTAGATTAATAATAGCCACAGACTGAAAAGAAATTGTTTCCTGGCCATCCTTTCAAGATATAATGATAAATTCCTTGATTCTTTATATCTTGAATTGGTGGCTATTGGTTCTTACTTTTTTATAAGTTGACAGCTACACATCCTTTTTCAGGGTTCCCTGTGTGATCATCCGGGGAATTATTGCGGTTAAACCCCTTATTTTTCCATGGTTCTTTATTACTCTGGAAAAGCAGAGGGTCGCGAATACCCTGGCCCTGGTCAGATTACCTGCCACATCGTGCTGGTGCCTGAGTATCAATACAAGATATTCTACAATAATCAAGTTAAAAAGGATTGCGAGTCTATCCTCCACAATATTTGCACGGAGAAAGGCTACAAAATCCATGCTCCGGAAGTTGTAGAGAACCATGTTCACATGTTCCTGAATTCCACCCAGGCACCTCTTCATCAAAGTCATCTCTTTATCAAAGTCGTCTCTTTATCAAAGTCATCTCTTTATCAAAGTCATCTCTTTACAAAGGTAGTTTAATACTTGAAAGGAGGCAATTCTTACAGACTGTTCAAGTTTCATCCTGAAATGTGAAAACGATATTGGGGTGGAAGTCCATGGTTGAGTGGCATATTCGATCCGCTGGAAGCAACTGCTGACATAATCAGACACTACATTAAGGAGTCGCAGAGAAACCCGAAAACAGAGGTTCAATCACATAGATTAAAGAAATCCGGGCAATGGAGAATAGTTCTAAGTACCGGAATAACCCGGAGGAAGGCCCGAAATATACCCCCATTTTAGGTGGGGTGGCCGCACGCAATTTGATTTGAAATCACTGGCATAAATCTAATCCTGAATGAAAAAACAGAGCTGGGAATGAAATGGAAAGAATCAAAAACTCGTCTGTCCATGCTTCACTCCTAAAAGAATATATTTTCCTAAAAAAAGGCTAAAGTTTTGATGTTTATAATTGGAAAATGTTATTCTTTTTTTTCGGCGAAATCAGTTCAGTTAAGATATTTTATATTAATTTCACTCCAGAATAGGGCTTTTTTATTAAAAATAACTTTTTTTTCCGGTTAAATAGTAAATTAAAGACTAAATCTCCTGTGTTATTGGGCGATTTTAAGAATTATATTTTCTAAATTAAGAATAGAAGAAAACCTTCAATATCAGCCTGAAGTTTGCCCGGATTTTCGAAGACTACTTAATGTTTAGAAAAATTTATTCTATTCTTTTTATATAATTTGTTAATTATAATTTGAGTATACTCTCAGGCAATTAAATCAAATCTGCTCCTCTCCAAATGAAATCAGTATGAAGAATGGTTTCAAAAATTGCCGTGAGTACACTACTTATTGGGGGGTTGATAGGGTTTTAATCGGAAGGGACACACCATTGAAAATTTAGGCACTTAATGTTAAAGAATTCGTTTTCTTCAATATACAATAATGAGTGTGAAAAGAGTAAGGTAAAATCACGGAGGTAATTAAAATGTGTTGTGGATATAACTACTTTGGATATGGCAGGAATTGGGGTTGGAATCGCTGTGGAGGATTTTTCGGCGGCTGCGGCGGCGGCTGGGGTTTCCGCGGCGGCTGGGGTTTCCGGCGCAGAGGCTGCTGTTAATAATAACTGCTGAGCCCGAAAACAACTAAACCTTAAAAAATAGAATTCATAGTCATCTCTTCAAGTATAGGAGACAATTTCCAGGAAATTGTCTTTTTTTGAATCGATGGCTATGTATGTTTATTCTTCTAAATTTAGCAGTTGTACATTTCGTTTTCAGGAATATAAGGTAAATACACGGAGGTAATTAAAATGTGTTGTGGATATAACTACTTTGGATACGGCAGGAATTGGGGTTGGAATCGCTGTGGAGGATGGTTCGGCGGCTGCGGCGGCGGCGGCTGGGGTTTCCGTGGCGGCTGGGGTTTCCGGCGCAGAGGCTGCTGTTAATAATAACTGCTGAGCCCGAAAACAACTAAACCTTAAAAAATAGAATTCATAGTCATCTCTTCAAGTATAGGAGACAATTTCCAGGAAATTGTCTTTTTTTGAATCGATGGCTATGTATGTTTATTCTTCTAAATTTAGCAGTTGTACATTTCGTTTTCAGGAATATAAGGTAAATACACGGAGGTAATTAAAATGTGTTGTGGATATAACTACTTTGGATACGGCAGGAATTGGGGTTGGAATCGCTGTGGAGGATGGTTCGGCGGCTGCGGCGGCGGCGGCTGGGGTTTCCGTGGCGGCTGGGGTTTCCGGCGCAGAGGCTGCTGTTAATAATAACTGCTGAGCCCGAAAACAACTAAACCTTAAAAAATAGAATTCATAGTCATCTCTTCAAGTATAGGAGACAATTTCCAGGAAATCGTCTTTTTTTGAATTGATGGCTATGTATGTTTATTCTTCTAAATCAAGCAGTTGTACATTTCGTTTTCAGGAATTCCAGTACAGGTATAAGACGGCTCACTCTATTTGAGTTTCTCACTTACTTTTCTTGTCTTGTTCCACTCTGGAAGTACTCAATACTTTCAGCTTAAATGCAGTCTCTGTAAGGCTTTTGCTTATATTTAGGTAATTAGCGGCTGGACCTGTTTTGAAACGGTCACACCGGCTACTTTTTTTAAATAGTCACTGTAGAGGATTATCTTGACTAAGCCGAAACAGAATTTATTCATTGTCTTTTCTACGATGCAACGGCAGTTGATTGTGGGTTTTTATTTTTTTATATTTTTAAGCGAATAAAAAACAATGCCTTACTCCGAATACTGAATCTCAGCCGTATATTTGTCCAGATTTTCGAAGACTACTAAATGATTAGAAAAATTTATTCTAGTCGTTTTATATAATCTTTAGTTATTATTAATATTATTATTATTTGGCATATACTCTCTGGCAATTAAAATCAAATCTGCTCCTCTCCAAATGAAAATCAGGATCAAGATTAATTTCAAAAAATAATTGCCGTGAGTACAAACTTATTTGGGGGTTGATAAGGGGGTTTAACTCGACAGGTAGACACAATTCAAGGTATAGGTACTTAATTTTAAAGAATTCATTTTCTTCAATATGCAATAATAAGTGTGAAAAGAATAAGGTAAATACACGGAGGTAATTAAAATGTGTTGTGGATATAACTACTTTGGATACGGCAGGAATTTCTTATGGAATCGCTGCGGAGGATGGTTCCCAGGCTACGGCTGCGGCGGCGGCTGGGGTGGCTGTGGCAGTCGGTTAGTGGTCGTGATCTTGCGCAGATGCGGTTGTGGCTGCTAATTACTGAGTCCGAAAACAACTAAACTTTAAAAAATAGAATTCATAGTCATCTCTTCAAGTACAGGAGACAATTTCCGGGAAATCGTCTTCTTTTGAATTGATGGCTATGTAGTTTTATTCCTCGTGAAAAGCGGTTTTCGAGTTCATTGAAACTATTTCTCGGACTGGAAAGAGTTTTCCTCATATTATTTGATTTTTCTTAATTCGAGAACTTCCGGGCGTATTACAGATAATCCGAATGAAGCGGATAATTTTTATTTTGTCTTTCCTGCATACACAACTGTTCCTATTACTGCTGCAACTGCCCATAAAATGCCTGTGAAAGGAATGCTTTTCGTATCTGAGGATGAGTTTGAATCTACTGGCTGTTCCTCTGCTGTCCCTGTATTTTCGGTCCGGTTTTCTTCCTGCCATTTTCCCTGAGCTTTCAGTTCCTCGATTACGGCATCCCTGTCAGATACAGGGTGTTTTCCGGGAAAGCCTGCGGACACGCTGAAAAGCTGCTTATCGGGAGCTTTGTCCCTCAGCATGAGGAGCACGGATTAGTTCAGGGTGAACTCTGCCTGGTCTTCAGTCCAGACATACTTGCCAGTCTCGGTTCTCACGTCTATGGTTTCGGAGGGCAGAGGGTTACAGAGCCATTCCTCAACTGTAATTGTAAAGATTGTATGGTCATAGTGTTCCTGGATGTCAGTTACCGTGCCGATCACTATTCTGTCTGAGGTGTTAATCTGATAGGGTATTTCGGCAGCTTCCGGGATTAGCTGGGCTGCAGCCGGACCCGGGGCATAAAGCAGCAGGGACAGTGCAGATAATATCAAGAGGAAATTCAGTTTTCTCATTGAATTCTCCTGTTTCATATTCCGGATTTATTCTCCTGTTTTTGGTTCAATTTCGTTTTTAATTTCCTGTTTTTTTCTTCATTAGTCCTCTATTTTCGATATTATATCTTTTTTATGCTTTTTTTAATCTGCAGACTTATTTGAATCGTTTATTGCCCCATCTGAACCATTGGAGGGAATAACAGCTTTTCAAGGGTCGACAAGATGACTTGAGAAAATGAACAATGACAAAAGGGTTGAGAAAAGCCATTTCAGTTTCCATAATCGTATGGGGATGCTAATAGAATGGGGGCTTCAACAAATTTAATATATTTAATTGAAGACAAATATAATTATTCGATGACAACCATAATTACTCGCTGACAAATATAATTATTCGATGCGAATATAAAATGCTCATTCTTTTTTGTGGGGGCAAAAAATGAGGGGTAATTTTACAATCAGATTTACTACTTTTTCATAAAAAAGTACTTTTGAGGATTTCTACAAAACCAAATTTCATTGATGATGTGGGGTACTGCAAAATGAAGAAGGGAAAATGTCCAAAATGCGGGAGCGAAAATCTCGATATAGGCCATATAATTGGAGAACGTATAGGTTATGAGTCTGATAGCGAATGCTATTTTACCGGGCCCATTCGCGAATTTAAAGTGCATGTTTGTTTAGATTGCGGATATGCTGAATTTTATGTGGATGTAGCAAATCGAAAAAAAGTTGAAAGCTGAATCTAAAGTGTAAATATATGTTGTGGGTCCGCATAAGTAACAGATATAGCGAAGCATTAAATTTTATGGGAAAGTATTGAAAATTGATCCATACAGTGCTTATGCATGGAATTAAAAAGGTGATATCCTCTTTTTGTTAAGCTGAAAAACAATTACAGGTCGGCAGAAATGGTGGAAAGGCTAAAAACAACTTTCAGGCAGATATACGTATCCCTGTATCGCATAAGGTTGAGGCGTGTCATACGATACATGATGAGGCATCAGTCTGGACGGATACGACTTCATCAAACCTGTCTTGCCTTTCCACCGCATCTAATATAAGGCTTTTAAGCCTTACTCTACCACTTTCTTATCATCTATTGCCCAATTTTCTTGCAGTCCTTCGCCCATCTATGAAACGACCCACTCATATAACGCCAGGGTGGAGTGATGATCGTAATGGTAGCGAAGAACTTCTTCATGTATTTCTGCATTACAGAAATACATGGTATGATTGGCTTTTATTGTTATATATAATTTTCCGGACAACTTATGTGGAAACTCAACTATTCTTAATCTGGGAAAAGAAGTAAAACAAAAACGAAGAATCATTATGTAAATTTTTCTTGTTTTCTCAGGGTTGTCTGGACTACTTATGCAAAAGAAATCCAAAAGTTTTCAGGTTCTAAACTTTTTACAGGCTTGAAAAATGGAAAGAAGAGAGGAAAGGCTGAAGTACAGGTTTCAGGAGAGGCGGGCAGAAGTTTTTAAGGTGCTGTACATAGCTGAGGCCTGTATGTACGGCTTTGAGGCGTGTAAAAAACGTTTCTGCTTATTTCATCCTTTTTGCTCTTACCTTTCCGCCGGAAGGAGCAGGCTTGCAGACTTTTGAGGCATTTCCGATTGTCTGCCACACACTTTTTCTACCACTTTTTATCTACCACATCTATTCTGCCTGAGATCCGGGTTTTCTGTTCTTTCCATCGCCCATCACCTTAACGACTTCCCAATAACCAGGGGTGGATATGGATTGTAACACTGAGGTGAAGAGCGTTTCACCGTATCCCTTTATATATGGGGGTACTACCGTATCATTCCCACTCATAATATATATAATTATACAGAACAAATAAGTTTATACAAACTTTTCCCGTAATAATCATGCTCAAATTTCTAATCGGGGCATGAAAATCGGAAAAAGTGAGATGAAAGTCTGTAAAAATTAGTTAACCAGTGAATGCAGGTTAAATAGAGTTCAGGGTCGTTTCAGAGAGTTTCCTATTTCAAAACTTCTAAGAGCAGTCGGACGGCAGATGGACCAAATGCCTGCTCTACCAGGCTCGCTTTACCAGGCTTGCTCCACCTATTTTGAGAGATAACTGTTCTTGACCTGGCAACCTGAGGCAGATTGTTGTGAATGTGTAAAAGGGCTGTGAAAAGAAGGAAACGTTTTTCGGGTTCTTCGCAACTTCCGTGATAAATATTACCTCTCTCCTCCCCGGAAAACTCTAACCTGCCTGAGCTCGGGATTAGAATAACAGCTAAATAATATTATGACAATACATTAATTTCAGTACATGAAACTTGAAGTTACGGCTTACAAGAATTCATTGACATGAGGGTGATTGCCTGGCTTACAGGGCTCCATCCAGAGTTTCCGGAAAACCTTCACGGAGAAGCTTTTTGTGCCTTATAGGGCTTCATAAGTGGAAAAGAAGTGGAGGTTTGAACATCTATGCTTCAAATGTAAGGGAAAAGTATTTTGTGTGTACAAGATGTGGAAAACAGAAAACGACATATGAGCCTAAAAAGGATTGAAAGTTCGGGACAGGTCCCGGAAAATTAATGAAACTATATATTTTTCTCATGCCGACGTATCGCAGATTTTCTACAAGTAAAATCGCTTTCAATCGACCTTGCCGATCTATACAATCTATTAAAAAAAATTTATATTTTATCTCGATCTTTCTACATTGTTAATTTCACAATGCCAGTTCTTTGCTCCGGCTTTGAAGCATGAAATTAAAGCTATTTTTCAGCGGAACGTTTATTTTACTGTGAGTTTAAAAATAAGAACTAATCTGGACTAATTTAGCATTATCTGGCTAAATTTAAGCTGGTTTGCATCCAAAAGCGTATTTTTCAATTTTAGGTACGGTGAAGCTACAGGACTTCATCCTTTCAAATAAAAATTCAGCTCCATTTTTTTCCTTTTAAGAACCAGAAATATTCAAATATTTTTAAGTGTGTAAGGCTGTGCCAGAATAACTATATAGTTTTACCTCCCAAGTTATCATGATCATATGCAAAGACTCAAAATTCTTCCCCTGGTGCTTGACCACCAAACCTTTTTCCAGAGCCCCTCTAATCTAATCCCGCGCAACATTCCGGTTTCCCCCTGCCTGGATGGGCGTGAGATCAATTTGATCTATGGTCCGCTCCATGCGGGCAAGACGTCCTTTTTAAAGTATGTCGCAGGTCTTGTGCAGGGTGTGAAGGTTTACATTAATTTTGAAGACAGCAGGTTTAAAGAATTGGGACCTGAATGTTTTCAGGAAATTGAGGAAATTGCGGCTGAAGTTTACTTAAAAGGAAATGAAAATGAAGCCGGGCATGTCTACTATTTCCTTGATGAGGTTCACAATTTCCCGGGGTGGGAGAACTGGGTTGACAGGCTTAACAGGGAAGAGGCAGGAGTTTTTGTAACCTCATCTTCTGCAAGTCTCCTGAGTCAGGAGGTTTCTTCGCGTTTTGCAGGCAGGACCAGGGCCCTCAAACTGTTGCCTTTTTCCTTTAAAGAATACCTTACTCTGAAAGGGCTCAGGGTCCCAAGACCCAACTTTCTTACGCCTTCCAGGTGCGATGAAATGCTTTGCCTGTTCCTGAAATATTTTGAAAACGGAGGCTTTCCCGGTGTAATAAAAGATGGAAATTCCATGCTTTCCCGGGAATATTTTGAAGAAATTTTGCATAACGGGGTTATTTCCAGATACAATATTCAGGACGCAGAAGGACTGGAAAAACTTGCAGTTTTCCTGATCTCGAACATGGCCTCGGAGTACTCCCTCGATACCCTGAAAAAAGTTAGTGGGATCGAGAGCGAGGATACTGTCCGCGCCTACCTTGACTATCTGGAAGAGGCATTTTTACTGTACCGGGCTCCTCTGTTTAACCACGTATCTGAAAGCGGAAAAAAAAATAAACAGGAAAAAAAAGTCCCATGTAAAGTTTACGCAGGAGATACGGGCTTTTTCAAGACGGTTTACCCCAATTATCCGGACAGCCTGGGGTTGAGATTTGAAAACCTTGTATTTCTCGAACTGCTCAGGCGGGGCAAGCAGGTCGCATACTTCCGGGACAGGCGAGAATGTGATTTCCTTATTACCGAAGAAGACAGCCCGGCTGTTAAGGCTGCGGTTCAGGTCTCGGTTTACTTCGGAAGCCCGGCAGTGAAAGAACGGGAGGTCCTCGGGCTCCTGACAGCTATGGAAGAATACGGGCTTAATGAGGGGCTTATCCTTACCATGGACGATGAAGGAGTCATTGAGATACCGGATGAAGACGGGGAAAAGAAAAGAATAGTTGTTAACTCTGTATGGAAATGGATGCTGGAATAATCATTCTATTTCCTTCCATTCTGACTTTTCTACTCCTTACAACTTATTCACGATCCAGATTTCACTATCCCGAATTGATTTGCAGATTACTTTTTTCTTCCCTGACAGGCCGGCAAAAGCCCAATGCGTCGCAGGAAAAGAAAACCGAAAGTTTGTCCCCGGGTTCCGGAACAGGTCAACCAGTTGAAGGGACCACCTGGAGAGAAGAAAATCCAGAAAAAAGCAGGATCTGAAAATAAAAGATCCCGGAACAGGAATGTTCCGGTTGAATTTGCGGCCTGAAACTGCTCCCGTCCCGTTCCTTAAGCTCAGGAAAGCTCCAGGGGACGGTCGGGTATCTTTTTTATTGAAACTTCGGTTTTCGTTGAAGCAAGTTTTCATCCTGAAATTCAGGCTAAAACCGCTTCTTTTTCTGCAGCTATTCTTTCTTCTGCGGTCTTTTTTGCCTCTCTCTGAGAGTAGAACCAGAGCGGGACATAGAGACAGAGTACAAAGAAGCCGACTCCAGTGGTGGCCCAGCCGAGTTCGAGGCTGTTAAGGTATATGATGCCTACAAGGAAGAAGGGGATGTTCAAAACGGCAGTTACCATTGCCACGGTTTTCCAGCCGTTAGGGGCTTTAAAGGGCCTGTCAAGCTTTGAGAGTTTGGGGTCGTTTCTAACCTTAACATAGGTATAGAGGCTGATCCCGTTTGCGAAGATATATCCGATAGCAGAAGCTGCCAGGATTGCTGTCGGGGTTCCGAGCAGGATAAGGCCCATGTTGAACAGGGCATCGGCAATCATTGCGTTCATCGGGTGCCCGTGGGAGTTCAATTTGCTCAGGAAAGCCGGAAGGTTGCCTTCGGCTGACATCGAGTAGATTGACCTTGCCGAAGAGAGGAAGGCAGTCTGGATGATAAGGAGCATTGCCCCTACAAGCATGATAATTGCAATTGAAGCTCCAAGCGTGCCCAGTGTAAGGTTGGCTATGGGGAGCATCGGAGATATGGGTTCGGAAAGTACGCCTTCAACTCCCAGGGTGCCTATAACCGAGGTCTGGACCAGCACATAGAGCACAAGGCAGATCCCTCCGCAGACCAGCAGGGCTTTTGGGGTGTCAGTGTTCGGGTTCTTATATTCGGGCCCGTAAATTGCAGCGGTTTCCCAGGCACAGGCGCTCCATTCGGCCATTGCAAAGATCCCGAAGAGGATAAGGATGTGTTTCATGTCCCAGGTCCAGTCCGTTGGGAACCAGGAGCCTGTGATGTTGGCAAGATGGAAGTCTCCCGTCAGGAACGGGGCAACGGTAAGAACGATGAGAGGAATCAGGGAAACAATAGCCAGGATGTATCCTGCCCTTGCTCCGTTCTTGAGCCCTTTTGAATTTATAATTGCAAGGGACCCGAAAATCAGGGCTCCGACCGTTAAAGAGAGCAGGGTCTCGGGAATGGCTGAAAAGGCAGGTACAAGCCCTTTGAGGTAGCTTCCGATAAGGATTGCATAGATTGCAAGCACCGGGCTCCAGCCGAACCAGTAACTCCAGGCACTGAATCCGCCTATGAATTTTCCGAACTTAAACTTGCCCTTATTGTTTTTATTTGAATTCGAACCAAAAACGGTCTGGGTGTAGCCCGGCAGGCCTGAAGCCTTCGGAAAAACAGTTGCAAGTTCTCCGAAGGCAAGGTTCTGGAAAAAGCCCAGGAAAATGGTCAGGCCCCAGATAATTATTGAAAAGGCCCAGACGTAACCTGTAAAGTAACCTATGGAGGGTAGGATCAGTAAAGGAACCCCCAGGGCAATTGCAAGCCCCTGTTTCCAGTCAATGGACCTTTCAAGTTCTTTAAAGTCGCAGCTTGATCTGCTGCATTCTTCGGCATACTGCCAGTCGATTTGAGAAGGATGGGTATTGTCGTCCATAAAATCACCTTTTTTAAAAAGTTCGTTTAAGCCCCTGTTTCAGGCAAGCTGTGCCCTGAAAGTTTCACAGGAGTTGATCCTGATCCCGAGCAGTTTTTCGATGTTCATCTTCGCAGCAATGCCCTTTGCAGCTCCCGGCACTGAGGTGATGACTCCAATATCAAGCTCTTCCCTGAGTTCTCGCATGACATGTTCGTCCGAGAGGTCCGTGGGGTCGACGTTAAGCTTCTTTGCCACGTACTCTTTTGCCTCTCCGATTCGCATGTTCTTTGAGAACTCCATCCTTGCGACAAGGTCGCCTGCAGCCCTGATCCCGGTCATTCCGGAAGCCATTATGTGGGAAATCGGCATACCCATCGGGTCGCCGACCCCTATCTATATGCCGTCGACGCCGGCAATCTCGACCATTGCCTTACTTGCCCGCGTGACCGCATCTACCGGAGGTGTTTCAAGCATGGGGATTCCTCCCACTCCCATACCCATATTCACATGACAGGGGATTGGGGACGCTTTCACCGCCTCCTTTATGAAGGTGACAGCCCTTGCCAGGTTCCAGGCTGAGGTCTTGCTGGTGTTGGTGTTGACCACGGGACCAAAGACGTTTGCTCCGGCTTTTGCAACCAGGGGGGCCTGTTCATGCGGCCAGAGCCCGGCAAGGCGAACTTCGTCGTACTCCAGTTCCCCGTGCATCCCGAGCACCATCTCTCCTGCCATGCCCACCTCAATGTACATGTCCGGAAACTGGGTCCTGAGGATTTCCACGGATCGGAGGGTGCCGTACATATCAGCATCTCCGGCTGCGGCGGTTGTATCAAAGTTAACCCCGTCAGCCCCTGAGGCAAAGAGTTTCTGCATAACCCAGACCGTGTCCCTGGTCAGGTGGTCTGCGGCGTGTTCCATGGATTCTCTTGCCTTATCGATCTTGAACATCTTCATGAGGTCCCCGGGATTCTCGAAGGGTCCATCCGGGGTGTAGTAAAGCCCCATGTTCGGCATTGCGCCGTAGAAAAGGGGAATAATCATGTTCTGCTGGCAGACTTCCATTGTCTGGCACTCGTTTGAGACCACGGGTTTGACCGGCTTGAAACTGTAGTCGATGTGTCCGAGTTCCATCGTGTCAGCCCCAAAAGCTCTTTCATGTGTCATGCAGCCGACAAGCCGGCTGGAAGGAATTCCAACTCCGCTGTTGCCCTGGTCCCCGTCAAGCCGTATCGTGCCTATATCGTGGGTAACGGGCACTTCCATCCCCTGTTCGACACTCACGGCTTTTCCGGGCATCATAAGGATTTCAGCGAGTTTTTCCATTTCATTCTCACCGAGCTCAGGGATTTCTCCCAGATCGGCGGCATTTGCCGAGCCGGCTTCTATCTCACTGAGGATTTTTTCTTTTGTGAGGTAGATCCTTTTGCCGTCGCCCATCCTCAAAGCATATTCAGTTGCCATTTTTTATCCTCCATTGCTCAAATTAAACTGATTAAAATCGGATTGATCAAACCTGGAATGATTAAAATTGGATTAACCAGACCTGGAACGATTAATTTTGATTGACCAAATCTGGAATGATTAAAATTGGATTAACCAAACCTGGAATGATTAAAATTGGATTGACCATACTTAGACCGAAATTGGGGGTTCAGAGCAGCAGTTCTTTTGCCTTTGCCACGGCTTCGCTGGCGTTTTCGGCGTAGCAGTCAGCACCTATTTTATCTGCCCAGGCCTGGGTTGCAGGAGCCCCTCCGACCATGACCTTTACCCGGCTGCGCAGCCCTTCTTCTTTCAGGAGCTCGATTACGTCCCTCTGCCCCTGGAGGGTTGTGGTCATAAGGGCGGAAATCCCTATCATATCGGCATCGGTTTCCTTTGCCTTCTCAATAAAATTCCTGATAGGGACGTCCCTGCCTATGTCATGGACTTCAAAACCAGCGGACTGCAGCATGGTTGAGACGATTGACTTGCCAATGTCGTGGACGTCTCCTTCCACAGTCCCGTTAACGATGACTCCAAGCTTCTTTTCCTGAGCTCCTGCCGGGAGGTCAGCTTCAAGGAGCTTGACGCCTGCTGTCATTGCATCTGCTGCTATCATCACATGGGGCAGGAAGAGTTTTCCCCTCTCAAAGAGAACCCCTACCTGGTTCATGCCAGCAGAAAGCCCTTTTTCAATAATCTCTTCCGGGGGGACCTCAGCTCTGGCTTTTTCCACCGCCTCGAGCACCTTTTCCTTTTTACAGGAGATTACCGCATCGGCAACCTCGTGGAGTAATCCTTCAGTATCTGCCATTTTTTTCGTCCTTTTTTCATCTCATAATAGCTGTGAATGGGATTCCGGTAAATCGGAAATCGGTAAGTTGTTTCCTACTTCTTATACATATATTTTTCTCAAAATGGAGAAAAAATATTTTGATGGTATCAGTGTTTGAGAAAAATAAAACAGTATTTCTTTCTTCCAAAAAAGGAAATTTCAGCTTAAAATGTGAAATACGGAAAGGAGTTTTCCTGTCCAGATGCTGGGATATACAGCCCTCGGCTGCCGGTATACCAGGTCAATGGACAGCCGATATACCAGGTCAATGGACAGCCGGGCAATAACTAATTTTTTTAAAAAAGCTCTGGATTTACTTTATCATTTACCTGATTCCTTCTGATTTCTGTCGAAGAAATTCCATCGTCTTCGTATTCGTCCATCGGAACAATCTCGCAAAACTCAAGGATCTCAGGTTTGACGGACATTTCGACGGATTTCCTGTGAAACACCATGAACCGTATATTCTTTTCCTTGAAATGCCTTAAAATGGCGGATGTATCCACTTTGCCGTTATAGTATTTTGCGTCAAATAGCCTGTTGAAAGTGTCGGCCCCGATGATGAAGGTGCTGTTCGGGAAAAGGTCGGCTTTTTGCAGGAAAAGCGGTGCATTGGTCAGGCAAACCCCACCCATGAAAGCTTCGTCTTTGTATTTCCTTAAAGAATCAAGCCTCTGATTCAACGAGATAAAATCTATGGGCGGCTTGTCTACGTTCGTCAAAGATATTTCAAAGTGAACGGGCTCACCAAGTTTCTCCGAAGCCAGTTTTGCCATAAAAACATGATTCCTGTGGCAGGGGTCAAAAGAACCGGGGAACACAAGCCTGATCTTTTCGGGCTCTTCTGGCTCTCCAGGCTCTCTGGGCTCTCCTGTTTCTCTGTTTTCTCCTTGGGTTTTTGCTTCTTTTGTTTTTGCCTCATTTAAATCGATTCTTGCCATGCCCGGGGTTTCATTAGAACCTTCCTGGCTGCACGTTTTCTGTTTCAGGAGATCCCCTGCAGGCCCGGAAGCTGATTCATATTTTTCAATAACCTCTTCCGTTCTTCCTTCTCCAGGCTCAACTCTATCCAGTAAATCAACTTCAGGAACGCCGCAGTGGCGGGCAAGTACATTGAAAATCAGGAGCAAAGCAATCCTTTCTTCCTCTTCCCTTGTCCTGTCCGCTGTCAGTTCAAGTGTACTCACTCCTGTTTGACAGGCTGCCTGGATGGCAACATGGACCTCGTGCTTCCTGCCTTCCCGCTCGTTTGCCGCCTTAAGCTTGCAGGTCGCTCCAATTCCGATTACTTCCTGGGCTGCAAACCCGTCGCTTTTCGAAAGATCCAGAGCTCGCTGGTAGGCGACCATCGCCATCAATCTCGCAGTTTTTTCCGAGCAGTATTTTTCAGGCTTCCTGCCGAGGAACCGGTCCATTGCATCTGTACTGTACGGAACAACCGCATCAAGTACTGTTGCAGAGCCGCTGCCGTGGCGGAGCAGTTCCCCAATTATTTCTGCCCCGCCTCCGGTTATTGCAAGAACGATTTTGCAGGGAGATTCGTGGATCTGGAAAATGCGTTCAACAGGCACACTGTATTTATCTGCAGCCGGATTGTCTACCATCAATCCTCTGGATACACGCAATGAGATTATAAGTATTATTATTCACGTTAGCCTGCACTCGAAATTTAAGGCGTCAAATATTCAGGGTCCAGGTTCCCGGTAGTCTGCAAAACAGCAAGGGTTCAGGTCCTGGACGTCTTTTTTTCTCCGCTGCTGGCCAGGTTAGTATTCCTGCGCAGGTTAAAAAATAAGGTTAAGGACAAAAATAAGGTTAAGGAATAAATTATCTTTTCTCGATGACCCCACAGACAATCCGGGCACCACTGTTGCCGGAAGGATTGGTTATCTGGTCGTCAGGATCGGCATGGATGACCAGTGAGGTGCCGTTTTCCGGAAATAGCGTGGTCTTTCCGGGTGACAGCGTCACAAGGTTAGTGGTGACATCCATATATCCCGTACCGTCCTGCTCCACGAAGAGATTGGGCAGATCACCGGCATGGGGGCCTTTCAGGTTGTCGAGCCCATGCTCTTTGCCCAGAGGGTTGTAGTGTCCGCCTGCAGAAGTGAACGACGGCCCGGTGCAGTTCGCTTTCTCGTGGATGTGGATGCCGTGCAGGCCCGGCGTCAGGTTGCTAGCAAAGACCTGAACCCGAACCATGCCAAAGGCGTCCTCGGTAAAGGTAGCAAACCCTACAGTACTGCCATTCGCGTCTTTCATGACAGCTGCAGCACTGTCTGTGGTATTTTCCTGGGCAGAGCCCGCAGTTGCAAACATCAGTACTGTCGAGATGACCATCAGTAATATCAGTCCAGTTTTCATCAGCTTATTCCCCCTTAAAAGTGACAGTTTTAATGTAAAAGAAGTCTGCCTGTTAACCCCTGGATGAGACAAATAATAATTCCCCATCCGGTAACTGGTCAAGTAAAATACTCCGTCTCCCCGTTCCAGACATACTCCTGGACAAATAAATGGCCAGATAATATAAAAGTGTTATTATATAACTAAATTTATGCTCTGGGGCCTAAATTAGCTCTTAAAATCCCTGATATAGAGTAAACCCATTGAGTCTTTCCTGTAAGTAGAGTTATTTGAAATCAGAAGATTGAAGCAAAAAATCGGAAGATTATCGGAAGATTTTCCATTATCTGATTTCGGCAAGTAATAAATTATTCATCGCACTTAATTCTGTATTTCTTGTTTTATCTCAGCATGGAATTCGCGTTGGAGCGGGTCTTTTATGGAACTAAAGCCAGGAAATGTGACCAGCTTAATTGTCGCCTCAGTGCGGCGACAATTTCCTCTTCAGGGAATACCTCGGCAAACTGGATCATCCGGCGCAGGTTTTTCTCTGAAAATCCATTACCGTATTCCGTTGTCAATTCTCGCCCCAGCGAAGCCCCTGCCTCTATAAATTCTGGGATGCTACGGATATTTGCCGCCCGAATTATCGGGTGTATCCGCGTTCATCACGGTAGAGTATGCGGACCTCTTCAGGCCTCAGAGCATTGACGAAAACTGGATTCTACGAAATGAAAAATAAAAGGGGTGCCTGAAAATTAGAATATGGAATCAAAAAGAGGTCTGAAATGTGACTAAATTTGAGAATTATCCCGGTTTCACACCCGGTTAAACTAGCAAGTCCTCAATCCCTGCTCCTCTCACGATATCAATCGCATCCGTCTGCTCTTCCAGAGTCAGGTGCCTTCCGAGATCAGGATATTCCATTGCCCGGTAGCAGGGCCTGTACTGGAACATCAGGTTGAACCTGATCTTCGGGGTGTGTTCTGCAACCCATTCGGCAATCGGCTTTGTGCAGCACTCGAGGTGGCCGGGGAGGACGAGGTGGCGGAGGAGGATTTCGGCAGTCTCGTAGGCGAACTCGAAGTTGGGCTGGACGACTTCCAGGTAGTTTTTCACCTTCGAAAATTTCAGGGCACACTCGTTATTTCCGTACTTGAAGTCCCCGAGGTAGACATCCACCACGCCTTCCAGGATTTCGGCGATTTCCTTTGAGTGGTACATGTTCGAGTTCCAGATGACCGGCGTGTTTGAAGACATTTCCCGCACGATTTTCAGGACTGTGTGCGGGTGCGGGGTAGGGGTTACGAAGTTTACGTTTTTTGCCCCGTGCAGCCTCCGGATGTCAACAAGTTTTGCAAGTTTTCGGGGGTCGACTTCGGTCCCGCATTCAGGGCAGGTGGAGATGTCCCAGTTCTGGCAGTAGACGCAGGCAAAGACGCAGCCGGTAAAAAAGATCGTGTGGGAAGGGACAAGTTCGGGCTCTTCTCCCATGTGCAGGAATTCCGAGGCGTAGCGGGAAACGTCGGTCAGCCGGCAGAAGCCTTTTTCACCCTCTTTCCTGTTTATCTCGCAGCGGCGCTCGCAGCAGGTGCAGTTTTCAAGCATCCGGTCCACGATTGCAACCTTGAGGTCAAGGAGGGAGGGGCTGGCTTTCGGGATCTCAAAGAAACTTTCGGTATACAACCTCAGCCTGTCCGAAATATCCGGGTAAGCAAGGGCTTCCACGGCTTCGAAATCAAGGCTTTCCCTCAGCTTCCTGTATTCTTTGATGCTTGCTTTATGGAGATCCCGGAGTTCTTCAAGTTCCATTTCCGGATCGAATTCGACTGCAATCCTCTCTGTAATCCTTGAGAGGGCAGGCATTTCATTTCCCTGCACCATTCTATAGCGTTTCAGGTACTTCGGGGCTGCCATATGGAAATATTCGTCTGCATTGGTTATAGGCTTATGGTAACTGTTCCGGTTTTTACTTCTAACTTTTACTTCTAACTTTTACTTCTAACTTTTACTTCTAACTTTTACTTCTAACTTTTACTTCTAATTTTTACTTCTAATTTTTACTTCTAATTTTTACTTCTAATTTTTACTTCTAATTTTTACTTCTAATTTTTACTTCTAATTTTTACTTCTAATTTTTACTTTTAACCTTTACTTCTAACCTTTAAAATGGGCTAATAATTAATAGATGGCAGGACAATGCTAATAAAGGGATTTAAGCCCGGGGGGTTGAATCGCACATTCCGGTTATCTTTAGCGGTGCCCGCGGGAAGTTTAAGGGGGAAGTTTTTCTGGCTACCGTTGACACTTCGACAATCAGTCTCTGGGATTTAATGTCTCTTTTTTTCGTACTTTTCTTCCTATACGCAGTAGTCTACCCGCAGTCGCAACTCAAAAGAATTCGGATACGGCGTATGGCAAAACTAAAAGCTATGGAAAAAAGCCACGCCTGTAAAGTGCTCACAATGATTCACAGGCGAGAAGCGGTCTCTTTTTTCGGGATGCCTGTTTACCAGTACATAGACGAAGAGGATGCCGAGCAGATTCTGCGCTGGATAAGGCAGTACAAAGACCACCCTCTTGAACTCATCCTGCACACCCCCGGAGGCCAGCTCCATGCCAGCATTCAGATTGCCCGCGCCCTCAGGAAGCACCCCAAAAAGACCAGGGTCATTATCCCCCATTATTCTATGTCAGGAGGCACGGTCATCGCCCTTGCAGCAAGTGAAATCGTGATGGATAAGGATGCGGTTATAGGGCCCATCGAGCCGCAGATAGGAGACTTCCTGCACGGTACTTATCCTGCTCCTTCCTGGATATATGCTGCAGAAATGAAAAAAGAGAACGCAGATGATACCACTCTTGTTATGAGTGACGTCTCAAGAAAAGCCCTCAAACTCATCAGGCAGATTTCAGAGGAGCTACTGGAAGGCAAAATCGAACCTGGCCCCGGCGGGGAAAGCAGACTCGACGATGTGGTTGAAAAACTGGTCAGCGGAGAAATGATCCACAGCACTCCCCTCTCAGCCGGAGAGGCTAAAGAACTCGGGCTTCCCGTAAGTACGGATTTTCCCGAAGATGTGCACGAGTTCATGAAACTCTTCCGGCCTGTGAAAAAGAATGTGGAATACGTGGAATAAATTCCCATCGTGGGATTAACTTCCCTGTAAGTGAGAAAGGTACGTGGCTTAAGAAGGCACATGGTTTGAAGAAGGTTCGTCATGAGAAAGCTCATTGTGTAAGAGCTCGTTGTATAAGGAGAGGAGGAGCTGGAAGGAATTCTTAAATGGATGTCAGCAGAGTTACCCGCTCAAAAAAGGAAGCTAAAAGCAGCTATAACCGGCTGAGCAAATGGTATGATTTGTTTGCCAGCCCTTTTGAGAGCCGGTTCATAGATGCCGGGCTGCAGAAGCTTCATTCTGCTCCCGGAGAAATAATACTTGAAATCGGATTCGGGACTGGTCAGGGTATCCTCAAACTCGCCCGGGCGGTCGGAAATTCCGGAAGAGTCTACGGAATTGACTTCTCTGAAAAAATGTGTGAAATCACCCGATCGAAGGTAGAAAAAGCAGGATTTTCAGAGAGGGTGCAGCTGGTAAATGGGGATGCCCTGAATCTTCCTTTTCCAGGCTCTTCCTTTAATGCGATTTTTATGAGTTTCACACTTGAGCTTTTTGATACTCCTGAGATACCTCTGGTATTGAAAGAATGCCAGCGGGTGCTTAAAAAAGAAGGGAAGCTCTGTGTTGTAGCCATGAAACAGAAACATGACCCGACTCCGGTCCTGAAGCTCTACGAATGGGCTCACAGAAAATTTCCGAATTATATTGACTGCAGGCCCATTTTCGTAAGGGAAATGCTGGAAGACGCCGGTTTTCGTATCCTTGACTCCTCCGAGATTAGCAGCTGGGGGCTGCCAGTTGAAGTTGTTGTTTGCGGAAAAGTGAAGAACTAATCAGTTTAAGCAGCCGGGCGGTAGGAAGTATTGACCTGAAAACTCAATGAGCAATACTCTGAAATTCAGATACTTATTTCTGAAATTTACATTTTTAAGACTCTCATTGTAAATTTTATTGTCCAAATTGTGAAAATTTGTTGAGTTTTACTCCAGCTTTTTTCCACTTTTTATCAACATTTTTTTAAAATAGTGAACCTGTCTACTAACTCATATTTTTTACCACAGTTTAAAATTCACAAAAGTAATTATATTTAAATATATTGCTTATTTTCCTTTAAATAATGCCTTTTGATATCTTTTTTATACAGAATAAGTATTTATACAATTATAACGATTATACTATTGGTAAAATATGATACCATTAAACAACAACAGGCCGGTGGTTGCTGGGGGCAATACGCCATTTCAAATCGGAAGAATATTTCAATTGATAGTATAGCTTTCACAGCAAGCACCGGTAATATGGGAAGGGTAAGAGGATACAGGTCACGTAATTCCTGCCTGTCCGTGGGTGTAAGAAATCTTTGTATTTCCGAATGAATCCACGAAAACAGGGTTTGAATTAAGACCGGAGTAACTAAAAAACAGTGTTTAAAAAACAGTGTTAAGATTGAAAAACGGTGTTATGATTAAAGAAAAGTGTCGGGATTACAAAATCGTAGTGGGATTACAAAATCGTAGTGGGATTACAAAATCGTAGTGGGATTACAAAATCGTAGTGGGATTACAAAATCGTAGTGGGATTACAAAATAGTTGAAATCAATACAAAAATATATTTTAGGGAGTGGTGTTTGATGGCTCTTTCGAACCTGACTGAAGTTGAAAAAACGATCTTGATGGATGAAACCGTCACCGATTTAAAACATTCTTTGGAAACGGTTATCAAGAACCTGCTTGCAGAATACGAGGCGGACCTTGAATCTAACCTCAATGTTTCTAAAGTTGAGGTAAACTTCATTGTGAAAATGGATGGGGTTGAGGTATAAGTTTATTTAATTACAGCAGGCAAATGAGCAGAGTTTTCGTGAAGAGGGTCGGAATACTTTGAAATAATTTTAGTTACCTCGGGTTAGAGGCCAAAAACGCCTTTATCTTGAGGGCCCGGACAGTATAATGGATTAAGTGAACTCCAGCCGGCTTTTCTTCCTGTTCCTTTAATCTGCGAAAGAATCGCTTTTTTCTAACCGTTGATTGTTTTTATAACCATCACTACATATGATGCCGTTAACCTGTGGTCTGGATCTGATAAAAGCCGGAATTAAAGCTGGAATTGAATAGTCTTAGCCACGGAGATGGCCGGGTCATTTTTCACCTTCTCGTATCGTGTCGATTTTTTGTACACGAATCAGTTTACTTTTTTGTTTTGTTCCTGATGCTTCTGAGGTTTTCATAATATCCAGTCAATTTTATATAAGGATGGAAATGATATACTTGGTGGGGAAAAATGTCAGGTACATGGGAGATGGCATCCGGGAGATCTGATAGAATTGCAAATTTGACAAAATTGCAGGGTTGAATAATTCAAATCAGTTCAATTAACAGCAGTTTTGCAGGGTTGAATTACTCAAATCAGTCCAATTAACAGCAGTTTTCCAGATGATTGATTGATTGATGCTTAAGACCATCGTATTGACCATCGTATTGACCATTGAATGGTTGCTGAGTAACAGGTTGAATAGCCAATAGGAAACAAGAAAGCTGTAATGTCCCGAATCATGCTTAAAAGTTATCTGGACCAGGAGGAGTAATTGCTATGAGTAAAACCTCACCGAGAACATATATTACATCCGGGCACAGTGCCTGCCCGGGTTGCTGTGATATTTTTGCTGCAAAATTTACACTTATGGGAGCTGGTCCCAACTGCATTATCGTCAACCCTACCGGCTGTCTGGAAGTCACATCCACGCCTTACCCGAAATCTTCCTGGCAGGTTCCCTGGATCCATTCCCTTTTTGAAAATGCCGGTGCAGTGGCATCAGGTGTCGAAGCTGCCTTAAAAGCCCTTGGCAAAAAGGATGATATCAAGGTCATAGCTATCGGAGGAGATGGAGCTACAATGGATATAGGGGTTCGATCGCTTTCAGGCGCTTTTGAGCGGGGTCATGATTTTACTTACATCTGTATGGACAATGAAGCCTACATGAACACCGGAGTCCAGCGCAGTAGCGGAACTCCTTTTGATGCCTCTACCACAACAAGCCCTCCCGGAAAATTTTCCTTCGGAAACCCGCTTCCAAAAAAGAACATGCCTGCCATTATGGCAGCTCACGGTTCTCCTTACGTAGCTACGACCACAATAGGCTACCCGAGAGATATGATACGTAAAGTTAAAAAAGCCACCGAAATCGTGGGCCCGACTTACATCCACGCCCATGCCCCCTGTACCACAGGCTGGGGCTTTGATACCTCCAAAACCCTGGAAGTTGCCAGGCTTGCAGTCGAGACCTGCCTCTGGCCTTTGTACGAGATGGAAAACGGGCAAATCACGCAGGTCCGGAAGATCAAAAACCCAAGGCCCGTTGAAGAGTACCTGAGAGCTCAAAAAAGGTTCAGACACCTTTTTACCATGGAAGGCGGCGAAGAAGAAATCAAGAAGATCCAGGCCATGGCGGACTGGAATATAGAATACTACGGGCTTCAGTGAAAACCCGGGTTTTAATTTATAATTTTAATTTTTACCTTAAATTTGATTTTCAGGTAGTCTTTGATTAGCTGTTTGATCTATCCCTAAACCGGGATAGAATCTTTCGTTTTTTCCCTCCCTGCGCCGCAATAGCCTGGTCCAGCTTGTTAGCCAGATAATAAGCGACTCAAAAGCCGCAACGCAATTAAGAGATGTACGTATTGAAAGAAATAGCCCGGACTTAGAGAACACTTTTCTTTATCCCGAAAAATGCTTTTCAATTAACAGGGAATATAGCGCTTCCGCCAGCCTGTCTGGCGGTCCTGCAAAAAAAGAAAGAAGTGTAGATTTGAAAGAGAGAGAAGATCTAAATTTGTGCCGGTTTGATCTGTTCAGTTCTTTTTCTAACTCAAAAAAAGTCTTCGCTAACCTTTACTTTCCGGCTTTTATTTCATTTATTCTCTTCTTTCTGTCCTTTTCTCTTCGTTTTCGCGGGATAGACCGCTCTCCTGCGTCGAGCGTGGCAAGAACGACATGATAAAGCGAATATGGTTGTATGGATCAGAAAAATCTGTAATTTAGTCCTCTTGACTTACTGCTTGTGTGGTTCAGCCCGGTTATTTCCTAACTTTTTTAACTTTAGCGTCCTCTTCACTCAACCCTGCCCAGCTAACCTTATACCCGAGTTCTTCCAGCACGGGATAATAGAGGCTGCTGTCAAGCCCGAAGCCCTCAAAGACTTTTACCGCATCTGCATATGTCTCCACGACCCCGGGTTTTTCAAGTTCCGTATCTATTTTCTCAAGCAATTGTTTGTGGATTACAAAGTTTTCAAGGAGCACATAATCCCTGTACTTCTCCAGTTCTTCGGATTCCTCGAATTTTCCGGCTTTTTCAGCTTCCCCTGACTTTTTAAGCCTGGCTGCAATCACTTCTTTTAAAGCATCGAGCAGGACTCCTTTTTCAGCTGCGATTTCATCGAGGCTTATCAGTTCCCCGGAAAGCGGAAGTTCCATCTCCTGCAGCATCGACTTCTCTTCACGAAGTTTCTTTTCCTCGTATTTTCTGAGTACTTTCATGACTTCGTTTGCGGGGATTTTCTTGTCAAAGAAAATTACTTCCTGGGCAGGGAAGTCTTTTTCGGAACATTTCAGTTTTCTGTCAATCAGGAGAATAAGGGGCTCCTTCACTTCCTTGAGTTTCTCAACTTTCTTTTCAAGGTATTCCGGAGTCCAGAAGCCTACGATTTCCAGATATACCTTCAGACTATTCCTTTGCAGAGAAAAGTCCGGGACAAAAGCATGTGTTCCGGCTTTGAGAATTGTGGGCTCCCTTTTTGCCTTCCAGCTCCCTAAACTAAGGCTACCGAATGCCTGTTCAAGTGTGCTGTCATAGGTTGCTTCTTCGGCGGCTATTTCCTGAATCTCGGCTTCCTCTTCCGCAAATCCGATTTCAACTTCTCCCCCGATTTTACCTTCTTCTCCGATTCCGCCTTTTTTTTCGGTTTTGTATCTTTCCCGTGCTTCTTCAAGTTGAAGTCCGGAATAGAGGGCTTCCGAATATCTGATTGCTTCGAATGAGGGTTTAAAAGCTTCTTCCGAGTTGTCAAGGGTAAACTCGAGGATGCGTTTTCCCTGAAAACCTTTGTGGAGAATGCCTGCTTTCAATCTCCAGCCTTTTGTTCGCAGGAGAGCCGGGAAGAGTTTTGCAAAGGAATTCCCGTACCTTTCCGACATCCGGAAAAGGGAAGCCGGCCCTTCGAGATGGAGGTGGACAGCCTTCAGCTCCTCAGTTTCTTCTTTTTCGCCTGCTTTCTCCTCAGCGTCTTCCAGGGAATACATAAGCCCGGACCTGAGTATCTTCCAGAGGACTTTCTGGAAATCGCCTGTTATCCATATATCCAGGTCAACAGCGCGGAAAAGGAGGGTCTGGGTCAGGGAGATGTTGTACTGCCTGAGGAGTTCTGCAGGGGAAAAAGGGTTGAATTCTTTAAGGACCTGATTTTCCTCAAGGTCGGCCCAGAGGGATTTTTCAAGCTCAGGGACTGAAATCGAGAGATTTTTCGCGGCTTTTGTCAAAGCCTCTTTTCTCTCGGCAGGAGAAAGCGCCATCCCGCCGCAGGCTTCAAAAATCGCTTCCCTGGCTCTGGAAGGGTCAACAGCTGAAGAGGTTTCAACCACAGCCCGCCTGCCAAGGAGCTGGGAAAGCCCCCGGATGAAACGGTAGTTCATCTCTTCATACCCTTCAAGTTCGGCCAGCAGGTCGCCGTAGGTTTTTCCCACATGCTGCTCGAAGGTTTCTATAAGGAGTTCTGCAAGTTCCAGGTTTTCGGAATCAAAGGCTGCATATTCCGGCTTTATTTTTCCCTTTGAAATGCGGGTTACAAGCAGGTCAGAGGTGAGCAGGAGAATCACCTCCTGAGCCTTTCTTTCTCGAAGTTCCGATGTTTTCTTTGCCCTCAAGACTTCTTCCTTCAGGCTTTCTTTTATCGGTCCTCCGTTTTTCCTTTCCTGTCCTTTTTTTCTCTTCTGCTTCAGGGCTTTTTCCGGAGGAAAGGGCTTCTTTTCTCCTCCTCGCAGTTCCGGTTTCGGTAGTTTCCTCAGCGATGATTTCGTAGAGCACGGCTTCTTTTCCCTCTTTTTTCCTGAGAATCCTGCCCAGGCGCTGGACGTAGGCCCGTTTGCTCCCGGTCCCGCTTACGATGATTCCCACACTTGCTTCGGGGACGTCTATTCCCTCATCGAGCACCTTTGAAGTGACCACAGCCCTGTAGCTCCCTGTCCTGAACTTTTCGAGGATGGAGTTCCTTTCCTTTGCCGGGGTCCGGTAGGTGATTGCAGGGATAAAGAATGTATTGGAAATCCGGTGCACTAGCCGGTTGTGTTCCGTGAAGATAAACACTCTGTCCTCTCTGTGCTGTTCCAGGATCTCCCTCAGTTTCTCGATTTTTGAGTCGCTGTTGAAGGCAAGGTCTCTTGCTGCATTTCTTGCAAGGAGGGCTTTTCTGGCTTCAGGATCCCTGCCGCTTTTCATGACCAGTTTCTGAAAGTCCTGCGGCCCTCTCATTACCATCCCGGTTTTTCTGAGGTAATCAAGGAATACAGAATAGTTCCGGTCATATTCTCTCTGCTCCTCCTCGGTGAGTGTTACAGAAAGTCTCTTTATCGTATAAGGGGCAAGGTGTCCGCCTGCAAGTTCAGCGACCTTTTTCTCGTAGACCTTTCCCCCTACAAGCCGGTTGAGTTCCGTATGCAGTCCGTCTTCCCTTTCGTATGTGGCTGTAAGCCCCATCCTGCACGGGGCTGCGGAAAACTCGGCAATGCTCCTGTACCCGGCAGCAGGCAGGTGGTGCACTTCGTCAAAAATAAGGAGGCCGAACCTGTTCCCCAGGGTTTCGGCGTGGATATAGGCAGAGTCATATGTGGAAACGGTTATGGGAAGGATTTTCTTCTCACCGCCCCCAAGCTTTCCTATTTCCATGGAAAAGGCTGCTTCAAGCTGGTTTTTCCACTGTTCAAGCAGGTCAAGGGTCGGGACAACCACAAGGGAAGGCGTGTTGCATCCGGCAATTGCCCTGATGCCCACAAGGGTCTTTCCGCTTCCTGTCGGCAGGACCAGAACTCCCCATTTTTCGTTTTCGCTCCAGGCAACAAGGGCTTCGGCCTGGTAGTCCCTCAACTTCAGCTTCTTTCCCGAAGCCTCATAAGCTGCTGCAAGGTCCGGGCAGGGAAGAAGGTCAAGGACGGTATCTTCGAAACTAATTCCGGATTCTCTCAGGTAGTTGACAATATCCCTGTAATACAATGCAGGAGCCCGAAAGCTTCCGCTCCTCTCATCCCATATGGAATTCGGGACCCTTACATTGCCCTTTATGAGAAGAGTTCCCTGCTTGAAGCTGATTTTGATCATTGTTTACTAAGAGTCGGGGCATGATATATAATAATTCAGTTATCAGCAGGCTCAGGCTGGAGTTTATTGCATGAGTTAATTTTTATCGTTTCCGATAGAGGGGGGGAATTTTCAGTTTTCTCTCCCCGCGCCGCGTAGGGATTAGGTCGGCCCATTGGGCAAGAAAAAAGAATCTGCAAACCAGTGCCGCAATTAGATAATACACCGAAGAAACATCCACAGATAGAGGAAATACGTTCTTCAGTTCTAAAAACTGGTTTTCAAAGAACAGGTAAACATTAGCACCTCCACCAGCTTGTCTGGTGGCTCTTCAAAAAAAGAAGAAATAAGTAGAAAGAAGAACCTGAATAAAGTCTGAATATACTGTAATAAGCGTAAAAGCAAACGTAAATTATTGTTTGCGTGTTTTCTTTTTTCTTCATTGAAAGGTTCGGTATAGTAAGCAGGATTGTACGGGACAGAAACTTTCGTAACTTAATCCTTTTTAGTCCTCTTGAGCGAAGCTCCTTATTCTAATATATAAAGTAGTCTGCTTGAACAAAACCAATTATAAAATCCATCAAGTAGTCCTCTTGAGCGAGCGAAGCGAGTGAAAAGGACAGCGTACTCCCGAGGCGCAATTCGGGAAACTGAGAAATAACTTCAGGTCGATTTTCAATAGTAGGAAGGAAATAAAAAGAAGGGAATTTTTAATGAGCTCTAATGTCAGACCAGAGGGGGATAGTGGATCCGGGGAAGATTTCCAGCCCGAACCCATGCCCCTTGAAGACCTTTTCCATAAATACGGAATTGAAAGAAGCCATGCCGATAACGTGGCCCGGAATGCACTCGAGCTTTTTGAGATCCTTGCTCCTGCTCACGGGCTGGGTCCCGAGTTCCGGACACTGGTGGAAATGGCCGCCCTTGTACATGATACCGGGGTAGTTACCGACTTTGAGAACCACCACAGGGCAGGGAGGGATATCCTGCTTCGGCACCCGCCTGCCGAATTGCCTGAAAGGCTGTGGCCGGTTGTTGCCTGGACGGCTTTCCTGCACAAAAAGAGAGTTGGAAAAGAGAAGGTCGAGAAACTTAAGGGAAAAGCTTTTGGGAAAATGCCCGAAGACCTGCAGGACGTTACTCTGAAAGTGGCTGCCCTTATCCGGCTTGCCGATGCCCTTGACTACAGCCGGATGGAAAGCAGGCTCGGGAAGGCTACTTTCAAAGGTCGGAGGGTCAGGTTCGAAATAATAGGGCAGGGGGCTGAAATTGATGCGGAAAGGATGTACAAAAAGGGGGACCTCTGGTCTCTGCTCTATGATACGGAACTTGAGTTTAAGCCGCAATTGAAAAAATCATGAGGTTTAATCAAAAAAACTATATTTTTAAATCCTGCTTTACTTTACAAACCATATTCAAAACGTACTTTAAAACCACCTTTTAAAAAACAAGCATTAAGTCTTGGGATTGGAAGATCTGAATGAGTTACCTGATACTTATACGACACGGGGAATCCGGCTGGAATGTTGACGGCAGGTTCGGAGGCTGGGTGGATGTCCCTTTGACCGGAAAGGGGATAGAAGAAGCCCTGCTATGTGCTGCCGAACTTGAGGGGATTGATCTGGACCTTGCTTTTACTTCAAAACTGGTCCGGGCACAGGAAACTCTCTTTCTTATCCTTTCGAAGCAGAAGAAAATAGGGGTTTTTGTCCATGAAGAAGCCGGTGCAGGAGGTAGCCGGCCGGAAAGTGGAGATGAAGCAGGGTCGGATAAAAAAGAAAACCGATATTCATATCCCCCAAAAACCGAAAAGAACCTGATCCCTATCTATTCCAGTGAAGCCTTAAATGAGCGCTATTACGGGATACTGCAGGGCAGGAAAAAGGACAAGATGAAAGAGAAATATGGGGAAGAACAGATCCTTCACTGGTGCCGGAGCTATGACGAAGGGCCTCCCGGCGGGGAAAGCCTCAAGGATATCTATAGACGTGCGGTTCCCTATTTTGAAAAGGAGATCTTTCCTATCCTTCAGGATGGGAAAAATGTAATTGTCTGTGCTCACCAGAATAGTTTACGGGCGCTGATAAAGCATATTGAAAGGATTTCCAACGAAGACATCCGCAAAATCAGGCTGGCCAATGCAAGGCCCGTAATCTATACATTTTCCGGAGGCAGGCTGGTCAGGGAAAATGCTGAAATGGACCCGTCAGTGAAAAGGAATCTCTGAGTTCTTTTTTCGGGTCCATCCGGATTTGTCTCTGCTGGTTTACTTTTCCTTGTTGCCTTTGCTTATTGCCTTTGCTTATTGCCTTTGCTTATTGCCTTTGCTTATTGCTTTTGCTTATCGCCTTTGATGATTTGTCTTTGATGATTTGCCTTTGCTGGCTTACCACTACTCGGTTTACCGCTGCTGTTGCCTCTGTACAGAAAAACATTTGCAGGCAGGTTTAGATATAGCCCAGGGGCATTATATAGAGAGGGTCTTCATTTGCAGGCATTTTGAGGACTTTTTTTACCTCCTCATCTTCAAAAGCCCCTACTGCACAGGTCCCTATCCCCAGTTCAACCCCGAGCAGGTACACGTTCTGGGCTGCATGCCCGGCTTCCATATGGGCGTATCTGAGGCCCCTTTTTCCGTATTTGCTTGTTATGCGCGGGTAGATTACAGAAATTACAAGCGAAACAGGAGCTTTTTTTATCATGCCCTGGGAAAGGACGGCTTCCGAGAGTTTTTTCCTTATATCGCCAGGGATTTCCTGGATAAGGGAATGCTCTTCCGTAACATACCTGTAGATGCCGGCTTCAAGCCCGCTGCCCTCTCCGATTACAACATGGACCTCAAGCGGGTAAAGTGCGCCTGCCGAAGGTACCGTCCTCAACCCCTCTTTTGAACTGGTCCCCTGGGTTGCCCAGAGGAAACGCGAAATGAGCGGCTCGGAAAGTTCTCTGTCAGCGTATTCCCTTATGGACCTCCGCTTTGCAATAAGTTCCTCTATATGGCTTCTGCCTGCAGCATCCGGCTCGGGCAGTTTTACCTTCATTGGCAGGTCGCTAAGATCCTGATTTCCCATATTTGTTCCCCCAACTTTTAAAGCAAAATTTTTAGTTTTTGATGTTTCAGTTCCTGTTGCTTCAGTTCTTATTGCTTTTGTTCCTGTTGCTTCAGTTCTTATTGCTTTTGTTCTTGATTTTTTATTCCATAATGTTTCAATTTTTAATGTTTTATTTCGTAATGTTTTAGTTCGCTGTTTTATTTCGCCATGTTTTAGTTCGCTGTTTTATTTCGTTATCTTCCTCATAGCGTCTTCTGAAATTCTGTCCGGGGTCCAGGGAGGGTCCCAGACAAGTTCTACTTCGGCTTCTTTTACACCTTTGATTGCTTCGACCTTTCGCTTCACGTCCTCAGCAATAAGTCCTCCCATGGGACAGCCGGGTGCGGTCAGGGTCATTTTTATGTGTACCCGGTCTTCTTTTATCTCTATCCCGTAAATAAGTCCGAGATCGATAACGTTGATCGGAATTTCGGGGTCGTAGCAGTTCTTCAGAACCTCAATAACTTCTTCTTTTGTAACGGTGGTACCATCCCCTCAAACTGCAGATCTGCAGCAATTTTATGTTCCCTGCTAAATAAAATGGCGGATGGAATTAAATATATTTCCCGGTAACTCCAGAACAGGTTGTTTTCCGGTTTCAATATATGCTTCCAGCAATGAAATTGTTCAAAAGAGGGCTGTCCGGAAACAGGTTCTTTGAAAAGCAGGCTTGCTAAGAAACAGATATGTTCAAAAAAGAAGTTTTCTAAAAGAAGTTTTCTAATTATTTCAGCTGCACACCAGGGCCGGATTTGTGGTGTGGTAGATATGGTAGATGTGGTAGATATGGTGGTAGATAGTATTTTTGGGCTTTTATCCGGCCCTGAGTGCAGTTTCTGGTTCCAGACGTTGCGGTACTTTTTTCGGTCTGTTCGGGTCTATTCGCGTGAGTGCTGATATGTGCCCTCAATCAGGGTTCACATGGTTGGAACCAATGTACTGGTGTGAGCTTTCTTTATCTGTATCTCACCAGCTTATAATATATTTCTCGTGGTTTTAACCCTCTCCGAACAGGATAATTTCGGCAGACTTATATAGAAGGAAAATCTGGAAACTCCAAATTCTCTCATCTGAACTACTTATTAACTTAAATCTTTTTTTTGAATTTATCTCAGTTTTCGTGATCTTCAGCTGTATTATTCTAAATGTTGCCAGATCACTGTATGGGATAAACATATATATTAGTTTATTTAAACTAAAATTTCTTTAGTCTGTTGTTTTTCTGCTTGGAAATGAATTTGGCAGATTTTACTCGTCTTTGTGTTCTGAGCGGAAAAGATGATTAAAAATTGGTATCTTCTTATATAATAAAATCCGGAAGAATCCCTCGTACGTCTGTTTTTTACTGCATTGTCAAACTTCTTCTTTCCTACTTCTACTTCTTTCTTCTGTTTGGGAAGGGCCGCCAGACAATCTGGCGGAGGCACCTATATTTTCCAGAAGTGAAAAACTGTCTGCGGGATCAACAGAATCATTTCTCATCCCGGCTGGCCGTTTTTCCACAGTATCCAATTTCTTTTAGTTGTATTATGTTCAGCTATTTTATTCAGTTGATTGCGAGCCGGTCAAAACCCCGCGCCGCGCAGAAAGGAGAAAACCATAAAATGCCATTTTCAGGTATGATGGACAATATCGACAGATTGATCAGTACCATTTGTTTATTTTGGAATCGAAGAAATGGAAGCTGGGAGTAACTTTTTTTAGATTCAGGGAGTTGAATGTAAGTCAAAATCTGTAATGGAGAAGAATATATGTCGAGTGACTTATACCAAAATATAGTAATTGCAACTGATGGGTCCGCGAATTCTCAGAGGGCTATTTCTTGCGGTATTAAGATTGCAAAACTTAGTGGAGCCACTGTCCACGTCCTTTACGTACTGGATACACCCTCTGTAATTTCTGAAGCCTGGACTGCTGGCAAAGAAATGCTCCATGAAATAATGATGAACGATGGAAAGAAGGTAATGTCCAAAATTAAGAAAAGTATAGAGGACTCAGGCGTGGAGGTCAAAGAGGTTCTTTTAGAGGGGCACCCGAGTGATGAAATTATCAATTTTGCAGAAAAGAATAACATGGACCTGATAGTAATGGGTACACTCGGAAAAACCGGACTCGAAAGATTTCTGATGGGAAGTGTTGCAGAAAAAGTAGTAAAATGTTCAAAAGTCCCTGTCCTGGTCGTCCGAAACCTGAGTCCAGAGAAATAAAAGGCGTAAACTGTATGCCGGATCACCATAGTATTCGGCTACTTTGAATTGTATTGTTTCGGATTGTGTTTTCCTCAGCTATTGGCAGGCCGGCAAAACCTCTGAGCAGCGCAGGAAAGGGAAAAACAAAAGAAAAGGAAGAAACAAAGGACGCTATTTTCGGGCATCTGTAAGAGTATCAACCGATTGTTCAGGTGTAATCCTTTTATTACTGATCGAGAATAATTTATGATTCATCGAGTTTACTGGATCCGTAAGTTTTTAATTCCCGAATCATAACTTTTAAGGGCTGTAAAGCCAGATTTATTTCAAAAGGAATTTTGAAAAGCTTATTCGAGAAATTAAAGCATAAAAAAATCCAAGGAGTGTTTTTTCTGGAGCTTAGCTTTAAAGGCGGATGCAGGGAAGTAGGACGTTCGGGTTTGCTTGTCAATGAGGAAATTCTGCTCGATTACGGTATAAAGGCCGGAGAAATCCCCGAATATCCCGGAAACGGCATGGAACCGAAAGCCGTGCTTATATCCCACGGGCACCTAGACCACTGCGGAGCCGTCCCTAACCTGATGTACATGAATCCCGAAGTCTTCATGACTCCGCCAACGGCAGAGTTTACCAACCTTCTCGGAAGAGATACCCTCAAGCTTGCAGAAACAACCCTTTCGGGTGTTGCTCCTTTCGACCCCAATGACCTTCAAAGGCTTAACCAGCTGACCCGGAGAAAAGATTACGGGGAGGCTTTCAAAACACACGGGTACAGTGTCTGTTTCTACAATGCAGGCCATATCCCGGGAGCTTCCGGAATCCACCTTGAGGCTAAATCCGGAGAGAGCCTTTTTTATACGGGAGATTTCAGCATGAAGGAAACACGGCTTGTACCCGGGGCAGAAGAGTTTCCCGAAGCAGATACGCTTGTGCTTGAAAGCACATATTTCGGGGAAGAACATATCCCGCGAAAAGAGACCGAAGAACGGTTTATCGACTCTGTCCTGGAAACTCTGGAAAGGGGAGGGACTGCCCTTATTCCTGCCTTTGCAATAGGCAGGACCCAGGAGATCCTTATGCTGCTCGACGCCCACGGGATTACGGCTTATGTGGACGGCATGGGCAGGGATGTGTACAAGCTCCTCCGAAAATATCCCGAGTACCTGAGAAATCCGGAACTTCTGGACAGGGCTTTCGGACGGGCTATTTCCGTAAAAGATAAGCAGCGAGAGTCCGTCCTCAAAGAGCCTTCGGTTATTGTCACCACAGCCGGAATGCTTAACGGAGGGCCTGTACTCTATTACCTGAGCCGGCTTTACAGAGACCCTAACTCAAAAGTCCTGCTTACCGGCTACCAGGTTGAAGGCACAAATGGCCGGCTGGCGCTGAAACACAGAGTCATCGAGACCGGAGGGGATGTCCTTGCCCTCAAGCCCGGGATAGAGCAGTACGACTTTTCCGCACACAGCGGGGACAGTGAGCTCAAAAAGCTTGTGAAGGATTTCTGCAAAAAAGGCACGGAAAGGGTCTTTGTAATGCACGGGGACAAAACCGAGGCTTTTGCGCAGTGGATATCAGAGGAGATCGGCGTGGAAGCTTATGCACCCGCAAACGGGGAATCCTTCAGCTTTTAATAGGAAAAAGGAATTTTTTAAAGGAACTCTTATTTTTAATAGTAAAGGAAAGGATAAACAGCCTTTTCATCTTTTTAAATATTGAAGCTTTTTTAAATATCAAAACAAATGAAAAATAACTTTTTAGAATCCTCGAAGTGCTTAATCCTGGCTTTATATGTGAAGTAAAACTTTCACCTGAATCCTGATAAGACCTGTTTTAAACAATATTCTGTCAAACTGAAGTCACCTGAGAATAAGGAATAAAATAAGCAATAATAGCTAATCAGTGCTTCAGTATATATAATCAGACGCACATATCTTATTAAGAGGGATTTAAAATGTTAGGAGATTTGATATATGAAGCTGTGGGCAAAACGACAGGCATGAAAGTGCTTGACGACAATGGTACATTGGAGCTTACCCATGAGGAACAAGGCAAGGTTTTTGGAATTGAATGCACCCTCATGGTAACTTTTGTGAGTAAGCCTAAATTTCATGGGATGCAATACTCAGATGGACGCGGGATTCTGCTGACAAAGGATGGGGATACAGCCACTCTCATAATGTCAGGAATGTCCATTCCGAAAGGCCCGTCAGGAATGAGTGCTAGAGGAGCAACAATTTTTAACACGCAGTCGCCGAAGCTGGATCGTCTCAACAGCGTAGTCTGTGTTTATGAAGCCGAAGTGAACGAGGACTTTAGTTATACTATTAAAGACTGGGAATGGAAATAAGCTCCCGGGTTCCGTCAGTCGAGTTCCGCCAGTCGAGTTGCGGCTCGACGATGCGCGGTCCGTTTCGCTTCGCTCAAGCAGACTAATTGATAGATTACAACAGTTAGCTTCGCTCAAGAGGACTAAATTATGGGCACATTTTTTTCCGTGCCTTTCCGTTTTTTCTGTAGTTACAGATCTTGAATCGGGCTGAAAAGGAATTTTAGCTGCAAAGCCTTAAACTCCGCAAGTTCCAATAATTCATGCATGATCCTCAATCCCGAATCCGAAATTCTTGAGACGCTTGCAAAGAGCATCCTCCTGGCTGCCCGGACCGCCCCGAAAGCCAAAGGAGTAGACGACATCGTAACTGCCCTTGTTGAAAAAGAGGATGTTGAAGTCCTTGCCTCGGCCATGGAAAGACTGGCAAATGAAAAAGGTGAAGGCTTTTCCTTCCTCAAAAGAGATGCTGGAAACCTCAGAAAAGCAGGGGCTGCTATCCTTATAGGAGTAAAAGCCAGCGGGGCTGCAGGCCTGAACTGCGGAGCCTGCGGGTTTAAAACCTGTGCAGAAATGATGGAACAGCAGAAGGTTGAAGCAGAGTTTAAGGGTCCAAATTGCATGCTCAAGTATGCGGACCTGGGAATTGCTGTCGGCGCAGCTACTGCAAAAGCCAAAGACTTCTGCATTGACAACAGGGTCATGTACTCAGTTGGCGCAGCAGCAAGAGTCTCAGGCTTGCTGGATGCAGATGTTGTTTTTGGCATACCTCTGAGTGTGACCGGGAAGAATATCTTCTTTGACAGGAAATGAATAGTGGGGATGTTTACTGAAAAATTGGAACTAAGATCGGATTCATTGGAACTAAGATCGGATTCTCTTCAAATTGAGTGGAAAGCTCCGACTTTCGACTCAATGAGCTTTTTTCTCTGATGAGTTAAGCCAGGGATGATACATCAAATGTGTTGTCGACGCTATCACATATGGACTCTATAAAACCTATACTTTTTATGAAGAGTTCAGGACGGATTCCCGGCATCGATGCAGGGAGAATTTGATTTCAGGTTATAATCATGTTTCTCCTGGTCTACAAAGAGAGGATCTACATACATGTCAGTGGTTGAACTCGCGTTTTTATAGTTTCCTGCAGAGTTATTGTAAAGGCAGTTATTTTGCAACACAAGGGTATGTGTTCCAGGTAAATAATTGATCACTGCGTATCCTGTCCCATCAGGGTCTTTTGTGCGTTTCCGGGTATTTACAATTATATTGTTGCGGATAATCGTTGTGTATCCCGTACCTTGAGGTGAAAGGTCAACGGGATCACTTGTGCCTGTAGAAACTGAAGGGTACATATTGACAATAGCAGCATGGTATACACCGTCAAATACGTTATTCTCAATGAGAGTATCGTAAAACCCACTTGTTACTATACCTCCTACCCAGTCAATAGCGGGGTTCGTACCTGTGTTGTAAAAGGTATTATGATGAATGTGGACATTCTGTGCCTCTTCCCTGGGATAAGAATCTCCATAGCCTATCAGCCAGATTCCAGGCCCATAGGTGTTATGGATAGTATTATTGTACACTTCTACATCGTTCACGGTACCTGTTGATTTCTCGATCAGGATTCCCGGGCCGCCTGCACTCCAGTGGTAAAAGGAGTCAATCACATTATTGTGGAATTTTACATGATTTGAGTTCCATATTCTAAGGCCGCTATTGGTCCTGCAAGTTATTGTGTTGTTCCATGCCTCTATATTCTGGCAGTCAATGACATAAAGACCGTCATGCCCCAATTTGTACACTTTATTGTTGTAAAATTGAATATTGGACCCCCTCTCTACTTTCAGCCCGTCTCCATGCCCATCATGCAGGTACATATCATGAACCTGTATGTCTTTAGAGTCAAGGAAACTGATCATATTGTAATATCCTTCCCCTTTCTTTTTGTCCTCATTATTGTCATGATTTCCGTTGATCTCAAATCCTTTTATAGTAACTCCACGGATTCCGGCGTTGTCCATCTGAGTTATCAGCGGCTTCCCACTTTTCCAGCCTGCTTTGTCTTTAAGTTTGATTACGGCTGTAGAATCCCCCTCGAGGATTGTATTGCTTCCAATTAAAATACTATCAGAGATAACGTACGTATGTGGACCCTTTAAATGAACGGTCGAATACTGTGGATTTTTTGCAACGTATGCAAGAGCTTGATTTATCTCTACCTGATCATCACTCCCGTCACAGGTAAAGTTTCCACTCCCATCGCAAGCTACATATACAATCTTATTTGATGGCATAAGAGAAAAATCAGGTTGTATAGTTTGAAGAATGAATATTCCCAGTGAAATCAGGAAAATAAGAATTACAAGCGAAACTCCTATTTTTTTCCTGTTTTGCCGTACGTACCTCAGATGTTTTTCATTCATTTTATCCCTTACTTTTAATTACAAACTTCAGCCTTGAGAATCTCTCCACTGTGGATTCCTGATCGAGTGCGACTAAATAAACATATTCGTCCTCTTTTGAAAAATATAGGGGAGTTTTATGATTAAGATTTGAAGTAAATTACTCCATAACTAATATAATGGTTGCTTTAGAATCATCGTTCTGTAAACCTATAAATCTAAATTGAGTGGAATGGATGATTTCGGTAGTTATTTTTTAGATTAGCAAATTCCTTAACCGAATATAAATGAGCAACTATTATATTTTTCCTATGATCGAAAACCCATCATATTTGAAGAGGATACTAATAAAGGATAGATCCGAAGAGCCTTAAACCAGGCCCCTCCGCCTCTCACTTCTGTATTCTTCAAAGAGGCTCTGAAGTTCATCTTCCTTGGCTTTGTGGCGTTTGATTTCGGCTTCTTTTTCCCACTCAGCAATTGCAGTTTTCAGGGTTTCGGGCTCTGCCATTGCAAAGTCGTCAGCTCTCTCAAGCTGGATATCCCTTAAAACCGGCACGTCACCTTTAAAGAAAGTCTCCTCTGCTGCATGCGAGATATCTTCCGGGATAAGTACTGCCCGAACTCTGGCTTCTACAAGGATCTGGGCGGTTGCTGCTCCGCCTCCGCTTGGATTCTCAAGGAAAACCACATCTTCTGGCTTGAGCCCGTACTTTTCCTGTGTTTCGGCAATGGACTCCTTTGTAAAAGCTGCAATAACCTTTACAGGAGTACCTTCTCCGCGAATTTCCATTTTCTGAATTTTGCGCAGTTTATTGCTCCTGCGCCTGAGTTCTTTGACGGTTTTGTTTTTATTGCTGAGCTCTTTTTTCAGGTTCTCTATGGTGCTGTCCCTGATCTGGAGCTCTTTCGATTTCCGGACTTCGCTGTAGGCTTCCTTTTTGAAGCCTTTCAACCTGGACTCGAGCTTTGAGATTTTTCGGTCTTTTGCAAGAAGAGCCTGCTTTAATTCTTCCACGTAATCCTGCAGGTTCTGTATCTGTTCTCCCTGCCTCTGGACAGTCTCTCGCATTTTCAGGAGCGATTCGTCAACTGCCCTTTCCTCCGGTTTTTGAGGAACAGCCCTTGCCCCCGGCTTTTCAGGAGCTTTCGCTGCAGCCTGGACTTTTTCGATTGCAGCTTCTATCGAGTCTCCGCGGATTACATGAAGCTTTATCAGCTCAAGGTCTACATTTTGCGGGGCTTTCTTTTCAATCCGCGTAAAGATATTCTTGTAGCTCCTGTAGGTGAGAAGGGCAGCAGTTAAGGCGTCCCTCTCGTGGTCATTGGAGTAGCCGAAGGTCTTTCCAAGCGCGATTTTTTCCTCCGCGGAAACCTCAATCCCGGGGCTTGCAGGGACTGCATTAAAGCTCCTCCTGATTTTTTCAACCGAGCCCGGCATTGGAGTGACATCGCTTGCAATCACTGCAGGTTTTCCGTATTCGGCAATAAGCTTGACAACTTCATCAGGAGCTATTCCCCTGAAGCTTTTCAAGTAGAGGAGCTCTCCATCAAGAGAAAGGATGGCTATGCCCACAGTTGTTCCCGGATCGATTCCTACGATTGTGAATTTGCGCCGGGGGTTCTTCGGCCTCAGGGGGACATAACGGATTTTGTCACGTTCGACACTTCTCACACTTACCTGCGCATCGTTGCTTGCCATAGGGTGTATTGGAATCTCTCCGCGCTTTGCATAAACTGTAAACTCTGACCGCACATAACCCCCGAACCCCTTCACATTCACGGCTTCGAACCTGATGCCTTTTTCCCGGGAAAGGTCCTTGAGGGCATTTTCAATCTCCCGACTCCTCTGAAGCACGGCTCCGTGCACTTTTCTTCTGTACCGGTTCTGGCTCCAGCCCCCCCGCCCGAGTGAACGGGCCCGGCTGACCTTAATTTTCGTAATGTCTTCAAAAAGAGAGACTTCGTGCCCGACTCCCAGGTCTGCAAGCCGGGCACAGGCTTCAGCTTCGTCATTGGGGTTTTCGGGATCAAAGGAAAAACCGTGTTTCCTTCCAAGCCTGACCAGAGGTTCCGGGTGAAGCCCTCCGGTAACCTGAACAAGTTTAACCCCATCAGGCAGGCGCTCCATTATCGAGAGAAGCTCGTTTCTGTCAGCAGCCAGCTCAAAAATATTGTCCACAGCTATGATATCCGGCCTGTCCCTCTGGATCATGTTAAGGACCTTCTGGCGGCGGAGCATGCTGTAATGGGTGACTTCCCCGTCCCTCAGGATAGCCAGAGCATAGCGAGGAAGCTCCTTTGCCCTGGGAGAACCCCGGGCGATATCAATTCCATAGATTATCCTGTTTTGCATGAACACCTATATTTTATTTCTTGTTGAATATATATTTAACTGATTTCTACCTTTATTTTACAATATCAACATAATCTATAAGGTCCTGCCCTTTTGTTTCAGCTAACTTCTTTTTATCTCAGCTTACTTTATTTTGTCTTAGCTGACTCAATTCGTTTTAGCTTACTTCAGTTTACCTCGGCTTACTTCAGTTTACCCCAGCTAACTTAAAGAGATGATACCAAAACTCAAAATTGATTCTCTTTATTCTGTATTAAGAATATCAATCGAGTTCCTGATCCTGAAAATGGTTCTGGAACTCTTATTGATGTGAAAGTAAAATTGGTTTTGGGATGAGCTCAAAATCAAAATTTCAGGCCGACTTTGAATTTTTCCGGAAGCAGATATGCCTTTCAATTAACGTCTTTTCCTACAATTAACCTTTCCATTGAGGCAGGTTAAAATCAAATTTCACGCGGTCACTTCACCCAAAAGGATGGGGTATGTTTCGGGCTGCCCGTCCGGTTATTTGGGAATAGTTCACAGTATACTTTAACATGGTTTCCTTGATCTAAGGAATTGAAAATCTGCTATCGAGCCCCTGTCCGATTTCCGATCATTTTACAAAGAAGCGATGATTTAGATATTTAAATGAAAACAAAAAGAGGCGATGGTTCACTTCATCCTCGACCTTAAGGGCAGGGTATTCGTGACCCTATGCGCTCCCATAGTAATAAATGTTAAAAGCGAATTAACTAAAGGAAGTACTTTTACAGTTTTATGGCCTGTAAAAGAGAAATAGATCATGTATCAAAATATTACCAGCTCATAGCGGATAACCAAATATCTGCATTCGAGCTTTGTTCTTCAGCGGCATGAATCTCTGGAGTTATTTCTTAACTTTCTCCAACGCAACAAAAACTCAGTTTACTCGATAAAAAAAACGTCAAAAATAAGATGAAAGGTTTAGCCCTTCATCTTATTTTTCACATTGAATTTCGTACTCCACCTTTTTACTTTCTTTTGTACAGGTAAAGGGCAAACAGGCTGGCTACACCATAAATCATTGCAAAGCCAGGAAGGCTTGTGGTTTTTTCCTGCTCGGATTCCGGTCCCACATCTGCTGATGTGTTTCGGTTTTTCCCTTCAGGATCTTGCGTTTGATTTTCGGGCTGGATTTTGTTTAAATCTTCTCCTGCTATTGTGTTACCCGTTACTGCAAAGAACGAAAATTCAGACGTTTGTGCTGTGAAATACAGATACTTATCGTCTTCACTTGACAGGCTAACAGGCAGCTGCTCCCATTTTTTATCGCTATACCTGTTCAGGGTTATCGAACTCGGTTCGATCTTTTTATCCTGAATCCAGGACTTTTCAACCTTGAAGCACAAAACAGGGTTTTCTATATTTTTTGAAGTTGCAAACCCGCTGTTTCCGACCCAGACATTGAAGTACCTGTATACCTCTCCTTCAGACAGATTGGAGACAAGAGTAGATTTATTTTTTAACTGCTCTGCAATGGTTGTAGTCTTTCCAACAGTCTTCTTTGCATCAAAACTCACATACACAACACAGGTGGCATTCTTCGTGAACTCAAACTTTACAGCCTTGCCGTTTGTGATAAATGTTTGTGAAAGTTCCTTGACTTCAACATTCTTTGCAGGCTCAGGAGATCCTCCTCCGCCACCACCGCCACTGCCACCGCTGCTGTGGCTGCTTCCTCCACTGCTTCCACCGTTTGAGGTGTCTTCTTGCAGTACCGTTATCGTAGCAGTTTTGGAGGCAATGCCGTTTACATTGCTTACCGTCAGGTTAACAGTATAGGTTCCTGCAGCAGAGTATGTGTGCATTGGATTCTTCTCGGTTGAAGTAGCTCCATCTCCAAAATTCCAGTTCCATCCGACCGCGTTTTGAGAACTGTCCGTAAACTGGACAGAAAGAGGAACATAACCACTCATGACACTGGCGCTGAAGTCCGGAACAGGAAGTAATGATTGCGTCTGGAAAGGACCTATGAACTGACCGAAGGTAAAAGGATAGTTTCCCACAGGAACTGTGGATATAACAGTGTTTGTTGTAGTGTTAATTATGGAGATAGAGTTATCGACTACGTTCGTCACATATACTTTTCTTCCATCCGGGGTAACTGAAACCCCAAAAGGATAGATTCCTACAGGAGCTGTGAATGTGACAGTGTTAGTAGATGTGTCAATTACGGAAGTAGTGTTGCTGTAGGAGTTTGCTACGTATACTTTCGTTCCATCAGGGTTTACTGCAACTCCAACAGGCCAGCTTCCTACAGGAACTGTGGCTGTAACAGTATTGGTAGATGTGTCAATTACAGAGATAGTGTTGTCGTAGGAGTTCGCCACATATACCTTTCTTCCATCCGGGGCAACTGCAACTCCCATAGAACCGGATCCCACATTCACGGTCGCTGTAACAGTATTTGTCGCAGCGTCAATTACAGAGACAGTACTGCTGTAAGTTGAGTTGTCCATATAAGCCGAGCTCGCCACATATACCTTTGTCCCATCAGGACTGACTGCAACTCCAGAAGGATAAATTCCTACAGGCACTGTAGCTGTAACAGTGTTGGTGGATGTGTCAATCACGGAGGTAGTATTGTCCTCATCGTTAGTTACATATACCTTTGTTCCTGCCAGGTTTATTGCAACGCCGGTAGGATTATTTCCTACATCCACTGTGGCTATAGCACTGTTTGTGCTTGTGTCAATTACAGAGACGGTGTTACTGGCATTGTTCGTTACATATACTTTTTTTCCATCTGGATTGACTGCAACTCCAATGGGTTCAGTTCCTACTTCTACTGTGGCTTTAACAGTATTTGTTGCTGTGTCGATAACAGAGACAGTGTTGCTGCCAGAGTTCGTGATATATGCATAAACGGGGCGTTCTAGAGCAGTTATGGTAGTAAGTTTTGAATCTGTACCGTTTCCGTTGCTTGCTGTCAGATTGACAGTATATGTTCCTGCTGCAGAGTAAGTGTGCTTTGGATTCTTCTCAGTCGAAGTAACTCCGTCTCCAAAATTCCAGTTCCATTCGGCTGCATTTTGAGAACTATCCGTAAACTGGACAGTAAGAGGAACGTAACCTTCAGTAATACTGCTACTGAAGATTGCAACAGGCATTTCCAGTTCCGATTCCTCTCCTGAAACGGTACACATGTAGATATCCCAGTTTCCGTTACGTCCATCCCACCATACGATCCTGTTACTGCTGGTAGCAGGATCATACTGCTCTAATCCGTCGGTGGTTATCTGAGTTTCTAAGGAAGTGGAAAGATTGTACATGTAGATATCGGAATTTCCATTGCGATAATCCTCCCAGACTATTCTGTCACCGTAAATGTCAGAATATAACTGCACTGATTGATCTGTGGTTATCTGGGTTTCTCTGGAAGTAGAGAGGTCATACATGTAGATATCCCAGTTTCCAACAGGCCAGTTATCTTCATCCAGATTTCCTCCATTGCGATCATCGCTGTACACTATTTTGTCACCGTAGATAACAGGAAGTTCCTGATTTAGTTCATTGGTAGTGATCCGGGTTTCCTTTGAGGTAGAGAGATCGTACATGTAGATATCCCAGTTTCCATTGCGAAAATCTTCATATACTATTCTGTCGCCGTAGATAAATGGAGAAGACTGCTCCAATTCATTGGTGGTTATCCGAGTTTCTCTGGAAGTAGAGAGATCGTACATGTAGATATCCCAGTTTCCAACAGGCCAGTAATTTTCATCCAGGCTTCCTCCGTTACGATTATCATCCCACACGATTCTGTTTCCGTAAATAACAGGAAGTTCCTGATCGAATTCATTGGTGGTAATCTGGATTTCCCTGGAATTCGAGAGGTCATACATGTAGATATCCCAGTTTCCGTTGCGGTCATCCTCCCATACTATTCTGTCCCCGTATATAGCAGGAGAAATCTGAGTTGATTCATTGGTTGTAATCTGAATTTCCCTGGAATTCGAGAGATCATACATGTAAATATCCCAGTTTCCATTGCGGTCGTCCTCCCACACTATCCTGTCGCTATAGAGACCTGGATACACCTGATCAAATTCATTAGTGGTTATCCGGGTTTCATTTATGGTGAGAAAACTACTTTGTATAGTAGATGCCGATGCCGTTATCATATAACTATTAACAGGAAGATTATTATCCGATTCACTGATAATAATCTCATTTTTATTCATTGTAAGAGAATTACTTTGTGTAGTAGATGCCAGTGCCACGGGTGACACGGAAATAAAAAAAACGAGGGCCAGAGCCGTCAAAGCTAAAGCTATTGAGTATAGCTTTTTCTTAGTTTTCATTTATTATCCCTCCTACTTCTTTTATATATTTTTCAGTTATAAGATATTAATACTGATTATTGCACAATATCTTTAAACTTTTTCATTTGAATCGGAGCTTACCGAAATCCTCGCAAATTTTGGGAATTTGTTCAAAAAAAGATTTAATCTAAGTAAGTCTATGTAAAAATACCAAGAATTGAGATAAATAAATAAAAAATAGGTATCAATGACTTAAAAAATGTTATCTAAGTTGGGAAGCTGATAATCCAAAAATAGTACAATCGGTTTTTGCAGATATACTTTATATTTTTATCCTTTCTGTCTTTATATTTTAACCAGTTGCAGTTATTACATTAAATATTGCTATATTATTTCCGGTAGAGAATAGTAGTGTGCTGGATTTCTCTCAGATGAATTATTTCCGCTCTCAAGTCAGCTCAAAAAAGTAAATTTTCCAAAAAAATTGTAGAATGGATTAAGAAAGGAAAGTAAATATCGGAACATTATACTGAAGATTATGGCACATTAGTAGTCGCTTCTATTTAATCTGTTATGAGGAGAATTAATCTTTGTCCGGGATCTCTTTTTTAGAAGTGGCTTTTTTTAAATCCTCTGAGTTGAGGTTTTCTGTTTCAAATTCTTCTGCTTCAAATTCTTCTGCCTCAAATTCTTCTGCCTCAAATTCTTCTGCTTCAAATTCTTCTGCCTCAAATTCTTCTGCTTCAAATTCTTCTGCCTCAAAAGCCTGTTCTTCAAAACTCTCCTCTTCTTCATCCAACTTTTCTACAGTACCGTAGTTGCTCTCAATTTCTATATCCTCTCTTCCGTCCTCTGTTATTTTGCCAGTATCACTTTTTATCTCACGGATTGTTTCTTCAAGTTCCCTTTTAATGTCATATTTTCGGGAAAAATGAGTCAGGATATTTGAAACATCCCTTTCGAGAATTTCTTCAGCATGGGGATGGTCGAGAGTGACATACTGGGGCCAGTCGATGAGCTGGACGCTGTCTTCGGATACAAAGATGTTATATTCGCTTAAATCGGCATGGATGACTCCAAGCGAATAGGTTATCTTTACCTGCCTGAGAATCTCATCAAGATACCATTCAGGAGCCAGAAGCTTTGTTTTTGAGAGCAGGCTGCCTTTTGCAAGCTCCATAACAATTGCGTGCCTGTTCTGGTCCAGGGGTTTTGGGATAGAGACCTGCGGGTACAGCCTGGTCATAATCTCATATTCCCTCTGAGCCGCAAGCCGGGCAGCATAAACCCATGAAAAGTGCTCTCTTTCCCCGAGGTGTTCACGTACCCTTTTTATTTGCTTGAAGCTGGTCCTGCCTTCCCTGTGGAACTTGATTATGACCGGATATGGTTCCCCTATTGCAAGCTCAGGCTGCCGGATCGCTTCAAAAATAACGGACTCCTTGCCTACCCCAACTTCATCCCCAATGGCGCTGATACTTTTCCTTTTTACAAAGGCATTGAGAGCAAGGGCATCATAACCCTCAAAATAAATCTGAAAACCATCATAAGGCTGGGTGGTTCTGACAACAAGTTTATCCCGTACAAGCCTCTTCAGCCTGTATTCCAGTTTATCGAAAGGCAATTTGGTGTATTTATTCAGTTCTTCTACTGGTACCCACTCAAAATGTTTCATCCCGGTCTCGATGCCTGTAAGTATCCTGAAATCCTTTGCATCGAGCTTTTTGAAAACCTTTAGCACTTCGTCGATCATCCTATCCTGTTATACATATCACCCTCAATATTTAAATGATCGCCCGAATTTTGTTTGCGAGACGAAGACGGCAATGAGCACGGAGTTTTCACTGGAAAACAGCCTCTCAGGCTGCCTGGAGTATTTCTGTATAAAAAAGATTTAATCTTTCTAAAAATCAGCTAAGAAGTAGCTGGTAGGGTTTTGAGTCCCTATTCTCAAGTCCCTACCTGTGATCCAACCTAAAGATTAAGAGGAAACCCTATTACTCTTAATCTGCACATTTATAATGTCCCAGGGATATATATCATAATTGATGCGAAAGATTGTTTCTGATTTAAAATTTAAATATAATTGAAAAATTATATTATATTGAAAATTTTACTGTTATTGTAATAAAATATGCGAGACTATTTTTTGATTAAAAACAATTTTTTGTATAATTAATTTAATATATATTATGTTATGAGTATATGCTGGAGTTGTGGAGTAGAGCTGTGGGGTATCATCAATCAAATAAAAGGCACCCTGAAGTCGCTGATCCTTCTTCGAACAAATATGCTTGGGGGAGTATAATAGTTCGGAGAGACTGTATTGGGGGATACAGTAGATTCAGCGCCTCTGGGCTTCTTCTACATTGCTCTTTTAATGTACTTTTCTTAGTGTCTTTCAATTTTGTTTTAAACCTGTTATTATTGGATCCATTCTCAGATCCATTATCAGATCAACGATTTCTGATTTTTTATGTAACGCATTGAATTAAAAGATGTGATGTTTCAACGGTCTATATACAGTTTTTATGAGTCAGGCGAGATAATTCAGCCATTCCTTCTGTCACTGATTCTTTTGGTGGAAGTCTGGTCTGCGAGAACTATAATTTACAATTTTTGATAATTATATTTATATGTAATTCACATAATAATTAATTGCAAATACTTTGATAATATTATCTTATACTTATAGAGCTGATCCCAAAACTCAAAATTACATCCCCAAACCTTAAATTTTGAATAATCAATCGAGGTTGTGATCAGGAAAATAGTTCTGAAACTCTTATTGATAAGGGAATAAAACTGGTTTTGGGATGAGCTCATATATATAATCTAGATATACAAAACCTGCAAGTTTAGCTAAAGCGCGAAAAGACAGGCTTTGTGCAATAACGTAATACGGTAGTTGCTACAAAATCAATAAATTAATTACCCGGGAATGAACGAAAGTTCTGCCATACAAATCGCCGGTCTGGCAGAAAAGAGATTGTGGAATCTACTCTCCTTAAGGCGATTGAATATTGCTGTAAAAATCTTCTAGTGACCTGTAAATAGTGGGATAAGGTCGATATGAATCAGGAAGTATGGAAAGATATAACCGAACATTCTGGAAGCAATGAGTTTTTGCCATTATATCCTCAAACCTGGAGAAAATGCGGAATGAGAGAAAACCTGAGAAATTCTGGTATTGATATTATTGGAGATGTGCCATGGGGAACGCACTCCTGCCTATTTTACCACACAAAAGAAGATTTGATGGACATGCTGGTTCCTTACTTCAAAGCAGGGCTGGAAAATAACGAGCTTTGCGTGTGGGTCACATCACAACCTCTGGAAGTAGAAGAGGCAAAAGAAGCCATGAAAAGGGCTGTTCCTGATATTGATGTTTATCTGGAGAAAGGGCAAATCGAAATCATCCCTTACACTCACGGGTATATGAAGGAAGGTATTTTCGATCCGGATAGAGTCGTAAGTCGCTGGGTTGAAAAAATCGATCAGGTTCTGGCAAGGGGCTATGATGGACTGAGGGCTACAGTGGACACCCGCTGGCCGGGAAACGAAGATTGGGACGATCTTGTTGATTATGAGAAAAAAGTGGATGCTATTATCGACAAACACCACGTGATAGCTCTTTGCCCATATTATCTCGAGATGCATAGCACAGCCGAGATTATTGATGTAGTCTCTAACCATCAATTTGCTTTGATCAAAAGGGAAGGAAAATGGGAGCGGATAGATAATTCCGGGAGGAAAAGGGCGGAAAAAGCAGCTGTTCAGGCTGCAAAAGATTGGGAACAAACTTTTGATACCATGCCAGACCTGATAGCTATAATCGATGATAAATATAGAGTTGTTCGTGCAAACAGAGCCATGGCGTCAAGATTGGGGGTGACACCAGAAGAGTGTGCAGGGTTAACCTGTTATCGCGTTATCCACGGGACAGACAAGCCTCCCTCTTTTTGCCCTCACCGGCAGCTACTTAAGAACGGGGCTGAGCACACCGCAGAGGTTTGCGAGGATTGTATTGGTGGTTATTTCGCAGTAAGCACCTCTCCACTACATGATTCGGAAGGAAAACTCATTGGGAGTATTTATGTCGCCCGTGATATCAATAAACGCAAAAAAGTTGAAGAGAGGCTTAAAGAGAGCGAAGAAAAATACCGCAATATCGTAGATACAGCCAATGAAGGTATATTGACAGTTGACCCTGAAGCCAGGATTACTTTTGTCAATAAGAAAATGGCGGAGATGTCAGGATACGGACAGGAAGAGCTTATTGGCAGGTTTTTACGGGACTTTGCCGATAAAGAAGGTAGGGCTATCCTCAAACTGAATATGGAAAAGAGGCAGCAGGGTATCAACGAGGTCTATGAATTTAAATTAATATGTAAGGATGGCTCTCCCTTATGGACGCTTATAAGTGCTAAAGCCCTTTTTAGTAAGGAAGGCGAGTTTGCAGGTTCACTGGCCATGCTCACTGACATTACCGATCGCAAGCGGGCAGAGGAGGCTCTGCGCCAGAGTGAGCAGCGCGTCAGGCTGAAACTGGAGAGCATTCTCTCGCCTGCTCGGGATATGGCTAACTTGGAGCTTGCTGATATTGTTGATTCCCAGGCGATCCAGTCCCTCATGGATGATTTCTATACGCTTGCTCACATTCCCATGAGTCTGATCGATCTCAAAGGCAATGTTCTGGTAGGCGCAGGATGGCAGGATATCTGCACCAGATTCCACAGGGTTCACCCCGAAACCTGCAGGTACTGTGTAGAAAGCGACACGAAGCTGTCAGCGGGCGTTTCCCCGGGAGAGTTTAAGCTGTACAGGTGCAGGAACAACATGTGGGACATCGCAACCCCAATCATGGTGGGCGGCCAGCACGTCGGCAATATCTTCTCAGGGCAGTTCTTTTTTGAAGGCGAGCCTCTGGACTACGAGCTTTTCCGGGCCCAGGCCAGAAAATACGGTTTCAATGAGGAAGAATATATAGCAGCGCTTGAAAAAGTTCCGCGCTTGAGCAGGGAGGCTGTGGACACAGGTATGACCTTCTTCATGAAGCTTGCCAACATGTTCTCAAAGCTAAGCTACAGCAATGTCAAGCTTGCCCAGTCGCTGGCGGAACGTGATGCCCTGGTGGATGCGCTGCGGGAGGCCGAGAAACGTGAGCGAGCTCGGTCGGATGAACTGGCAGTAGTACTTGATGCCGTGCCTGTTGCTGTGTTTATAACACACGATCCCAGGGCGCTTCAGATCAAGGGAAATCGGCTCTCCTATGAATGGCTACGGGTTCCTGTGGGTACAAACTTTTCCAAGTCCGCTCCTGAAGGAGAACGGCCTGAGATGTTTAAGTTATTCAAGGATGGGGTGGAGATGCAGCCTGCAGATATGCCGTCGCAGATGGCGGCTGCAGGTAGAGAGATTAAAGACTGCGAGCTGGATATCGTATCTGCTGACGGCGAGATTCGGCACGTACTGGGAAATGCCAGACCCCTGCGTGACGAGCAGGGAAACCTGCGCGGATCCGTTTCTGCATTCATAGACATCACCGAGCGCAAAAAGGCAGAAGAAGCTATCAGATTGTCAAATATTTATAATCGCAGTCTAATTGAAGCCAGCCTTGATCCTCTGGTAACCATTGGGCGTGATGGTAAGATTACGGATGTAAATGGCGCTACAGAACAGGTTACCGGATATTCCAGAAATGCTTTGGTCGGGACTGATTTTTCGGATTACTTTACTGAGCCTGAGAAAGTCAGTGCATGCTATCAGCAGGTATTCACACGTGGTGAAGTCAGGGATTATCCTCTGGAGATTCAGCATAAGGACGGCCATATAACTCCTGTTTTGTACAATGCCTCAGTTTATAGAGACGAGAACGGTGAAGTTATTGGGGTTTTTGCATCCGCACGTGATATCACTGAACGTAAGAAAGCAGAGGAAGCCCTTAAAAAAGCACACGCCAATTTGGAAGTAAGAGTTAAAGAACGTACGGCCGAACTTGAAGAAGCTTATAAATCATTAAGAGAAAATGAGCGAAGACTCTCCGAAGCTCAAAGGATGGCACATATTGGAAATTGGGATAATAACCTTGTAACTGGTGAATTATACTGGTCTGATGAAATGTATCGTATTTTTGGATGTAACCCTCGAGAAAGTATGACTTACAATAAATTTTTAAGTTGCATACACCCGGACGACAGAGATTATGTATATAAATCTACTAAAGAAGCTTTTAATGGAAAAATTTATGCAACTAATTATAAAATAGTTCGACCTGACGGAGAAGAGCGTGTAGTCCATTCAGAAAGAGAAGTTATTTTTGATGAGAAAAATAACCCTATTCGAATGAGAGGGACAGTTCAGGACATTACTGAACGTAAAAAATCTGAAGAGAAAATTCGGATACTGGCGAATATCGTGGAATCATCGAATGATGCTATTGTAACTGAATCTCTTGAAGGTATTATTACCAGCTGGAATAAGGGTGCAGAGCAGATTTATAGTTATTCAGCTGAAGAAATTCTGGGAAAAAATGTATCAGTACTCGAACCGGATAATCTTAAAGGAGAAATAAACCAGTTTATTAGAAAGATCAAACAGGGAGAAAAGATCAAGAACTACGAAACGTTACGGTTAAAAAAGGATGGTGCAACAATAAATGTTGCATTGACTATTTCTCCGGTTTTTGATTCGTATGGAAAGCTGACTGCTATTTCAGCTATTACCAGAGACATTACAGAGAGTAAACAGGCCGAGAAGGCGTTGCGGGGGAGCGAAGCGCGCCTGCGCCGGTTTTACGAATCGAGTCTACTCGGCGTGTTTTACTATAACCTGGACGGTTCGGTCATCGACGCCAACGATAAGTTACTGGAGATAGTCGGTTACACGCGCGAGGACTTGCAGGTTGGAAGGGTTAAATGGGACAAGATAACTCCACCGGAGTACCGTTACCTGGATGAGCACGCCGCCGTGGAACTGAAAGCCACAGGCATGAATACGCCCTACGAGAAGGAGTACACACGCAAAGACGGCTCGCGTGTACCTGTCATTGTCGGGGTAGCTACCTTCGATCAGGCGAGCAATGAAGGAATAGCCTTTGTTCTCGACATTACCGAGAGGAAAGAGGCAGAAAAATCTCTGGCAACTCTCGAGATTGCCCGTAAAAAGGAAATACATCATCGGATCAAGAATAACCTGCAGGTTATTTCTTCCCTTCTTGACCTTCAGGCGGAAAAGTTCAACAATAGGGAGTATATTAAGGCCTCTGAAGTCCTGGAAGCTTTCAGGGAAAGTCAGGACAGAGTAATATCCATGGCTCTTATCCATGAGGAACTGCACAAAAGTGAGGGGCTCGACACGCTTAACTTTTCGCCATACGTTGAGGAACTCACTGAAAATCTTTTCCAGACATACAGGCTTGGAAATGCAAATATCAGCTTAACTATGGATCTGGAAGAAAACATTTTCCTTGATATGGATACTGCGGTCCCTTTGGGGATAATCATCAACGAACTCGTTTCTAATTCTCTCAAACATGCATTTACCGAGGACGAAGAAGGGGAAATTCGGATTAAACTCTGTAGAGAAGAAAATGGAGAACACAAAAAGGAAGGCAATAAGAGTACCGGTTTTATTCTGACCGTTTCAGACAATGGTTCAGGCATTCCTGAAAACCTTGATATTGAAGATCTTGGTAGCCTTGGGCTTCAGCTGGTAACTTCCCTTGTAGACCAGTTAGATGGAGAACTTGAATTGAAAAGGAAAAACGGGACGGAATTCACTATAAGGTTCGCAGTAACAGAAAAAAATAATCCGGCATCAGCGTCAGCCTCACAACAATTAATTGAATAATCTTAGAACTCGTTCAGCCAGCTTAATATGGCTCAGAAGTTATTTATTGTTGAAGCTGGCGCAAATACGAGGCTGTTCAAGCCGAAAAATACCGTAAGTTACAAAAACTGACCTCCTAGCCTACTTAGTTTTATGAAAATGCAGCTATAAAAATAAAGCTGCATATTACCCTCTATACGAGTTAATAAATAAGGTATTGAACAATATATCCCGCTGAGACACTTATCCCAAATAGTAGAAGCAATATGATCAATACGTCCTTCTTGTCTTTTTCCTCTTTAAACAGGACTAATAATCCTATACCCCCACTGGCACAGAGTCCAGCAATCACTGAGCCATAAGTAATAGCGCCTTTGAGATACAGCATCGTTATCGCGACAGAGGCAGCACAATTTGGAATAAGTCCGAATAGCGCCAATAAAAACGGTTGGAAAACATTACTCCCTAAGAACAGGTTTTCGAACGCTTCTTCACCCATTTGAGCAATAGCAAAATTTATTGCAAACGAAACACTAAAAATAAAAATAAAAACCCTGGCTGTATGGATTATCGGGTGAAGGATAATCTCTTCAGGATTAAATTCTGCTGAGGAAGGGCTTGCGCTGTGACCACAGCAGGCTTTTTCTTCAAGTATTATTTCATGGTTATGATGTTTATTATCGGAACCTTCCGCATATCCCTTGATATGGGTTAAGGTCTCTTTGTTCGATTTTCTAAAAGCGAAATCAACAGCATATCCGCCGATTAGAGCGATAATAATCTTTGTTATGACCAGAGGCACAATTATTTTAGCGCTTTCTGGTTGAGAAAGAATTACTGGAATTGCTTCGTCCGAAGTGGACAGATATACAGCAAGCAAAGTACCAATAGTAGCCAACCTTTGCACATATAGAGCCGAAGCGACAACGGATATGCCGCACTGAGGGAAACTGCCTGTCAACGCCCCTATGGCAGGTCCAGCTGCTCCAGCCCTTTGTATCGTTTCCCTTATCTTGTTTGCATATTTGTATTCAACTAATTCAATTCCAACGTAACTAATAAGAAGTAATGGAATCGTTTTTGCGCTGTCTGTTAAAGCTTCTAAAAAAATATCAAACAAATAATTTATTTCCATCAATGGTTACTTTTGGCGTTTAAGGATAAACTCTTTTGCTGCTTTTCTTGTTGAATATCCTTCGCGCAAAGTCTTTATGGAGATAGTGAACAGTCCGGAATAAAAACACATGTGGCTGTGAACAAGGCCTTAAGCGTACTGTGTTATATGCGACGTAGCCAGTGGAAGGGTTGGAATGATTCTCTGAGTAAAAGTCGTCTGTGGTTTGATTTTGTCTGTTGTAGAGCACTTACATTACTCAACGACAACTACGCACATATTACCCGGAAGCTGATCTAAAAGGCCAGAGCTATTGCTAGGGATGGGGATGGGTATTAAGGATGACAGGCGTGAAGACCCTGCCTTGTCTCACCCGCAGGAGGACAAACTTTTCAGGCACAGGTTGACCTTCTGAGGACCCAACGTGAAATCCCTCAGGTCCATTTTTACACTGTGCTTAACTATTTTCGTAAGCATCTCCATCGATTTTGTTCCAAAATAATTATGTATTGCCTGATTTATTTCGTAACGAGCCCCGGGTATTTTCAGTCCAAACGTGCAATTCTTACAAGAGACTGAATCGGAACATTATATATTGTATCTACACCTTTTTTGTCGACCAGTACCGCTATAACTCTTGGTCTTGCATCCATTTCTCTCAGCTGTTCAATCACTTCCATGCTGGTTGAACCGGTGGTAATAACATCGTCCACGATAACGCAGTTTTTACCGGCAACGGATCCAAAATTTCTGCTTATGGTCCCTCTGCGGCCTTGATGGGCTGTATCCTGTCCTTTACGATGATATATCGCTAAATCTGCATCCAGTTCATATGCCATCATGCTTGCCAGGGGGATCCCATTGGCGGCAATGCCAACAACCACATCTACCTCGGAGTCTGTCTTTTCCAGGGTCTCAAGCACCATGTCGCAGAGTGCAAGCGAGATGTTGTGGAGACGTTTAGCACTTTTCCCTATACTGTTCCAGTTTACAGAAATATCTTTTGGAGCAGGGGTTATTTCTTCTTTTTTTGAACGGGTTAAAAGCCAGGTAACCGTTTCTCGTGAAACGTTGAGTTCATCGGCAATCTGGGCGGTAATAAGCCCGTTACTCTGCAGTTCCACAGCTTTCTGGATTAAATCTTCTATATCCTTCATGCTTCTATTCCCACCTGAAATTTTTATCCGGCTTTATTTCCGGACCTCTAAATTAAGACCGTATTATAATATCAAGCGTTATATCTTTTTTTCAGCTTAAGATTGACTCTTTTATGACTTGCTCTTCTTTTAAGAGGAAAGCCGCAGATGGGGGCAGACTCTCCCTTTATCAAAAGTTTTTCTGCAGTCCATACATTGCTTTTGCCGGATAATGATGTCCTTAATCTTTTTCATCTGGATTCAGTTAAGATATGAAAATTCTAAAAGTGTTGATTTTTACAGTATTGTACAGTTGCAAAAAAGAAATGTAAGGGGCTTTAAAAACGTACAATATTTTATTTCAGTCGAATACCACGCTAGCTTGCAGCGGGATGCGCCAGCGCAACTTTGATTTTCTGCTTTTTTGCATGGCCCCCAGAAAAGCTTGCTGAGGCACCTGGATTTTCCAGAATTGAAAAACGGTTTCCGGGTTCAGAAGGATATTATATCTGGGTGGCAGGTCGGCCCAGCCCGACGCGGCGCGGGGAGCGAAAAATGTGATGTAATTCTTGATTTTTGGGCTGAGTTTAATATTTTATCAATCTCTAGCGTAAACCTGCAAGAAAAATAGTGCTTCTTTATAAGTAAGACGATAATAAATATAATTAACATTGAGTAGCAAAAAAATAAACAAAAATGTTAAATATCAATTGGTAGTATAGATAAGTGTCTCTACCCGACAGACACAAAACTTTAAATCGCCTCCTAAATCGTCGAAAGCACCTGAAAACTCCTTTTTTACCCCTGCCTGGGAAAAGGCAGGCAGGGGGCAAAGGTGCTGAATAAAGAAAAGAAATCAAATTTGAGGTGTTTTACCCATCTGTAAGCAGCAGGACATATACTGAACATAAATATTTATATAGTAGGCATATTTAAAACCAGGTATTCTTTTTTGCTATACACTTTTTTATATTTTCCAGTATATTCTGCCTAACTGCGGTTCTTTTGCTCAAAATTGCCGTACTAAATTTATCACTTTGGGAGCGTAGTTCCTAAGGATATATAAGGAGTAGAAAGTATTTTATGGGGGGACAAACTATCTCTTATAATACTTACACTGTTGAGCATAAGTCAATCGCATAAAACGCCCAAATATATAGAACGTGCATTTTTAAACAAACTTGCATGTACTTGATTTTTCGCTTTTGTGTGTAAGTAATATTAAACACTCTTCCTGGAGTTATCGTTAAAAAATTCCAGAATTTATATTGAAATAAAAACAGCAATTACTGGATTATTCTTGAAAATAAATTTAAACAGTGCTGTTTGCTCAATTGGATAACATATCAAGGGAACCATTATCCATAATAAACTTTGTAAAAAATTCAGAACTGCTTGGAACTGCTTTTCTGTCCTGATTAAAGAAAATCAAATGCTGGTTTCTTTGAGATGCGTTTCTGAATGGTCAATACAGCAAAAGAGCTTATGAGAGAAATGTTCAGGAGTAAAATGTACATGTCAGAAATAGAAGTAGAAACACTGGATGACTCTTTTGAACCAAAGACAGTACATGATCATTTTATGGACCTAACAGGACTGAGCCATCCCTCTGGTGAGGAAGACGAGGTTCGGAAATATGTAGCGGAGTGCATTAAAAAGATAGAGGGTGTTGAATTCCTTTACTATGATCCTGATGCTAAAGAGCCCGGAAAAAGAGTAATTGTCCTGCGCAGAAAGGGTTCTGGGGATTATGCCAGTGCTCCTTATATCACTTTGCAGGCGCATATGGATATGGTATGCTCCCCTGATAAGAGTATTTTTCCCTTACACGTCTTTGGTTATTCTGATGAAGAAAATACAAAGTGGATAAAAGCTGGAAAAGAGGAAAGTATCACTAATCCTGAAGAAGGTACAACCCTGGGTGCAGACGACGGAATTGGCGTAGCTACTATCCTTGCCCTACTGGAGGATGAAAAACTTAAAGAGTACCCAATCGAGTGTTTGTTTACTGTTCAGGAGGAAACCGACATGGGTGGAGCTCAAAATTTTGATCCTGCCCTGCTGGAAGGAAGAACGTACATAAATCTCGATGCAGAAGACGTAAAAACTATAATTTACGGCAGTGCGGGAGGATGCAGCATCCAGTATGAAGGGAACGTGACTTTATCACGTATTCCTGACGGTTTTATCACTCTGGAGTTATCGATCTCAGGGCTTCGGGGAGGACATTCCGGGATTAATATCAATAGCGGAAGGCTTAATGCAATCAAAGTTCTCACCGAAATCCTTATCCGGCTCAATAACCGGCTCACAAATATTGATGTCAAGGGTGAGGGAATTAAAAGTTATGATCTGCGTCTTATTTCGTTCCAAAGAGATGAAGATCCAATTTCAAACAAAATCCCGACCTGTGCCAGCGCAGTAATTGCCATTCCAGGCAGCAATATGGTAGATTTTGAAACTGACTTTAAGGCTTACTGTGAAACCTTAAAGATACAGCATCCGAACGAAGAGAACCTGGTTTATAGGATTAAAGAGGTTACTCAGAAATCCCTTGATGAAGCATCGACAGATGCGCTTTTGTGCTTACTTCAACAGATACCACACGGCGTCGTCCACATGATCCCGGATGTACCTGATCTGGTGGAGACATCAAGTAACCTGGCGAACGTTACAGTGCCAGCTGTGGTAATCAATGCCTCAAACCGTAGCTCTGACAGCGATTCCATGAATGCCCTTGTTCAAATTCAAAAAACAATAGGGGAACTCTTCAAGTACACGGTAGAAGCAAGTGACCCTTATCCGGCGTGGAAACCAGATGTCAATTCTGCCTTACTTGACAAAGCAAAAAGTGTGTACAGGAAAATTTATGGTGAAGAATCCATTGCAACCGTAATCCATGCGGGTCTCGAATGCAGCTACATTGTGGAAAAATATGGCAACTCGATAGACTGTATCTCCATAGGGCCCACTATAGTGAACCCCCATACCGGAGGAGAAAGCCTTCAAGCAGCCACAGTGGAAAAATTCTATGGAGCAGTAACCGATCTTATTCAGGAACTTTTCAAGAAAAGTGAATAATAAGTTAACTGGAAGCATAAACTCTGCATCCAAATGATTCTTATTTTTTCTTATTTTTTCAAAGTAAGCTGAGGAAAGCAGATTATTGGAACTGTACAGCCAGATTTTTTTTAGAAAAAGCTGATCTCCGAATTCAATTACAAGTTTAAAAATTCTAAGTAAAGAGGTGCCATTATATATGTCACACAAACTTCCTGTTTTAATCATTGCCGGCGAAAAATACGGGAACGGATCGGTTTCCGACCAGGCAATGAAACGCCTTAAAGAGGCAATTCATGAACTGGGCTACGAGACGACCATAACCACAACCCCCGAGGATGGCCTGGCTCTTGTCGTTTCGGATCCGGGTTTCGGGTGTGTATTTCTGGACTGGGACCTTCCAGGGGGATCTCACTTTAGCGAGCATGCAGCAGAGGACATTATAAAATCCATCCGTGCCAGAAACAAAAACCTTCCCATCTTTCTAATTGCAGAAAAAACACTTGTAGGGGACTTGCCTGCTGAAGTGATAAGGGAAGTGCATGAGTATGTTTACATGTACCAGGACACAGCAGCCTTCATCGCAGGCAGGGTGGATTTCGCGGTTCGGCGCTACTATGAAGCCCTTCTCCCCCCATATTTCCGGGAGTTAAAAAAGTTCACCGAAGACGCAGCTTACAGCTGGGATGCCCCCGGGCATATGGGAGGCGTGGCCTATCTGAAACATCCTGTAGGCATGGAGTTTCATAAATTCTTCGGAGAAAACATCATGCGTGCTGATATCGGCATTTCAACTGCCGAACTTGGGGACTGGCTTGAGCATACAGGCCCTTCATACGAGTCCGAACGTAACGCAGCACGTATCTTCGGGGCGGAATACACTTTCTATGTGCTTGGAGGGTCCTCTACTTCGAACAGGATCGTCTGCCAGGGGGCCATAGGTGCAGGAGAGATGGTAATTGCAGACCGAAATTGCCACAAGTCTCTCAACCATGGGCTGACCATCAGCGGAGCAAGGGCAGTTTACCTGAAGCCAACGCGTAATGGTTACGGCATGATAGGGCTCATACCTCCCGGCTGTTTCGAGCCCGATTATATAAAAAAACTAATTGAAGAGAGTCCGCTGGCTCCTGATGCAGTATCCACGGATCCTTCCTGCGCTGTTGTGACCAACTGTACATATGACGGGTTCTGCTATGATGTGAACCGCGTAGTCGGATTACTTGGCAGGAGTGTTCCCAGGGTTCACTTCGACGAGGCCTGGTATGCCTATGCCAGATTTCATCCTCTCTATAGAGGCCGCTTTTCAATGGGTGTTCCGGACAATGGTAATCTGCCTACACTCTTTGCCGTGCAGTCAACCCATAAGATGCTGCCCGCTTTTTCGATGGCCTCGATGATCCACCTCAGGGTCAATCAGAAAAGAGCTCCTCTGGAGTTTGATCAGTTCAACGAGGCATTCATGATGCACGGGACCACTTCACCTTTCTATCCGATGATTGCCTCTATCGACGTGGCAACTTCCATGATGGACGAGCCTGCCGGCCCAACAATGATGCAGGAGACTGTTCTGGACTCAATCGGTTTGCGTAAAGCAATTGCATCGGTAGCCAGAAAGTTTGCGGCAGACGGCGAACAGAATAGCTGGTTCTTCTCCTGCTATCAGCCCGAAAGAGTCTCCGATCCGAGAACAGGAGAACAGTTTAACTTTGTGGAAGCGCCTGATGAACTGCTTGCTAGTGAGTCCTCCTGCTGGATGCTAAAACCAGGGGACAGGTGGCACGGATTCGAAGATAATTGTCTCGATGAGGGGTACTGCATGCTCGATCCTACCAAGGTGACAATTATATGTCCGGGTATTGGTCCGGAGGGTCAAATTTCGGATTGGGGTATTCCCGGAGCTATCCTGACACGTTTTCTGGACTCACGCCGGATTGAGATTGCAAGGACAGGGGACTATACTGTGCTCGTGCTCTTCTCGGTAGGGTCAAGTAAAGGCAAATGGGGTACCCTTCTTGAGGCCCTGATCGAATTCAAGCGTCTCTATGACAGCGGGGCGGCTGTCTCTGAAGTTCTTCCCGAACTGGTCGCCGAATACCCGGAAAGCTATAGTCTGAACGGCGACAGGCCCATGACTCTCAAAGATCTCTGCCAGAAGATGCATGAAGAAATGAGCAGGCTTAACCTGCCTGGCCTGCTGAACGAAGCCTGTGACACCATCCCGGAGACCGTGCTTTCTTCTACCGAAACATATCAAAAGCTCGTCCGTGGAAAGACAGAAAAAATCAAAGTCGAGGAGGTAGAAAACCGGGTTTCCGGACATCTGCTTGTGCCTTATCCTCCCGGAATACCAATCCTGATGCCCGGCGAACGACTCGGAAGTAAGGAAAGCCCGCACATCCGGTTCTTGCTAAACCTTCAGGAATTCAGTCAGGGATTTCCGGGTTTCGGGCATGAGATTCACGGAATCGAGGTCGATGAAGAAGGCATTTTCTGGATGCGCTGTGTGAAGAAAGAAATCTGTGAAGTGGAAGCAGAAATTTGTGAAACGGAAGAAATAGTCCGGGAAAAGAAAGGAAAAAGAGCTTTCGTTTCTACTCCGATTCACAGGGAAATGACTCGTCCGCGCTCAGTCCGGAAATCACTCAAAAAGGGCCGTTCATGATTGGCAAAGAAAATGGGTGAAAGGAAAGAAAGCTGAAGCTGTGAACTTTTATGAGTTTTCTTGGAGGATTCTTGGAGGATAAATGTATGCATTCAACAGAGAAATCAACAGAGAAATATTCAGAAGTAACTCTTGAGTTCAGTCCGGAAAAAATGAATGGCTCTTTTGTGGAATTCAAGCAAAATTATCCGGAATTCGAAACAACGCATATTCTCGATAAGCTGAGGGAGCTTGAGTACGCACGCCTGGACTGGAATGATCAAATCTATCTGGATTATACAGGTGGCGGGCTGTACGCCAGCAGTCAGCTCCTCAAACATATGGAATTACTTCAATACAATGTTTTTGGGAACCCTCATTCGGAAAATCCCACATCAATGGCTATGACAAAGCTTGTGGATCAGACCAGAGAAAAAATACTAAGCTTTTTTAATGCGTCTCCTGATGAATATGTGGTTATCTTTACACCGAATGCAACAGGTGCCCTCAGACTGATAGGAGAAGCCTATCCGTTCGAAAAAGGAGGGCAGTTTTTGCTGACCGCGGATAATCATAACTCAATCAATGGCATTAGAATTTTTGCAGGGAGTAAAGGAGCTTTAGTAAACTACATTCCAGTATCACCCTCTGAGCTAAAAGTGGATGAAGGAGAGCTCGATATTTATCTTGATCAGGCCATACCTGGAGGGAACAACCTCTTTGCCTATCCTGCCCAATCTAACTTTTCGGGAGTGCAGCATCCAATGGAATGGATAGAAAAAGCCCGAAAAAAAGGCTGGGATGTATTGCTGGACTCTGCTGCTTTCGTTCCTACCAACCGCCTTGACCTCGGCCAGTGTAATCCTGATTTTGTCTCAATCTCATTTTACAAGATTTTTGGTTACCCTACAGGCCTCGGCTGCCTCCTTGCCCGAAAAGTTGCTTTGAATAAACTAAAGAGACCCTGGTTTTCCGGAGGTACCGTCAGTATGGTTTCCGTCCAGAACGAAAAATGGTATCGGCTGCACCAGGGCAATGAAGCCTTTGAGGCTTTTGAAGACGGCACCATTAATTATCTCAGCATACCTGCCCTGGAAATAGGATTGAAGCACATAGAAGGGATTGGTGTGGATACCATTCACAAAAGAGTGATGTGCCTTACAGGCTGGTTGCTGGAGCAGATGAAGGCTCTGAAGTATCCCAATAGCCAGGCTCTGGTAAAGATTCACGGCCCGTCCGTGCCTGAGAAACGGGGAGGAACAATTGCTTTTAACCTTTACCATGCGGATGGAAGAGCTTTTGATTGCCATACGATACTGGATGCGGCAAATAAGGCAGGCATCTCATTAAGAACAGGCTGCTTCTGCAATCCCGGAGACGGGGAGGTCAGCCATGATATTAGCAGAAATGAGATGGCTGAATGCTTTGAGAATCTGGATTCTTCCAGCAGGTATCCTTATGGCTCAGATTGCAAGAACTGTGAAACCTGCCTTGCTGTAAAAACTAAAATGGAAAGCATACGCGTATCGCTTGGCCTTGTGACAAACTTCTCAGACGTCTATCGATTTATGCACTTCCTCTACGAACTGATGCACGAACCCGAAGCCCAAATTCTTAAATCGGAAAAGGTAAAGCGAAGAGTATTCCTGAGAAGAGGACCATAAGCAGGAAGAACGAAAGAAATTCGCCCGGGATTCTGTACGGAGATCAGGGAAAAAATTCACTCAATACTGCAAGGAAGAACAAGGGAACAGCGAAGCGGATAAACAGGCATAAAAAGGTTTCCCAGGGAGTTTTCCAGAAATCAAACCTCCTTAACAACCCTGAATCCCAGGCTGTTAAGCCTTTTATCCTGTGCCGCAAAAAGCCTTTCAGCCGACCTGCAACAGCCTGCATTTCCGTTCCAGCCTCCACCCCTTCTTATCCTCACCGGGGTGGACAAACCCTGGAAGGGACTCTCCCAGGCCCTGCCGTCTGAAGGCGCTCCTTTGTAGCTGATATGATACTCGTCCTGCACCCACTCCCCTACGTTTCCGTAGATATCATAAAGTCCCCGGGGATTGGGCTTCTTCAAGCCGACAGGATGAGTTTCAAGTCCTGAGTTTTCGAGGAACCAGGCATATTCTTTAAGTTTCTTTTCGTCATCACCGAAAAAGTAGCTGCCTGTGGTCCCTGCTCTTGCTGCATATTCCCACTCGGCTTCGGTGGGCAGGCGGTAAACTGAGCTCCTTTCAGCAGTATTTTCAAGAGTGTTAAGTTTTCGGATAAAAGCCTGCGCCTCTTCCCAGGTAACAGTTTCAACCGGGTGCCTTTCGCCCTTGAAATATGAAGGGGAATTTCCCATAACTTTACTCCACTGTTCCTGCGTAACCGGATACCTGCCGAGGTAAAAAGGCTTTTTTATAGATACCCTGTGTACAGGGCTTTCCCAGAGCTTTCTGCGCTTCTCACGAGAAGGAGAACCCATATCAAACTCTCCTGCAGGAATAAGAATGAATTCCATTCCGATTGAGTTTCGGATCAGGGTATTGATCTCGATTTGATTGCTACTGAAGTCTGCAATCGAATCTTCAACTGAAATATTATTAATAGTGCTGGACGAGTTTTCAGTTAAATTTTCTGTTAAATCTTCTGTTAAATCTTCTGTTAAATCTTCTGTTAAATCTTCTGTTAAATCTTCTGTTAAATCTTCTGTTAAATCTTCTGCTAAATCTTCAGTTGAATCTCCGGTTAATTTCTCAAATGCGGACACAGACTCTTTTGCGCACGTACATTTTCTACAAAAGTATATATTTGGATCCAGTGGTCTCACAGCTCCGATAAGAATAGAATATTCTTCACGTTGTTATCTTCTTCTGTTTTTTATTTCTTCCTGTTTGATTTTATATTCACATTTAATTTCGTTTCTGCTATTCTTCTTATTTAGACTTGTTTTCAATTTTTATTCATTTTGTTTCAATTTTTGTTTAAATTTTTTTATGCTTTTGTTTAATTTTTTACATTACTGTTTGAACATTTTTCAAATGATATTTCTAATAGCCAATAATTGACCCTGGATTCCCCAAATTCAAAAAATATAAAATATAAGGAGGGGAATTATGCTCAAAAATGAAAACCTTTTTAGGGCTCAAAAACGAAAAAGTTTTTAAGGAATTATAAGGAACAACGGATAAACTGCAGGTGGGCAGATGAAACAGTCACTGGTCAATCTCATCCTTTTTTCTGACAGGAGAAAAGATCTTTTATTCTTCCTGAAGGAAGAGCCAAGAGATATAGATGCAATTAAGGAGTTGCTCAACGTGGATGCCAGCTCGATCCAGCCCCATATTAAAAAAATGAAAGATGCTCACCTGATAACTGAGGAACAGAAAGTCTACAGTTTGTCCGAAATAGGAAAAGTAATAGTTGAAAATATGGAGCCTCTCCTGAATTCTATCGAGGTCTTCGAAGTCGATGACGAATACTGGAAAAACAGGGATTTAACTCCGATTCCCGATTACCTTCTGGAGAGAATTGATGAACTCGGGCACTGTGAACTGCTTGAGCCTGACGTAGAACATATGCTTGAAACTCCAAAAGTTTTCATGGACAATATCCAGAGCTCAAAAGAGATCTTTACCTTTGTATCTTATTTCCATCCGGAAGCACCTTCCCTCTACGCAGACCTTGCGGAAAATGGGACCAAACTCACACTCTGCATGACGAAAAATGTTATAGAGCGTCTGGTTTCCAGTTATCCCGAAGAAGCTGAGAGGCTTTTCAAAAACGAAAATTCAAAAATATTTGTCTGCCAGAAACCCGCACCCATTCCCTCAATCGTTGTAACTGACAAATTCCTTGCGCTTAAACTCTTTGAAAATGACGGAAAGTTGAGGGACCAGCTACTCATATCCACCGGGGAAAAAGCTTTATACTGGGGACAGGAGCTTTTCTGGCACTGCATGAGAATGGCTGAACCGACGGAAGAAAAGCCGGATATTTGAATTTTTTTCAAAATTTCCGTTAACCAGGTTTCTAAATCAGTTTTTAAATCAGTTTTTAAATCAGTTTTTAAATCAGTTTTTAAATCAGTTTTTAAACCAGTTTTTAAACCAGCTTTTTTACTCGCCCTTCTCAAAGTTCACTCTGCTTTTTACTACTTCGAATTTTTTCGCACTCACAGTAAACCATCTGGATTTTCAGCCCTTTGCTATCAATTTCAGGCTCCTGGGGCACATACGTAAATCCATAGATGCTCCCCATTTTTGCAGTGAGTGCAGCTGCAAGGGCATCCAGGATATCGTCTTTTGAAAGGTCCTTTCGCCTGTACTTTGAAAGGGCATATTCGACGAGTTCATCTGCAAACGAGCAGACGTTACCCAGAACTTCCTTTCTTTCAAGAAAACCTTCATCTTTCTTTTTCGGGTATTTCATGGGAAAGCCTGCAAAAGCCTGAAAACAGATTTCAGGTCCGACCTCCCTGACCTTTTCCCTGAAATTTTCGTTTTCGACCAGGAAACCATCCAAGTCCCGGATTTTGGGCACTATGTTCCAGGCCTGTTTTGAGATGCGTTTTTCCGTGAGCCTTTCGTTAACCTCGCAGGCTTCTTTATAGGTTTCCTCATAAATCGCTTCCCTGCACGGCACAGGAAAAATGCTGGACTTCCGGGCTTTCAGGATACTCCGGGCTCCGAGGTCCGAGAGCCGCTCTCCACTTCCTCCTGTTTTCAGGCCTATGGGAATATCGATAAGGATGAAGGGGTCAGCCTGACCATAATTGTTTTTCAAAAAATCAACAAGGCATGAGAACTCAGGGAAAATTTCAACCTTCCAGTTACAGCCAGATTCATTTTCTCCTTCAAGGAACACTGAAAACCATCCAGCTCTGCAGCCGTCAACCCCGACAAAGACCTTTTTGCCCATACCTGTACCTGGGAGTGTAAACTTAAAAGAGTTTTTCCTGCGGAGATGCAGGACTGCGGGAAACTGTTAATTAGCAACAGGATGTACGAACATGATATACAAATCCTTAGAAGAGCTTATACGAATCCTTAGAAGATCTAATTAAATCGGAGACAGGTTATGAAATTCTGGTTGCTCAAAGCCGCAGGCACTCTGGAAGACGAAGAGATAATTCTTGAGAACAGCGTGATTACTATCGGAGGGGCTGAATTTCCGGATTTATCCGGTATTAAAGACGAAGAGCAGGTAAAGAAGCTCATACTTGAGAAATATCCCGGCATGAGGGGAGAGCTTTCCGGGACCTGGGCAGGGGAGATCTATTCCTTTATCACAAAAATAAAGAAAGGAGACCTTGTGGCAGTCCCTTTCAAGACCAGAAATGAGGTGATGATCGGAAAGGTTACCGGAAACTACGAATACAGGCAGCTCAGCGATTTTATCAGCCACATCAGGCTGGTAAGGTGGCTCAAAACCATTCCAAAAGGGGACTTTGAAGAAGAATACGACGTTGACTTAAACGCCCCCGAGGCTATCTCCTTAATAAATACAGACCCTGAAAAGCTTTCGACCCTTGTCGAAACAAAAAGCCTGGAAACCCTCGCCAGAGAACTTTCCTTTGCCCTTGAAGACCTGGACTTAATGAAAGAGAGGATGCTCGAACTTGTGTACAGGCTGGCTGAGACAGAAGAGATTCCGGAAGTGAGAAAAATCGCAGCGGAAATGAAAAAGGTGCTGAAAGAAAAGTGAGAAAAGAAGAGGAAAAAAAGTTCCCTCTTAACTGAAAATTAATTTTTACTTTTATTTTTATTAAATAGTTATATTTTTATTAAATATTTTTACCTATAAGGTCATTCAGGTCAAGCTCAAACCCTACAACGGCATATCCGAGTGCGAAGTTGTTTATTACTTCGGGGTGGAGTTCTCCAAAGACTCCGAGCTTTTTGCCGTTTAAATAAACATCTGCCCGCCTGCCTTCGAGATAAGCCGGGTCTTCGGACTCTTTTACCTCGTAGGGGAGCATCATCTCCCTCATCAGGGCGTCCACAACCTCGTATACCTCGGTGAAGTTTGCCTGCGGGTGGATTGAGACTGCAGCTACGTGTTGACCTGTTGTTTCGTTACTAACGATTTCTCCGAACTCGAAGATCTTCTGCGGAAGTTCCCTGTGCTGGTTTAATGCAAGAATTTCAAGCAGGTTCGGGAGCACGGTTGTCCTGAGCATTGTCTGGTCTTCGCTAATCGGGTGAAGCACGTAGGTAACGTCCCCGGTCTTTGGCCGGCACATGTTTTCGAAGTTGATCTTTTCGCTGGTAAGCGTAAAGGGCATAACCTCATAGTAGCCGAGCCCGACCATTATTTCGTTTACCGAAGCCCGCATGAGAGAAATCGGGTGTGACTTCCCCGGCGTGTAGGTCTCAGGGACCTTTACCTTGATATTTTCATAACCGTAACCTTTGGCAATGTCCTCTACAAGGTCATAGTTGTGCAGGATATCTGCCCTGTAGGCCGGCACCTTTACCTCAACGGTTTCCTTATCAAGGGCAGCTGCACCAAAGCGCATCCTCTCAAGCTGTTTTACGATCTCTTCAACCGGGAGTTCCATGCCTATAAGGGCTTTTACCTCGCCTGTTGTAAGCAGCCTTTCTTTGGGCTCAAGGTCAGGCAGGACAAGCTCTTCGCCCCCCGGACGGACTACTCTTACAAACTCGATCTGCCCGCCTCTTTCGGCAAGAGCTGTGACAACGATGTTTAAAGCCGTGTACACAGCTTCCCCGAGGCCGGTGACATCGATAAAGAGGTCGGTAGTCTTTTCGGTAACTGTGGTAAGTGTCCCGTTGATGATGGGCGGGAAGGACAGCACGTTGTCGCTTGCGTCCAGGATGATAGGGTATTTTTCAAAGTCCTTGACGAGATGGGCAAACCTTGTGCCTTTGGGGTGCTTTTCCAGGATTTCGGTCATGCTCATCTTTTCGGTGTAGTCAAGGGGCACGAACTCAAATCCGGGGTCAACTGCCATGTACCTGAAGGGCGGCTGCACATTTTTAAGGTCATGGACCCCGATGGAAACTTTTTTCCTGTTTCTCCCAAGCCCCCAGTGCAGGTCTTCCTGCAGGTCCATGAGGGACTTGATGGAAGAGGACGTAAACTTTACTCCCCTTACAACCGCACACCCGAGGAAGGGCCTGATCTTCAGGATATCCTCACTGACAGATATGGATATCTCGTAAGGCTTTATCGCATATTCGGGAAGCCCGGTCTCAAGGTCCAGAAAACCCCGCATTGCCCTGGCTGCCCCTTCCACACTGTACAGGTCAGGCCTGTCAGGGAAGAACTCGATATCAACGTATTCATCTTCAACTCTTTCAATATCGGCCCCGATCATGGGCACCCTTTTTATGATGGTTTCCTTATCTGTTCCCGTGAGTGTCTCAAGGTCTTCATAATGCAAGGTGATTACTGGCATGGGGATTTCATCTCATGTGGTGTTTGCGAACTTAACTCCCAAAATACTCAACTTTAGATTTAATGCTTTTGTTTCCGGACATTACAAAAATAGCAATTTTTCAATTCTGAGCTTTTGCTTCACCACTTCAACCTGTTCTATCTCAGGTGCCTTTCCCAAAAGCCTCAACAAAAGCTTCTTCAGAAGTCTCATCATTCTCTTTTTCACCGGTTTCAAAGGGAAGTTCAAAAATGAAAGCAGAACCTGTCCCAGGCACGCTCTCCACCTGGATGTTTCCGCCGTGCATCTCAACAAACCTCTTAACCAGAAAGAGCCCTAACCCTGTCCCTTCGTACCTGCGATTGAAGAAAGAGTCGAGCTGCTTGAAAGGCTGGAAAAGGGAGTCCAGATCTTCTCGGGAAATCCCTATTCCGGTATCCTTTACACAAATCCGCACCATATCTCCTGCTTTTGCTGCCGAGACAGTTATGGCCCCTCCTTCCGGAGTAAACTTTACGGCATTGCTTATCAGGTTGTAAAGGATTTGTTTGAACCTCATTTTGTCCGCCCGGACGCTGCTTATCCTGGAGTCAACCTCAAAAATAATGGACAATTTTTTTCCGACTGCAAGAGGACCGAATACTTTTTCGATATCTTTAAAGATCTTTGCGAGTTCAAAATTCTCAGGTTCCAGAACGGTCTTTCCGGCTTCGACTTTTGAAAGGTCAAGTATGTCATTTATAAGTTGAAGCAGGTGTCTGCCACTGCTTGAGATATTCTGAATGTATCTGCCCTGGCGCTCGTTAAGTTTTCCGGACATACCTTCAAGAAGGAGGTCAGAAAACCCGATAATTGAATTCAGGGGTGTCCTCAACTCATGGCTCATGGTGGCGATAAACTCGCTTTTAGCCCGGTTGGCATCTTCGGCAATCCGGGCTTTCAGAAGGGCATCTTCGGCTTTCTGTCTTTCAGTAATGTCCCGGCTTACTCCCACAAGCCCAATAAAATTCCCTGTTTCATTATAAAGGGGAGCTTTTACGGTCTGCAGCAGCACTTTCCTTCCGTCAGGGCGAATTGCCCATCTCTCACGGGTAATTGCTTTCCCGGTCCCAAATAGCCCCTTATCTTCGGCACTGAGAAAATCGGCTACCTCTTTTGAGTAAAAATAAGGATTCTTCTTTCCCACAACTTCTTCTGCCGGCCTTTTTACGAATTCGCAGAAGGCAGGGTTGCACCCCAGGTAAGTTCCTTCGGGGTCTTTAAAAAATACGGCATCAGGGATAGAGTTCAATAGCCCGGAGAGCAGCGACCTCTCCTTGTTTAGCTTCTCTTGCATCTCTTTTCTCTTCTCAACTTCATCCCTTAGTTTTTCAACACTTGCCATTGTGGTGACCCATTTCACCAGCCCTGCGGCTATCAACACGTAACTTACCAGATTTCCCATAAAGTCTTTCAGGAAAATCTCATGCAAAGGGCTTACAGGATTTTCTTCAACCAATCGGAAGCCTTCATACAGATTTACAAGATGTCCAGCAAATAAAAGAAAAAAACCGGCAATTATCAGGGACCAGCCGTTCCTTGAAATATTTGCACTCTTTCGACCAATACTCCATAAATAAAATATAATTATTAGCAGGATTAAGGAGCTTATAACTTCCAGACTCGTATCGCCCATGACAGATCACCTTAAAATACTGATTCACTCGGCTGTTCTCCGGAGAAATGTTCACACATGCTGCATATACATAATATTCATGTTATTCAATAATATTTTATAAAATTACCGGAAAAAAGATTCCTTTTTCTTTATAAATATTATATAAATATTTTTATCAGCTCAATAAAACAAATTCTTAAAAGTTTCTCCTGGCTTCCGGACGGATTCGGGGTGTAATAGAGCCCTTTATCCTAATAAAGAGACAATTATTAATAAGTAAAACCTGACTTTTCCTTTAATTCCGGAATCAGCCATAAAATGATAATCCCAGGAAATGATAATCCCAGGAAATGATAATCCCAGGAAATGATAATCCTAGGAAATGATAATCTCAGGAAATGATAATCCCAGGAATCAATCCTGACTTTGACAGTTAGATAAAAATAAGTGCTCTCTATTTTGTGTAATTCGGTCAAATGAACATCACAAAACAGAGAGCATTCCCTATAATTCCTAACAAGAATATATGTGTTCCTATCGGATCGATTCTTGCCGTCCAGCTCTTTTATGAAAAGCTTAATTTCGGTGATATTTTTGGGAAACATAAAAGCAAGGGTCTTGATCTCAATAGTTTACTAATCGGTTTGTTAAGCTACAAATTAACTGAAAATTTTAGTATCAAGGAAGCTGGCAAATGGTTAAATCAGGAAGAGATTCTTGATATCTTAAATCTTGAGCGTTTTCATGAAAGAGTTCTTTACAGAACTCTTGAACTGTTAGGCCGTAACAGAGAGGAGATTCTCTCTGATATTCTGGATTCTCTGTTTTCTGTCTACGATTTTGAAGAGACAAGTATAAACCTGGATTGGACGAGTATAGTCCTTTACGGGACTAAATCCAACCTTGGTAAATATGGATATAGCAGAGATCACAGACCTGATAAACTGCAGATAAACGTTGGAATTAGTGAATTAGCTAACCCAATTAACATTCCTATTGGGGTTACAGTGAACAGAGGAAACGTTCTTGACCTGGAGCACTTCTCTGACACTTATAACCAGGTAAAAAGCAGACTTAAAAAGGCTCTCTTATTGTTTTTGATAAAGGAGCCAATACCACAGAGAATATCAAGATTATACAGGATTCTGAGATGGACTATCTCACTGCCATGAAACTGAATACGAGTGACGATAAAATAATAGAGAAATTTGATCTGGAAAGAGCAGAACTGATAGATCCTGATAAAGGTATATATGGAATGAAAATCGTCAAGCCTAGCAGCATTAAGTATTTCTATTTCTCTGAATCTTTGCAGAAAAGGCAGTTGGAAGCAAGAGCAAGAGCTGTTATGAGGAAATTACAGGAAGCAAAAGAGATTCAGAAAGCCGTTATAAAAAACAAAAAGCTTCCTAAGAAATTCAGAATAAATAATGAGTTGATTGAAATTGATTACTCTTTTAGAACTAAGCTCGAAGAGCTTAGTGACGAGGAAGCTATAGAACTCCTGAAAGCTTCACTGATTAATGGAAGAGAAGGATTTTTCTGTCTGAAATCAAGCAGGGATTTGACACTTGAAGATGCATTGATAACATACAGAAAAAAGGATTCTATTGAGAAAATATTCCATTCTTTGAAAAACGAAATTAATATCAAGCCGTTAAGAGTGTGGTCGGAAGATAGCATTTATGGAGCTATTATCCTTGTATTTATCGCTCAATTATTCATATCGCTGATGCGATATGAATTTGAAGAGCTAAAACACACGTCTACAAAATTCATTAAAAAAAGCTTGAAGAATTTGACATTTACAATCAAGCTCAGGATAAATGGGGTCAAAAACTATATTTTTGCTAATTTCGACCGGATCAATAGCTTGATAGTAGCAAAATGGAATGGAATTACATAGAATATGTAATAACTTTTTATAAATTTTAAAGAATTGTCAAGCCCAATTGGGTCAAAAAAGAAGGGAAATATTCAGTACCAATTAGTGGATACTGTCAAACTTAGGTTAGGAGTTGAAGGAATCTCAACCTCTTCTGTTTCCAGGATTACCAAAGAACTGGATGTAAAGATTTGTGAATTTCTTTCAAAGCCAATAGAACACGAAATCCCTTACATGTTTATTGATGCGACCTATCTTAAAGTAAGAGATGGACTTCATTATGAAAACAAAGCTCTCTTTATCGTTTCTGGGGTTAGAGATGATGGTTTGCGCGAGATTCTTGGAACAAGATTAGCAGACAGCGCAGACTCTCTGTTCTGGCAAGATCTCTTCGATGATCTCAAAGAAAGAGGGTTAAGAGGTTTCAAGTTAATTGTTTCTGATGGTCATAAAGGAATTCAAAAAGCAGTTAGAGAATTCTTTATTGGATCAAGCTGGCAGATGTGTCATGTCCACCTGATAAGACAAGCTCTAAAAAAGGTGCCAAAAAAGAAGCAGAAAGAAGTAGCAGAGAAGATTAAAGAAGCACTGGTAGATCGTCAGAAGTTGAATTATTTGATCAGGGAACGGGATATAAAGGTGCAGCTGATACTCTTGAACATTTTCAGTATGATGTAATGAATTACATGCAGTTTCCACAGAGTCACTGGAGAAAAATAAAGACGACAAATATGATGGAGAGAACTAACAAGGAGATTAAAAGAAGAAGCAAGGGGTAGGGGCATTCCCGAGTCAGGAGTCAGTATTGAGACTGGTAGTCTCAATACTGATCGATATTAATGAAGACTGGATTACTGGAAACAGGTATATAGTAATGGAGCAGTAATCAAAAAGAAGACTAAAGGGGTATAGAGTAAATTTTACAGAAAATTAGGTACGCTGCCTGATAATATGAAAGTTAAATACGCAACCATCATAGTTGAGGATATGGACAAGTCAATTAAATTTTACACCGAAGTTATGGGACTTGAAATAGATAGCCAGCACAATCCCCAACCTGGAGTAACAATCACATTATTGAAAGGGGAAGGGGATGCTATGATAGAGCTCATAAAAAATACCGAAAATGAAACTGGCCTTTTTTCGGTGGGAATGGATGTTGAAGACATAAACGCCACAGTGAAAGAACTCAAATCTAAAGGTGCCAAAATCACCATGGAACCCATACCAATAACAGTTGGGACCCTTGCCTTCTTAGAAGACCCAAATGGAGTCAAAATAGCGTTAATTCAACACCACTAATACCTTTTTTTTCAATTCATTGCGGTTCTTATTTGCTTCTGTGATTTATAACTATCTAAAAAAAGATAACCATGCATATTAACTATCCTGAGATTGGAATCTGCGGACTTTCTTGTAGACTTTGTCCCATGTACAATACCGAAGCAAAGAGCAGATGCTCAGGATGCAAGAGTCCGACCAGAATGGCTGTTGGTTGCCCGTTTATCACATGTGCCGTAAAGAAAAAAGGAATTGAATTTTGCTGGAACTGCGAAGAAAGCAATAATTGTGAAAAATGGAAGAAACACATAGAAACAGGTAAAAAATATGATTCTTTTAAATGTTATCAAACACTTGAGGAAGATATTTCGTTTATAAATAAGAATGGCATTAATGAATTTGAAAAAATACAGAAACAAAGAGAGCATTTACTCAAAGAGATGTTAGAAAGCTTTAATGAAGGTCGTTCAAAAAGCTATTATTGTATTGCTGCAACCGTTTTAGAACTTGAAGAACTTAAGGAAGCATTGACCCAATCAAAAAAAGAATCCGATGGAATTGATGATATTAAAGAAAAATCAAAGATTCTTCATTCGATTTTGGATAAAATCTCTTTGAAGAAAAAATATTACTTAAAATTGAGGAAATGAACAGGCTAGCAATTTCTTACTCAGGTAGCGTACACTTTTTTTGAGATACCCATTACCCTGGTAATATAGCGCGTGGAAGCTGTTTTGCAATTTTTAGCTAAAGAAAAGCCATTTAATTTCCATATATACGTTGACAAGCATAAGAGTGACCAGAACTATCAAAGGCCAGCCTCGATAGTATTTCATGTCTGGCTTAAGTTCCTTATCCCAATCATCTTCATTTCGTTTTATATATGTTCCTCCTTCGTTTTTATTGTTTCAATCCTTGTTTTGCGGGGCTGTTTTGCAATAGGGTTTCAAAAAGCCATATTCTGCTTTTGTTTACAAAATAGAGCAATTCATTAGCAGATATCTTTTGACATTTTCCGCTGATCGCACTATTACGCTGGGATATATAAATATCAGCGGCATATAAATTTTACGAAAATGAACTGACTGACGCTGATATTATATTTTTCTAATGTATGTAGTCGTATATTGAAGTTAATTTCTTTAAGACCTTAGGGTAGATCAGCAGAAAAAACTGATTGATTTTATTTCAGTCGAATACCCCGCTAGCTTGCTGCGGGGATGGAAAACTTCCCCGGCAACCGTTAAAAGTATTGTGTCAATAGGCAGGAAATTATGGACAAGATACTGGAATTAACTCCTGAGATGGGGAGAAAGGTTGGTATTGCTTAAAGAGGTACTCTGAAAAGGATTCAGGAAAAGATTAGGCGAATTGGCGACATCAATCTGAATGCTAAGTTCGTGAGGGAACTCGTGGATAAGCTTATGTGAGAGCTTATTCTTCTTTTTTGTCTTAATATGCTTTCAAGTTGCAAAACAAAGATAATTATGTGTCACATTAAATCAAAATATTTATTCCATGGAGCAATTTGATTGTTTTATTCACTAAAGTAACAATATAAATAACAATAACGAAATGCATAGCATGTTCAAGGTACTTCAGATACAAAATTGGAGGATTTCATATTAATTCATGTGATCTATTGCTTTTATTAAAGGAAGAAACTGCCAATATATCTTCTGAGTATTTAGCAAAGGTAAACGGAAAAGAAACAGAAGATTTTCAGAGTCCTCGTGGAAGTCTCCGGCATAAGATTGCTTGTCTTGCAAGATATAACCGTAAGAAATTCGCTGAGCTAAAAGACAGAGATTGTCCTGATATATTTGAGGACATAAACACTGAAAAGCTTGAAGATTTTATTTTCAGGATCAACAAATATATGGATGAGTATGCTCCCGATCAGAGTGACCTGAAGGAATATATTCGTATCATTTCCATTTATCTGACATTTATAGCAAAAGAACCGCTACATCCTCCGGGAATGTTTGTAAATGAAAAACAGACGATTTTTAAACAGGGTGGCGTTTATCATTGTCCTGCAAAGAGTAAGCATATATTAGAAGAAATGTCCCTGTGCAAATACTGTGTTTGCAGGGCAACCGATTAGAACCCATTCTTTTAAGTAAGTGCAAACAGGATCAACTTTGAACTTTTTGATTACCTCTTCTATACACAGGTTTTTTAATCGTTCTTCATTTTAACCGTTGTCTACCTATATGCAGGTAGGTATTTAATATATCAGTATTATTCAATTATTATAAGAATAAGGAAACATGTGGATTTATATGACAGATCTTAACCCTACTAATCAACAGATACTCCATTATGCAAGACACTTTTTGCAATGTAGGGGCTATAATGGATTCAGTTACAAGGATATATCCCAGAAGCTTGGCATAAAAAATGCTTCAATACATCATTATTATCCTAAAAAAGAAGACCTGGTTGCTGCCTTGCTTGAAGAAAGAAGAAAGAACTTAGCCATGTCTATTGCACAAATGGTGGAATCTGAAAAATCTGCTCGTGAGCAGCTTCAATATTATTTTGATTATGCATTGCAGGAGTTTGATGAAGGCAAATGTATATGTCCTCCTGGCTCAGTGATAATTGATTTTCAAGAACTCCCGGAGAAAGTTAAAAAGCAGGATATGCTGCTAATGGACGATATACTTGACTGGCTTACCAATGTTCTCAGAACTGGCCTGGAACAGGGGGAATTTGATTTTTCAGATCCAATCGAGTCACATGCGGAAATGATAGTTGAAACATTGATGGGTGCTAGATTGTTATCCAGCATTAAAGGTAGAAAGACACTTGTCAGATCAATTTCTTCAATCAAATCTGGTCTTGGATGGAGGGATTGATTTTTTTTATCCAGCCAATACCTACCTACGTGCAGGTAGACCTGTTCTATTTATCGTATTATTTTTTGGCTCTAAAGAAATGAAACTAGTAAAATAAATAAAAAAGGAGGAGATTTGTAATGCCAGTTATGAGTATAATCTCATGTAAGATAATGCAAGATGAAATTGTCTGGCTTTTTACCAATGATTCTGACATTAATAAAATCATAATCGTAGAAAACAAAAACATTTCAGAATTTACAGAAAAACTTAATGAACAGCATGTCTCTTATGAGATTGTACCTTTCGAAAAGATACCAGATCTTCTCGGGGAAACGGATGAATATGAATCAATTGTAGTAGTTAACCTGTTGGAACTTGGACTTCATGCAGTGCCAAAAACGCTGAAATCCGAGGTTTACCAGAAAATTAGAGAAATGATTCCGTTCTCTGATGGTATACTCCTTTTTTACGGCCTTTGTGGCAATGTTTTGGGTAAGGTGGAAGAGGATTTCTTCCTTGAAAAAGATGGCTGCATAGTACGGATATTGAGGGATGATGTAAGAATCGTGGATGACTGCATCGGAGCAACAGTAGGCGGTGGAGCTAATTATCTGCAGTTGCTTAAAACACACAGTAAAGAACCTGCTTTCTTCTTCACTCCTATGTATGCTAGTTCATGGAAAGAACTTCTAAACATCGCTAAATATAATCCAGATCCTAAAAAAGCACTCGAGATGGCAAAAATGGTCAATGACCTTGCAGGATATTCAAGGGTTGCAAAGGTCAATACAGGTCTGACATATGTAAAAGATATTGATTCAAAGATCGAGGAATATGCAAATTTGTTTGGGTATAGTACCTTTGAAGTAAGAGGTAATCAGGAAATATTCGAGAAATGTTATTTCTCAATAAAGGATGAAATAAAGAACAAAACCATGTAAAAAGAATTATGCCTCTTTTAAGTATAATTGCCTGCGAAATGCTCGAAGATGAACTAGTTTATGCTCTCTCAACAGACCTTGAAATTAAATATTTGTTTGTAGTAGAGAACAGAAACAGTTTCAGATTTGTACAAAAACTCAAGCATGAGAAGCTCAAGCCTTTTATTTTTTCGTCTGACAGGTTATATTCTATCGTTTCAGAAAGCAATAGAAGATCACCTGATAGTTTCATGAAGATGTTTTCGAATATTCCAGTCTTCAAAAAAATATGTGCTGCCTTAAATAGAAAGAAGCAACAAGAATTGACGGTTGTTGTTAATCTTCTGAGAAAAGATCTGCATTCTGATATTGATCATTTGCAGTCTGAAGTATATTTGAATGCCAAAGAAATGTCAAAAATATCAGATGGTATCCTTCTTTTTTATGGAAAATGTGGTTATAGTTCTGAAAAAGTACAGGACGATTTGCAGAGGCTTGATTGCCCTGTTTATTTTCTGAGAGATGATGAAAGAAACATTGTTGACGACTGTCTTAGCGTAGCACTTGGAGGAAATGAGAACTACACGAAAACGATGTTACTTGGCAACGGCAGAGGAGCCATATATGCAACTCCAATGTGGCTCTCAAGCATGAATGAAACTGATTACAAATCTACTGTATCTTATCTAAACGCTAAGAAATATCTCAGCAGCCCTATGTATAGTCTTCTTATTAAAATCAACAATCAAAACTATAAAGATAATAATTATCATAGAAACGCTTCTGAATTTGCAAAAATCTTTGACATGGAGATTATCAACACTGATGGAACAATGAACATATCTATCAATTCATACATGGAAGCTAAAACAAGTATTTACGAGAATATGGAGTACTAACTTCAAAACACCCAATTACCTGTTTCTGAGAAATATGTGTTTGATAAGCTCCGCATCAATAGGAGAATCTAAACAATTGGATTTCAAAAATTTCAAATGATTACTCTAGTTTTATTTTAGGTATTAATTTTATTTTAACTAATTAAACTTTGACCAATAATTCTAAACTTCAAAAAAATCTTTGTATCTTAACTTTAGGATACCTATTACCCCTTAATTTGGTGCGGGGAATAGAATTCTAACCCACTAAATTTACTTACCTTCCCAACTCAAAACACCTCACCTCAACAATATTTATATGTGGGAAGGATTACAGTACAGAAGGATTTTTCCAAACATTTTATATTACTCACAGGATTACTTAATATCTCATGACATGCAGAGGCATGGCACTCATGCATTAAAATTTACAACTGGAGAACGGTTTTACAAATTAAGAGAAGGTCCTTTTAATGAAATACTGGCAGCCGAAATACGAAACAATGAATCCCGAAGAACTGAAAAGACTTCAGCTGAAACGCCTGCAAAACAGTGCAAAGCTGGTCTATGATAACGTTCCTTTCTACAGGCAGAAATTCAAAGAGGCAGGAGTCACCCCCGAGGACATCAAAACCCTTGAGGACGTCCGGAAACTGCCTTTCACACGCAAAACAGACCTTCGGGACAACTATCCATTCGGCCTTTTTGCTGCAAAGACAGAGGACATCGTGCGCATCCACGCTTCCTCAGGTACAAGTGGAAAACCCACGGTTGTCGGTTATACTGCAAAGGACATCGAGACCTGGTCGGACATGATCGCACGAAGCCTTACAATGATAGGTCTTTCTAAAGGCGACGTGATCCAGAATGCCATGAACTACGGCCTCTTTACAGGCGGACTCGGCTTCCACTACGGTGTCGAAAGAATGGGAGCCATGGTCGTGCCGGCAGCAACAGGCAACACCGCCCGGCAGCTTGAGATGATGATCGACTTCGGGGTTACAGCCGTCCACTGTACCCCCTCCTACGCCTTCTACCTTGCAGAAACTGCAGAAGAACTCGGCCTCATAGACAAACTCTCCTTAAAAGCAGCCATCTTCGGCGGCGAACCCTGGTCGGAAAACACGCGGAAGCAGCTTGAGAAAAGGCTCAACCTCAAAGCCTACGACTGCTACGGCCTTTCCGAAATGTTCGGGCCCGGTGTAGGTTTTGAGTGCCAGGAACAAAACGGCCTGCACATCTGGAGCGACAATTTCCTCGTAGAAGTCCTGGACGAAAACGGAGAACAGGTCTCAGAAGGCGAAAAAGGCGAACTCGTCCTGACCTCTCTCAGCAAAGAAGGCTTCTGCAACATCAGATACCGAACAGGTGACATGACAAAACTCCTCGAGTCCGAATGCGACTGCGGTAGGACAACAACCAGGATCTCCCGCCTGCTCGGCAGAGCCGACGACATGATGATCGTCAGAGGCATCAACGTCTTCCCCTCCCAGATCCAGGACGTTATCTCCAGAATCCCGCAGGTAGGAGAACATTTCCAGCTCATCCTTGACCGCAATAAACATATGCTCGACGAACTCACAATCGAAGTCGAACTCGAAGAAAACGCCTTTACCGGCGACCTCAAAGACCTCAAAGCCGTCCAGGCCCACGTCCAGCATGAACTCAAAGCCGTCCTCAACATCCGCACAAACGTTGAACTCCTTGAGAAAGGCAGCATCGAGAGGACCGCAGGAAAGGCAAAGAGGATAATTGACAGGCGGCCGCAGCTCTAAAAGCGGAACAGAAGCCTGAAAGCCAGAAAAAACCAGTTTTTCAGGGAGATTTATTCCCTGGCTTTTTTAACCTTTTTTGAAGACTCTTTTTCAGTATCCTCTCTTAGCTCATTTCAAATTTTACTTTTCAGCCAGCAGAGCCGAAATAATTCATTTTCTAAATATGGAGCACGTCCACGCTCGACGCAGGAAAACAGCCTTTGTGCGAATTCAGAAAAAAGCCGAAACTCATAAATTTCATCAAATTAAAGTAATGATAGAATGTTATCAATAATTAAACAACGCTTTTGGCAAAGAAGTTAGGCAGCCTTCAAATACCTTTTATCATTGGTTTATTTACTGCTTTGTCCCTTCCCCATAAAAAGAGAAATTATTTCAATGAAGTTAATATTTTGGTCGTGTACTTGAGTTATTGATCAAATCAGAAAAAGCGAATAAATTCCCCCTATATTGGGAAAATGTAGAGAGGTTCTTATGCTTACAGTTTTCAATGACTCAATCCCACTACAATATTTTGTTAACATTCTATTGTTTTGCGTCGCTTCAGTAAAAATTGAAAGAGACTGAAAAATAAGAAAGTCTCATCTTTTTTGATAGACTTATTACAGCTTCACACGCTTTATATTTCTTATTCAGTGCCTGAAACACACCCATGTTAGAGCCAATAGTCACATCCCTTCACCGGTGCCCAGGTGGATGAGGACCATCATGGTCGTGGTGATCATCAGGACCTGGGCCTGGGCCTGGTGGTGGTGCACTTGCTGCTCCTACTGTCAGTGCCAGTAAAAAACAAACTGCCAGTAAAATGGCAAGCTTCTTCTTTATTTGTTCTCTCATTTCCTACTCCCCCAACTGTTATTTACTTTGATACAATTTTAAGTGCTGAAGTTTTTCAGTATACTTCCCTTCGACAGATTTACGGTATCAATTTTTATCGACTCTTCAATGTTTTGTTTAAATTGAGAAATAATTCACAAATTAAAAAACACCCCAACCAAGGAGAAATGTCGATCTTAAGTGTAATTTTGCACATTAAGCGTTTTTTTAAATACTTATCTATCTAGACCATGTTTAGAAATCGACTCTGGATTCTCCGGTCGAAAGAGCGAAGAGATGCATCACCTTATCTATTAAAATCGTCCAGGTCGTTTCAGGAAATATGTCGCTGGTACAATTCTGCCCCGCGTTATATACCAGTGGCAGCGCTTAAAATTATTTCATATATATAAAAGCATTGATATAATATATATTGTTGCTAACTATTATTAAGAATCTTAGCTCCCAGTGGAAAATTACAAACCGGAAAGCAATAAAAAAGTCTCAAAATTTTCTTTTTAGCCGTTCAAAATAACAAAATTCATTTTTCAACACCTTCAATATTAAAAAGATATTAGAGGAGTTCATAGATCTGGTAGCCCTGCCCAGCAAGCAGTAGATATTCTTGTCCCCGCCTTATCTATCCTGTGTATTGAGGAAAACCTGTAGCAGACAAAAACAAAGAAGTCCTGGGGACATGATCTACGAAAAGTGTTTGAGAAACTCGGTTCTGAAGGCTGGATCACGAGCTCTAAAGATATTATAATATACGGCTCTGGCGTTGCAGATAGAAAAAATGAAGATATGTGTTTGTAGCTAACACGTATCAGCCAGCACATATCATCCAGAGTTTAAACTTTCCTTAATATCCCGATTCCTTTCATCCAGAACTAAAACTGTCCTTAATATCCCGGATTCCTTTTACCTTAAACTTCACTCTTAGAGTCGAACTTTATAGCCCGATCATACACGATCTCTGAATAGGCTGGCCCGGTCTTTGTTGTGTTCTCCATGTAGGCTCTCCAACCAATGAAAAGAGGCTGATCCAGTTCTATTCCATGAACTCCCACACCGTAGGGCACCTCATAGCAGTATGGATCATTTTCACTGCAGTTCCTGGCAAGCTTGTATACATACAGGTATTTCGCATTGGGATTGTTGGGGAGGTATTCCTCAGCAGACCCATTGAAATCTGCGTCTGTGATTGCTCTAACACCGTTCCACACATCAGCTCCGTATATTGCGAAGTTCGAGTACGTCGCCTTTCCTGTGGCTACGTGGTTAACTCCATAGACAATTATGAACTCATTGGTGTCATTACCCAGAGTAATTGCCGGGTCTCGCAGGAAAGGATAGTACTCAGAAGTGTTAAAGAAAGGAGGTGTTGGTGAAGAGGCAGTCTGGTTTCCTGTCCACAGGTAGGCTGCATCGTTGTTAGGACCTACGCCGTTGATTCCTCTCTGAATAGCATCACTCCCAAACGGAACTGCCTGACTTGTCGGAAGATCTGTTGCATTCGACTCATTATATTTGTCAAGAATCGCAAGCCTTAGCTCTTCGAGATCATCCATAAGGTCAAATTCTGTTTGCCCGGTTCCGCGGACCCTCAGCTCAGGATAATCATACGGGTCAAGCTCAGTCGTGTTGTTGGGAGTAATCCGGAAAACAACTGCAGGTGTATTATTGATGTAGTCATCACCAGCCTGCGTGTCATTGAACAGGGCCGGGCGGACAAATGCAGCAAATGTATCAGAGGTATTCTCCAGCCCCATGTTCAACATGGTTGAGGGCAGCACCTGGGTGTTGATTATATCTTCCGAATACCCCGCTGATTGGGCAGCAGCCCGGATGCGCTGATCAATGCCTCTGTCAGCCGTAATGATTATTATCGTGGTTTGATTGAAAGGATTCCCGGACGACCCATTTGGAGTCCCTTCGGTTTTGATAACCAGGCTGTTCACCGTATCTGCTATGTTGGAAAAGAGCCATCTCCTCTCATTCCCATATGTCCTGTGCATTATGTAATGATCGTAGCTGAAGTACCTGCATTCCGGCGGGGTTCTTCCCACGAAAACAACAGCTTCATCAGGACCAAGGTTCCAGAACGGAGTTGTGTTCCCGCTCATCCCGAGAGTACTTGTTAGTTTAGAAATCCGTTCATCTATTTCATGACCAGATGCTGCTGGAACAAAAAATGCCACATATTTTGTGGTGGGATTGTTTCCATATGCAGAAGGTAATACTCCTTTCTCTAACATCCCGATTAAATCAAAGTAACCCAATTCACCTTCCTCTACAGTAAATCCGTCCTGCTCTAAAGCCTGTTGAAAAGCCCCTGCATCGTATGTTTCATTCGCTGCAAGGCCGGTTCCGGTTAACAGTATAAAAGCAATGCCAAGTATGATAACTGGTATACATTTTTTCATCTACCATATCCCCCTATAAGCTATAGTTATTCTCGCAAAGAATTACATTTAAAAAATAAAAATCGCACTTAAAAAGAAAGAATCTCTTCAATCTCTTTTAAGACTGTATGCTTTTGATTCTTTCTAAAAATAAAGTGTAAATCTTTGCTACCGATATTATAATTATTATTAAATATATTAGAAACCTTCGTGGAGCGTTAATTAAACTTGGATAGTTGATCTGTTGATTGTTCAAATGATTCCTTACGTCCATCCTGTTTTGATCTGTTTCTATTTCGTAAAAATAGTGTCATAGAAATACCCAAAACGTATAACAAAACTTTAAAGCCCATTTTTTATGTCATAGTCCAGCAACCGATTGTAAATACTGCTTTTCAGGACCCCGGACAGCTCCATGCTCGATGAAGGAGAGCGACCTTCCCTGCAGAGCCGCAAAAAGGTTGAAATTTTCGAGTTTTATTAACCGTAACCTGAAACAGCCTGGAGGGAATATTTGGAAATATTTGGAAATAAAATCTGAAAATAGCCATCTCAACCATTCCAAAAGACAAAATTATTTCCCAATGATCTCAACATGAAAAATTCGGAGTAGCTATGGATGATGTAGTCCCACCCAGCAAATAATAGATATTTTGTTCCTGCCCTACGTCTTGTTTATGCAGGAGGCAAAACCATAGTAGACAAAAATAAAGCACGGCTCTGGCTTTGTAGATCTAAAAAATGAAGATATGTGTTTTCGGGTAACACATATCAACCAGAGCTTGAAACTACCTTAATATCACTTACTTTTATCTTTGTTCTTCGGGCTGCCCTGGTCTCTGTTCTTCGGGTCGAACTTTATAGCCCTATCGTACACGATCTCCGAGTAGGATGGCCCGATTTTTGTGGATTTCTCCAGGTAGGCCCTCCAGCCAATGAAAAGCGGCTGATCCAGCTCTATGCCATGAACTCCCACCCCGTAGGGAACCTCATAGCAGTATGAATCGCCTTTTTTGCAGTTCCTGGCAAGCTTGTAGACATACAGGTATTTCGCATTGGGATTGTCAGGGAGGTATTCCTCAGCAGATCCACTGAAATCCTCGTCAGTGATTGCATTAACGCCATTCCACACATCAGCCCCGTATATGCAGAAATTCGAGTACGTCGCCTTTCCTGTGGCTACATGGTTAACCCCATAGACAATTATGAACTCATCGTCGTCGTCGCCCAGAGTAATTGCCGGGTCTCGCAGGAAAGGATAGTACTGTGAGGTGTCAAAGAAAGGAGGTGTCGGCGAAGAGGCAGTCTGATTTGCTGACCAGAGATAGGCTGCATCGTTGTTAGGACCTACGGCGTTAATTCCTCTCTGGATAGCATCACTCCCTATCGGTACAATTTGACTGGTCGGAAGCTCTGTGGCATTCAATTTACTATTCCTCTCGAGAATCGCAAGCCTTAGCTCTTCGAGATCATCCATAAGGTCAAATTCTGTTTGTCCGGTTCCGCGGACCCTCAGCTCCGGATAACCATACGGGTCCAGCTCCGTAGTGTTGTTGGGAGTAATCCGGAAAACAACTGCAGGTGTATTATTTATGTAATCGTCGCCAGCCTGCGTGTCATTGAATAAGGCCGGGCGGACAAATGCGGCAAATGTATCGGAATCATTCTCCAGTCCCATGTTCAACATGACTGAGGGAAGCACCTGAGTGTTAATTATATCGTCCGAATATCCTGTAGATTGGGCAGCATCCCGGATGCGCTGATCAATGCCTTTGTCAGCCGTAATGATTATTATCGTGGTTTGATTGAAAGGATTCCCGGAAGACCCGTTTGGAGTCCCTTCGGTTTTGATAACCAGGTTGTTCACCGGGTCTGCTATGTTGGCAAAGAGCCATCTCTTCTCGTCCCCATATGTCCTGTGCATTATGTAATGATCGTAGCTGAAGTACCTGCATTCCGGCGGGGTTCTTCCCACGAAAACAACAGCTTCATCAGGACCAAGGTTCCAGAAAGGAGTTGTGTTCCCGCTCAATCCAATCAGCATTGTTAATTTAGAAATCCGTTCATCTACTTCATAACCAGATGCCGGTGGAACAAAAAATGCCACATATTTTGTGGTGGGATTGTTTCCATATGCAGAAGGTAATACTCCTGCCTCCAAAAACCCGATCAGATCAAAGTATCCCAGCTCGCCATCCTGTACAGTGAATCCGTCCTGCTCCAGTTCCTGTCGAAAAGCCTCCACGTCATACTTTTCATCCGCTGCGAGGCCGGTTCCTGTTAACATTGTGAACAAAACGCCAATTAGTATAAACATTATATATTTTTTCATATATACCCCCAAAGTTAATTTATCATTAAATATATTAGAAACTTTGGTGGAGCGTCAATTATAATTGGAGAGTTAATCTGTAAACAGTCCGTAGAATCCCTTAATCCCACCCTGTTTTGACTTATCCATATTTTATAAAAATGATTCCAAGGAAATACCCAAAACGTATAACAAAACTTTAAAGCTCATTTTTCATGTTATACTCCCAGCAGCCGGTTGTACTATACTGCTTTCAAAGATCTGGGACAAATTCCCGCTCGACGCAGGAGAGTGGCCTTTCCCGTGAAGTCTGCAAAGAAGCTGAAAAAATACGAAGAAGCTGAAAAGTACGCGAAGAAGCTGAAAAAATGCGAAGAAGCTGAAAATTCTGAATTTTAGCAAATGGAACCCTGATAAAAGCTGAAGCCCGAATATATTTCATTTGAACCATTCTAAATAACAAAATTTATTTTCCAACGCCTCCAATACAAAAAGATATTGTAGGAGTTTTAGGGATCCAGCCGTTATAGCCCAGCAAACAACAGATATTATCGTTCCAGCCCTACCTCTCTTTATTCAGGAGACAAAACCATGAGGCAAAACCGTAGTAGACAAAAATAAAGTACGTCTCTGGCTTTGTAGATCTAAAAAATGAAGATATGTGTTTGTAACTAACACATATCAGCCAGTACATATCATCCAGAGCTTAAACTTTCCTTATAGCCCGATTCCTTTTACTTCAACTCTTTTATTTTACCTTAATTTTTTGGGTCGAACTTTACAGCCCGATCATACACGATCTCTGAGTAGGCTGGTCCGGTTTTTGTTGTGTTTTCCATATAGAGTCTCCAGGCAATGAAAAGAGGTTGATCCAGTTCTATACCATAAGCTCCCACACCGTAGGGAACCTCGTAGCAGTATTGATCACCTTCGCTGCAGTTCCTGGCTAGCTTGTAGACATACAGGTATTTAGCATTAGGATTGTCAGGGAGGTATTCCTCAGCAGACCCGCTGAACTCTGCGTCTGTGATTGCATTAACGCCGTTCCACCCTTCAGCTCCGTATATGCAAAAATTCGAGTACGTCGCCTTTCCTGTGGCTGCATGATTAACCCCATAGACAATTATGAATTCATTAGTATCGTTGCCCAGGGTAATTGCCGGATCCTTCAGGAAAGGATAGTACTCTGAAGTGTTAAAGAAAGGAGGTGTCGGCGAAGAGGCTGTCTGGTTTGCTGACCATAGATAAACTGCATCGTTGGTAGGACCTACGCCATTGATTCCTCTCTGAATAGCATCACTTCCTACAGGAACTCCCTGACTGGTCGGAAGCTCTGTGGCATTCGATTCATTATATTTTTCGAGAATCGCAATCCTTAGCTCTTCGAGATCATCCATAAGGTCAAATTCTGTTTGCCCGGTTCCACGGACCCTCAGTTCCGGATAATCATATGGGTCAAGCTCCACAGTTTCGTTGGGAGTAATTCTAAAAACAGTAGCTGTCGGATTATTTATGTAATCGTCGCCAGCCTGCGTGTCATTAAATAGAGCTGGGCGGAAAAATGAGGCAAATGTATCGGAATCATTCTCCAGGCCCATGTTCAGTATGACCGAGGGCATCACCTGGGTATTTATTATATCTTCCGAATACCCCGCTGATTGGGCAGCATTCCGGATGCGTTGATCAATGCCCCTGTCAGCAGTAAGGATTATTATCGTAGTTTGATTAAAAGGATTCCCTGTAGACCCGTTTGGAGTTCCTTCGGTTTTGATAACAAGGTTATTAATCGTATCTGCTATGTTAGCGAAAAGCCATCTCCTCTCGTCACCAATTGTCCTGTGCATAATGAAATTATCGTAGCTGAAGTACCTGCATTCCGGGGCCGTTCTTCCCACGAAAACAACAGCTTCATCAGGACCAAGGTTCCAGAACGGAGTTGTATTTTCTTTTACTCCAAGCGTACTTGTTATTTGCTTAATTCGCTCATCTACTTCATAACCAGGCGCCGGTGGAACAAAATATATCAGATATTTTGTGGTGGGATTGTTTCCGTATGCAGAAGGCAGTACTCCCTCCTCAAATAGCTTGAGAAAATCAAAGTAACCCACTTCGCCTTCCTGTACGGTAAATCCATCCTGTTCTAAAGCCTGTTGAAAAGCCCCCGCGTCATACGTTTCATTCGCTGCGAGGCTTGTTCCTGTTAACAGTATAAAAGCAATGCAAAATATTATAGCCATTGTATATTTTTTCATATATAACCCCAAGTTAATTTTTCATTAAATATATTAGAAACCTTGGTGGAGCGTTAACTAAACTTGGATAGTTGATCTGTTGATTGTTCAAATGATTCCTTACTCCCATCCTGTTTTGACTTATCCTATTTCGTAAAAATAATACCACAGAAATACCCAAAACGTATAACAAAACTTTAAAGCTCATTTTTCATGTTATATTCCCAGCAGCCGGTTGTACTATACCACTTTCAAAGACCTCGGGTAGCTTCCCGCCCGACGCAGGAGAGCGGCCTTTCCCGTAAATTCTGCGAAGAAGCTGAAAAAAATACGAAGAAGCTGAAAGGTATGCGAGAAGCTGAAAATTCTGAATTTTAGCAAATGCAACCCTGAAAAAAGCTGTCGAGTATTATCAACAGGCTTTGGCAATAGCAAAAGAAATCGGGGACAAGCGTGGAGAAGGAAATCACCTTGGAAGACTGGAATTAGTATACAGTAATCTGGGAGAGCAAAGAAAAGCAATTGAGTTTTTAAAGCAATCCCTATGCATAGGAAAGGAGATTGAAGACCCGAGGATAATTAGACTTTGCGAGCAGAAATTGAAGAGACTTGAAGGGTCTGATGAATGATTTATCTTCTTTTTTATTTCATGGGAAAAGCCGTTTGCTTCGCAAACGGGGAATGCTGCCTGGGGAAGATGCAAATTGAAAATCCTGACATAAATTGGAAAACAAAGAAGCAGTTACTTTTCAGTTTTTGACTGCAGTAAACAATGAATTTTTCACTTCAAATCCACCAAAAAGAAAGTGATCCACAAAACCACAATCAAAATCAATAACAATTTCTGTAAAGACCCAGAAGTAGAATCAAAAGCCCAAAAACAATAAACTATTAAGTAAGCAACCCTAACTCTTATCAGCAGTTTTTTTCCTGATTTAAGTTTTTTAACAATCGTATTTTTGCTCAGCTTTAAAGGTGGAACTATGCCTCACATAATGGAATTACTTGGAAAAACAAGAGTTGTCGTAAAAGATGGAAAGGTCATCGAAGTCGGAGAGCCTGAAGTTGATTGGTGTCCCCTCTTTGCCAAGATCCGCGGGATCCAGAAGATCACCCCTGAAGAAGTCAAAAAGAACATGGAGTTCAGGATCAGCGACTTCGGGATGTTTACGGAAAAGCGCAGGCTGGAACTCGAAGACTTTGTAGGGTTCGGAGCATCGGAAGTTATGATGACGGGCCTGAGCAGGGGCTTGCTTGACACAACCGTGACCGCCTGTGAAGGCGCAGGGACTGTGATTTCCAACAACCCGACCCTTGTCCAGGGTATGGGCGGAAGGATGTCCGGGCTCGTTGAAACAGAACCGATCGATGGCATCATAAACGGAATAGAAGAACGCGGCGGAATCGTGCTTGACCCCTCAACTGCAAAAATGGACCCTGTTGCAGGCGTGAAAAAGGCAGCCGAACTCGGATACAAAAAAATCGCAGTAACCGCAGCTTTCGGGGAAACCGCAAAAGAGTTACGAAAGCTTGAAGCCGAACTCGGGCTTGACCTGATAGTAATTGGGGTCCATGTTACAGGTTTAACCAGGGAAGGAGCCCAGGTCCTCGTGGAAAATTCGGATATCGTAACCAGCTGCGCTTCAAAGCCCATCAGGGACCTTGTAAAGCCTCTCGCCCAGGTCGGGACTGCTGTACCGCTTTTTGCCCTTACCCAGAAAGGAAAGGAGCTTGTGATCGAAAGGGCAAAGGACATCAAAAGCCCGATTTTGATCAACACCATGGCCCTGCCTGTGCTTCCTGAACACAAACAGCCAAGGGACCTGAAGTAAACGGCTCTAAAGCCGCTATTGATTTTTCTTCTTTCCCTTTTTTTACCTTCTTTCTTTCCCTTTTTCTTCTACCTTATTTCACCCCTTACTTTGCCTTTTTCTTTCTTTTAGTCTTCTATTTCTCCTTCTTTTACTCTCCTTTTTGTCAACAAAAAATCCATTAGCAGCATTTCCTACGATAAGGTTATATTTTGTAGAATTTATGGATGTTATGTTTATGAAAAGTATTGCTCAAAGTTCCAGGGAAGACGAGATGACTGCCATATCAAATGACAAAGAACCTAAAAACAAAACTCTTGAAGAGAGAATTGTAATCGAAAAAAACAAGCTTTTACGTTTTATAAAAGAAAGAAATGATTACATCAGAAATCTGCCTGAAACAGAAAAGAAAGCATTTATCGCGTCAATACAGGAGATAAAGGAAAGTACAGGTAAAATTGAAAGACTCCTGGTGAAGAAAGAAACCAAAAGAGGTATTGACGACCTTCTTTTTTCTTTTGAGGACCTTCCCCTCTTCGGGAAAGAATACTGGTTCATGAAATTCACATCCGATGACGGTTCCAGACGCCAGTTTTTTTTCATGTTCGGCAGGAGCGCGGGCGATATCGAGGTCAACGGCAGATATGTAGAGAACAGCAGGATAATAAACGATAAAACCGAGGGGTACTGCGTCTCCTGGGCATTTGATGAGATAAAGAGAAACCTCACCGATGATCCGGGAGCCATCGAAGTGAAAGATGACAGGGTGACCTGTTCCAGCAAAGATATGACCGCGGATTTCCACGGGTCGTTTCCGAAATATATGCTTGATATTTCAAACAATGACGAGAAGGTCTGCTGTTTAGAAATCAGAGAGCCTGCGGATGATAATTACAATTCAGAATTGTCTGAATTTTTCAGAGGCTTATTCGGGTACAGGTTCGCTAACCTTTATTTTGATTTCAAGGGTGTGCTGTTTGATAAGGAGTTCTCCGGAAAGTGCTATGCACAGAAAGTAATTGTTATCGGGCCGCTAATTCCCTGGAAGTGGTCAAGAATCATTTTCAAAAACGGGTCGGTCCTGACCTACTATATTCCGAATATAGAGATTGTTGGAGTAGAATACAATATACACAATTCCATGGAATTCTACGATGCAGAGGCCAGAAAGTTACACCGCTTCAAGAAGGCAAAAGTGTACGAGTACCCTTCAGAAAAAGGGGACAAAAGATGGGTCCTCACTGCTGAAGAGGGCAGAGTGTTCATGGTCACAAAGAGCTATTGCAAGGAGGCTTTCAGCTTCACCAATAACTTCAATTTCAGGTATATCGAGAACCTTGTCGATGTCATAGATTTTCAGGTCGAGATTGAGGATAAAATCATAACACTGGAGGAAACCGGCAGCGGATTAGGTATGGTTGAAGATACCTCCGGATTTGTAATATGAATTCCTGAAGCTACCGGAAAAAAATCGGATTCAAGACCTTATTCTTTTTCCCGGCTTCTTTTCCCTTTCTTCTTAATATAAGTCCTTTATATCAGTTCTTTTATCTTTTTTCTCATTATCACTTCTTTTTTTCAATAATGAACTATTTTCGTCTTCAAATATATTAGGATTCAAGCATTTTCGGAATCAAGCATTTTCGGATTCAAGCAGCCAATTCTATTAGCCCATTAAAGGTATTGAGATAACTTTAATAGTTGCTGTAGTATACTGAAATGCCTTAACTACATTCCAATGCCGATTAAGTATATATCAATAACCTGCCAATAGGATATTGCAGGACGAATTCTCCGGAGAAAATCAAACTGCAAAGAGATAAAAAGTCAAGATGAAAAAAACCTGAACCCGGGAAGAAGAAAATTTTAGGACAAAATACCAGATACGAGGGATAAGAAATGACTGTAAGAGATGATATTCACGGACAGATCGTTGCAGGCCTTAAAGGTGCAAAGTTTCCCATAAACACACCCGAAGAATTACTCGCTGCATTCCCTGCCGGCGCAGACACCACATGCAGATCAGGCGACCTTGCAGTTACTGCAGGGGAAGCTGGCAAATTGCTAACCGCAGCCGATTTCCCATTTAAAGATGCAAAACATGTGGCAGACACAATAGTTGACAGAGCGGGGCTTTAAGTCCTGCCCTCCTTCTTTCTTCTGAAAATTCGACAAAAAATTCGACAAAAAATACGATAAAAAATCCTACAAAAAAATCCGACAAAAAAGAGGTTAAACGGTTAAAATCCAGTGTTATTTGTTATTCCAACTGCGTAAGCCCAACTCACATTAGACCCGAAAATTCCACTGAGCTTCACAAAAGAAACAGGAGAAAATAGAGAGCGGGCAAGAAGCTGAGAACAGTTACTTCCAGGCCATCTTATCAAGTATCTTTGTTAAGTCGTTTGCCTCATCAAAGGATAGTTCAGTCCAGCCCTTTCCGCATTCATCGCAATACTTACTAATTTTTGTATGTCTATCCATATACCTGAGAGACTTTATTACTAAAGCTTTTTGCCTAAAAGTCATTGAAGAATCCATAAACTCCATAAGATACTCCTTTAAATCACGCCTTCACTTTTCAGTAGTCGTAGCTGTAACCAGTTAAAAAACCAGAATAAATTAAAAACCTGATGCTCTTTAATTGTTATTTAGATGGACTTCATACTATATATATACAGGTCTTACGACAATATATTAATTAGATAAGAATTTCAATATATAGTCACGTGCAGGTGGAAATCCCGGATATTATAACTTGGAATCGCTAAAGCTAAGAGAGTAAATCATCCGGGCAAGAAACAATAAGATAAGAATCATTAAGATAAGAACCAGTAAAACAAGAACCATTAAGATAAGAACCAGTAAAACAAGAACCATTAAGATAAGAACCAGTAAAACAGGAATCATTAAGACAAGGATCGTTAAGTTAAGAACAATTATCCTGAACGAATACAACTTTATCCAGTACTTAAGGGGTGTGCCTATTATGCCTCATATAATGGAAATGATGGGGAAAGCCAGAGTAGTCGTAAAAGACGGGAAAGTCGTGGAAGTAGGGGCTCCTGAAGTGGAATGGTGCCCTCTCTTTGTCAAGCTGCGAGGGGTGCAGAAGATGACCCGGGAAGAAATCCGGAAAAACATGGAGGCTCGGATCAGCGAATTGGGGATGTTTACGGAAAAGCGCAAGCTCGAATTTGAGACAACCGTTGTCGCCTTCGGGGCCTCCGAAGTCATGATGAGCGGCCTTAAAAACGGCTTCCTTGACACAACCGTGACCGCCTGCGACGGCGCAGGAACCGTGATTTCCAGCAACCCGGCACTGGTTCAGGGAATCGGAGGCAGGATGTCCGGCCTGGTCGAAACCGAGCCTATCGATGCGGTCATCAAAGGGATCGAGGAACGAGGTGGAACTGTGCTAGCCCCCTCAACCGCAGCCATCGACCCGGCAGGCGGGGTAAGGAAAGCTGCCGAACTTGGCAACAAAAAAATTGCCGTTACGGTTGCGGACCCAGAAACCGCCAGAAAAGTCAGGGAAATAGAAGCAGAACTGGGACTTGACCTGCTGGTTATTGCAGTACATGTAACGGGCGTCAGCTGGGAAGAAGCTCAGGGGCTGCTGGATAATTCGGATATTGTAATCAGCTGTGCTTCCAAACATATAAGGGAGCTTGCAAAGCCTCTTGTGCAGGTGGCAGCTGCAATCCCCCTTTTTGCTCTCACGCAGAAAGGAAAGGAACTTGTGATTGAAAGGGCAAAGGATATCGAAAGTCCGATTTTGATCAATACTATGCCCCTGCCGGTTTTGCCGGAGCATAAGCAGCCGAAGGAATTGATTTAAGAACAGTCACATTCAAAAATCTCGCCCCTGTCGGAAGAAGTAAAAGAATCTATTGAAAGAGCAAAGCAGAAAAAACTCATTTATGGCTTAGGTTATCGGGTTGTCCGGACTGCTTATTCTTACAGCCCGGATCCCGGAGATTTGATTGAAAAGCAGCAGCCTATCAATTTTAATTCCGAATCCGTTTTTTAATTCTTAATCCGTTTTTTAGTCTTTAATCCGTTTTTTAATTCCTTTAATTCTTAATCCGTTTTTTAGTCTTTAGTCCGTTTTTTAATTCCTAATCCGTTTTTTAGTCTTTAATCCGTTTTTTAATTCCTAATCCGTTTTTTAGTCTAGAGCTCTCAACATTACTAAATTTACTGTATTTTCAGTCGTAGGAAGTCCTGTGCATTGATAGGCTGCTGCTAGAGGGTTGGCTTTCAGGTAGAGATTGGTTGATAATTACTTCTTTGCGCCCTTGGACGGTTTGCTGTCAGCTTTAGCGTCCTTTTTTGCAGCCTTTTCCGGCGCTGGAGCTTTTGCTTTTCCACACGCAGCTCCTGCCTTTGGAGCTTTTTCAGTTGCAGCATTTTTTGCCATAAAACACCTCATGTCTAATTTTTTATATGAGTAAGAATTATACTCTTTTAAATATATATATTAGTTTTCAGCAAAAATGTTCACTTATTGAAGAAATTGTTATTGAATCGAATTATCAAACTATAATTGAACTCACCGATCTACAATCAGTATATTGGAGGAAACTGTACCCACGGATTCTTTTATCCCAAAAAACCGTCTGTTGAAAAGAAAAATTGAAAAAAAGATAAAACACCGGACGGCACGAAAAAAGGAAAAAAATGCAACTGTAGTGCGATTGCATTTGTAGTTTAACTGCATTTCCTTAATTCCGTAAAGTCGTTGTGAATAATGTTGGTGTGAATAATGATGGCGGGCATAGAGGCTTGATTGAGCCAGATCAAATATTCACGCCGAGACTATAAAATCATCCTGGACTTAAAATCGTCCTGAACTTAAAATCGTCCTGAACTCCCGTTATCCTGTTCATTCGGTGATAATGTCTATAAGTTCCAGCCTCTCGGCTTCGCCTTTTACGGTTATCTCCAGAAGCAGCCCTGTTCCGGCAGCATAATATTTGTTTTCCTCGATGCCGGGTTCGAGCGGGGTCCATTCTTTTGTTTTCAGGCAGTCCTCTAAAGAACCGTAGGGAACGGAAACCGATTCGTTCAGAGATACAACTTCAGCCATATCTTCTGCCTCGCCAGCCAGGTACTCCTGGCGATACGTATCGCCGACCTGAGGGTTCCCTTCCATTATAATTCCGGGCTGAGCCCCGTTAATCCCGGCTTCCCAGGAGCCTTCGGTACTTACAACCTCGCCCTCATCATATTCTCTGGAATCTTCCCCGAAGTACCAGACATTGCCGTCTTTGTCCTGAGCATACCAGTCGAAAGTTTCTTCGGCCAGCTCCCCGTCTTCAAATTCCCGGTCCCTTACAACAATTGTCTTTACTCCCATTACCGTCCTGGTTTCATTGGTAACGTAAACCTCATCTCTTATCGGTTCGCCTTCAGAGTCCCCTTCATAGACAAAAGTTGTGCCTGGAGTCAGGGGGAAATAAGGATTGTCTACAGCCTCAACAAAATCGGCAGGATTTATGACAGGGTTGTATTCACCTTCCTCTTCTGTTTCCACTGCCCCTTCGGTTGTTCCTTCAGTTACTCTTTCGGTTGTTCCTTCAGTTGCTCCTTCAGTTGTTCCTTCAGTTGTTCCTTCAGTTGCTCCTTCAGTTGTTCCTTCAGTTGCTCCTTCAGTTGCTCCTTCGGTTACCCCCTCAGTCACTTTGCCTTCTGTTTTTTCCATTGTACCTTCTTCAGGTGTATTTTGAGAACAACCGGAAGCAAATAACATTGCTGCAATAAACACTACCGTTACAAAAAAACTGAATTTTTTAATGCTCCTCACCCCATTGTTTAGTTCTAAAAAATTATTGCAGATATGTCTTATATCCGGCTATGCAATGATATAAATCACGCAATAATGCAGCTACCAATGATGCAGCAATCAAATGGCATAGCCATCAAATGATGCAACTATCAAACGATACAGCGATATATGTTATAAATAACATAATAAATTAATCTGATGTAAAAAGTCTGGAGAAGAATAAATCTTATCTATTTCCCCTTAACTTTCCAATTACGCCAGAGAAATTAAGCTCATTTTTAAGTTTTTCCTCTTCCTGCTCCACCTTTTGTAATCTTTCCAGTCTTCTATCCACTATGTATTCTCCAATAGGAGTAATAAAACCTATCAGGATCCCCAACCCTATAAAAATATAAATAATTGTGAAAATCTTTCCAATGTTTGTTTTGGGAGTAAAATCTCCATAGCCAACAGTCGTCAGGGTGATAACCGAAAAATAGAGAGAATCAAGCCATTTCCAGCCCTCAACAGAATGGTAGAAAAAAGTGCCTATAGCAAGAATCAGCACGGTGAGATACAGGAGAGACCGGAACTTCTCGTCTTCAAGCATCCTTTTTAGAACTCTTAAAAATGCAAGTAAAGTTAAGAGAAACGGAATCGTAGTTTTCCCCCCGAAAAATCACGTTATCCAATTTCAGATCGCCTGAGTGAAAACCTGAACTCTTCAGAATTAACTCAGGTGGTGAATAATTGGCTTCTAATCTCTCCCCAACTATATATTTTCGATCAATGGTTAAAAAGACATCTATCCGGCTGAACTCCCTATATTCGTTTTTTTGGTCAATTAATCTCATATTCGAAACTAAGGGTCAAATCCCGATACTGGAAACTGCTTACCCTTAAAAACACCGGCACTCGTTGCAATCCCATTTCCTGAAACCTTTCAGAAGGAGATACAGGGCAACAGGCACAAGCAACAGGTCTACAAGCGCATAGTACGGACCGAACATGGACAGGATTATGTTAAGCAGTAGGAGGGGCATGACTGAAAATGTATAAAGGGCAAAGGTCTTTCCGTTGTAGAGGTTAATGGACGGGGAAAGCCCGGTCAGGTAAACGAGTACCGAAACCATGTAAAGTGAGATTGTAAGGAAGAGAAGGAGAGAAGGGACCAGGGATGAGGGATCTTTTTTAAGGGCGAGCGTTGTAAGAATTATCAGGGGAATCAGGTTGAGAATAAAGTAGCTGTTCAGCTTGCTCTTAATCATATCCGAGACCTTCAGGGGGAGAAAAGCATAGGAAGAAAAAATATCGTATTCGGTAAGCCAGTTGTACATTGAAGATGAAAGTACGCCAAGCACCAGGGCAAAAAGTGTAAGTGTGCTCATAGCCGGCATAACCCTCCCGAGCGCGGAGAGCAGGGTCCAGACAAGCAGAAGCGGCAGTACAAAAGAGAAAATAATTTTCCCGAGTCCTCCTTCACTTCTTTTAAGGTCAAGGGAATCTTTTGCAACAAAGGCTGCGTACCTGTACGGGCCCAGATACCCGCAGAGCTTTGAAAAAGAGTTGGAAAAACTCCTCTGCGCCTGCGGGAATTCGATTTTCAGGAAAATAAGCGAGAGCGCTGAAGGGGCAAGGATCAGAACCCCGGAAAGCAGGAGCTGGTTTTCGGACGGAGCAAGAAAAAAGGAAAGGCTCGGCAGGCTGTAAAGGGTTCCCTGGTCAAGGTTTCCTGAGATGTGGAGCAGGAGAAGGGAAGCAGCAAACAGGCAGAAAAGCGAGACCCTTCCGGAGTGGGCGTAAACGGTTGACAGGAAGAACACTGCAGAAATCCCGATCATAAAGGAAATGGAAAGGGTCAGAAGAAGAGTCAGAAGGGTTGAAAGAGCACCTAAATTGCCCGCCGGAACAAATTTTACTGCAAAGGCAAAGCCTGCAACAAAGGGCAGGATGTAAAGGCCGAAATAATATACGATATCTTTTCCCAGGAAGTTGGCAAAGATGAACCTTTCAGAAACAGGAAGCACTCTCGAAGAATATGCAATCAGGCTTGCCTGCCCGAATCGGCGGTTCATAAATTCACGGCCCATAAGCCCGAAAGCCCCTACCATGCCCCCCACTAGCAGGAAGAGATAATGCATCCCGAGGGCGATCTGAGCGTCTGTAACGATCTCCCTGAACACAGGCAGGACCAGGCTTACAAAAAATGTAAACAAAAAAATAAAGACCGGAAAGAGGGCAAAACCACTGTGCCCGAAAAGACTTGAGTGCATCCGCCACTCTTCTTTAATCATACTTTTGAAAATGTCAAACATAAAATCCCTGCAGCTTTTTGTTTTTGGTACTCACATTCTTCGTGCTTGCTATCTTTCACACGTATTTTTTATGCTTACATATCAACACATGTTTTTGTGCACAGAAGGGGCTGTTATCTATGCACGGAAGGGATGTCCGCTAACATGTGTTGCCACCTTGTGCTGCTATCTCTTGAGATGCGATCTCTGGTGCTGCTCTCAAATGTTCGAAGGGACAGTACTCTCACATGTCCCATTCTCACAGATCCGGAGGTACTTCATTGCGCACATGAAAGGCCTTAATTGTGTAAAAGGCTGGGGGAGAAGACCCTCACAATAGTTTACCAGTAACCCTCAAGCCAGTGCCGAAACCCCATTTGAAGGTTTTTCCAGAATGTCCTTGGGAACTCCTTTCCACCTGCCAACAAGTTCCAGGAAAAACTCTTCAAAGTTTCTGCCCTGGAGAACAGGGTCGTCAAGGCGGCCAGTGTGGATCAGTTTTCCTTTGTAAATAATTCCGATACTTGTGCAGATTTCTTTTGCGATTTCGAGGATGTGCGTGGAAATGAAAATGGTTCCCCCACCTTTCACGTACCCCCTTAAAAAGTCCTTGACTTTCTTCTGCATCACAGGATCGAGATTAATAAGCGGCTCATCGATAATGGCAAGTTCCGGCTCATGCAGAAAAGCCTGGGCAAACATCAGTTTCTGCCTTGTCCCTCTTGAGAGATCTTTGCAGAGGGAGTTTCTCTGATCCCCAAAATCGAAGAACTCAAACCATTTCTCGCAGACCTTTTCATAGTGTTCCATTTTTCGTACCTTTGCAACGAAGTGCAGGTACTCTTCCGCAGTCAGAAAACTCGGGGGGGTCTCCTGTTCCGGAATTACGCCAACAAGTTCCCTGACCCTCAGGGGGTCTTCCAGCACATTTATCCCGTGTACTTTAAGAGTGCCGGAGCTTGGCTTTATCTGGCCGGTAAGCATTTTGATCATAGTTGTTTTTCCGGAGCCGTTCGGGCCCAGGAGGCCGAAAAGTTCGCCTTTCCCGATGGAAAGGTCCACGCAGTCTACTGCTTTTGTTTGTCCGTAAGATTTGGAAAGACCCTTTACCTCAATCATATTTCAGGCTCCTTCAGAGCAGTACCGCTCAAACAGTCAAATAACTCTTCATAAATACTCTTAATATATTTTTAAACCTTTCTGTTTTACAGAGGAAATAAGAAGTATCCTGGAATTTCTGATGGAAGGATCCAGGAATTTTTGAGAAAAAGGCCTAAATTACTGAAAAGAGGGACCTCTGGATTTCTTATCCTTCATCAAAAACCCTTGTTTAATGAGAACTGCTGGGTTCCAGAGGTATGAAAAGGCATCAATCTTCATTATAGATATTAACTAGTTCCCGGTACGACTCTTTAACAATTATTTTGTAGATGATGTATATAGGGATTGCAAGTACCATGCCGAGGGGGCCTAAGAGCTTGGAGGCAGCAAGAGTCAGAACCACACTTAAGAGCGGGTTAATATCCACTTTTTCCGAGATCATGAACGGAATGAGGTAAAGGTTGTCAATAAGCTGGGCAACTATGACCGTTACCACTGCAAAGAGAGCTGTCATGGGACTATCGATGTATCCCACAATAACAGGAGGAATTGCCCCCAGAAGAGGCCCGAGATAGGGGATAATATTTAGAAAGCCTGCCAGGATTCCCAGGAAGAGCCACCCTTCGAGACCTCCCAGATAAAACCCTATGCAGCAAATCAGACCCACAATAGCCGACTCAAGCATTTTAGCACTGAAGAAGTCCTCAAGCTCGCGGCCTATACTCTTCAAGGCCCTGACGATCCCTTCTGCATGTTCAGGCGGAGCGTAAGCCTGGATGTATCTCCCTATTTTATTATGGTGCTTGAAGTACACACCAAACATGAGAGGAATTACCAGTACGCCGGTAAAAAGATAATAAGAGACCTTCGAAACCAGATCGGTAATCCCGGAAAAGATGGTGTTTCCTATTTTTTGCAGGTCCTGGGGCTTAATAACGCCGGAATCCGCAAGCTTTGAAAGTTCGGACTCGTGTTCTGAAAAAAGGGCTGAAGCTCCGCTTGCGTAGTCCTGCTGTATATTACTGAAATCCCCTATCAGGACTCCAAGGCTCTGCACCTGACTGCTTACAAAAAGCAGAAAAACAAGCCCTGCACCGGTGAGAAGGACTGAACCCACTGCTTTTCGATTGCAGTTCGGAAACCTGTCCATGCACCTGTTGAATAACTGTAGCGTTTTTTCCGCAATCAGGATCAGGATTGCACCTGCAATAAGTACTATGAAAATGTCCTCAAAATAGAAGAGTATCGCAAAAAACAATACGAAAAGTATGGTTGTTAATGCCAGAAACTGCCATATATTCCGGTTAGTACTGAGAGGCATGCACTTCTACCTTTAAAATCTTATATGGTAATTATTTAGATAAAGTTTTTAGATTGGATCAAGTTTTTAGATTGGATCAAGTTTTTAGATTGGATCAAGTTTTTAGATTGGATCAAGTTTTTAGATTGGATCAAGTTTTTAGATTGGATCAAGTTTTTAGATTGGATCAAGTTTTTAGATTGGATAAAGTTTTAGATGAATTTTTTAGTTTTAATAAGTTTTTGAATTTTAGATGAGGCTTTTAGTTTTAATAAGTTTTTGAATAAAGTTTTTAGTGTCCAGATAGTTCTTTAAAAATATAAATAATAGTTCCTTTCAGTCCGCTGAAGTCCAGAAATTAAAAATTGAGAAAAATAAGATATTGAGAAAAATAAGAAGCCTGAAAAAATTTGAGAAGGGTTGAAAAAAACGTTTTCTCATTCTCTTTTCTTCAGACCCGGATCCGCTCTCCATAGAAGCTTTCTGAAGCAAAGTTATTGCTCCCGGGAGACAGGGAATTTAGTTCACTGGCGGTTTCGCTTAAAGAAAGCATAAAATCTGCCCTTATCCTTAAAATGAGCACTTCTGGCTGCACGCAGCAAAAAAGGGTTGGTTCGCCTTCAATTATTCTGACGTAGCCTTTTTTCTCCATCCCTCTGAGGGTTCCATAGATCTTGGGTCTCGGAACTCCCGCACTTTCGGCAATATCACTCGCTTTTGCCTGCTTCAGGCAGACGAGGGATGCATAAACCTTGGCTTCGTTGCCGGTAAACCCCAGTTTCTGAAGGTTCTCAATAAGCTTAAGAGTCATTCCGGTTTCCTCCTTCTTTAACGTGCTGAGATCTGATCTAACTGACACTCTTCATCATCTGAAAGCTCCGGGTGTCCAATAATTTCGTATAGCTAAGAATTCCCCGGAACCAATAGCATTCACCTTACTCCTGCAGACCGGCTGGCATCTACTTTCCGCAGGATTCTCACTATAGTCTCAAGGCTCCGGAGATAGTCCGCAACATCCTTATCATCGACAAACTGAAGGATTTCATCAGCCATTTCGGTGGTAATCTGGCTCAGGCAATTGTAATATTCAAGCCCTTTTTCAGTAAGGGAAACAAGCACCTTTCTCCTGTCCCCGGGGTCGGTTTTCCTGAATACAATACCTTTCTTTTCCAGGTCATCAACCATCCTCGTCAGGCTGCTCTTCTCCATGCCGGTGTATTTTCCAAGCGTGGAAGGCATAATTTCTCCTTCGATCCCTATTATTTTAATTACCAGTGGCTGGTTTTTGCTCAGTTCTCTGAACTTGTCTGCAATTTTTTTCTGAAAAGTCTGCTCAAAAATAAAGTTATCGAGAGCATCCCTTTCCATTGACAGGAGAATTATCTTGCTCAGTGTTGCCTCATCCATTTCCTTTGTCATCCCTTTTTACCGGATTCCATCGAACCTTTTCCCGAAAAACTGGCCTATTATTGCCAGAATATAATGAATTATCATTTAATAAGTTGAGTTTTCAATTGTCCTAAACAGGATAGTTGATATATCAATCGTTGATAAATCAACTATCGTTCGATTGTATTTAAACATTCCGGCACTTCCATAAAGAAGCATCAAAAACAAACATGAAATTTTTCAAAAAGAGAAAGAAAAATGAAAAAACGTAAAAAAGAAGTAAAAAAGCGTAACAAGAGCGGATTTTCAGGTAGAATTTGTGGACTTAAGTTTCTCGAAGTTTCTCGTAAAGCCTGTCAATATGTCCGGAACGTGTGATTATGAGAAGCTCGTCCCCTTCTTCAAGCTTCGGGTTTTCCCGCGCAAGGATAAAGTCATTTTTCCTGTAAAGCCCGATACAGTCGGTATTTTCTGGAAACTGGACTTCAGAAATCCTTTTGCCTGCATGCTGTTCCCCTGTTGTGAAGCTGATTACGCGTACATCAGCCCTGATAAGGTTACTCAGCTCAATTGTATCAATTCCTCGCAGGGCATCGGAAATAATGGTTGAGGAGATGTGAGGCGGGTTAATCGGAGAGCTGATCCCCAGCTTCTTTGCAATTTCCATAAACTTTGTATCATCGGTTTTGACAATAACCCTTTCCACTCCTGCTTCCTGTGCGATCAGCCCTATCAGAATATTGTCCTGGTCATGGTTGGTGCAGGCTACGACCGCATCCGTAGAATCCATTCCTGCTTTTTCCAGGATATCCGGGTGGGTGCCTTCGGCATTGATTACGGTGCAGTCAAGCTCTTCAGCAAGCTCCCTCGCCACTTCCTCGTCCTTTTCGATCAGGACAACCTCATTTCCCTGCTGGATCATCGTGCGGGTCAGGTGCATCCCCAGGGAACTCGCTCCAATAATGATTACTCTCATTTTTTCCTTTCCTTTCCTGTGGACTTTTTCTTTATCTGCAGTCTCTATGTTTTTCTTAAACTTTTTTCTTAATCTGTTTAACTCTTATTTCTCTCTTCTACTCTCTTCCTCTAAATTTCTCACATCTTTCTTTTTTCTACGTCCTTCCTTTAATTTCCTTCTTAATTTCTTTCGTCTACTCTCTTCCTCTCTAAATTTCATTCAGGCTGTGTCCTTCGTACTCTTTTTTTCTCCGTTTTTCCTGTTTCTCTCAAGCCAGGTCCTGGGCAGGAGCAGGATAAAGAGCGGAACTATCTCCACTCTCCCGAGCAGCATGTCCGCACAGAGCACAAGCTTGAGCAGGGGAGGCATTCCGGGAGTAGTCACGCCTGTTGACAGCCCTGCCGTAGCCAGAGCACTTGAAGTCTCAAAAATAGCATCAGCCGAGTTTATTCCGTAAAGCATGAAAATGAAAGCTGAAAGCACAAGCACAGCGGAATAAAGCAGAATGTAGGTCATGATGCGGTAAAAATCGTCAGGATCAACCACCTGGGACTTTACCTTGAGAGGGGTAATCGCTTCCCTGGGAAGGAAAAAGCGGTAGAAGACCAGCCTTATGAGCTGCACGATTACAATCAGCCGGAAGAGCTTGATCCCTCCGGTGGTCGAACCTATGCTGCCCCCTATGCACATAATTGCACTTAGAAAACCTTTTGAAGCATCGGAAAGAGGAGCCATGTCTATAGTGGAAAAACCGGTTCCCGTAAGGGCTGAGACGACCTGAAAAGCAGCATCCGGCAGCATATGGAGCAGTTCAGGTCCGCCTGCTCCCCCTGAAAGTGTTAAAGCAAAAAGGGCTGTCCCGAGTAAGGAAAGCCCGAGCAGGTACCTTACCTGCGGGTCTCTCACAAGCGTTCCGGGGTCCTTCAGGACTTCCGGATAGAGAGAGAAGCTGATTGCTCCCATTATGCAGGAAACGGTGATCAGGAACGGGATCATGAAGCCCTCATATGCTCCGACGCTTGCAGCCTGCGTTGAAAACCCGCCTGTAGAAATCGAACTCAAGGTGTGGCAGACAGCTTCATAAAAAGGCATGCCGCTGAAGAGCAGGAGTATCAGCGAGAGCAGGGTCAGGACAAGGTAAACCGTACCAAGGGTTCTGGCAGTTGTAATTACACTGGGGCGGATCCGGCTTTCCCCGAAGTTCACCCTGTACAGCCTGAAGGCCGTAGTCCCCGGGCGGATAAGAATTCCAAGCACAAGCACGATTATGCCGATTCCCCCTATCCATTGCAGCCAGGAGCGGGTGAAGAAAAAGAGCCGGGTAGGAGAAGGCGGGGCAAGGCTCAGGCCTGTTGTTGTCAGGCCCGAGACACACTCAAAATAAGCATCCAGAAAAGGCATACCGGTTGAAAGCGCCATTGGCACCGCGCTAACTAAAGAGCAAAGAGGAAAAGTAAGAGCTGCAAGGATTAAGGCTTCTTTTATTTCAAGTTCGAAGTCAGGAAGCACTTTCTGGAGTAGAGCCCCCATCCCCGCAGTTATGAGGGCACTGCTCCCATAGATCACGGCTGCATCTGTTTCCCCGAGAACAAATGCTGCAAGCATAGGGACGAGCAGGACTGCTGAAAAGACCAGCAAAAGATGTCCCATGTACCTCAGGACTGCAAGGGGGTTTACTGGAGAGACAAGCTCATACATAAAACCAATAATATTTTTTTATTTATTTAAGGCTGTTTCACTCTGAAAATTCGGTACAGTAATTTTGTGGAGATGCTTATTTTTTGGAACATACTCTTATTTTTATTGTTTTTGCAGTCTGTGTTCACTTTTTAGGAGCACAAAATTGCATTTAGCAGCTAACCAAACCTGGAACTCATGGTAGAGGGGGAAGAAGGGAGAGGAAAGAAGGGAGAGGAAAGAGAGAAGGGTGCCTAAAGTCAGGTTTTTTCCAACCACTTTGTTTTCCAACCACTTTGTTTTTCAGTTCTTTTTTCAGTTCTTTTTTCAGTTCTTTTTTCAGTTCTTTTTTCAGTTCTTTTTTCAGTTCTTTTTTCAGTTCTTTTTTCAGTTCTTTTTTTCATCCGGTTTTTTTGCGTTATAATCCCTGGACAAATGTTACCATAGCAACGGCTTATAGCCTGATTTTGATGCAAAAATAGCCTGAGTAGAATCGGAAAACTGCCCTGAAATCTTTTTAATACCTCATCCCGAGTTCCGCAGATTTTCCGGAACCTAGGGCATCACCTTCAGGGCTCAGGGCATGGAGCCCACAGAAGGTCTCGTTCAGGGAGAGCAAAAAGTCAGTCCTGATTCTTGAGATCAGTTCCTCCGGACGTATGCAGCTGAAATGGATAGGTTCCCCATCGGTTATCTGTACGTATCCTTTCTCTTCCATCCCCCTCAGGACTTTGTACACCTTGGGTCTGGGGACCCCGCTTGTTTCATAGATTTCCCTCGCAGTTGCCGTTTTCATACAGACAAGGGTGGCATAGATCTTGGCCTCGTTTTCGGTAAAGCCAAGTTTCTGCAGGTTATTGATAATTTTCAGAGTCATGCTTTTTTCTCCGGAAAAGAAGTTAAAAACTAAAGTTTTGCATTGATTCCGTATAAATTCCTGTGAGATTCCTGTTAGTATTCATACCACGGTTTTGAGGCTCTGATTCCCGGGCTTATTTTTTGCTTTCCATTGCAGAATCGATTTTTCTCAGGACACGCAACATTGTTTCAAGGCTCTTTTCGAAATCCCTGAAATCCTGCTCTTCTCCCAGCCCCAGGATCTCGGCAGCCATCTCCTCAGAGATTTTATTAAGGAACTCATAGCACCTCTCGCCTTTTTCAGTTAAGGAAACGAGGACTTTTCTCCGGTCTTCAGGATCGTTTTTTCTCCGGACAAACCCTTTCTCTTCCAGGGAATCCACCATTCTCGAAAGGCTGCTCCGGTCCATACCCATATACGTCCCGATGGTAGAGGGCATGATTTCCTTTACCAGTCCTATTAGCATGATAACGAGAGGCTGGTTTTTGTTAAGTTCCTTGAGTTCGGCGTTTTGAGAGGCAGCTATTTTGTGGAAAAACCGATCTTCGAATATTTTATTATAAAGTGCCCGGAATTCAAGGTTCATCAACCTTACTTTTCTACTGCATTCAGGGTCCATGTTTCCTCCAGGTAGTTACAAGACAGTAATAGATGATATTTCAATTGATGAAATTTCAATGGTTAATATAAAGATAGTTAGAATACAGATTGATGTAAAATCAACAAACCTGTGATGCTCGAGATGATACAATACTATTTAAAAATTTCCATCAACAAAATTTGCCTGCTTTTTCAGGAATTTGCTCTAAAATTTAACAATTTCCCAAAAACTTCACTTAAAAGGATTGAATCATAGATCTTTCTGACCCATTCAACCTTATTCGCCTTATCATGTCGTTCCTGTCCCGCTCGACGCAGGAGAGCGGTCTTTCCCGTAAAAAATAGAAAGAAGAAAAGAAAGCAAATAAAGGCCAGAAAGTGAAAGCTGCTGGAGACTTTATGAGTAAGAAAAAGGTCCTAAAAGATCAAATCGGCAGGAATTTCGATCACATCTCTCTTTCAAATCGTTTTGCTTTCTTTTTTCCTTTTGGAAAGGGCCGCCAGACAAGCTGGCAGAGGCGCTGATATTTGCTGAAATTAAAAATTGGTTTCCGGTGTTAAGAAAAGCATCCTCTTAGCTATGGGGATCTTTATTAAGCGTATTATCTCTCTCAATTGCAGCACCTGCTTGCAGATGGTTTTCTACCGGACTGGCTGACCGGCCGGCCCAGACCAGATGCGGCGCAGAAAGAGAAAATGAAGTGATTTCCTTCGGGGTCCCGGAAGAGATCAAACAACTAATAATGAATCATCAATGCGAAGAAAACTCGGAGAATTAATTTTCTTCTTTCACACGCCTTTTGAATTTTTTTAAAACTTTTTCAGCAGGCTTTTTGAAAATACTGAGGCAAAACATAATTGCAAGATTTAAAATAGAATCAGGCTAAAGACTTAGAAAACAGGCCGAAAACAGCTTTCGAAAAACTCTTTTACCCCGGAACTATCTCATAACTGAAACTATTTCATTGCCGAATTATCTCATAATTATAAACAGGGAGGCTTGAACCTGAAAGAAACCCTTCTTGAGATAAAATCAGAATTTACTGACTACTTCAAAGAACGCGAAGCTGAGATCAACGGTTCTCTCCTCGCTGTCCTTTCAGGCGAAAACCTGCTCTTTCTGGGACCCCCCGGCACTGCCAAAACCCAGCTTGCAAGAAGTATCTGCCAGACAATTGAAGGCGGGAACTTTTTTAATTACCTTTTAACAAGCTTCTCAACCCCTGAAGAGATCTTCGGGCCTCTTTCCTTAAAAGCCCTTGAAGAAGACGAGTTCAGGAGAAACATCAACGGCTGCCTCCCGACAGCCCATATTGCCTTGCTTGACGAGATCTTTAAGGCAAGCAGCGCTATCCTCAACAGCCTCCTGACAATACTGAACGAAAGAAAATACCATAACGGGAGGGAAATAGTGGATGTTCCCCTGCTATCGGTCTTCGGGGCTTCGAACGAGCTTCCGGAAGAGGACGAAAGCCTGGAAGCGCTTTATGACCGTTTTTTGTTCAGGTACAGGCTCTCATATATCCAGGACGATGAAAACTTCAAAAGCCTCCTTTTCAGGGAACCTGATGACTTCAGGCCCACTGCAAATATTCAGGTCTCAGAAATGGAGAAGCTCCGCAAAAGCGCAAACTTCCTGCCTGTTGACCCTGATGTTGAAGTAATAATCACGGAACTCCGGAAGAACCTCCAGCTGCAGGAAATTGAGATTTCGGACCGGCGCTGGAAAAGAATCGTCCGGGTCCTGAAGGTTGCAGCCTGCAGCAGCGGGTGTCCGGCTGTTGACAGGACAATGGCCCTTTTGCTCCAGCACATGCTCTGGAACCTGCCGGAAGAGCGGGAAACCATAAGGAAAACGGTCTTTAAACTCGTTGTTTCCGGCGGGACAAATACCGAAAAGCTCCGCCTGGACGCCGAGGACCTGAAAACAGCCCTTAGTATCGCCCTGAAAAATGAGCTTCCCGTTGGAGTCCTCTGCGACAGCTGCGGAGAAGAATTCCAGTTGAGGGAGAAGCTGGAGCTGCACCATACTGCCTGCCCGAACCACAGCTACACGCTGAGACAGGAGGGAAATTCGAGGATCTATCCTTATGAGAACCTGATAAGGGAAATCGATTCTCTCCATGAGCGTTCAGGGAAGAAAAACACTCTATCCCAAAGCCAGAGAGAGGTTTTTGAAAAGGAATTCGAAAACCTGGCCGGTAGAGTAAATAGAGTAAAACAGCGGCTTGAGGAAGAAAAGGAGCTGCTCAGAAATCTGATGGATGCAAACATCTGGCTTTCAACCCCTGACAGAAACGAAGCCCTGCTCCTGCATGACACCGGAAGTGCACAGCTTTCCGGAACAGAAGCCCTGATCGGCGAAATCAAAACCCTGCTGGGCTTGCAGCACAAAGAATTCAGGTCTGGAGAGTTCAGGTCTGCAAAATCAGGATATTCAGATACTTCCGACCCCCATGCATCAAAAATTGAAGCAAAAGTCCAGGTACCGGATTCAGGCAGCAATTCCAGTGGTTTTATGAAAGGGCTCGGGTCCAGATTCAAGCTCAGATGAGAAAATGAGGTGTTGATACGGAAGATTCGACCGGTTTTCTGACCAGCCCTGACAGAGCCTCTTCTGAGTCATACTCTTTTTTTTCCAGAAACAGGCTCTGGCACGAAGCTCTTTCTGTTCAGAGACAGGCAGCTTCCCTGCTGGAAGGTGAACTGAGAAGCACCATTGCTTACCCCCGCACGATTCCCCGCCCTCTGCGTGAGAAAATAGCCGAAGTGATAGCCCTCGAAATCCTCTTTGAGCAACCGTATGAGATAAAAGATGCTGAAAGGTTCATAGAGCTTTACGGGGCATTTTACCCTATCTTTCTTGCCCTGAGAAACTCAGGGCCGTGGCCCGGGCTTCAAAAGATTGCAAAAAGGAGCAGAGGAGCAGGAATCGCATGCCTGAAGCTGCTTCTGCCCCTGATCTACGACCTTATGGAACGCTTTTCAGGAGTCAGAAATAGCGGTTCGGAAAAAGACTTATTAAAGGGACTTGACGCCGAAACCGAAGTCATTCTCAGGGAATTTGAAAAAATCCTTAAACAAACCCTCTTTCTCTGGGCAGGCGGGTATATCGAGGATTCGGCAGCCCGGAATGTTCAGCAATCTGAGCCGGTTTCCGGAAGGCTCGGCACTTACGAAGCTGTCCTCAATTTCATGCAGCAGGACGGATGCCAGGCTTTTCTTAATGGGATGCTGGAGGGGCTTTACTGCAGGATGCAGGAGTTCATCTCCGAAATGGAAGAAAACCTGGACCTTTTCGACACCCTTGCCCTTCTTTTCCCCGGCAGGAGCTGGAGTTATTCCGTAAAGGAGCTTAAAAAAGAGCCTTTTTATGTCCAGCTGAAGATGCTGAAAAATTATTCGGCTTTTTTTGAAAAAAATCCTGACCTCCGGAGAATCGTGAACTTTATAGGCAGGCGGGAGTTTGACCCTCCTTCTGACCGCATACGCTATTCGCCTTTCGGAAAAAACAGGATCCAGACCGTTCGCTTTTCAGACTCTATAAATAACCTCCTGCCCATGGAAGCTGCAAAGCTCCTCAACCCGGCTCTGAAGCGGAAGTTCTATGCCGATATGCTTGAGGGAAAACTCCTGAGCTATCAGCTGCTCGGAAAGCACTACACTGGCCCCCCCAGGATAAAACCCAGGGGCTCTATGATTGCGCTAGTCGATACCTCGGGTTCCATGCACGGGACTCCCCAGACACTTGCCAAATCTGCCGTGCTTGCCATGGCAAAACTGATGCTCGCCCAGCAGCGGGACATGAAGGTCATTCTTTTTGCCTCTACCAGCCAGCACCTGGAAATCGAACTCAGCAGCAGGAAAAAGATGTCAGAGAGGTTCCTGAATTTCCTGCTCTATACCTTTGGCGGCGGGACGGACTTCAATACCGCGCTTGCTTCAGGCCTTAAATCCCTAAAGGAAAAGGACTTTCAGGGTGCAGACCTGCTTTTCATTACCGACGGGAAGTCCGAAATTTCTGACGAACTTGTCCTGGCCCGCTGGGAAGAGGCAAAAAAGAAGTATAACGCAAAGGTCTATTCGCTGATCGTAGGAGGCAGCGGAGCAGGCGGGCTTTCGCAGATCTCGGATTACACGTACATTGTGGAGATGGAGCAGGATCAGGAAGGTAGTGGCATGTTTGTAAGGCTAATCGAATCTGCGGAACAGAAATCAGTTTGAAAGTTATGATTTAGATCTTAAGCACTTATGATAAAAATTATGTACACAGGCGTCTAATCAAAATTTGCGTTTTCGAACGTTGTGAGATTATTGCTAGTGGTTTTGTACTTCAAGTGCTTAAGTCCCATACCCGCAGTTTATGGTAAATTTGGAAATGTCTTGTGATAAGGCTCATCACCCATATATTTATTCCACTCCTCTTGATTGAGATTCCGGGGTAAACGGTTGCTGGCTTCACTTATAAGATCTTCCGTATTAGATATCCACAACCTTACTGTATTGTAACTAGCTGTAGCGACGTATTTTCCATCAGGACTGAAAACAACAGAAGTCACCCCAGAATTATGAGGCAGTACAGAAATCCCTTTACCAGTTGATACATCCCATATACGTGCTGTATTATCATAACATGCTGTAGCAACATACTTTCCATCAGGACTGAAAACAACAGAAGTCACCCCAGAATCATGATTCAGAACATGAATCTGATTGCCTGTTGATACATCCCATATACGTGCTGTTTTGTCATCGCTAGCCGTAGTAACATATTTTCCATCAGGACTGAAGACAACAGAATTCACCCAACCATCATGAGGCAGAATATAAGTCTTGTTACCTGTTGACACATCCCATATACATGCTGTACCATAACTCATATTATCCCAAACAATACTAGCCGTAGCAACATATTTTCCATCTGGACTGAAAACAACAGAGGTCACTGAATCATTATGATTCAGAACATGAGTCCGATATTCTGTAGCTACATCCCATATACATACCGTAGAACTACTAGCCGTAGCAACATATTTTCCATCAGGACTGAAAACAACATCAAACACCGGACCATCATAGCTCAGATCATGAGTCTTATTACCTGTTGATACATCCCATATACATGCACTATAGCTAGCCGTAGCAACATATTTTCCATCAGGACTGAAAATAACATCAGACACCAAATAATCATGAGGCAGATCACGAGTCTTATTACCTGTTGATACATCCCATATACATGCTGTATAGTCATCACTAGCCGTAGCAACATATTTTCCATCAGGACTGAAAACAACAGAATTCACCCAACCATCATGATTCAGAACATGAGTCTGATCACCTGTTGATACATCCCATAAACGTGCTGTATTGTCATTACTAGCCGTAGCAACATATTTTCCATCACGACTGAAAACGACATCCTGCACTCCCTGACCATCGTAATTTAGAAGATTAGTCTGATCACCTGTTGATACATCCCATAAACGTGCTGTATTGTCCTTACTAGCCGTAGCAACATATTTTCCATCACGACTGAAAATAACAGAATTCACCCAACCATCATGAAGCAGAACATAAGTCTGATCACCTGTTGATACATCCCATATACGTGCTGTATTGTCATTACTAGCCGTAGCAACATATTTTCCATCAGGACTGAAAACAACAGAATTCACCCAACCATCATGATTCAGAACATGAGTCTGATCACCTGTTGATACATTCCATACATGTGCTGTAGAACCACCAGTCGTAGCAACATATTTCCCATCAGAGCTGAAAACAATAGAGTTCACCGAATAATCATGAGGCAGAACATGAGTTTGATCACCTGTTGATACATCCCATACACGTACTTTATAGTCAACACTAGCGGTAGCAACATATTTTCCATCAGGACTGAAAACAATAGGATTCACATAAAATGAGACCACGTCATCCACCCAATCATGAGGCAGATCATGAGTCATATTACCTGTTGATACATTCCATAGATATGCTGTATTGTCATCACTAGCCGTAGCAACATATTTTCCATCGGGACTGAAAACAATAGAAGTCACCCAATCATGAGGTAGGTCATGAGTCTGATCACCTGTTGATACATTCCATAGATATGTTGCAGAACCATTAGTCGTAGCAACATATTTTCCATCAGGACTGAAAACTACAGAATCCACCCAATCATGAGGCAGAACAGAAATCCCTTTACCTGTTGATATATCCCATATACGTGCCGCATAATAATCAGTTATAGCAACATATTTTCCATCGGGACTGAACACAACAGTGTTCACCGAATCATTATGAGGCAGAACATAAGTCAGATCACCTGTTGATACATCCCATATATGTGCTGTATTATCTTTACTAGCCGTAGCAACATATTTTCCATCAGGACTGAACACAACAGAATTCACCGAATCATTATGAGGCAGAACATAAGTCTGATCACCTGTTGATACATCCCATATACATGCTGTATTGTCCTCACTAGCCGTAACAACATATTTTCCATCAGGACTGAAAACAACAGATCTCACCGAATCATTATGACTTAGAAGTACAGCTCTATTGGGCATGAATGATAGCCCTTGACGCATTAACCGATCAGCTTCTAATGTTCTACTAATCCTAAATGATTCGATAGCAAGAAGAACACTTTTATCTAGAGTTTTGTCATCTAGAGATAGAATTTTGGATTGGATATTTAAATATGAAACGTAAGCCTCTTTTGTCCTTTCTTCAGCGCGCTGTTCCTTGTTCTTGGCTCTTTTTGCTTGTTCCTCAGCAAGTTGTTTCTGCTTCTCGGCTTCATTCTGCTGTTCTTGAGCGAGCTGTTTCTGCTTCTCGGCTTCTAAATACGAAGCTTGGGCTTCTATCGTCTTTTCTTCAGCAAGCTGTTTCCGCTCCTCGGCTGCTAAATACGAATCTTGAGCTTCTTTTGCCTCTAAATACGAAGTTTTAGCTTCTATCGTCTTTTCTTCAGCAAGCTGTTTCTGCTCCTCAGCAAGTTGTCTCTGCTCCTCAGCAAGTTGTTTCTGCGTTTCGGCTACTATCCATTGAGAGGTTGCAACTCCAGCTAGAATGAAAAAAATAATGAAACCGGCTGTAAGTCCTTTAATAATGCGACTTCTGGTTTTCTCTTTTTCAGCCCGTACTCGTTCTTTTTCTGCCCATTCTTTCTCTTCTAATTCGGAACTGGCTTTGATATATTTTATCTCACTCGGGTTTAATTCTTCGTTAAATTTTTCCATCCAATTTTTTGCTTCTGCCAGTGGAGCTCCACGCAGAAGATTACCTTCGTCCCCCTTTATATTCCATTCATTTATTCTGTCTTCAAGGCGCTGTCTCCATGTTAGGAAAACTCGCTGCTCACGAATCCAGTTTTTCAACTGCTCCCATTCAATTAGTAAAGAATCATGAATTATCTCTACTGTTTCGGTTCCTTTACTTAACTCACAGTCTGTGACAAGAATATGGGCATCAGCCAGCTTTTTTATCAATTGGTGAACGGCTTGCTCGTCAGTCTTTCCAGCTAAATTTCCCAGCGGCAGACGGCGACGAGAATCAGGCAAATCTGCTTCTCCGTAGTGGATTAAGCGGGTAAAGATCCTACGGGCCAGTTTTTTTTCTTCAGGACTGAGATTATTGTACGTTTCATTAGCCCACTGCCCTATAGCACCTGAAGCACCACCAATTTTTTCATAGGTTTTATGAGTCAGTGTTTCGTATGATCTAAGCTCCCAGAGCTTAGTAAGTGTAAACTCAAGCAAAGGAAGAGAGTTTTTTGTGTTTTTCAGATCATTTATTATTATGTCTTCTAATCCTGTTTCTATATCGAGGCCAATGATTCCTGCAGGTTTTTTAATAGCTTCCCTCATCTCTTCTTCAGACATTGATCTGACGTTTGCCTGTCCCCCAATTAGATATTCTCCTAGCGGAGAGTTCAGGAGAAAATCATAGTAGTCGCCTCTGATAGTTAGCAGGAAGCTAACTTTTAATTTGCTTTTCAAAAGACTATGTATGCCTTGAAGAAATTCAGTTTGTTTAACTACATCAAGATTTGAGAATAATGTTTCAAACTGATCGGCATAAATCACAAGTCTGATTTCAGGTTTTTTTACCAGATATGAACGTATACCTTCCCAGAGGTTTGACTTTTCTATATAAATTCCTGATTTTTCGAGGGCATATCTTAAAGATGCATCAGGGTCACTATCACAGGCATTGTCGGATGGAGATACATCATTAGGCCGAAAAGTTACAATTTGTGCGTTCTCGAACCCGATAATCTCACCTCTTTGTATTCGAGGCAAGAGGCCCGCAAAAACCAGTGAAGATTTACCACTGCCAGAAGAACCGACTATTGCTAAAAACCGAGGATTTGTTCTCAGCTGCTTTCCAAGTTCCAGTACAAGTTTATCTCTTCCAAAAAAGAGGTATTCATCATCTTCTTTGAAAGAAAATAAACCTCTATAAGGGCATATATCATTTATTTTTATTTCTGGACAAATTGAATGCAATATTTCGCTCGGGATAACGAACGCTACATTTTGAAGTTTATCGAATAGATCTTTTTTAATGGTACCTACAACAGTTCCGATAACTCGCTGTCTGAACTCATCCCATAAAGGCGCACCGCTAAAACCTTTAGTAATTTCGTTTGAATCGATCTGGAGTAAGGAGGTGCCTCTTTCAGTTACCTTTCCAATTACTTCTCCATGACCCCAGATACCTTTAATATCTCCAACAACCGGAAAACCAAAAGTACATACTTTATGACCAGTTACTCCTGCTGAAGAACCAATTGGCAAAACTTCAACTTCAGACGGAAGTTCTTCTTCGAAAGTGAGTATTGAAATATCTCCTTTATCAGGACTACGCCATCTCTCCGGAATAACAAAGGCATTACACTCTGTTGTATCTGGATTATTGAAACGAACCTTAACTTTGTCACCTGGTCCCGCGCGTGCTTCTTGAACTACGTGAGCACAGGTTGCGATCAGGTTTTTAGAAATGATAAACCCGGTTCCAGCAACGGTGCCATCACGCCTGAGGATTTGAACAATTCCTTTAGTTAAATCTTCAGAAGATTTCATAATACTCCACTTTTCAATATTCGCTATTAAGAGACAGATTGAAAGGCAGTATGCAATAGAAAAATTATTTGTTCTTCCAGGTCAAAATAACATTAAAATTAGCACCCGCATTCGCTGATGATATATACATACCAGCTTTCAGGTCAAGTGAGATCCCAAAAGAAACCTGAACTTCTTCGGGTTGTTTGCTGATATCACTTAACTTACTCAATATAGTGTTTGCAACCGGTTTTAAAATGCCAAGGGACTCTTCAAACGTCTTGTTTGAGAAATTAACAATCTCACGACATGTAGATTCGGATGATACACGAATCATTTCCCCTTCAGCCTCAGTTTCTTCTGCTTCTACTAATATAGTGGTACCATCTTCAAGGCTAAACTCAACAAGACGTTTCATAAGATCCGCTACTCCAAAAATCTGTATTGTTTTCTTCAGGAAATTTCTTTCAGTTAAAATGCATAAATTACAATACTTTTAGGATGACTTTAATTTAAAACTGTATTTCAACCCATCAACCAGAATACGTAAGCTCATACATCGAAAATATGATGGCAAAAAAATATGTTCTCAAATAAGACATTACAACATTCTAACTTAGACATATTAATTTGTTTTAATCTTATAAACATATCGATATATACAAAAGTCGTAACTTTAAAAATATATATTTGTTTTAATCGTTAACACAAATTTTATGCATTTTCTAACAGACGTAGTACTTATGAACTTTTAAGAGTCTATAGAAAAGTCAGCAAACGACGTTGAAAAATTATAATATGTCATAATGTCATAGTATCAAGGTATTTACCTGCTTTTGATCCCCGACTGGAAGTCCGAAATCTCTGACGAGCTGGTCCTTGCCCGCTGGGAAGAGGCAAAAAAGAAGTCTAACGCAAAGGTATACTCGCTGATAGTCGGAGGCAGTGGAGCAGGAGGGCTTTCGGAAATCTTGGATTACACTTACATTGTGGAGATGGAGCATGATCAGGAGGTCTCGGGCGGGAAAGTAAAACTGATAAGGTGTGAGACAAGGGAAGCTGAGAATGATAAAATGTGAGACCAGGGAAGCTGAGTAAAAATGCAGTGATTTTCCCGCACGGATAAAGAATATAAAAAATAGAAAACGAAAAGAGCTAGACCTGCCTTTTTTACGTGAACGGGTTTGGAGTGTATTTAAAAATAATGATCAAAATCAATAAAGAAATAAGAATGGATATGACCGCACAAATAATTTTTTTTATGTCCATTTTACTGCTCCACTGGGATTTTAAGGGCTATAACCTATAAAAAACGTTTCATTTTAGATGAGAATGTTTCGTATGTTAGATAAAATGAAACGAAGAAAGGTCATTTAAGATTCGGAAAGCTTAGAGTTCCGTTGCCCGGATTTCCTAAATCTACGGGATTGAAACTCTGCTTTCGTTTTCCCCCGCGATTCCACAACATAGTTCTTGAGATAGTCAAGTCGATTTTATGTACGGTCCCAGGATCATATCCTTATAAGCTCCCCCTGCCGGAACCTTCGGATACAGGATCTCTTCCCTGTCCGTGCAAGCTTCCAGGAAGCAAGGTCCGCCTGAATTCATAAATGCTTCCATTTTCTCTTTCAAATCGTTTCTGTTACTTACCCTCTCTGCATAACTGAAGCCAAATGACCTTGCAATCTCTGCAAAATTCACATCTTTTGGCCTTTGTGTTCCTGTACGTATTCCTTCATAAGCTACATCCTGCAGGTTCTGGACCATACCATCGCTTCTGTTGTTCAGCATGAGTATCTTGATTGGAAGGTCCAGCGATGCGATGGTATGCAGTTCTCCCAGATTCATCCTCAGACTGCCGTCACCATCGATTGCTATGACTCCTGAATGCGGGTTAGCATAATGGACACCGATTGCTGTGGGCATGGAAAAGCCCATTGTGCCAAAGGAGCCGGAAGTCATGAAAGATTTTGGGCATTGGACTGGCAGGTACTGTGCTGCGAGCATCTGGTGGTTGCCTACACCGGTGGTTATCTTTGTGCTTTCGTCAACGTAGTTTGCAAGCATTGAAATGACCTCGGCAGCCTGTATGTATTCGGATGTCCTGTTATAATCCAGAGGCCACGACCTTTTCAGGTCTCTTGCACGCATCTGCCATTCCCGGATATCCAGACAGATGTTATGCTTCCTGGCATAGTTCAGCAGGTCCCAGAGTGCTGTGGCGGCATCCCCTATGAATGTAAATTTCGGGCTGCGCTCAATTTTTATCTGATGCATTTTCTCGGGATTGATGTCAATGTAAGCTATGTCAGTACCTATTGCAAACCCAACCTTTTCCGCAACCCGGTCATCCCATCTTACCCCGATAGCGAAGAATAAGTCGTTTTCCTGTATGAGCATGTTAGCATACGGTGTACCGAACATTCCCAGCATTCCCAGGTTCAGATCATCCCTTTCGTCAACGACACCCTTTGCCATAAGTGTATTGACAGAAGGTATTCCGAAAAGCTCGTTGAATTCCCTGACAGCCTGGCTTCCGGGCCCCGAGTTCAGACCGCCTCCAAGATAGAGCAGGGGTCTCCTGGAGTTGAGCAGCAGTCTAAAAAAATCTTTGCATTGTTCTTTAGACAGATGTCTATCATCGTGATAACTTCCCTCGAACCTTGTGATGTTCATACCATGATACTCATGGTTTTTCATCTGTTTGTCAAGAGGGAAATCTATGACTACGGGCCCGGGTTTTCCTGACTTTGCAAAGTAATAGGCATCCTTGATTATGGTTTCTATGTCATCATCATTGGAGAGCTGTATGACCTTCTTGGCTGCATCCCTGAAGATACCTTTGACGTTAATATGCTGGAAGGAATCGGTGCCTATCTTATGCTCAGGGACCTGCCCCGCAAATACAAGCAGGGGAATACTGTCCCCATAGGCATCGGCAACGCTGGTGAGCGTGTTAGTTATGGCAGGTCCGGATGTGACGATGGCTACACCGACCCGGTTGCTTGACCGTGAATAACCTGCTGCGCTGAATGCTGCCGATTGCTCGTTGGAATTAACTATAATCTCAATATCACTATGCCTGAGGGCATGGAATACCGGAAGTATTGCTGCTCCCGTATAGCCAAAGATGTGTTTGACACCCAGGTCCTCCAGACACTTAATCAGGACTTCTGCTCCATTCATTTCTTTCATCTAAAAACTCCCGGAAAGAAACAAAACTGGCACAGGACGCACTATTCAGTATAATAACCAAAAACAGCACACTTGAGCCAGAATGTTTTCTTTTTCTTGCTCAAGCGAATAGTACTACCACTACTACAACTACTACGGATACAGGTAAATTGAATTCCGTGTGGTTTGTGGTAGAACTTAACATTGTAGGAAAAAAGGGAGAATATTATACTTAAGGGTTGCCATGGTTTTTTCTGCCTTTTTAATATAGGATCGTGGGGGGAAAGTCATTGAAAACAGGTTGCAGAAGAACTATTAATAAACATACCCATACAAGCTGAATGTGTCTTTTTGTCAAGTTTCATGTATCCTCTTCAGTTTCATGTATCCTCTTCAGTTTCATGTATCCTCTTCAGTTTCATGTATCCTCTTCAAATTGTACGGGTAAAAACCACTATCCGCAGATGTACACAAAAATGCCACCTATTTTCTCAATAGGGCAGTAACTTAAAAGCTCATCTTGCTTTTAACGAATAATATTGGGCAAATAGGCAAATAAATTATACATCTGTGTACATCTGCAGAATATCGGTTTAACGGCTTAATGATACTATTTTTCAGTTCAAGTGTGTAAGTCCTGTCCCAAATGTAGACTCAAATTTAATTTTAAGACATGCTCCTAGATTTCTCAGTTCTGACATATTCAAGCATATTGGTACCTGGATTTAGTCCACATGTATGAAACCAGGATTTTGTGCAGGCTTGTCTCCGATGATAAAGATTCCCATATGAATCATTTTTGTTTTTTCAGCAGCTGTAGGAGATGCATAACTGAAAGTATGCCAGCGTTCTATGAACTCATCATGTGGAATATACCCTCTGTTGCCAAGTATCCATGGGTCTTCAAAGTACACATTTTTGCTGTCTATGCCTATGACTACCATGTAGTGACTGCTCGCATCCATTTCCCAGGTTTGATTCTCATTCTTCCAGGCCTGAAGTCTAACTATTACTGGAATGCCCTTATTAATGGAATCTCTCAAATCGTCCAGTGTCAGGTTCTCCCTGATCTCGGCTCTAAGCCCCATTTTTTCTGCCCCTTCTACGATGCCGCTGGGAGTGGTGCCCTTGCGGTCAGTCTCTCCGAGAGTAGTATTGACGAGCTCAATAAACTGGCCTTCTCCCATATCTTTACCGCCCCAGTAGCTTACTACAGCCTGAAAGCATGAAGCTCCACACGAGTAGTTGGTGGATTGGCGCACATCAGGCACCTGTAACAACATAGTTGTGTTATTCTCAGGAACTACACATTTAACTTTGATCTCACTGGAGCCTGCAGGCATTCCTATGGCTATTAATATTACCAAACCAGCAACGCTTAGAAAAAATGCTGCGTTTCTTATATTCAAACTCTTATTATATATTTTCATAGACGTATCCCCACAAAATTCAAATTCGGAGAAGAGACCAGGTTTTTGTTAGAGAGTATAAAGCAGGCCTCTTCAATTAAAAATCGATGAAACTGCTTTCCTAGTGTTTGAGTACAGTGTAAAAATTGGCTCAAGTTATTTCTTGACACGAATTTAATATTTGGTAAATAATATTGTGGCGAATATTTATTTAGATACAATACTATAATATTATAATTATATTTATGAGAAACAAGATTTAGAAACAAAGTAGCTGATTAGATGCACAAGATAATAAAAAAGCTATGAAACCTGTCAAAGAAACAAAAATCTTATCCTTTTAATCCTGGGTTAAAATGAGAGTTAATTTTTTAGTTGGTTTTGAGAGTGTTTACAATCTCTTCGGATTACCGATAAATGCCCGTCACTTCAGTGATGGGAGTAGTCACTTCAAACGTATAATTCTATTCCGTTGTGAGATCAAGTTGAATTTTAAAACACGCTCTGTTGAATTTTAAGACACGCTCTTATTAGTTTTACATCCATTAAGCGAGAAAACATAATCCAGTTTCCTGCGCATTTCTTTGTCACTGAAATTTGAAGAGGATACAGTTTCATCTTATCTGACATTGTTTACATGTAATGTTTTAAATAAAAATGAAGAGTTATCAGTTTAGTAAATTTTATCGGATTTTTCACAAACTATCTCTTTCAGGTGAATAGCATGGGAAGCAAGAAACTGATCCAGGACCCCCAGCAAATCGAAGCCATCCTTTCAACCGCCAGATTCCTCCGACTTGCCCTTTCCGACGCCGAAACCCCATACATAGTCCCCATGTCCTTCGGCTATAAGGAAAACGTTATCTACCTCCATAGCTCCCAAAAAGGCAGGAAAATTGAGATCCTTAAAAAGAACCCCAGGGTCTGTTTTGAAGCCGCTGTCGAAACCGAAATAATCACTGCTGACGACCCCTGCAATTATAACGTCCGCTACAGGAGCGTTGTCGGGTTCGGGCAGGCAAAGTTTCTGGAGGATTACAATGAAAAAGTCGAGGGACTTACGGTGCTTTCCGAACATTACGGAAAAAAGGGGCCGTTTGAGTTTGAGGAGTGGAAGGTTAACAGGCTGTGCGTAATTAAGATTGAGATTGAGAAGATGACCGGAAAAGAGAGTGGGTTTTAATCTGCTCTTTCCTTCACCCCGGAAACCAATTTTTAATTCATAAGGTAAAAATCAGCGCCTCCGCCAACTTGTCTGGCGGCCCTTCACAAAAGGAAAAAAGAAAGAAAATTAGACTAAAGAAGAAACTTGAAAATAAGTGTTTTTCAGAGAGTTTTAATTCAATTCGTATCCTTACAGGGTATTTGGCTTTTTCACTTTTTGGCTTTGCGTATTCACTTTTTGGCCTTGCTTCCTTCTTTTCTTTTTACTTTGAAAGCCGCTCTCCTGCGTCGAGCGTGGCAAGAACGACACTATAAAGGAGAGGTTGGAGATGTGGGAAGGGTGAGGAATATATAGCATTGATATCTGTGGAATGAGACAATATTTGAGGGGTAGAATCACCCCACTCTCCCCCTGTTCTTGTCACCATCAGGCTATATATTGGCTCGTACCTATATGTTCCTGGGTTGGCTTTATCTGTGATCTCTGTGTAAACTCAACGACCTGAACCCCATAATAAAGGAAGATAATTAAAATATACAAAAGTGTACATGCCAGCAAGAAACCTAAACCTATTTCATGAAGAAAAACTAAAAGCACATTTGGTGTAAGTGTATCTCAAATAGATGTTTCAGATGGAGATCTTATTGTTTTTATTGGTGGTATCATTGTAGGAATTAGTTCAGGTCTTTTAACAAATGTATGGGTCACAGGTAAAGTAAATCAAGGCATAGCTCAGTGGTACTTTATTGACAAATTATGAAAGATAGGAGTGAGTAAAATGAGTGATTACGAATTAACCGACATTGAAAAAAAAGCCCTGGATAATTGGATAATGTTAAATATACTCCCACAAAAAACACCAAATAAAAATTACACTAGTTATGCACTTAAAATTCTTTTTGAACAAGCACCAGATGGTTTCTTTATCACAAATAAGCAGTTTAAAGAAGCGATGGTCAGATGTAATTTCTTACCTGTAAATAAAAATAAATTAAATTGGGAATTCCGAATTTCCCTAAAATCTCCAGGATTGAAATAATCTTAATGAGGTTATAAACCTAACTTGACATTGTCAAAAAGTTATTGTTTTTATCATTTCACAGGCATTTTCAGCAAAACCCTCTTTTTTAGGTGAAACAATAATAGGAAGCCGGAAACTCATTCAGGACCCGCAGAAAATCAAAGAAATCCTTTCAACTGCAAAATTCCTCCTCCTTACCCTTTCCGATGCCGAAACCCCGTACATCGTCCCCATGTCCTTCGGCTATAAAGAAAACGCTATCTATCTCAGCAGAAAGACACAATATAGCGAATATGGTTGTCAGGGTCAAAATTAATTCAAATCCACTTACAACCCCACGACCGGTAACCCCGCAGGCGTAAGCGCATCAAGCACCAGATGCGAAGCGTACCCGGCTCCTGCAAAAAAGATCCCGATAGTAACTTCATCTGCAGGACCTGTGGTTAGTAGACTTAAATAGGTTTGATTAAGATACAGCAGCAAAAGTGCCAGGCAAAGCAGCGAATGGAAAAACTTTCGATGGCGCCGGTTTCTGGGAGGCTCTATCAGGTCAGGCAGCACGGCTCCAAGGGTTGAGGACGCTAAAGCTATCGGAAGAAGCGCTGAACTGAGTACAAGTCCTTTTGAAACCAGATACCAGATCAGGATTAAGGAAACAAAAACTCCTGCTGTCATGTGCGTTTTTCGACCTGTCACAATATCCCCCCTTGCTGTCCAGAAAATTCTGTTTTTTATTTTCACTTTCTTTTTTATTTTATTTCGTATTTCTATTTTCTGGTCCAATTGGGCTATAATTTCACATTTTATCAGTTCTACATTGAGCATGAGAGGTTCGCAGGATCATTCGAGGAAAAGCTGCTGCACATCAGATAATTCTGGAAACTAGAGTGTAAGCAAAAGCGCTTAAAACAAGCAAAAGATACTGGAAACCATATTTTGTTGAAATTATGATTAGAGATGAAGAGAAAAAAACATGAAGCTTGGTAAATTAATGCTGAAATAATTGTCAATCTTTGAAAACATCATTGCAAATAGAGATATAATCAGATTGTAGTGAGTGATGAGGAATTCGATATCTACTTTCAAAATTTCCATCCGCACCGATAATTGCCGCAAATTTTTCATAATGATTATAACCTTCTCTATCTATAGACATTTTGAATGCATTATACAAATGATCGAATGATGTTTCTTTTTCTTCACAGATACAGCAGCTTATTATGTGGTGGACAAGCACATCTGACTTGAACTGTTTCCACCTCTTATATTCTAGCACTGACTCTTTCCATTCAGCAAGCAACTGATCCCATTCGGAAGATTTGAAATATTGATCAATTGAGGAATCAAGATCAAATTCAGGGATATAGGAACCAACAACACCTTCTTCAAGAATACCATCATCAATAACTCCTTTTTCCCTAAAAATTAAGATAGGCATATCTATTTGAAAAGCCATAGAAGGTTCAATATGACAGTAGGGACTTGTAATCCATTTTTGAGAAATATCATACTGTATATGCCCTGTCAAGTTAGCATTGGGTTTACCTACTCCTTTTTCTATAAAACCTCGTCTAAATGCAACTGATAATAGCCCATGACATTCATTCATTATCTCTCGTATTTTGATTAATGGTGCTGAAGTACTATTGTCGGTAATTCCTAGAGTTCTTGGCTTGAAACCGTTTTCTACTAAATGTCCTTCAACTTTACGGATAAATTTTGTTTGTTTTTGATTGAATGGTTTTGCATAACTGAGAAACACTGGAATTTCCATAGAACCATTTTAAAATCTACTTTTTGCTACTGCGTAAATATAAAAATTAGATCTAATCCTATCGCTTTTGATTAAAAACCATCACTTCACAAACGATTAAAAGTTTTTCGTTTTGACATAAAGAAGATGTGGAAATAGATAAAATTACAGAAAATTATAATTGTGAAGATCAGTTTAAAAGACGCCAGCATAAGGGGGAGTTTAAACCTGAAATAATAAGGTGACTGTCTCTCTTTTAAGAAGAGATCAATAACTCACCCTAGCTGTTGAACCTTAAAAATTAGAGCGCTAATCCTTGCCAAAAAATGAAGTTACAGTTTGTTTTCTTTAACTAATCTCCAATAGTGATATCCTAAAGCTGTCAATTTACAGGATTTTGAATTCATTGCAGCATAATACATATGCTCTTCACCTATAGGTTTTACAAGTCCTTCTGATTCAAAACTTTGTAAATCTTTAAATATTGAACAGTTTTTATCAATTGCCTTTTCAGAAGTGAACTCATAAGAAGGATCCAACTTGAATTCCCCTTTATATTGAGGGAAGTACTTGACAATTCTCCTTAACTTTTCAAGTGGTATTTTTGGATTTACGCTTCTAATTGGTACAAATCTCGAAATGTTCGTTTTAAAAATGGGTCTTTGTGCCCAAGCACCAAGAGCAGAATCTATGTAAGCATATATGCTTCCAGCTGTGATATGTCCCCGAATATCTGCAGCTCCCCCTTGAAGTGCATCTATTAACAATGAAGTGAATACTCCATGGCCACCTATTTCATCTGCAGACTCTATGTTACGACTAGCTGTGATTACTGTCAACTCCTCACATAAATTGGAAATACTTGAGTTTCCAAGATTTGATTCCGCAAAGGAGCCCGCATGACAACAATCTAAGATAATGATTTTACTTCTAGCTTTTGAATTTATTGCAAGCCCAAGGATTTCGCTCATGGGTATTTCTTCATTATGTGTTTTGAAGTCTGATGTAATAATATACCCACCTGTAGATTTTAACAAACCATGACCCGCGTAGTAAAATAATGCAACATCACTATGTGTTTCAAAAAGTTCCTCAATTAACCTTCTTGTTGTGGGAATATCCTGCCTGTCTGAAGGATTTGTAATTAATTTAACATCAAAATTAGGGGATCCATCTCCATTTTTTTTCAGTAGACTGGCTACATATGCAGCGTCATTTACACAGCCCTCTAATGGATCATATGGATAATTATCGATTCCTATAACCAACGCCTTTCTCATGATACCATCACCTTATGCCAAGTCCCTTATTGCACCAACTATTGACTCAGTGTTCCATTTTACAATCCTATAGCATGCTCTTTTACAATTCTCGATGTCCTTTCAGATTCCCAAGGTTCAACAGCAATTATAGGTTTTCCGAAGTACTCTGCAATTTCAATCTCTTTGTCAATCCACTTGCTGTATGAAGAATAGACACAAGCAAGAATTGTCCCGCAGCAACCAGAAAGAGTACCTTTAAAATCGAAGCTAGAGAAATTGTACTATAAAACAAGTACTCAAGAAAAGCTCCTACATAATTCCCAGAGAACAATTCTGCAATTGTGTTCAAAGATCACATACACATTTCTCGAATTCGTTGATTATCTCTTGAAGCTTTTCCATATCATGTCCTTGGGAAATACGAGCCTGTTTTAACATTGTGAGATTTTTTAATGTAGACTTCAACATCCATAATTCATTTGCCCTGTATAGCACCTTTGGCAAAACGTTTACTGCTGAGATCCAATCACTACTTATGCAATTAAGCTCGAGTACTGTAGCAAGATCCCAGTATTTATTGGAACTGACGCCACCACAGCGAGCCACTGCAAAACTTACCAGTGGAGCCAGTTCTTCCGCTTTTTTCAAAGATTCTTCATCGCCCTTCTTAATAAGTAGTGTTATAGCATTTATGCCTGGATAGTAATTACGAGGATCTGACTCGAAGCCCTTAATGTAAGCAGAAATTGATTCATCCAGGGCAGCTAAAGCCATGATGCTTCTCTTCTCTTTTGCCTCACAGTAGCAGTCCTTGTGTATGCGCCCTAATATACCAAGAGTCTCGGGATCGGGTCCGTATTCTTTCATAACCTCCGTGAGAAGAGAAATAGCCTTATTCCTATCTCCCGGTTTGTTCCGTCTATTTAGTGAAAAGGCCCACTGTTGACGTACAAAAATATTATTTTTTAAATAATCTGGAAAAGCTTCACAAAGACCCGTCATTTCGTCCCAAGCTTCCACACTGCAAAAAGAAAGCATCAGATCTACGAGTACGCTAGCTTGAATATTTTTCAGTTCGCCTAATTCTTGTTGGATATCTAGCAGGGCCATACATCGTTCTCGATTAGATGGCTTTAATTTTGCCTTCTCAAGACGTTCTTGAAATTCTTTCTCGTGGCTAACTCGCTCTTTAATAGAATGAGTTACTTCATATGGTAGCTCGATAGCTGGAAACTTAGGGATCAATTCGAACAGTGGGCTATCATTTGTTTGAGGACCGTTGATTGCTTGTTGAATACGTTTCATTATTTCAGATTTTAGATTTTCAGCTGCCTCTTTTGATAAAGAAGCCTCTTTTGATAAAATACCGCTTTTGAGGTTATAACCAATTGCTCTAATCATGTCCACATCAAAAGGTAATGGATGTATTTTGGCGTAAATGGGCACTGTAGTAAATGGTTTGACGGCGTGACGGATTCCCAATTCATAAAATACATTCGGATTGGAAAGGGTTAAATCGGCCACCACATATTCAGAAAGTAACAGCCTAGCAAACATTGTAGTATGAATTATCCCCCCTGTTAGCTCTTCATCACCACGAAGTGGCTCCAGTCCCGCGTCCTCAATCGCTGGTTTTATGGCCGATTCGTATATTTTGTCAAAATCGATTTCATTTCCAGTGGCCAAATCAGTTTTCTTGCCATAGGGCATAGCAACGAAACATATTGATTTGTAATTACTTCCGCTCATTAATTCACCCAATCCAATATTTCCCTACCAAGACAATATTTTCAATTTGCGAGTAGCCTCAGAGTTAAGAAATCAGCACTCAAAAATTACATTGGAAGCAAATAAGTCTTTTTTTATAAGGATGTAATACTTCTGTTTAAGATAATTAGACATGTTTTTTTATAAATATTCGTATTGGATTTTTGGTACTATTATACTTAGAAAAAATCCAGGTTTATCAAGTCGAATACCCCATCCCCTTACTGTGGAGAAGGTATAGAAGATGGAAGAATCCGGCAATTAAAGAAAAAATTGATGCAGATCAGATAATTCTGGACACAAGCGCATAAGCAAAACCACTTAAAACCAGCCTGATCGAAGAAAACACAACCGAAACCATTGCAAACGCCAGCAGGTAAACGTTTAAGGTAAGAATACCGGTAAAAAAGCCGGAGAAATCAGCATTGAGAAGTAAGGCAAATGCATTGACCAGTAAAATAAAGGAGAAAATTGTAAACAGGCCCCTTGCTGCTCCTTTGAGGTCTTCTTTGCTCAGGGCTATGTGGGAAGAAATCGCGATTGCAAGGGCCAAATAGACCCAGAAACCGGCCGAAGTCAGGTTTTCTGCCGAAAAAAGGCTTTTAAAAAGCTGAGCTGTCAGTACCAGAATATTCGCTAACGTCTGAGAGTCAGGCTGTCCGGCATCAAGGGCCAGATAGTTTGAAAAGGTGGTAAAGGAGTCCGGCAGGAAAAGAGACATCCCGAGGATCAGGGCGCAGGTTCCGCTGAAAATGGGACCCATGCCTATGAAAAAGTTCCCTATGTTCTGATAGAGACTTTTCTGGTTCCAGCTGTGGTTGACGTAGCCAAGGACTCCGTCCCGGGGTCTCGGGGTAAAGAGCTTGAATTCGCTTACCCTGTGCTTAAAGAGATAACACATGAGCAGATGGCCGGATTCGTGGATCGGAGTGCCTATCCAGGCTGTCGCCATAATTCCTTTCGTGCCGAAGACGCTCTGGACATAAAAATTAGCCCGGTGTTCAAGTACCCCGAGGATCATGCCGGTAAGGATCAGAGAGCCTGTAACGCAGAGGGTTTCGAACAGGCTCAACCGAAAAATAGTGAGAAGTGTATCTTCCATTTTTAACCCCTGACGCATAGGCTTACAGTCTTTTAACCTTTTGTATCCGAACAGCCTCTGCAACTATAAACATTTTAAGTTTCTTCCTTCTTCCTTCTTCCTTCCGTTAAATTGATACACATTCATTGGTTAATCTTTTCTTCGCAGAGCTCTTTTCCCTTTTCTGCAACTTCGTTTCCGGGGTTTAGTTTAAGGACTCTCACATAGCACTTGAAAGCCTCTTTGTATTCTGAAAATTCGCAGAGCAGATCTCCTCCGCACAGGAGGGAGTTCAGGTGGTCAGGATCGCTTTCCAGAGCCATTTTGTAGGAATTCAGGGCTTTTTCTTTTTCTCCCAGTTCCATAAACACATTGCCTTTCCAGTGCCAGGTCTCAGCATTATCAGGTCTCATAATGGGAGCTTTGTTTCGGGAAAAGAAGCTGAATCTGGGAAGTTTGCATGCCCAGTCCGAAGCCTGTTTGGGTTCGGCTGCCAGGGCTTTGTCAAAGGTTTTTAGAGCTTTTTCGAGGAGCCCCATCCTGAAATAGACAACCCCTTTGTTGGTCATGATTTTGGGGGATTCGGGGTCCAGGGAAAGGGCTTTATCAAAGGCTTCGAGTGCCTCTTCATTTCTGCCCATTGCCGAAAGCACAAAACCCCGGTTGGACCACTCTATGGGGCTTTCGGGGTTCAGTACCAGGGCTTTGTCAACGACTTCCAGGGCTTCTTCGTACTTTCCGAGCTTGAAAAGAGCCATCCCGCAGCAGGACTCTGCTTCGAAGACCTTTCCCAGGAAGATATTTCCATTCTCCTCTTTCCCATTTTCTAAAAGGAGGTCTGCCATTTCTTTCCAGGTCTCAGCAGCTTCCCCGTAAGCCTGCAAGGCTTCTTCATACTTGCCCATCTCGAAATAGGCCCTGCCTTTGCCGGTACGCTCCTCTGCGGCTTTTTCAAGGGTTTTGAGCGTTTTTGCCATTTTTGCCATTTTTTTGCCTCATATCCACACGTTTTCGAAAAAAATTATAGATTTATTATGAAATGTATTTTTATTGTATTTTTATTGTATTTTTATTGTATTTTTATTGTATTTTTATTGTATTTTTATTGTATTTTTATTGTACTTGTTTATCTTATTTTCCCGCAGAACTCGTTTCTTGCTTCCACCAGCGCTTTCAAGTTTTTCAGCGGGGTTTCCGGCGCAAGCCCGCAGCCCGGAGCAAGAATATCAACCCCGCTTTCCATGCAGGTGAAAGCTTCTTTTTTCACGTCCTCAGGGCTACCCCTGAAAAGGGTCCTGGACGTTGATACGCTGCCGATTACAGCTGTGCCGGCTTCATGAGCGGTATTAACAGCGTTTTTCAGGTCTTTTATGCCTTCCTCAAGGCTGAGCCCGTCAAACCCGCACTCGGCCATATCCGCAATAATCGGATCCGCAGCCCCGCAGATGTGGAGCACGCTTTTGCCCCCCCCGAGGGCTTTGGGAATCTTTGCCATGCCGGGTTTTATCAAAGTTCTGAAAGTTTCAGGAGAAATCATATCCGGAGAAGAGACCGCGTCTGCAATAACAACAACATCAGCTCCACTTTTCAGGCATTCCCTGGCATATATTATACATGCGTCAGTACAGATATCGATCAGCCTTGTTATGATATGGGGTCTTTTGATTGTCCATTTAAGGAAGCGAGTAGCTCCGCAGAGGTAGGTCGCAAGGTCAGCCGGGCCTTCCATTCCTACAATTAAGGGTAAGTTCGAACCGGCTTTCTCTCTGAGAATTTCCGTGGCTTGCAGGACAACAGGAATCCGGCCCCTTTCAAGAAGGTCTTCGGGCAGTTCCGGAATTACGGAAGAGCTGTCAAGAGGGCCGCTGAGCACAGCCGGAGCTCTGGCTTTCGTACCCGGATCAACTTTGCAGCCCAGGGCTTCTCCGAGCACCACCGTATCAAAAGGGTACCTGAGGGTTTCAAAAGAGGCATTTACATACTGGGAAAAAGCAAGCAGTGCCATTTTTTCAGGCTGGCTGTCAGCTTCGGGCCTGGCTGCTCCGCACAGGTCCATAAGTTCGAGTACCGGCGCGGTTGTGAAAGTACCGACCGGTATCTGAGCGGGAGTTTTTCCTTCGAGGGTTCTGAGGATTTCTGTCCTGAAGTTCGGTTTTTCCATGAAAATGACCCCTATTATGTCCCTGTCATGTTTTTGCTTTATTCTTGCTTTATTCTTTCTTTTTTTCTGGCTACTATTTTTGCTAATATTATATTACATTGTCAGCGTCGATGATAAAATGACTTGAAGAAATTGACTGGAAAAGAAATAAAAAGGGCATGAAAAACTAACTGAAAAAGGAATATGATAAAGGATCAGATAAAAATCTGAAAACGGATCAGGGAAGAATAATTGAAATAAATTTAAAAAATAGAGATAGGAAGAAGAGAAATTTACTCTTCGGACTTTTCTCCTATCCATTCGTTAACTTTTTCCGGGTTGTTTGCAACCCAGTTTGCTGCGGCTTCTTCAGGGGATGCGCCGTTTTCGATGTCCATCATGACAGCCTGGATATCGTCATGAGTCCACTGGAAGCGGGTCAGGATGCCGTAGAGGTTTGGCTTTTCTTCTTCGAGGCCGAGCCTTGCAAGAGTTTCAACATGGTCGGCATCGCCAAATGCACCCTTCGGGTCATCAAGGTATTTGAGATCCCAGCGGTTAAATGTCCAGTGGGGGGACCAGAGGGTCACAACTGTCCATTCTCCGGAGTCGATTGATTTTTTCAGGGAGGCGGTCATTGCGGCGCTGCTGCCTGAAACGAGCTCCATATCAAGGCCGTAATCGGAGATTGCGGTTTCGGATGCCTGCATGATGCCGGCTCCGGGGTCGATCCCTATAATCTGGCCGTCGAACTTATCCTTTTCGGAGTCGAGTTCCTCAATGGAGTCTATGGTTACGTAAGATGGCACGACAAGCCCGATTTTACAGTCTTCTAGGTTGGTCTGGACGGAGTCGAGCTGGTCCCCATAAGTTTCCCAGTAGCTCTGGTGGGTGTAGGGGAGCCAGGCGGAAGTGGTGAAATCAAACTGTCCGTCAGCAAGTCCCTGGTAGAGAGGGCCTGCATCAACTGCAACGATTTCCACGTCTTCGTACCCTGCCTGTTCGAGGACCTGCTGCATCACATTGGTACTTGCAATCTCCCCGTCCCATAAGACATAGCCTATCGTTACAGGTTCGCTAAATTCCGATGCTTCTTCGGCAGGAGCAGCTTCTGCGCCTTCTCCGGTTTCATCTCCCTGCTCTGTACAGCCTGCTGCAAAAAGGGAAAGCCCTATTATCAGAACGATTACCAGAATCGATCCGAGTTTTTTTCCTTCAGGATTTAATTTTAGATTTTTCAAAGTATCTACAACCTTTTTTGAGTTTCTTTTTATTTTTGGTTTTAACCAGGGATTGGAATGAATGATGCACCATCTTCCGGGGGAGGAGAGGGTGCCCCTGTTAAAGTGAAGAGTTCCGAATCCTGAAGCCCTGAGTATCTGTTTCAGGGCGAAATCAGGAGTGGAGTGTTTTCAGAACCGGCATGTTTTAAGAACCGACGTGGTTTTAGAACCGACGTGGTTTTGGAACCGGAGTGCTTTTACCTGGGACTGAGTTGCTGGGTAATGCGGTCGAGGACAACTGCGATTATGACAATAGCGAGCCCGGCTTCAAAGCCGAGACCTATGTCCACCCTCTGGATCCCGAAAAGGACCTGGTACCCGAGCCCTCGGGCTCCTATCATGGCAGCAATGACGACCATGGAAAGGGAGAGCATAATGCACTGGTTGATCCCGGCCATTATGGTCGGGAGAGCCACGGGCAGTTCGACCTTTGTAAGTTTCTGCCAGCCTGTGGAGCCAAAGGCATCAGCAACCTCAGTGAGCTCTTTCGGGACCTGCCTGATTCCCAGGTTTGTGAGCCTTATTGCGGGCGGCATTGCAAAAACGACAGTTGCGATCATGCCGGGCACGTTCCCAAGCCCGAAAAAGATGAGGGCAGGGATCAGGTAGACAAAAGAAGGCATGGTCTGCATGAAGTCAAGCGAGGGCTTTACAACATGGTAAAGCGTCGTGTTTTTTGCAGAAAGGATCCCCACCGGAATCCCTATAAGCAGGGCGAGCAAGGCGGAGGAGAGCACGAGAGCGAGCGTTTCCATCGAGAGTACCCAGAGCCCCATATTATTGATGAGGAAAAAACCGAACGCAGTCCCGATTGCAAGCTTGAGGTTGCGCTTCCCCGCAAAGTAGGCAAACAGGGCCATTCCGAGGATAAAGAGTTCGGGAGGCAGGAAAAGCAGGACATCTTTTAAACCTGAGATCAGGAAGTCAAGCTGCTCACTTGTGAAATCAAGAAGAGGGCCGAAATTGGCTTCGATCCAGTCCACGGCAAATTCAACCGTGTCTCCGATGGGGAGGCGGGGCATTAGCATGTTTTCACCTCCGGGCCTGCAACGGTATCAGGCCTGGCAGGAGCTTTGGCAGGCGTTCCGTCCTTTACTTCTGCCTCCGCAGGGACAGGGGCGCTGCCAGTTCCGTCATTAATAATTCCGTCAGTAATTATACCGTCAGTAATTATACTGCCCGGAATTCCGGAGCCTTCGGAAGGAGGCCCGGCTTCCCCTTCATTTTTTCCGCTGAAGATAGTTTTTTCAGGAGGCTTCTCTTCAGAATGGTTTCCTGAGGCCTTTCTTTCTTCTGACTTATTTCCTTCTGAAGTCTGTGCTTCGGAAGCCTCAGCCTGCCCGTTTTCTCCGGACATTGCAAGGGCTCCAAGGACAGTGCCCCGGACTATAATCCCGAGCAGTTTCCCGGAATCATTGACTACGGCAAGGGGATACGGGCTTTCTGCAATCAAGGGGATTACCTCGCTGAGGGGCAGATCCGGAGCCACACGGGGAGCTTCCGGAAGCATCGCTGCTTCAAGGCTCTTTCCGGCCTTCAGGGCTTCAAGGGCATCTCCTATCATGAGTATGCCTTTTAAGCGCCTGTTCTTTCCTTCAACCACGTAAATCGAGGAGATCCCGTGGTCTTTCATCAGCTGGATGGCTACCCTGGGTCCGGAACTGAGGGATACGAGCGGTTCAGGCCGTTTCATTACCGATTCGGCGGTCAGGACCTTTGACCTGTCGACCCCTGCAACGAACCTCGAAACATAGGAGTCTGCGGGTTCGGTCAGGATCTCTTCGGGAGTTCCTATCTGGACGACTTCCCCGTCTTTCATGAGGGCGATTCTGTCCCCGATTTTCAGGGCTTCGTCCAGGTCGTGGGAAACAAAGATGATGGTCTTTTGCACCCTGTCCTCAAGGGCGAGCAGCTCGTCCTGCATATCGCTCCTGATAAGGGGGTCAAGGGCACTGAAAGCCTCGTCCATGAGCAGGATGTCAGGGTCATTGGCAAGCGCCCTTGCAAGCCCTACCCTTTGCTTCATGCCTCCGCTGAGTTCTGTTATCCGGCTGTGTTCATAACCTTTGAGCCCTACGGTTTCTATGGCTTCAAGAGCCTTTGAATAGCGTTCTTCTTTAGGGATTCCCTGGATTTCAAGCCCGTAAGCCACATTGTCCAGGACTGACCTGTGGGGGAGCAGGGCAAAACTCTGAAAGACCATGCCAAGCTTGTTCCTGCGGGTGGTTCTCAGGGTTTCAGAGCCCATGTCGGTAATGTTTTGCCCATCGATCAGGATTTCGCCATCCGTTGGTTCGATAAGCCGGTTCAGACAGCGCAGGAGGGTGGATTTTCCTGAACCCGAAAGCCCCATTATTACGAAAATCTCTCCGTCGTAGACTTCAAAATTAACGTTGTTGAGCCCGACAGTATGTTTCGTTTTTTCAAAAATTTCACTTTTGGATAAACCACCGTTTAGAAGGGAAATTACTTTCTGGGGGTCCTTTCCAAAAACTTTAGTGATGTTTCGTACTTCGAGTTTTACATTTTTGTCCATAATGATACCCCGGTTTGACCGAAGTTTTTTAAGAACTATCAACATTCGTTATGAAATGAAGGGAGTTGCCACAAAAACCCGGGAAATAAAAACTGAATTTTAGTCGAATTGGTCAGTGTCTGTACAATTAATTTAAGGCAACTGAAAATATAGATTTAAGAAAACTTTCTATTTTTTAGAGCTTAAATGGTTTATTTTCCTGCCTGTTACTTTTCCCCCAATTATATATAATATTATTGCGAAGAATTAATATACAACTAATATTCGAAGGAATAAAATCAGCATAAATCACATATAAATCCAGGATCTAAAAGTATGAAATTTGGTTTTATTTTAGCATATTTGGACTTGGGGTTATCCATTGTTTTGTATAAAAATGAGTTTTTCCCGGGAGCGAACATTATGGTTTTCTAATAACTGTAAAAAATTTTATGAAGGTATTGAGCCAGTTTCATGATGATCGGGTTTAAATGAACTTATCATTGAGTTTAACTGGACAAACACTCAGCGTTATTGAGTTAATGAGCTTATCACTGAGTTTATACGAACTTATTTTACTGAATACCGGGTTTTCGGAGAGGAAATTTTTATGTAGTTTGAAGGCCGGATTCTCAAAAGAAAGATTTAATTGAAAGGTATATATATTAAAAAACTGAAAAAAATAGAGAAATCAGGGAATCGAAAAAATCATCGCAACACTTATACATGTCTTATGACATTTACTCGCAGGTTCAGATGATGAAAGCAGTACTAGGATTAGAAGACGGAACAGTTATTAGGGGCACCGGTTTTGGTGCCGAAGGCACAGCTTGCGGCGAACTTGTTTTTACCACTCAATTCACGGGATATGAGGAGGCTCTGACTGACCCTTCCTACAAGGGCCAGATTTTAATGTTCACCTACCCTTTGATAGGGAATTACGGTGTCAGTGGGGAGCGTTTCCAGTCCGACAACATCCATGCGGAGGGACTTGTTGTCCGGGAAGCCTGCAAAAAACCCTATCACTACAAATCCACCCGTTCCATTCACCAGTTTTTGGAGGACGAAGGAAAGCCAGGGATCGAAGGCGTGGACACCCGTATGCTCACCATAGGGGCAAGGGAGCGCGGAACCATGCGTGCAGCCCTGATTACTGGCAGTGATGATGGGGAAGAGGCCGTGGATGTGGCAAGGAATTTCCCACAGATAACGGATGAGGAACTTATCGCCCGTGTAACATGCAGGGAACCCCGCTTCATCCCCGGAGCGGAGGGCGCCTGGAAAGGCAGCGGCAAACCCAAACATGCAGTTGTGGTTGACCTCGGCATAAAGAGGAACATCATAAACAACCTGCATAAAAGGGGAATTGACCTTACCCTGGTTCCTGCAACCACGAAACCAAAGGAAATTGCAGGCTATGAGCCTGACATGCTCTTTATCTCAAACGGGCCCGGAGACCCGGAAAAGGCAACCGATGCAATCAATGCCGTAAAGGCTTTTGCAGGCACTATCCCGGTAGCTGGGATTTGTTTCGGGCACCAGATCATCTCCCTTGCAATGGGAGCCAGGACTTACAAGCTTAAGTTCGGGCACAGGGGAGGAAACCAGCCGGTAAAGGACCTGATTGAAAACAAGATTTTCATAAGCTCCCAGAACCACGGGTATGCCGTTGATGCGGATTCCCTTGAAGGGACAGGGCTCTATGTGAAGTACCTGAATGCAAACGACAAAACCGTTGAAGGGGTTTCCCACAAAGACCTGGACATTTTCAGTGTGCAGTTCCACCCTGAAGCCCAGGCAGGACCCATGGATACCGAGGAGGTATTCTTCGGCAAGGTCGTAAAGGTCCTCGGAGGGGATCTCTGATGCCAAAACGTGAGGACATAAAGAAAGTTTTGCTTATAGGCTCGGGGCCGATCACAATCGGGCAGGCTGCAGAGTTCGACTTCTCGGGAAGCCAGGCCTGCAGGTCCTTAAAAGAAGAAGGCGTGCAGGTCGTACTCGTAAACTCAAACCCTGCAACCATCATGACCGACCCCGAAATGGCGGATTCGGTATATATAGAGCCCCTTGATGCCAGAATTGTGGAAAAAATCATTGAAAAGGAACGCCCTGACGGGATCATTGCAGGCATTGGCGGACAGACCGGCCTGAATATCACGAGCGAACTTGCGGAAATGGGCGTCTTTGAAAAATACGGGGTCCAGATCCTCGGAACCCCTGTCGAAGCCATTAAAAATACGGAAGACAGGGAACTCTTCAAAGAGACCATGCTGAGGATCGGGGAAAAGGTCCCCTTAAGCCGTGCAGTCCATACCTTAAAGGAAGCCGAAGCGGTTGTTGAGGAACTCGGCCTGCCTCTGATCGTCCGTCCGGCTTACACCCTCGGAGGCGCTGGCGGCGGAATTGCCCGCACAAAAGAAGAGCTCCTCGAGATTACCGAACGCGGGCTCAGGCGCAGCCGCATCAGCCAGGTCCTTATTGAAGAAAGCGTGCTCGGATGGGCAGAAGTCGAGTATGAGGTAATGAGGGACGCAAACGATACCTGTATCGTGATCTGTAACATGGAAAACATCGACCCCATGGGCGTCCACACCGGAGAATCGGCAGTCGTTGCCCCTTCCCAGACCCTGACCGATGCAGAGCACCAGATGCTCAGGAGTGCCTCTATTAAGATCATCCGTGCCCTCAAGATTGAAGGAGGGTGCAATATCCAGTACGCCTTAAAGGAAGGCGACTACCGCATTGTCGAGGTAAACCCGAGGGTTTCAAGGTCTTCAGCCCTTGCTTCCAAAGCCACAGGCTACCCGATTGCCCGCGTAACCGCCAAGATTGCAATCGGAATGGCGCTCGACGAGATCATAAACAACGTTACCAAGAGCACCCCTGCTTCTTTTGAGCCGGCTCTGGACTACGTGATTACAAAGATCCCCAGGTGGCCTTTTGACAAATTCGTAACTGCGGACAAGACCCTGACCACAGCCATGAAGAGTACGGGAGAAATCATGGCGATAGGCAGGACAATTGAAGAGTCCCTCCTGAAGGCTTTCAAGTCTCTTGATATCGACTCCCAGCTTGGGATTAAACGCTGGGAAGAGCCCGAAATCAAAACCCTGCTCAAGACTCCCACAAGCGAACGCCTTTTTGTAATCTTCCACGCGCTTGAGAGGGGAATGTCGGTAAAGGAAATTGCCGAACTCACGAGCATCAACCCCTTCTTCATCTCAAAGATAAAGAAGATCGTTGAAATGGAAAAGCGCATCAGGACAGAAGAACTGACCCCTGAGTTCCTGCTCGAAGTAAAGAAGATGGGCTTTCCTGACAGCCGCCTTGCGGAACTGACCGGAAAGACCAGGCAGGAAATAAGCGACCTCAGGCATGACGCAGGAATTCTTGCTACCTTCAAGATGGTCGACACCTGTGCAGCCGAGTTCCAGGCAGCAACCCCCTATTACTATTCCACTTACGAAGACACCTGTGAGACAAACCCCACAGACAGGAAGAAAATCCTCATCCTGGGGGCCGGACCCATCAGGATCGGACAGGGGATTGAGTTTGACTACTGTACCGTCCATGCAGTAACCGCGCTCAGGGAAGAGGGTATAGAAACTCATATCATCAACAACAACCCCGAAACCGTGTCAACGGACTTTGACACCTCGGACAAGCTCTTTTTCGAACCCCTCACAATGGAATACGTGATGAACGTAATCGAGCGTGAGAGACCTGACGGAGTCCTGGTGCAGTTCGGAGGGCAGACCTCGGTTAACCTTGCACTCCCCCTGAAAAAGGAATTAAAGCGCAGGACCGACCTTGACACCGTGATCATGGGCACTGACCCCGAAGACATGGACCTTGCCGAAGACAGGGAGAAGTTCTACATCCTCATGCAGAAACTCGGCATCCCCCAGCCGGAAGGCGGGTATGCGACCTCCCAGCAGGAAGCAATCGAGGTTGCACAGAGGATTGGGTTCCCGGTACTGGTGCGCCCCTCCTACGTGCTCGGCGGCAGGGCAATGGAGATCGTTTATGACGAAATCGACCTTGAACGCTACATGAAAGAGGCAGTCAGGGTCTCTCCCGAGCACCCCATCCTTATTGACGACTTCCTGGAAGGAGCCTGCGAAATCGATGTGGATGCCGTCTGCGACCAGAAAGACGTCCTCATCGGGGCAATCATGGAACACATCGAAGAAGCCGGGGTCCACTCCGGAGACTCGGCCTGTGTAATCCCGCCCCAGTCGCTTTCAGAAGACGTACTTGCCCAGGTGAGGGAATATACCCGGAAGATTGCGCTCGGCCTGAGGGTCAAGGGCCTGATCAACATCCAGATGGCCGAAAAAGGCGGAAAGGTCTTCGTGCTCGAAGCAAACCCGCGTTCAAGCAGGACAATTCCTTTCGTCTCAAAAGCTGTCGGCCTCCCGCTTGCAAAGATTGCAGCCAAAGTGATTGCCGGGCACAGCCTGAAGGAACTCGGTTACACCGACGAGCCAAAGCCCAAACACGTTTCGATCAAAGAAGTCCTTCTGCCCTTTGACAAACTGCCGGGAGCAGACCCTGTACTCGGACCCGAGATGAAGAGCACGGGAGAAGTCATGGGCGTAGACTACGACTTCGGAAGGGCATACTATAAGGCAGAGCTTGCAGCTGACAACCTCCTGCCCCTTACAGGAAAGGTCTTCCTCTCAATCAGGGAAGCAGACAAACCCGAGCTTGTGGATGTTGCAAGGAAACTGCAGGCAGCAGGCCTTGAACTCATGGGCACGCGCGGTACTGTGAACTACCTTGCAAAGCACGGGATCTTCATGGACACCGTAAAGAAGATACACGACGGAAGCCCGAACGTCATAGACATGATGCGCAGGGACGAAGTCGACCTGATCATCAACACCCCCACAAGCAAGCAGTCACGTAAGGACGGCTCAAGGATCAGGCGGGCAGCCGTTGACTTCAAGGTCCCCTACATCACCACCATCCAGGCAGCAGTTGCTGCAGCCGATGCCATTGAGACCATGAAGAAAGGGCAGGACCTTACAATCAAATCCATCAACGAGTACCACAAAGAGATGGGGCTGTAAGGTAAGTAAGGTAAAGATAAAAGCCTGTAAGTAAAGTACTGCTTAAAAACCGCTGTGCCAGCGGCAAAACGGAATTCAATAAGAACCACAGCCGGAAGGGTGGCTTTCCATCCTCCGGCAAAAAAGAACCGGTTTTTGAATCCGGCAGCCTGTTAGCTGTCAAATTTTAAGGAGTAAGCGTATTGCTCCCAAAATTATTAAACTTATTAAACTTATTAACCCTACTGGATTTACTGATCCGCTAAAAGGTTAATTCATTAACAAATTAATCCGTGAACATAATTCATTAGAAGACGTTAATCCATTAAAACGTAAATCCGCTAATAGATTAATCCGTTAACAAGTAAATCCGTTAAAACCATTAATCCGTTAAGATATTAATCCGTAAACAAGTAGTCATTATCGTTCTTATCACAAATCCGCCAGACAAGGGGTAGTAAAAGCATGGTAAAGAAAGTTGCACTTGCATATTCCGGTGGGCTTGACACCTCAGTGTGCATCCCCATCCTCAAGGAAAAGTACGGGTACGATGAAGTAGTCACAATTTCGGTCGATGTAGGCCAGCCCGAAGAAGAGATCAAAAAGGCTGATGCAAAAGCCGAGAAGATCAGCAACAAGCACTACACGATCGATGCAAAGGAAGAGTTCGTAAAAGACTACATCTTCCCCCTGATCAAAGCCAACGGAAACTACGAAGGCTACGTCATGGGCACATCGGTAGCCCGCCCGCTTATTGCCAAAAAAGTGGTCGAAGCAGCCATTAAAGAAGGCGCAGTTGCCCTTGCCCACGGCTGTACGGGAAAAGGGAACGACCAGCTCCGTTTTGAAGCCGTCTTCCGCCAGACCGACATGGACGTTATCGCCCCGATGCGGGAGATGAACCTGACCCGCGAATGGGAAATCAATTACGCAAAAGAGCACGGCATCCCTGTCGAAGCCACAAAGTCCAAGCCCTGGAGCGTTGACGAAAACATCTGGAGCCGCAGTATCGAAGGCGGCAGGCTTGAAGACCCCTCCTTTGTCCCGCCGGAGGAGATCTTCGAGTGGACAAAATCCGCAGAAGATGCCCCGAACGAGCCCAGGATCGTTGACATCGACTTTGAAGCCGGTGTCCCTGTCGCCCTTGACGGCGAAAAGCTCGGCGGCTACGCCCTTGTTAAGAAGATGAACGAGATTGCAGGCGAGAACGGTGTCGGAAGGACCGATATGATCGAAGACCGCGTGCTTGGCTTAAAAGCACGTGAGAACTACGAGCACCCGGCTGCAACCGTACTCCTCGCAGCCCACGCCGACCTCGAGAAACTCGTCCTGACCCGCGGGGAACTGAAGTTCAAGAAGATCGTTGAAGAGCAGTGGTCCGAAATGGCATACGCAGGCCTTGTGGACGACCCCCTGTTTGCCGACCTCAACGCCTTTATCGACAAGTCCCAGGAAAGGGTCACAGGTACAGTGAAAGTGAAGCTCTACAAAGGCGCACTTACTATCCTTGCCCGCAGTTCGCCAAATGCGCTTTATTCTGAGGATCTGGTTTCGTTTGACAGCCAGACCATTGACCAGAAGGATGCGGAAGGGTTTGCGAAGTATCACGGGTTCCAGGCGAGGATGTACCAGAAGGTTATGAAGAAATAACATTTTGAGTTTTGTCTGTTCCTTTTAGAGGAATAGACTTCTGTTTTTTAATTTAATTCGATTACTTTTCTACATTTTTCTATTTTGGTTGAAATTTGCTTGAAACAAGTTTTTTACATTTTCTTTCCAACAAGGGAAATTTTTTATATTACATTTTAGACCTCAAATTCTCAAGGGCCGACCAGATAATCTAGCTCTTCTGAATGAATGAAATTTGAATAGATGTGTAATCTTGGAGATTTCGGAATATCACAACGATTACTTTAACAATAATATACCTATTCAAAAAATAACTTTACTTATCTTGATCTTTGATTAGTAGTCATTGAACTGAAAAGCTTTGATATTAAAAGAAAAGACTTAGATAGTTTGTTACTTTATTCTGGCTAAGATTTCAAATAATTACATACTATAATTTATTTGAAAGTGAGAGGACATGATAATTAAAAAATTAAAAATTAAAAACTTTAGATGTTTCGGACCTATAGAGACAACAATTGATTTTGAAAACTTAACAACTATCATTGGCGCTAATAGCAGTGGAAAATCTGCAATTCTTGGAGCTTTACTAAAATTGTTTGGTCGAAATGGTGAAGAGAGAGACCTTAAATTATCAGATTTTCATGTTCCAAAAGATAGAAGACCTGAAGAGCTTGTTGAAAATGATTTGTATATAGAAGCTATAATTCATTTCCCTGAGTTAGTAAATGATGAAACTTGGACTGAAAGAACTATCCCAGATTTATTAAATAGAATGATAGTTGATGACGTTGAAGGAGATCCTTATGTTAGAATTCGTTTGGAAGCTTCTTGGAAAAAGAGTAATTCACCTGAAGGAGATATTGACTGGACGCTATCATTTATACCAAATTCAGAAGAAGATGGGATTTCAGAAGAAAAAAGGCATGTTGCAAAGGTAAGTGATATTAGATCAAATATTCAAATGATATACGTACCCGCTATAAGGGAACCTTCGTACCAGCTAAGAAATGCTTCCGGAACCATACTTTGGAGAATGTTTAATGGGATTAATTGGCCTGAAGATATAAATGATGAGATTTACAAAAAAACAGAGCCTATAAACTCTATTTTTGATAAGCAAGAAGGAATAAAACAAATACAAGAAATAATTGGAACTCAATGGTCATCTTTTCATAGGGATCATAGGTATACACAAGCCAAAATAAAATTCATAAATGACGACTTGAATAGCATATTAAATCGGGTTAGTATCCAATTTTCTCCTACGGAAATTCCAAAATCCTACGATATTGACACTTTAGGTGAAGGTTTAAGATCTTTATTTTATTTTTCTCTAGTGAACTCATTGCTTGAAGTTGAATACTTATCTCAAAAAGATGTGAGCAAAAAAGATAATGAAGAAGGGGAAGATAAGAAGATATTCAATTTAACACCTCCAGTTTTAACAATCTTGGCAGTGGAAGAACCCGAAAATCACATAGCTCCTCAACTTTTAGGCAGAGTAATCGATAACATAGACCAAATAGCTAAGAAAAATAACGCCCAAGTAATTTTGACATCACATTCTCCTTCTATCGTAAAAAGGGTTGAAACAGAATCAATTCGCTATGTAAGATTAAGTAAAGAAAATTTATGTACGCAAGTAAATAAAATTCTTCTTCCAAAGGAAATTGAAGAAGCATATAAATATGTTAAGGAAGCAGTTAATTCATATCCAGAAATATATTTTGCTAGGTTAGTCGTTTTTGGTGAAGGCGACTCTGAAGAGATCATAATTCCTAAGGCTATTAGTTTGCTAGATTCAAAGTTTGATTCTTATGGAATTAATGTTGTACCCTTAGGAGGTAGATTTGTTAACCACTTTTGGAAGTTATTGACCGATCTTGACATACCTTTTATAACGCTGCTTGATTTAGATTCGGAGCGTGAAGGAGGGGGATGGGGTAGAATAAAATATGTAATAGAACAGCTCTTAGAAAACGGGTATAACTTAGAAGAGATTTTCAATTTTGAAGAAGCAAAATCTTTAACGAAATCGAATCTCGAATTAATGCACAAATGGCCTTTAGAGACACTTGAAGATAGAAGTAAATTAATGATATGGGTAAAACACCTCGAAAACTATGGAGTCTTTTTTTCTTATCCTTTAGATATCGATTTTTCAATGCTTAAGGCATTTAAAGATAATTATCAAAAAACTGCTCCAATTAATGGTGGACCTCGAATACCAAACAAAGTAACCGATCCAATAAATTACGCGAATAAGATGAAAACATGTATTCGTCATACACTCAAAGAAAGTGGTGGCGATGGAAATACTTTTGATGACTTAGAAAAGGAGTTGATGTTGTGGTATCCATATCTATTTCTTGATCGTGGAAAGCCAGGAACCCATATCTTAGCAATGGCAGAATTGGATAGAGAACTATTAAAAATTAATATGCCTACTTCTCTAATTAAATTGGTTCAGGCAATAGATACCAAACTGAAAGATGACATTTTTATTCCTCAGAAAAACTAAAACAAAGTGATCAAAATGAAAGTTTTTCCTGTTGACTGGAAACCATCAGATGGTTTAATTTTAGAAGATAGAGCTCTTGAAACTGTAAAATCATCTACTAACTTTTATGTAATAGCTGGACCAGGAGCAGGTAAAACCGAACTTCTTGCACAACGTGCTTGTTTCTTGCTGCAAACTAATACTTGCAAAGAACCCAGAAGAATACTTGCCATTAGTTTCAAAAAAGATGCTGCGAAAAACATAGAAGAAAGAGTCAAAAGTAGATGCGGTGAGGAACTAGCAAGAAGATTTGTATCTAGGACTTATGATTCTTTTGCTAAAGGTTTACTTGATCACTTTCGAAGAGCACTTCCAAATGATTATAGGCCATCTTTAAACTATGAAATCACCTCAAATCAAGATATAATTGATCGATATTTTGGGTCAATTAGATCCCTTGATGATCTTAATCTAAGTAGGGAAGAAATAAACAATCTTAAAAAATATTTGGCAATTAATAAGTTGCCCTTAAATTCAGGCTCAGACGGAGACATGAGTAAAATAATATATGATATATGGATTTATTGTTTGAAAAGAGATGAGGGGCAATCAGAATTAACTTTTCCAATGATTTCAAGGTTAAGTGAATTTTTAGTAAGGTCAAATCCAAAAATTCGTAGTTGTATTGTTGCTACTTACAGTCATGTTTTTTTAGATGAATTTCAAGATACTACAAACAATCAGTATGATCTGATCAAAACTTGTTTCTATGAAACTAGAAATATTTTGACAGCAGTCGGGGACAATAAGCAAAGGATAATGACTTGGGCTGGAGCAGATGTGGAAGTATTTAATAAATTTAAAATAGATTTTAAAGCAAAAAAATGTGAACTTTTAATGAACTATCGCTCTGCACCTAGATTAGTTGAAATTCAGAAAATATTAATAAAAAAATTAAGTGATAATGAGGGCAATGTATCTACAAACGAAAAATGGAATAAAAACGATGGAATTTGTGAAGTGTGGAACTTCAACAATCATTTAGATGAGGCTAAAATACTTGCTTCTAAGATTGCTCAATGGATAAATAGTGAAAAATTGAATCCAAATGATATTTGCATAATTGCAAAACAGCAGTTGGATCAATACTGCACTAGTGTGATTGAAGAATTAAATGAACTTGGAATTAGAGCAAGAAATGAGACTTTGTTCCAAGATTTAATCTCGGAAGAATTTGTACACTTAGTGCTAGACATAATAAAGTGTTCTATTTCAGAAAAATCAAGAGACGAATGGGCAAACTCAAGAGAAATGACTAGATATATTCATGGTATATCAATAGAAGACGACTTATATTTTACGAAGTTAAGAATGTTCGATAAAAATTTTAAATTCGCATTAAATGAAATTAAAAAGAAATTTTCTGGAGTTAAAAGCAAGGAAGACCTTAAAACTGCTTTGGATGAAGTAATTAATTATTTGGGTAAAAAGAAATTAATAGATTTTTTTCCCCAGTATAGCCAGCATAATTACTTTGAACAGATCTATAATAAATTGCATGAATATTTATGGAACGAATATTCATCATGTGGAGACTGGGTTTATGCTATAGAGTCTTTAAAAGGACTCCACTCAATCCCTATTATGACGATTCATAAAAGCAAGGGTCTAGAATATGATACTGTAGTTTTCATTGGTTTAGAAGACGATGCATTTTGGACCTTTAAGAAGCAAACAGAAGAAGATATATGTGCTTTTTTTGTTGCACTTTCAAGAGCTAAAAAGCGAGTTATTTTCACATTTAGCGAAACCAGGATCAATAATGGTTGTACAAGAAAGCAAAGGAGAAAAAATATAAACTCTCTTTACCAAATGTTAGAGCAATCGGGAGTAGTTGATGTTCGCAATTTCTGAATAAATTATCTTTTTTCCTTTCAAGTAGGAATCGCCAAGCTAAAGAAGCCCTGCAAAATGCCCCTTATAAATCTGCAAAAATCACGGGTTTTTCATTTTCACTTTTCTTAACATCATCTCAACAAACATGTTCGGGGTAGATTTAAGCAGACCGCCGGCAGGAAAAAGATATTTTAAATGAATTGGTTCTGGGGAAGATTTTCATATCGTATTCGGCGGTCCAGTTTTTGACAGATTTCCTCGATCCACAATTCCCCTGAAAAATGTCACTTGAATCAGAAAACTCCCACCAAAGAAAAAAGAATCGATTAATCTAAAGAAGCCCGGCAAAGTGCCCCTTATAATACTGAAAAATCACGGGTTTTTCGGTTTTGCTTTTCTTATCTTTATCTTAACAAACGTATTCGGGGTAGATTTAAGCAGACCGCCGGCAGGGAAAAATAATCAAACCAAAAAATCTCACTTCAAAAGAGCTTCGAATTCTTCTACCGTGAGCCCTGAAGCTTTTATCAAATTTCTTAAAAGGCCCGGCTTCAGTTCTTTGTGCTTAGGGACAGTAAGCGTAACTTTTGAGCCTTCCTTTCTCAGGACAACATGACTGCCCACCTGCCGGTGAGGTAGCCAGCCAGCTTTAGAAAAGGCTTTAATTGCCTGCATTCCGGAAATTACAGGAAGTCCAGACATTTAAGCAACCACGTCGACAACTCTACAGGAAGATTTCCCAATGCATTCCTGCAATTCGTCTTCTGCGAGGGATTCCAGGCAGGCCTGAATCGCTTCTTTAATATTCTCAATTGCTTCTTCTACTGTATCTCCCTGTGAAAAACAGCCAGGCAAGCCGGGGCAGCTGGCAATAAATCCCCCTACTTCTTCGTCTTCCTCAAGGATAATTTTGAACCGCATAAAACCGATTATGATGTTTTTGCTTAATATTTGTATGGGTGAAAGTATTTGACATTTGGTTTATTCCAAAATATAACATCTGAAAACTAACTTGAATCAGAAAACTCCCACCAAAGGAAAAAGAATCGGTTAATCTAAAGAAGCCCGGCAAAGTACCCCTTATAAAGCTGAAAAATCACGGGTTTTTCAATTTCGTTTTTCTTAACATTATCTCAACAAACGTTTTCGAGGTAGATTTAAGCAGACAGCAAGCAGGAAAAATATATTTCGAGTCCATCTAAAAAACAATTTTATTTTCAAATCGATAAACAGATAGAAAAATATTTATTAGTCTGCATGTATAAATCAAATGCATGAAATTAATTGGATTTCTGAAGCCAGATTTAAAGAGATTAATATTTCTTCTAATAATACTAAGTCCACTTATATTTTCATATTTGTCTATTCCTGAGCAATTTTACTTATGGTATAATTACATTGCTTTGTGGGGTACCATCTTGATGATCCCATTTATATTCGTTTCTATGATTTTCTTTGGAGGGTGGGACGTTGGAGGTGGGCTTTTTCCATATAACGGTATTAGTGATTCAGTCACGAATTTAATCGGAATTATGTTTTGGTACATTATTTCGTGTGTAATAGTTACTGCGTGGGATGGTCTGATTGAATCTGAATCTCCTGGCAAAAACATTAAGAAGTACGAGAAAGCTATAGTAATTTCTCTTGCCACAGTATTCGTAATTTTAGTAATTATAATGCCGACTATTGCCACATCTTCTATAGTGATGGAAAAAACTACGCGGCAAAATATAAGTATGGAAGAACTTGTATCCACGTGGAATCCAGAAAAACAGCCGGTAAGAGAAGATATCAGATTACAGCAAATAAAGGTAAAGAATGATTTTGTTTTTCCTGCATCGTACCAGTTGCCAGATGTTACTGCCTGTATATATGATATTGAGGGAAATTTAAAATCAGGATATTCAGTAGCCTACAAAACTGAAGATGGCAGGTTTATTGAAGATATGAGCCCTTCTCACAAGAATATAATAATAGTCCAGCCTGACACCGAAACTACAGTTTATCTTTGTAAATTTATGGGTTTAAGCATCACAGACATGGAAGATTATGAAAATTACGATCAAGTATTGTTGCTTACAAATGTCGGAATGGATAATTACAGTTATTGCTATAATGCAACTAAGGAGGATATCCTTCGGTCCGAAAAAATTAATATATTAAATCAATTTTGAGATAAGTTTAAAGTATAGTTCGTTTTCAATTAGAAAATCCCTCCCTAAAGGAAAAGAACCGCTTAATCTAAAAAAGCCCGGCAAAGTGCCCCTTATAATGATGCAAAAATCACGGGTTTTTCAATTTCACTTTTCTTAACATTACCTTAACAAACGTATTCGGGGTAGATTTGAGCAGACCGCCGGCAGGAAAAATATATTTAAACTGATTTTGATTCAAGACACAGATTCCAATTTTCCTCTTTAGTAATTATAAATACTACAACAGCAAATTACTATAATATATCAGAAAAGAAAACAAAGAGCCTGAATAAATGCCTGAAAACCGAAAAAAAGTTGAAGTCTACATTCAAAAACTCCATGAAATGCTCCCGGAGCTTAGAGAGAGATACCACGTCAGTTACCTGGGGGTTTTTGGGTCCTATATTCGGGAAGAACATAAACCAGAAAGCGATCTAGACGTGCTTGTGGAATTCAGTAAGACTCCTACTATTTTTAAATTTGTCAACCTTGAAAACTACCTTTCGGAATCTCTCGGCATTAAGGTAGATCTGGTTATGAAAAGTGCCTTAAAACCAAATATAGGCAAACACATCCTGGATGAAGTTGAAGCCGTCTGAAGAGGGATTGAGATTCGCGAAGTAAAAGATTATGTCCAGGATATTTATGATGCAATGGAAGCAGCAGAAGAGTTTGTCAACAACTTGACATTCGAAGAGTTTGCTACCGACCGTAAAACCCAATTTGCAGTAATCAGAGCTCTGGAAATTATTGGAGAAGCAACAAAGAACATCCCATATGAAGTGCGAGAAAAATATCCTTCCGTTCCGTGGAAAGATCTTGCAGGCATACGGGATAAATTGATCCACGCTTACTTCGGAGTGAATCTTGAAGTAGTCTGGTTATCCGTTAAAGAAGGTATTCCAGAAGCAAAACCGGATATCAAACAAATACTGGATGAAATCTGAATCCGAAAAACTCCACACAAAGGAAAAAGAATCGTTTAATCTAAAGAAGCCCGGCAAAGTGCCTTTTTAAAGCTACAAAAATCACGGGTTTTTCAATTTCGCTTTTCTTAACATTATCTCAACAAATGTATTCGGGGTAGATTTAAGCAGACTGCCGGCAGGAAAAATATATTTTAAATTAAGTAGAAATGAAAAAAAAGCTTGTATTCAAAATTCAGCGATCCAATAAAGGATATTTCGGAAGACTAAAACTGAGGGAATGTTAAAAAATTAGAGGAAATGATCCTGAAAACAGAATATCTCCTCACTTCAAAAATTAAATGTTTTACTGAGCATTTATCTGTTCGATAATCCCCCTTGCTTCCGTAATCATATAATCCGCTTCAGCAGCAGAAATCCTGTTGAATTTATTCATTCTGTCAACGAGATTGATAAAAGCTTCAAGAGAGGGAACAGCTTCTGAGTCCTTACCCGTTTCAAGGAAACTTATCGATTCATCAAGAGATCTGAGAAGAGCTTTTTTTGTCCCCATGTTACTTGAGAGAGTATTTCCCACATAGGCTTTGAGATCGTTCGTTCTATCAAGAGGTGTTAACTCAGCAACAGTAGCCAGAGTAAACATGTAGATATCCTGGTTTCCATTGCGACCATCCGTCCACACTATTCTATTATCATATATCTCAGGATCTCCCTGATATGCCTCATTGCTGGTAATCTGAATTTCCCTGGAAGTTGAAAGATCATACATGTAGATATCAAAGTTTCCGTCAGCGGGCCAGTTACTCCAGCTTCCTCCATTGCGACTATCCATCCAGACAATTCTGTCCCCATAGATTTTAGGGAACTTCTGGTCAGATTCATTTGTAGTTATCTGAGTTTCTGTCTGAGTTGAGAGATTGTACATGTAAATATCGTAGTTTCCATTTCGATCGTCCTGCCACACTATCCTGTCTTCATAAATAGCAGGATAACTCTGAACTGATTCATTGGTGGTAATCTGGGTTTCCATTGAAGTGGCTAAATCGTACAAGTAAATATCGAAGTTTGGATATCCATTGCGATCATCCTCCCACACTATCCGGTTCCCATAAACAAAAGGATCATCGCTCATTGATTCATTTGTGGTTATCCGAGTTTCTTCGGAACTGGAGAGATTGTACATATAGATATCATCGTATCCGTTCCGCAAATCTATCCACAATATATTATCTCCATAGATTGCAGGCCAGAATTGGTCTGATTCACTTGTGGTTATCCGGGTTTCAGTCAAAGTGAAGAAGTCGTACATATAGATATCATAGTTATCATAGCGATAATCTGTCCACACTATCTTGCTACCATAGATAGCAGAATAATCCTCCGGAAATACGTCATTTGTAGTTATCCGGGTTTCCTCGGAAGTTGAGAGATTGTACATATATATATCGTCGTTTCCGTTTCGATCATCTGTCCACACTATCGTATCACCGCAGATAGCAGGGCGAAACTGCTCTGATTCATCTGTGGTTATCTGAGTTTCTGTTCCCTGTGTCATCTCAGCGGACGCAGTCGTGCATATGAAAAGCAAAAGGAATAAGGCTACAATTATTTGGTACAGTCTATTTCTGGTTTTCATTCATTACCCCCAACTAATCTCGTGATCATTGAATTTCAGTCACTGTTGCTAATATTGAGACATGAATCAAAAACATGCAAAATAATATGGCACAGTTTGGAATGACTATAGTGAAACTTAACGCAACCTTGATACAATGCGGAATAAAATAATTCCGAAATACAGAGATAAATGACTCTGTCCTGAAACCAATTTATACTCTGGAATTATGTTAGGAAGAAAGCTCTGTAACAAACCTGCTTAAACTTCTCTATTTTTTTCAATGATTGCTCATTAAATATGTAGTATGAGTCTATATAAAATATTTGGAAGTAGGAAGAGAATCTTTTTTCATATTTAACATCTTCCTTTCATAAAATTCCTGAAATTCAGATTCGGTCTACAGATTTTCGCTATAATTAGAAAATAGCCCCACCAGAAGAAAAGAATCGCTAAATCTAAAGAAGCCCTGCAAAGTGTCCCTTATAAAGCTGCAAAATTCACGGGTTTTTCAATTTCACTTTTCTTAAAAAACGTATTTAGGGAAGAATCCAGCAGACCGCCGGCAGAAAAAATATATTTCAAATTATCGGGCATACACCAGAAAAGCATAGATGAAAAAACATGAAAAAAACATTTTCAGTTTATCATTTTCAAAAAATAAAATAAGTATGAAATTAATTCCTTAATCATTTCTCCAGTGCTTCTAAAATTTGCTGAACATGTTGATTTAAGATCTGAATATACATATCTCTTGGCAGGAGTTCTCGGCTTACAATATCAAGGGTCTCCTGTGACATCTTTTCTTCCTTTACGAGCTGGCAGCCTGCCTCTTTTGCTGCTTCGAAAATATCGTTTATCGGTGCACCCATCTTCAGCATGCCAGCCATGGCTCCACCGTGAGGGCGCAAAAGTGCCCCTGCAAATTCAACTGATAAATTTTTGCAAACGGCTTTCATATGTACAAGCAGAGGATCAAAATTGTCCTTTTCCCAGAAGCCGCAGTTGGAGACCAGAACAAATTTACGGGCCCTGGCGTCTCCACGCTGAGGATGGCGGCAGTGTTCATCTCGTAATTCGAAGAAAGGGTGTGCGAGAGGAATAATGCGATCCATAAGGTTCTTCATCGGACCTGTGACTCCATCTACATAAACCGGCGTTGCAAATACTATAACATCAGCCGCATCGATCCTTGGATATAATAAATTCATATCGTCATTATGCAGACATTTGCCTGGCGTTTTTAGCCAGCAGTTGAATTCTCCTGTGCACGGATGAATATTGAGTTTACTCGTATAGAAAAGTTCTACTTCTGCCCCTGCTTCTTTCATCCCTTCAAGAAAAGGGTTCAATATCATAGCTGTATTGCCTTTATCCATTCCAGGACTGGAATTTATTGCCAGAACTTTCATATGGTGTTTCCTCCAACATTCCTCAACTACTCTTAGCAAAGAACAGTCTGCTGTTTTAGTTATAAAACAGCAATCAGTCAAGCTCTGTTTTATAAATCACATTTTTTAGATCTCACAAAATAAAAAAACTCTATTGAAAAAATGATAAATTAAATCATAAACAACATCAAAACATAAAGATTTATTTGAGAAAACTACACAAGTCATGTTAATAACTGCAGAAAAGCAACTAAAAAGAATCTATTAAAAAGTCACAAAACCTACCGTCCCTCAAAATGCCCCTTCTGAAGCTGCAAAAATCACGGGTTTTTCAATTTCACTTTTCTTAACATTTTCTTAACAAACGTGTTCGGGGTAGATTTAAGCAGACCCGGGCAGGAAAAATCTATTTTTATTAATAGGGCTGCAATGAAGATATAACTTTGAAGGCATCAAAAAAGAGAGTTCAAAAGTATCGATTTTACTTTCATCTTCAGGAAAGAGAGGCGAAAACTAATAGATAAATTGTAATTTACGGATATCTCTGCAACTCAGGTCAGAGAAAAAAATTCACCCTTTGTCCAGAGTTCATCAAATTTTGTCCTGAATCGCTTTGCATATGACTCATCATATATTCTTGTCATACCGAGGTTTCTACCAGTATTGAACTGGTCTTCAATATCGAGCAGAGTCATCCCGGAATCAATGATTACAAAATTGTATTCGGTTTCTAAAATTCTTACTTCCATCAGGTCCTTAATATTGCGTTTAAATGACAAGTCTTCTATCGAATCAATAAGCTCTTTTAAAGATGGCAGGAATTTTGATCCCGGATCTAAAATTTTAACTTTTACGCCGCGCTGTACTAAACTCAAATAAGCTTTGCTGAAGGTGGATACCGCGGAATCATATAGATCCGATCTTCCAGGTCTGTACTTACTATGGATTACAACACACATTTCATGCTCGATTTTCTCAAAAGCCGAAGTCACCATCTCATTCAGTTCATTATTACGGAACCTGTCAGGCCAGAAGACAGTTTCAACATTTTGTGGTGAATTGTCGTTGCAAAGTTCCCTTTCGATTTCATCGAATGTTTCTTTGAGCATTTTGAGCTCATTGAGTGTTTCTTCCTCTTTTCTTTTGTACATGAGTTTAAATGCGCTTTTAGGATCAACCGCCCGGTATCTCTGTGGCCGTGATGGTTGGATTTCGACAAGCTCATAGTTTTTGAGGGCTTTGAGAACCTCGTAGATCTTTCCTATAGGGACTTTCGATGCATGTGATAATTTGCTTGCTTCCATAGAATCCTGTTTTAGGAGTGTCAGGTAAACTGAACTCTCATACTTGTTCAATCCAATTTTTGCAAGTAATTTTTCATTCATTTTTTCACTACTTTTCAGTTTATTGTAGAGTAAAACGGTTATCTTTCCGAACGATATTAAGACTACTGTTCAGGCATATGAAAGTGAAGTTGTTAAGTTAAAGGCTATACTGACCGAATACATCCGTTCAAATAAAAGAACGATATGTGACAAAGGTTGCCTCGAAATCTATAGAAGAATAACAAATAACAAACTCCAATAATAAGTAACAAACTCCAATAATAAGTAATAAACTCCATGAAATAATATGGGATAGATTAACTAAAAGTGGTCAAGATGATGTTTACAAAAAGTAACAAATATGATTTTGATTTTGTTAAAGAAAACATGATGGGACCAAACGCAATAAAGATTCTTGAGGAAGTGTCCGAATCTTTGAAGCTTGAAAAAGGCATGAGAATACTTGATCTTGGCTGTGGGAGAGGGCTGACCTCAATATTCCTGGCAAAAGAATATGATGTTACGGTTTTTGCAACTGATCTCTGGATAAGTGCAACAGATAACTATGAGAGAATTAAGTCAATGGGACTGGAAGATAAAATAATACCAATACACGCAGAAGCTCATGATCTACCGTTTGCAAATGAGTTTTTTGATGCTGCTATCAGTATAGATGCCTATCACTATTTCGGGGTTGAAAAAGATTATTTGACAAAGTATTTTGCTCCACTCGTAAAAAAAGGAGGGCAAATAGCAGTTGCAGTTCCGGGCTTGAAGCAGGAATTTACAAATGGAGTTCCAGCAGAATTAGTGCCATACTGGTTTGATGATATGACTTTAACTCTACACTCATGTGATTGGTGGTATAATTTATGGACAACTTCCGAGCTGGTAACCATTCAGGAGTGTAAAGAGTTAAATTGTTTTGAAGAAACCTGGAAAGATTGGCTTATGTGTGACAACGACTTTGCTCGTAGGGATATAGGAATGATGGAAGCTGAAGGTGGAAAATACTTTAATCTGGTTTCAATCATAGCTACAAAGTTATGATTTAAAATCTGTTGAGGAGCTCACGACCCGGCCTACAAAATTCCGTTTATTAATTTCCTGAGATCGGCATGAGGTCTTAAAAGATATGGTTTTTGGGGGGAACAAGGTTCTATGGATTCCATAGAACATCATCGATTTCATGGAAGGACATAAATCCATATTTATAATTTTTACAATATTATTTTTGGAATGGATTCCACTTATAAATTTCAAGTAAAGCAGAAGAACATAGTGATATTTTCAAAAAACAAACATGAAATTATTCAAATTACAGGCGAAAAGAAACGAAAGTACTTTTCAAGTCACATTACTTTCATTCTAAACAGATAAAGGAAAAAAATAAGCAGTTGCAAACTGCTACTTCTTCAATATACGTTGCCAGGTTTTCGATTTCTTAATCATCTAGGTGTGTTTGGGAGAGCTTTAAGCAAACCGCCGGCAGAAAAAATATATTTTAAGTGAATTGCTTTGAGGGAAGATTTTCATTTCGTATTCAGCGACCCAGTTTTCTGATGATTTTTCTTAAACCATATTCACTTGAAAAATGTCGCTTGAATCAGAAAACCTCCCCCAGAGGAAAAAGAATCGCTTGTTCTAAAGAAGCCCTGCAAAGTGCCCCTTATAAAGCCGCAAAAATAACGGGTTTTCAATTTCGCTTTTCTTAACTTTTCCTTTAACAAATGTATTCAAGGGAGATTTAAAAAATAACACATCTACAAAACTAATTACAAAAATATTTTATGTTTTGCTCCTTAGTCGAATCAAATGAAGACAAATATTTAAATTAATTTAAAAAATGGCGAAACTTTTTATAGACAACTGTTAAATTATTATTAATATGTAGGGGGACTTTGCACAAGTATGTTGAACGGAGAGTAAAATATGGAAAAATATGAAAGATTCAAGGCATGGGCTTATCAAAATCCAAATTATTTATTGCTCTTATCATTTGGTTCTGTAATGAGTTTTTTGTTGTTTACAGGTATTATCATCGGAATTCTTGCAGGAGCTGGAATGATTGTAATGCCCGGCGATATTTCTCTAACGATATTTGAATTAATCATTTGGTGTTTAGCAATGATTCCAATTTCTGCTTGGGCACTGGAGATAAAGGGAAGAAGCAAATGGTGGTTAATCCTTTCAATTGCATGGTGGGGAGTCGTAATATTAGTGCTACTGAAAAAGAACAGCAAAGAAACCTCATACGTTTGATGTAATTGAGTAACTTGTTGCTGCAAATAATTCTTCAAATTTATCGCAAAGGTAGGATTCGAATCCACAAAATCCTCAAATACCAGATATTAAACTTGTCGTCTTTAGTAGATCGCTTAATCTAAAGGAGCCCTGCAAAGTGCCCCTTATAAAGCTGCAAAATCACGGCGTTTTCAATTTCACTTTTCTTAACTTTATCTCAATAAACGTATTCGGGGTAGATTTAAGCAGACCGCCGGCAGAAAAAATATATTTCGACTGAATTGGAGGACAAAATAAGAAATCTCCTTTCTTGTTCAACATCCCTAAATTATAAACCTCAAATCCACTTCATTTAAATAATCGTCATTATAATGATGATTCTAGCTCCAAATATCTCCATTGTAATGAAAGATATAAATACTCAACACTCAAATATTTCCTTATGAAGCAGCTCATGAAAATGTGGAACCCCTGGTGGACAGAAAGAAAAGTTCCCGCTTCCAAAAAGAGGATTTCACGCCCCGAGACCCTTGAAACAATCCTGAAGCCTCTGGATATCAGGGAGGTTATCTGCATTACCGGGGTCAGGAGATGTGGTAAGTCTACTGTGATGTACCAGGCAATAGACCATCTTATAGGAAAGGGAGTGGAACCTGAAAATATCCTTTACTTCAACCTCGATGAACCTTTTGAAGACAAAAGCATAAGACTGCTCGACAGAATATTTGGGGAATACATAGAGCTTCATGTGCCGAAAGGGAGAAAATATATCTTCCTAGATGAAATCCATAATATAAAGGATTGGGAACAGTGGGTCAAAAAGTTCTATGACCTTTATGGGGAAGATATCAAGTTTGTGCTTACGGGTTCAAACAGCAGTATGCTTTCCGACCAGCTCTCCACCCTTTTGACCGGGAGGATGATCACACAGCATGTGTTTCCCCTTTCGTTTAAAGAGTATCTGGATTTTGAGGGTTTTGAACTAAAAGATCCCGACATTCAGAGAAACGAAGTTCTGCACTATTTCAACAAATATCTCTTCAAAGGAGGTTTTCCCGAAGTTGTCCTTGAAGAGGATATGGATATAAACCACCTCCGGCTAACCGAGTACTTCAACAGCATTCTCCTTCGGGACATAGTGGTAGGTCGGAATATCCGGGAAAGCGCAAAACTTATTGAACTTGCGAATTATTCCCTATCAAACGTTTCTACCCTCCTGAGCTATTCAAAAATTTCAAACGCAACAGGATTATCGGTTAACAGCCTTAAAGAATACCTGCTTTACCTGGAACAGGCCTACCTGATATACCAGTTAAACTTCTTTTCATACTCAGTTAAAGATTCGATCTCAATCAAAATGCCTAAAAAGATCTACTGCATCGACAATGGACTCCGAAATTCATCAGCGTTCACCTTTTCTGCTGATGAAGGAAGGCTTGCAGAGAATCTGGTCTTTGTAGAGTTGAAGCGTAGAAAAGTAGAATTCTTTTACTGGAAAGAAAAAAGAGAAGTGGATTTTGTGATAAAAGGTATAGATGGAACTCTCACAGGTATAAACTGCACCTATACGGATCACATGAGACAGGGAGAAATCAATGCTCTTCTGGAATTCAAGGAACATTTTGGGGAGAAGGTTTCCAGGTTAATTTTGCTTACGAAGAATCTCGAAAAAGAGGAAAGTGATATTATCTATGTTCCTCTCTGGAAATGGGTTTTTGGAACTAGATGATTGAAATGGCTTAAATTCCTGCTGAGTCTATTGGTTCGGGAAGATAATTTTGAGTTACCTGGAAAGGATATGGAGGATTTTTCACTTCGTTTAAACGGTTCGTCTCTCACGACTTTCCTTGATCCATAATTCACTAGAAAAATGTTGCTTGAATCAGAAAAATTCCCAAAAGAAAAAAGAATTGCTTAATCTAAAGAAGTCCGGCAAAGTGCCCATTATAAAGCTGCAAAAATCGCGGGTTTTTCAATTTCACTTTTCTTAACATTATCTTTACAAACGTATTCGGGGAAGATTTAGCAGACGGCCGGCAGAAAAAATATATTTCAAATGAGTTGGTTATAGGGAAGATTTTCAATTTATATTTGGCAGTTTAGTTTCGGACGGATAGACTCAATGAAAACGAGATTCAGTTAACTGGTTTTCACTTTGACTAGAAAACAACCAATCCAGTCAAAAAACTATCTATAACTCTTGAAATAGCTCCAAGAAAACTCTATCGATAAAAGTAAACCTGGATTTGCGTTTAAAAGGTTAATCCTCAATCAGTAAAAGCTCTGAATTACGAAAAAAGTGTATTCTGAATTAATTTGTTTAAAAAAGTGGAAAAGAAATATGTGTTAATGTAACTCAGTTACACAAGCAACATTTAATATCTGTTTTCTCTGGGTTTCCTGTGGTTAGGAAGACACTCTCTGCAGTAAACCGGTCTTTCTGGATCGGGCTTGAAAGGTACCTCAGTCTCAACATTGCAGTCTGAACAAGTAACTTTGTGCATTTCTCTAGGAGCGCCGAAATTATTTCCTCTAAACATGTTTCTGTCATTAAAAGCCATTTTTGTTTCACCTTTGTTTTAGTTGTTAGTTAATTGTTTGAAAATAAGATTGTATAGAACTCTTTGATTAAAAACAAAAATTGGTTTTTAAAAACAGATTGTTATACGTCTCTTTATTTGTCAACACACATACATAGCACTTAATATATATAAATGTTTTTATGAAAAATGGTCATATTTCTCAAATGCGAACAATTTTTTAGATATAGCTTGCAAAGGAGAAACAGCCTATTTTCTGATAGTTCCTTAAAACAGAGTTGGTTAACCGTTTTTCACTTTTAAAACAATCCTTCAACAGAAAAGAATCGCTTAATCTAAAGAAACCCTGCAAAGTGCCCTTCTAAATCTACAAAAATCACGGGTCTTTAAATTCTCTTTATTAACCCTTTTCCCGCGAAGAGCTGAGAACATTGAGGAGGAAAGAAATCTTTTCAGGATAGAGGAAACTATCTTTAATATAAGAAAATGATGACCAAAAGAAGTCAAAAAGAGAAATAAGAATGAGAAATTAGCAGGAAACGGTTGAGGAAAATTCCCGCGAAGAAAAAAATCAGAGGTAAATAGAAAGCCTCTAATAATCCAAAATTTCTATATGTTAAAATGTAGTTGCTGCAGAATGTGGGTTACTATAAAAAACATTGAAAAATAATTATTTGAGAAGGTTGGTGTGATAATATGAAAGGATTTGCAATGCTTGAAATTGGAAAAGTAGGCTGGATTGATACTGAAAGACCTTCAGCAGGACCATATGACGCAATCGTGAGGCCTATTGCGGTCGCGCCGTGTACATCAGATATTCATACTGTCTGGGAAGGTGCGCTTGGAGACCGCAAAAACATGGTTTTAGGACACGAAGCTGTAGGTGTTATAGAAGAAATCGGATCAGAGGTCAAAGACTTCAAACCAGGCGATAGAGTAATTGTTCCTGCAATTACACCTGACTGGCGATCCATGGAGGCACAGGATGGAATGCCTATGCACTCAAATGGAATGCTTTCCGGATGGAAGTTTTCAAACTTCAAAAGTGGGGTCTTTGCAGAATGCTTCCATGTAAATGATGCAGACATGAACTTAGCTCTACTTCCAAAAGGAATGCCCCTCGAACAGGCTGTCATGCTATCAGATATGGCAACTACCGGAATACAGGGTGCAGAAATGGCAAAAATTAAAACGGGCTCTACGGTTGCAGTTATAGGAATTGGTCCTGTTGGTCTGATGGCAGTGGCAGGTGCAACTATTCTTGGTGCAGGCAGGCTCTTTGCAGTGGGAAGTCGGAAAGTCTGTGTTGATCTTGCTCTGGAATACGGAGCATCTGATATTATTGATTACAGAAACGGTGGACTTGTCGAACAGATTCTTGAAAAGACGAATGGAAAAGGTGTGGACTCTGTAATCATAGCAGGAGGAGATGAAAACACAATTTCCGATGCAGTCAAAATTGTAAAACCCGGAGGTACGGTATCAAACGTCAACTACTACGGAACCGGAGACACACTCCCTATTCCACGTATTGAATGGGGGTCGGGTATGTCTCACAAAGACATACGTGGTGGCCTGACAACCGGAGGTCGTCTGAGAATGGAAAGAATGGCAGACCTGTGTACCTACGGAAGAATAAAACCAGAAAAAATGGTCACCCACTTATTCGAAGGATTCGACAAAATAGAAGAGGCTCTCATGCTCATGAAAGAAAAACCAAGAGATCTGATCAAACCTGTCGTTCTTCTGGAGGAATAAGCGAGTCAACTACCCCTCCCTAAACTCTTCGCAAAGCTCAGAGTTTTGAGGAAGGGGTATTCTCGCCTTATGTGATAAAGGCTTGATCAGATAGACAGGATAGAGTCGTAAAAGTAGCTAATTGTTAGCCATCGTAAAATTTTCAGCACTAAATTTTGAACTTCATTAATATACTCCAATTTTGAGAGGATTTTTCACTAAAATGACTCATTCCTTTCATCCTTTTCTTTCAACTTTTCATTCTTCATACCTATTTTTAGGAGTTTATCAATAGTCTCAGCTGCTCACTGTGCCTAATCTTTTTACATTGACCACAATTGTACTTATTATTGCTTGTATGTTCATTTTAGGAAGTCCCCAATATTTTGCTCTTTGCAATTGTCAACGGCGGTTGAGAATTCCTCATTTTCGGCGGTTTAAAATTCCCCAATCCTCAATCCTTGAGAAAAGTTCGAGGATTGTAGATAATGCTGAAAACGGAGGTATGGTTAGTGATACGAGATTTGTATTCACAAGCTTGGGCATCAGTAAAATCTCAGAAATAACAGGCCATGATAGGAAAACTGTGAGGAAATATCTCCGCCTTAAGGCGACCCCTGAACCTCAGAAACGTAAGACAAGACCGAGCAAACTTGATCCCTACAAAGATTACATAATGGAAAAGCTTAGTGAAGGTCCCTATACTGCCGCTTGTCTCTTTCGTGAAATCAAGGAAATGGGCTGATGGTGGGGAGACCATCGTTAAAGATTTTGTGAGAGCAGTCAGACTTCAACAGGAAATGCCTGCGGTACTCCGTTATGGTCGAGAAGGGATAAACTGAGTGAGGGGGAACTTCTAATGCTCAAATGTACAGTTGGGTTTTCGATCTCTAAAACTCGGAAAAAAGGTTTCCGGGGGTTAGATTGAAGCGCCCACCCATCGAAAAATATATTTTAAATGAATTGGTTATGGGCGAAGATTTTCATTTCTTATTCGGCGGTCAAATTTCGGATCGCTCCAATGAATAAACGCGCATCGAATTCTCCGAATAACAGGCACAAAAAATGAAAGTGCATAAAGTACTTTCATGCCAGAAGTAAAGGTCACGAGTAAGAGAAAAGTATATTCCGGGTCTGAAGTATATTAAAAAAAGTAAAAGTGTAAGTCCGCTTGAGCGAAACTCACTTTATAATCCAAAATTAGCCCTCTTGAGCGAAGCGAAACAGACCTCGTTCTCCCGAAGCGAAATCGGGAAGGACCGTGCATCGTCGAGCCGCAACTCAACCGACACGAAATTCGGGTTTAGTATCTGTCCTCTCTGGGTTTCCTGTGCTTAGGAAGACATTCTCTGCAGTAAACCGGTCTGTCCGGGTCAGGTTTGAAAGGTACTTCGGTTTCAACACCACAATCAGAACATTTTGTCTTGTGCATTTCCTTTGGAGCTCCGAAGCCTCCGCGGCTGCTGTCTCTTCCCCTGCTCCCTCTGTCATTATAAGCCATTTTGTTTCACCCTGGTTTTAGTTGTTAGTTATTGCTGAAAAATAAGATTGTATACGACTCTTGGTTAAAAACAAAAATTGGTTTTTAACAACAGATTGTTATACATCTCTTTATTTTCAATACACAGACATTGCATTTAAAATATATAAATTTTTCATAATAATAAAAATGTATTCTTTTAAATGAGAGAAAACTTTGTGATCAGGGTTTATGGAGCAGATAAAATGCCTGAAATTTCAATTCCGGCTGATTAGCCAATAAAGCAAAACTTATCGGTCCTGCAAGGTGTTCCTTCTAAAACTACAAAAATTACGGGTTTTAGCTATCTTTCCTTACAAACGTATTCGGGGAAGATTTTAGCAGACTGCCAGCAGGAATAAATATATTTTAACTGAATTGGTTGGGGAGAAGGTATCAAAAACATCTATTTCACATGCAGAAACCGCTTTTCAAAGCAAAAAATCTGAAGGCGTTTTATACTCGTTGTCAAAATCGCCAAAAACTTTCGAAATAAGAGGAGACAAGAAAAGTAATTGAGGTTCAGGCTTATCGCGAACCACATTTATGTAGTAACATCAGCATATAAGACAGAATTATAATTTTGTGTAATGCCATTACACTTAATTCTCATTACCGTATTTTGGAACTGAGTTACACGATCCTGTATCAAATGGCAACTTAATACTTTAGCTGTGGGGCATTAGTTTGTTCTGGGATGAAGCATATAAGGGCACGCCGCCGTGGGACGTCGGTCATCCGCAGTCCGCTTTTGAGGGCCTTATAAAGAGTGGAGATATCAATCCTGACCGGGCTCTCGATATCGGGTGTGGCCGGGGTGAAAACGCGATAATGCTGGCAATGAATGGCTGTGACGTCACGGGTATAGACCTCGCCAGGAATGCTATTTCTGACGCAAAAGCGAAAGCAATAGAGCGCCATGTTAAGGTAAATTTTGTCGTTGGAGACGTACTGCAGATGGACCGGCTTTTCAGAAAGGGCGAGTTCGATATCGTCATCGATTCTGGCCTGTTTCACACTATGACGGATGAGGAGAGACCGGTTTTTTCGCGGCAGGTGCATAGGGTACTCAGGGAAGGGGGCAAATACTTCATGCTGTGTTTCTCCGATAAGGAGCCAGAGGGATACGGGCCCAGAAGGGTCTCAAAAGCTGAAATAGAAACTACTTTCACTCCTCTTTTTAGCATTATCTATATAAAAGATGCAACTTTCGATTCGCGGCATGGTTCGGACAGCATAAAAGCTTATCTTTTATCGGCTGTCAGGAATTAATTATAACAGGAAAGTATTTTGAAAATATCGTAAAGTGTGGAATTTATAGGTCCTTCAAAGTGCCCCTTATAAAGCTGCAAAATTACGTTTCAAAATTACGTTTTAGTTCTCCTTTTCCACAATTTTTTGAGGTAGATTCGATCAGGCCGCCGACAGGAAAAAATATATTTTAACTAACTTAAAACTAAATTTAAGTAAGAAAGGCTCTGCAGATCTACAAAGCCATTTTTTCGATTCAGGATATTTACTTAATAACTACGATATATCTGGACCTGGTTTCAGTACTAATGCTTTCCGAATTATTTACTGTTAAACTAACAGTATATCGTCCTGTTTCATTGTATACGTATACAGGATTCTGTTCTGTTGAAGAATTTCCATCGCCAAAAGCCCATTTCCATGCGGCTGGCGATCCGGTGCTCTGGTCAGTAAAACTGACACTGAGCGGTGCAGGCCCTGAAGTCGGCGATGCAGAAAAAGCAGCGATAAGGGAGTTTGAAACGGCAATATAGCCTGTTCTTGACAGCACATTACTGCCGTTTGCATTACTTGCTGTCAATGTAACAGAGTAAAGTCCTGATTTATTGTATGCATGGACAGGATTTTGTTCTGTAGTTGTATTGCTTCCATCTCCGAAAGTCCATTTCCATTCAGCTGGCAGGCCTATGCTCTGGTCAGTAAAACTGACAGTAAGAGGTGCACTTCCTGAAGCAGGGGACGCAGAGAAACTGGCAACAGGAATATCCAGAACACTTGAGACAGCAATATAGCTTGATTTTGTCAGCGAATTACTGCCATTTGCATTACTTGCTGTCAACATAACAGAATAAAGCCCTGATTTATTGTATGTGTGGACAGGATTCTGTTCTGTAGTTGCATTGCTGCCGTCTCCGAAAGTCCATTTCCATGAGGTTGGAGATCCTGTGCTCTGATCAGTAAAGCGAACGGTAAATGGTGCTTTTCCTGAAGTAGAGGAAGCAGAGAAGCTGGTGACAGGACCGTTTAACACGTTTGATACAGCAATATAGCCGGATTTTGTCAACGCATTGCTGCCGTTTGCATTCCCTGCTGTCAATGTAACAGTGTATCGTCCTGATTTATTGTATGTGTGTACAGGATTCTGTTCTGTTGTTGTATTGCTTCCATCTCCGAAAGCCCATGTCCATGAAGCTGGAGATCCTGTGCTCCGGTCAGTAAAATGAACGGTAAGAGGCATGCTTCCTGATGTCTGAGACGCAGAGAAGCTTGTTACGGGACCATTTAAAACGTTTGAGACAGCAATATAGCCGGTTTTAGTCACCGCATTACTGCCGTTTGCATTGCTTGCTGTCAATGTAACAGCATATTTTCCGGATTTATTGTACGTGTGTACGGGATTCTTTTCTGTTGAACCATTTCCGTCTCCGAAAGTCCATTTCCATGACGCTGGAGATCCTGTGCTCTGGTCGGTAAAACTAACAGTAAGAGGCATACTTCCTGCAGTTTGAGTTGCTGAAAAGGCGGTGGAGGGGACAATATAGCCCGGATTTGGCGTGACAATACCGCTTTCAGAAATTACACTTATATAGCTTATTTTTTGTACCTTATTACTGCCCCCCTCATTAGTCGTTGTCAAAGAAACAGTATAATTTCCCGATTTATTGTATGTGTGTACAGGATTCTGTTCTGTCGAATCATATCCATCCCCAAAAGTCCATTTCCATGACATTGGCGCTCCTGTGCTCTGGTCAGTAAACCGAACAATAAGAGGCTTTTTTTCTGAAGTCCGGGACGCAGAAAAGCTGGTGACAGGAGTATTTAAAATACCCGGGACAGCAATATAGCCGGCTTTAGTCACCGCATTACTGCCGTTTGCATTACTTACTGTCAATCTAACAAAATATAGTCCTGATTCATTGTATGTATGTACAGGATTTTTATCTGTGGAATTACTCCCATCTCCGAAAAGCCATTTCCATGACGTTGGCGACCCTGTGCTCTGGTCAGTGAAATGAACGGTAAGAGGCGCTTTTCCTGAAGTAGGGGATGCAGAGAATTTGGAAACAGGAGTATTTAAAACACTTGAAACTGCAATATAGCCGGTTTTAATTAACGTATTACTGCCTTTTTCGTTACTTGCTGTCAATCTAACAGCATAAAGTCCTGATTTATTGAATGTGTGTACAGGATTTTTATCCGTTGAAGTATTGCCATCCCCAAAAGCCCATTTCCATGACGTTGGCGACCCCTTGCCCTGACCTGTAAAATCGACAGTAAGAGGCACTTTTCCTGAAGTCTGAGATGCAGAGAAGCTGGGGACAGGCCCATTTAAACCATTTGAAACAAGAATATATCTGGATTTCGTTAACGTATTGCTGCCTCTTTCATTACTTACTGTTAATGTAACGGAGTAGGCTCCTGCTTTGCTGTATACGTGTACAGGGTTCTCCGCGGTTGAATGTGTGCCGTCCCCGAAAGTCCACTTCCTTGAGGCTGGAGATCCTGTACTCTGGTCAGTAAAACTAACAGTAAGAGGCTCTTTTCCTGAAACCTGAGATGCAGAAAAAGCAGCAACAGGAGCTTCATACCCGTTTGAAACAGTAATATAGCTGGATTTTGTTACCGAACTCCTGTCCCCCGTTTCGTTTAATGTCAACGTAACAGAATATTTTCCTGATTTCCTATATACGTGTACAGGATTCTTTTCCGTTGAATAAGTCCCGTCTCCGAAAGTCCAGTTCCATGAAGCTGGGGATCCTGTGCTCTGGTCAGTAAAACTAACACTAAGTGGCGTTTTTCCTGAAGGTGGGGATGCAGAAAATACCGGGTGTGCCAGAACGGTTACTGTGGCAAATTTCGAATCAGTACCGTTTGTATTGTTTACTGTAAGCGTTACTTTGTAATTCCCTGCTGTGGAGTAAGTATGCATTGGATTCTGATCCGGGGAATTACTTCCGTCTCCGAAATTCCAGTTCCACCTATCCGCATTTTTCGAGAAATCCGTAAACTGGACAGAAAGAGAAGCATAACCGGATGTCAGATTGCTGCTGAAGTTTGCAACAGGAAGTACTGGTTGTGCCGGGAGAGGACTTATAAACTGACCGAAAGCAACAGGACGGGAACCTATCTTTACCGTGGCTGTAACCTTGTTTGTGATTGCATCAATTATAGAGACAGTGTTTCCGGGATCATCGTTGTTGCCACAGTTCGCTACATATACCTTTGTTCCGTCCGGTGTGACTGCAATTCCGTAAGGGCTTTTTCCGACTTTCACAGCAGCTATATCAGTTTTTGTTGCGGTGTCAATTACGGAGACATTGTTACTGCGTTCATTTGCCACATATAATTTTGTCCCATCCGGGCTGACTGCAACTCCCATAGGCCATTTTCCTGCAGGCACTGTGGCTGTAACGGTGTTTGAGCCCGTGTCAATTATAGAAATAGTGTTACTTTCACAATTCGTCACATATAGTTTTGTTCCTGCCTGGTTTACTGTAATTCCACAGGGGCCAGATCCGGTTTTCACAGTCGCTATAACCTTGTTTGTGGCTGTGTCAATTACTGAGACATCGTTGCCATAACGGTTCGTCACATATACTTTTGTTCCATCCGGTGTAACTCCAACCCCTAGAGGGTTAATTCCTGCAGGCACCGTGGCTATAACAGTATTTGTAGATGTGTCAATTACGGAAACACCGTTGATATCACGATTCGCCACATATAGTTTTTTTCCATCCGGTGTTATTGCAATTCCACAGGGACTGTATTTATCTCCTACATCAACTGTGGCTGTAACCTTGTTTGTGGCTGTGTCAATTACTGAGACAGTACCACGGTGGCCGTAGTAAGCATTCGTTACGTATATCCTTGTTCCATCCGGGCTGGCTGCAACTCCCAGAGGATTGATTCCTGCGGGCACCGTGTCTGCAAGGTTGTTGCTTCCTGTGTTAATTACGGAAACAGTGTTGCTGTTGAGGTTCGTAATATATGCATATGAAGGCGAAGGAGAACCTTTTGGTACAACATTTACTGTGGCAAGCTTTGAATCCGTGCCGTTTGAATTGCTTACTGTCAGGCTAACAGTATAGATTCCTGCTGCAGAATAGGTATGCACGGGATTCTGCTTTGTTGAACCGGACCCGTCTCCAAAGTCCCAGACCCATCCGGTTGCATTCTCCGATAGATCTGTAAACTGCACGGGTACGGAAAGGAAAACATAATCTGATGTGATGTTGCTGCTGAAGTTTGCTGAAGGATAAACCGGTTGTATCGGGATAGAACCTGTAAACCGGCCTGAAGCACAGGGACTCTTTCCTACAAGCATCGTGGCTGTAACGGTGTTGGTTGCAGTGTCAATTACAGAGACGGTGTTACAGAGGTTGATTGCTACATACACTTTTGTTCCGTCCGGTGTGACTGCAACTCCCAGAGGATTGGGACCTACAGGTATTGTGGCTGTAACTTTGTTTGTAGAAACGTCAATTACGGAGACAGTGCTGAAATATTTATCATTGCTAGTCACATACACTTTTGTTCCTTCCGGTGTGACTGCAACTCCAAAAGGAGCTCCCTCTACCTCCACAGTGTCTGTAACACTGTTTGTTGCCGTGTCAATTACAGAGATGCTTTCGCTCTCGGAGTTCGCTACGTACACCTTAGTTCCATCCGGTGTGACCGCAATTTCCCTGGGACCTTTTCCTGCGGATACGGTGTTTATAGCAGCTTTTGTGGCAGTGTCAATTACAGAGACAGTTTTGTCCCCGTAATTTGTTACATATATCTTTTTTCCATCCGGACTTACCGCTACTCCTGCAGGAGATCTTCCTGTTTTCACTGTACTTACAACAGTATTTGCGGTAGTATCAATTATAGAAATACTGTTACTTGCCAGGTTTGTCACATATACCTTTTTTCCATCCGGACTGACTGCAACCCCCTGTGGAGAACTTCCTGCAGGCACCGTGGCTATGACAGCATTTGTTGCCGTGTCAATTACAGATACATCGTTGCTATGAGAATTTACCACGTATACCTTTGTTCCGTTCGGATTAATTGCAACCCCAACAGGATTGGAGCCTACAGGTATCGTAGCTGTAACTTTGTTTGTTGTTGTGTCAATTACAGAGATACTGTTACTTCCTTCATTTGTAATGTATGCAAATGGTGAGGCGCCTGCGAGACTCACCAGCATTAAAAAAGCAAGTGCTGTTATCCCCAAAGTTTTATTGAACGTCTGCCCCCCAAATATTTTATTAGACTTCGCTCCTTCCATTTTAGGCCCCCCTCGTAGCGATTATGAACATGACTGAGCAAAGAATATTTCACAGAAATTTACAAAATAATTGTAAACTAAAAGATAATAATCTTTCTTTCATTAGCTTTGTAGAAAATCCTCTAAATTTTGTTTTAATCCAAAAAGTTATAAAAATAGCTCTGTAGAAATCCTTAGAAATGACTGAGTGACTGATCCCGATTAATTTAAACTGAATGTCATGATATTTTTTTATCTATTTTAGCCAAGCCGGTATAGGCAGGTTCCACAAAGCCATATATTCTTTCCTTCTCATATAGGGCTTGATAACTCCGAAATGCAAGCGAGATTCCTATAAATCCACGCATTGTTTCGTTTCTTCATAGATAAGTCATAAAAAAGAAAAAATCTCAAGATTTAAGCTGGAGATTAGAGAACGGAGACTCAACCCATTCCTATCCGATCTAATCTCCAGCAAACACCTACTGATACATTAATTTGATATTCGATTTGAACTCAAACAGGGACTTCTTTTGCCAGGATATAAGCAATCATTTCTGGGTTCAGCTTGCTCTCACCTGAAATCTGTTTCTCGATCTCCTCAATGGATTTACCTTCGATTTTCATTTCCTTTATATGTTCAATCACCGAGGATGGAACTGCATAATATTCGTTTATGTCTTTCCTGTGTCCCCAGATATCTCCTTCGATAAGCTGAATTCTCTGCATCTGAAAGAACATTTTTATGGAATTTGATACAGTAGCCATATAAGATTTGGGCAACTGAACCACCTCAATCCTCGGGCAGCTCTCTGCCAGTTCAAAAATGTCCTTGTTTGAAGGTCTGAATGTCAGGTGTACGATACGCTCATTCGGGTTAAGTGTAGAGATTTCTTCTCTGGAACTAACTACTCTAATTTTCATGTTTTTCCCCCTCTATGAATTTATTTTAATTTTACTGTAATATGAATTACGCACACTTATTATAAATATTTTTCTTATTAAACTAATATTATTTAGGTAGTATTCCAGATATACGGGTTAAATGAGGGTTACTAAATTGATCTAAAAAAGCTGAAAACGGAACAATATTCTATTTAAGCAAGTTATTTTTCTATTTTTTCTTCACTTTTGCTCTTTTTCATTCTGTAATTTTTTCTAGGAATAATCTAATTATTTTAACTTTTGATATTCTTCAGCTTGAGACTACAATGGACTTCCCATTTATCCGAACAGGGAAAAATTAACACACAAAAATCAAGTCCTTCAACTCCTGGAAGTTAAACTCTGCTGCTGACATTATGCTCACAACTTAGGGTACCACGCATACTTTCATAAAAGCCAGTAAAAGATGATTTATGGAATAGCCTGCATGTTTGGAGTGTTCCTGAACAGGAGAAGATGAAATATAAGAGCTGCAGCCCTGTGGTGAGAAACTGTTGATCAAATCTGACAAAAAGGACACATTCGTCTTGTTTTGTCAGATTTGAGAAGTATTTCATGTTTATTTTCATGTATATGTCCTCATAATCGAAGTTCCAGGGTCGCACTTCGCTGTAAACAACGACGTATTAGACTGAAATCAAGTGCAAAAGGTAATAAAAACTCATCAGATTCAAAAACTTTATAAAGAATTAATTGCTATAAACGGAGTAGTCCTTGATTAAGAGATACATTTTTTTGGTGTTCACAAAATGGGTTTATTTGACGTTTTTAAAAACAGAGCAAACCGCTCTCAAAAATCCCCCAAAATAGATTATTCGATAACTGACAACGTTCTGTCAATCGGTGATTTTGCGGGAGAATATCACCAGTCACCAAAAGGTAAATTCATTTTAGCGTGGAAAGATCAAAACGAAAACGGAAAATATATTTTATTGGAACGGGGGAAAGTAAAACTTCAGGCTAAAATGAGACACCCCGGCAATGGGATGGTTTCAAACTCCGGAGTGTTTATTCTCAGCGATTTGACTTCTAAGGGCATGTATGGAGTATTCCATATAATTAATACAGACGGAGAGACTCTGATCAAACAAAGATGTAAGGCAAATCTGGGTCCTACCGGCATTTCGGATGACGGACATTTTGCTGTTTGCCAGGCTCTGGAAAGTACCAGCAAGTCGGATAGCTGCAAACTGTTTTTCTTTGATATAAAGAACAGAAAACTGTTGTGGAAAAAAGTACCTGAAACAGTCGGAACCGAGCTTAACTGGGCAAAAAGCTACCGCTTTGACACTAAAAGAAAAGTCCTGTATTTGATACACGATAAAAATAGAGCTTACCGTTACACTTTCGAAGGGACTTTCATTGATTCTAAGTTATATAGAAATGACTGCATCAATGCTGGGAACGATATTGAATTTCTTGAAGCCGTTAACGAATTGAAAGTAGAGCTTTCTGAAAATACTGATCCCCGAGAATATGATGCACTTATAACTCCTCTAATAAAAGGCTTAAAAAGATTTTCTGACAAAGACAGCAAATCAAAAATTCATAGGGTTTTGGGGGAAATACTCCATTTACAGGGAAATGATGCCGAGGCAATAAAACATTTTGAAACTGCACTGAAACTTAATCCGAAGGTGGGAGTGAAAAGGACACTCGAGAAATTGAAGAAAACAGATTAAAGTCAAGCTAACAAACGTATTTCATAGTAATTATAAATGCTAAAGTATGTGACATATCAATAAGTCGTCGTCTATAGAACCTTGCCCTTATCAATATAGACGCACTCCTGCAGAAAAGTAAAATATGGAATTCAGGCATCTTTTTCAGACACCTTTACTTCAGATACCTTTATCAGGCAGCTTTACTCTGAGACCTTTAAATCAGTACTTAATGTAGCCTTTCCGCTCAAGCCATTCAACCTGGGGCCTTGTGTATTTCCAGGTTACTTCGGCTTTGGAGTCCTGGACTTCCCAAGGATTGGCTATTACAACGTCGCCTTCGCGGATCCACATTCTCTTCTTTTTAGAGCCCGGGATCCGGCCCATGCGGACAACACCATCCATACACTGAAGTGTTACCCTTTTCGAGCCGAGTAAACTAGCAACCGTTGCCAGAACTTCATTTCTGTCCTTGCGGGGGATTCGTACCCTGGATACTTCAGGGGTATCTCCTGAGTTTACTGGTTTTGTAGATCCTGATCTTCTTTTTCTAATAGTACTTCTGTAGTTAGCCAGGTTAATTCCTCCTTGATATACTTTTATTAATTTTTTTGTATGTTTTGGGTTGAATAATTCGTACCGTTCCTCATTCTCGATGCCGATTTGTTCTTACTTTTCCCTTTCGCATGAGGTGGAAATAAGTAAAGAAACAAAGAGAATAAAACAAAAAACAAAAAGAAAAGATGAATCAGGTGTTAATGTAACCTTAATTACAAATTAACACCCGATGCAGATTATCCTTAAAATTTCCTGTGGTTAGGAAGACATTCCCTGCAGTATACTGGCCTGCCTTCGGTGGGTTTGAACGGTACTTCGGTCTCAACACCGCAGTCAGAACAGGTCACCTTTGTCATTTCCCTTGGTCCGCTGTTACCGCGGAAACCTCCGGAATTTCCTCTGAAATTTCTGTCATTAAAAGCCATTTTCGTTTCACCTCCGCTTTAGCGGATAATTAATAATATAAAAATAAGATTGTGTATACCCTTAGATTAAAAACAAAAATCGGTTTTTAATAACAGATTATACGTCTCTTTATTTTCAATGCATACACTATACAGTCAAATCATATAAGTGTGCCTATACAAATGGAAGCACACTCTCTCAAATGAGAGAACTCTTTTTAGTATGGTTTACGGAGAAGATAACAAGTCATTTACTGATAGCTTCCGAAACCAGAATTGCTGGAAAAATTTTCGCTATCCCCTAAAAACAGCTGCCTCAAAGCCAAACGCTCACTAAACTCATAACTGGTAAGCCCTGCAAAGTGCTCCTTCTCAAACTGCAAAAGGTCACAGGTAAAAAAGTATATTTCGGGTCAAGGTAGGTCTCTAAGGCAGATCTAAAAAAGTGGAAAATAAATAAGTGTTGATGTAACTCAGTTACACAAATAACACTTAGTATCTGCGGTTTTCTCTGGGTGTCCTGTGTTTAGGAAGACACTCTCTGCAGTAAACCGGTCTGTCCGGGTCAGGTTTGAAAGGCACTTCGGTTTCAACACCGCAATCAGAACAGGTTGTTTTGTGCATTTCTCTGGGAGCGCCGAAATTAGAATTTCCTCTGAAGTTTCTGTCATTAAAAGCCATTTTTGTTTCACCTTTGGTTTTAGTTGTTAGTTAATTGTTTAAAAATAAGATTGTATAGAACTCTTTGATTAAAAACAAAAATTGGTTTTTAATAACAGGTTATTATACGGCTCTTTATTTTTCAACACACATACATTGCATTTATAATATATAAATATATCTATACAAATGGAGCCACACTCTTTCAAAGGAGAGAACAATTTCCAGACATGGATTTCAGAAAAGATAACAGCCTATTTTTGATAGCTTCTGAATAGCCACGTACTCAGCACAGGATTCTGATTCCGGGGTGGGAAGATTGTCTTCGAGCAACCCTCTGCACATGCGTTTCAATAGTTTTTCTCTTCTCAAAAGTGGAAAAGTCCATCCCGTACTTCTGTTCCATTTCAGCTATCTTTTTTCCGTAATCGTTGAGTTTTTGTTCGGCCTGATCATGCACAAGCCGCTACAAAGCTTCCTGATCATCTTTGTACAGGCCTGCTTTTACCATATCACTGATAGGTTCAAAGATTTTTCGTGGGATTTTTACATAATCAATAACATCGCCCAAAATAATGTCGATTATAAGGCTTTTTGCATAAAGTCCTGTGCGGGTGAAAGGGTTTAAAAAATGTTTTTATTCAAGCTGCCCCAGCAAATCGAAAACAATATTCTGCTGGCTTACGAACTGTTTTCTAAATCTAAAAAACATTTCCGCAATGTCATCCGACGGTAACCGTTCACTCATTTCGATCCATTTTCGGATGATTTCGGACTTTTCATCAAAAAAAGCCAGTTTTTCAGGCAAAAATCGCTCAATCAGGTTTCTGGCAGCTGATTCCCAGGTTATATATCTTCTAAATAACTCCTCCTGTTCAAGAAACTGGTCATGAGTCAACTTAAACCACCTGTAATGAAGAGGAGCCGGCTCTCCCTCATAGGGGTTGGTATAGATATCAAGATCGTAGTCCCACATTTTAGGCAGGTCGGATACACTAAAGGGCCCAATCCCAAGGAAAGGGTCGTACTGGATGGGGACCGAATAAAAAAACTTACGCAAAGAATCCATCAGGTCATCGGACTCAGAAATAAGGACTTCAATTTGCTTTTTAATTTCCTCAGACACTGCGTACATCTCCCAAAAAAGCCGTAATTCTTATTTTACTTATTCTTTTATGGATTTCTCTGTTTTTTTGCATCAGGCCACTGATACAGGAATGATATGTAAAACGTCTTTTATTATGTAAAAATCTGCGGTCGTCCCTGATGAAACTTTTGTTTTTGGACAGCTCAAGTCGAATTTGAGAAATTCTATTTCAGAAGCCGGTTTGAAAGGCACTTCGGTTTCAACACCTCAATCAACCCTCTCAAATGAAAGAACACCTCCCTGACCTGGCTTGAAGAGAAGATAATAACACTACTGACCGGAATTCTACCCAACAAAACTCATAAATAACTTTAACCCGCAAGGGCTATAGATTACCATGGCTGACAGATCACATTCTCGCATGCGGTACGAAAATATTGCCGGAGCACTCCTGTTCACTGCAGGCGTACTGGCTTTCCTGGGGATTATAACGGCTGAAATGCTCTATCCCGGATACAGCACGTCGCAGAACATGATAAGCGACCTTGGTGCAACGGAACCGCCCAACAGTATCATAATACAGCCGTCTTCAAGCATTTTCAGTGTTGCAATGGCTATCTCCGGCTTCTTAATAACCGCTTCTGCATACTGTATTAACCGCGCGTTCAGGAAGCGAGAAGTCACTGTTCCTCTGGCCTTATTCGGGATAGGGGTCCTGGGAGTTGGGATCTTCAACGGGAGCTATGGGGATATACACGGAATTTTCGCCCTTATGGCTTTCGTTATGGGAGGCATATCCGCAATTGCAAGCTACAGGATCGAGAGGGCACCGCTTAGTTATTTCTCAGTCATACTCGGAGGAATAGCACTAATGGACCTGTTTCTCTACTATATTATGGGAGATGCAAGCCCTTTTACAGCCTTCGGCCTCGGAGGGCTTGAGCGCTGGATCGCATATCCTATCCTGCTCTGGGTCACGGGTTTTGGAGGATACCTGATGGGACATTCGAGGGCATAAAAATCGGGAGCTTCGCTCAAGAGGACTAATTAATAGGTCCATCTAACCTATACAAGGTCGCTAGCTGCATTATGTCGTTTTTGTCCCGCTCGACGCAGGAGAGCGGTCGTTCCCAAAATGAAAAGGAGAGAAGAGAAAAACCCGGGAAATAAAAACGACTGAGGACGCTTTTGAGTTAGAAAGAACGAGAACCAAACAGATCAAATCGGCAGAAATTTCGGTTTCATCTCTCTTTCAAATAGTTTTGCTTTCATTTTTCCTTTTGGGAAGGGCCGCCAGATAAGCTGGCGGAGCGTCTGTATTGCTGTGAATTAAAAAAACGATCCCCGGGGAATAAAAAGAAGTACTCTCTCGATCCCGGAGCTAGTTCCTTCAATATATGTCGCTCTCAATTGCGGTGCCGGCTTTTGGATCACTTTTTATCGGAATGGCGGCTGGTCCAGGCCCATTGCGGCGCAGGGAGAAGAAAACGAAAGATTTCCTCACAGGACTCCGGAATCGATCTCGAGTTAATGAGGAAACACTGGAATTTTGCAGTCAGGTATTATTTATATCATCCAGATAAACGACATCATGGCACAGCCTTTTAATTAAATTTTTTTCGTGGCTTACAACCAGTACCCCGATATTCATTCTTTCGACTATGTCGAGAACTATATTCCAGATTTGAGCCTGGGTAATAGCATCTACCATTGTGGTTATTTCATCCGCTATTAAAAATTTGGTATCGGGGCTTAAAGCTCTTGCAAGGGCAAATCTCTGGAGTTCCCCTCCTGAAAGTTCATTGGGCCACCGGTTAAGCCAGTTATTTTTTATTCCGAAGGAATCCAGAATATCCCGGGAAACATGATGTCCCTCATTCAAAATATCTTTCATTTTCCATCTGGGGTTTACGGCTTTTTCCGGGTGCTGAAATACGAGCTGGACCGGGTTATAGCCTTTTGAGGGAATTGCTTTTCCTTCGAGACTTACCTTTCCCTGATAATTATTTTCGTAGCCAGCCAGGATTTTACAAAGGGTTGATTTGCCGCTTCCGCTGTCCCCGATCAGCCCCAGTACCTCTCCACGACCCACGGAGATATTCACATTATTTAATATCAAATTGTCTCTTTTATACCCGAAACTGATGTTCTCGCCTTTAAGAGACATTATTGCACCTCACCCCCCCTCCGTTGATCATTTTAAATTGAGGGCTACCTTTAGAACAGAGCTCATTCTTTTTGGAACACCTGTCGTAGAAAATACATCCATCAATGACTTCGTCCTGCATTGGCTGATGCCCTTTAATCGCCTGGAATTTGTTCTGGGGAAGGGCATTCCAGAGGGCCCGGGTATAGGGGTGCCTTAAATTTTCCCCGTTATTGTTAAAGTCCTCAACATTTGCTACTTCCAGAACAGTCCCTGCGTAGAATACTGCAATTTTATCCGAGATTTTCAAGGCAGCTTCGATATCGTGAGTGATGAGTATCACTGCACAGCCCCGGTTTGCCATGTCTTTGAAGTAACTCAGGGTTTCATTCAGGGTTTTTTCATCCAGTCCCGGAGTTGGTTCGTCTGCAATTACGAGCTTTGCAGAACCCATTACGGCAGTAGAAACCAGAACTCTTCTGGTCATCCCTCCCGAGAGCTCATGAGGGAACATTCTCTCCACATCCGGTTTTAAATCGTATTTCCGGAAAATATCCTGCTGGAGCTGTTTCATTATGCCTTCGCTTTCCTCATCAACAGAGCCTATTACCTGATTGGAAATCCTCATTAAAGGGTCCAGATAGGTTGTGGATTGAGGGACCAGCGCTATTTCTTTTCCCCTGATTTCTTCTTTTATCTCCTGAGTGAGTTTCTTGCCATTGTATTCCATATTTCCGTTAAGTTTCGCGTTTGAAGGTAAAATCCCTAAAATTGCATGGGCCAGAAGACTTTTACCGGACCCGCTCGAGCCGACAACGGCTAAAATCTCGCCTCTGCAAGCTTCTATGCTCAAATTGGAGATCACTTTTAACTCGGTTTGCCGGAGCCCGGTAGCATATTGAATGAAAGAAAGGGAAAGGTCTTCTACTTTTAATAGAGGCTCAGTCTCCTTCTTTCCTTCAGTGTTTATTTCATTTTTGTTTCCCATATTGACACCTTTTAGATCTAATTATTCTATACCCTGTTACATTCCATACTCTGTTATGTTCCATACTCTGTTATCCCAAGAAATCAACAGCTTTGAGACAGGAAAAGCTTCTCAAAGGCAACAAGTTACATTTATTCACGAGCACTTTTCATGAGCACATATTCATGAGCACTTATTCATGAGCATTTTTTGGATCCATCAACTTCCCTAAATTTTCTCCGATCATATCAAATGCAAGGACCACAATCAACAGGGATAAGCCCGGGAAGAAGGCAAGCCACCAGTACCCTGCCGAGAGATACCTCATAGACTCTGACAGAATTATGCCGATTGCCGGTTCGTGGGGTGAAAGTCCAAAACCCAGGAATGTGACGGAAGCTTCGTGCAAAATGGCATGGGGAAACAGCAAAATCGTACCCAGCAATATCTGGGGGATCAAATGGGGCAGGATATGTTTTGTGGCTATCCACCACTTTGATTTTCCAAGATTTCTGGAGATATGGATATATTCCTGGGTTTTTAACTGCTTGATTTCGGCCCTCACAACCCTGGTCAGGCTTGTCCAGTGCGTTAATGCAACCCCGATAATAACCCCTGTCGCCCCTCCCCCCAGGCCTATGGAAATAAGGATTATCAACAGCAGGTGCGGGATTGAAAGAAAGAGGTCCACAAGCCAGGATACAAAAGAATCGGCGGTCTTCCCTGCACTTGAAAGCAGGCCTAAAATTATGGTCAGGACAGTGCTGATTACGGAAGCAAACGCCCCGATCACTATACTCAGGCCCAGGCCCTCCAGAGTTCTTGTAAACATGTCCCTTCCCATCCAGTCGGTCCCAAAAGGATGTTCAAGAGAAGGAGCAAGATTTTTGGAGCCAAAGTCCGTGGGTAAGGAATCCCCGTCTACAAAGAGGCTGGAAATCACAATTGAAAGCAATAAAAGGGACGTGAAACCGATTATAAGAAACGTCTTTTGCCTTAAATTCAGTCCCGGGAACAAGCTTCTGTTAACGGTTACGACAGCAGTACTCATATTGTTGCCTCCTGCTGTTTTATCCTGGGATCTATGAATTCATAGATAATATCTGCAATCAGGTTTCCAAAAAAGACAAACACCGCACTTACGAGAACTATTCCCAGAAGCAGAGGTACATCGGACCTTAAGCCTGCTGCTACTGCAGCCTGCCCGATTCCGGGATAGGAAAAGACCTGTTCGACCAGAACCGTGCCGCCAAACAATTCGCTGAAACTTAAAAACTGCAGGGTAATAGCCGGAAGGGCAACATTTCTGATTCCATGCCTTAAGACCAGGTCCAGCCCTTTTTCGCCTCTTGCCTTTGCAAATAAGACATAATCACTGGACATGACTTCGGTTAATTTTTCTCTGGTAAACATTGCAATCTGGGCAACGCCGAGTAAACTCAGGGTCAGTGCAGGGAGGATTAAATGCTGTATCCGGTCAAAAAAAGTCACGTTCTCAGCCGTAACCCCTATGGGCACGCTTAAGCCTATAGGGAACCAGCCTAACTGCACTGAAAATATCATCAAAAAAACAAGGGCCAGCCAGAATGTCGGAGTAGCGGTTAAAATGTAGCAGTAGGTTTTTATTGCCCGGTCAAACAGGGTCCCTTTATGCATTCCGGCCGCTATTCCCAGAACGAAGCCCAGAACCCCTGAAATCAGCCATGAAGACGCCATCAGAGCCAGAGACGCTGTAAACCTTTCTTTAATCACGTCAGTTACAGGCATCCTGTAAATCAGTGAAACCCCTAAATCCCCTTTGAGAATATTTTCCGCCCAGTTCAGGAATTTCTCCTGCGGAGGCGTGTTAACTCCCCAGTATTCATCCAGTTTTGCCTTTTGCTCCGGCTGGATGCTCATTTCTCCAATGTAAGCCCTTACTGGGTCTATTGGGGACTGCTCAACAATCCAGAAACTGGCAATGCAAACCACGACTAAAAGACTGATTAATCTGAGGGTTTTTTTTCCAATAAAAAGCCCTATTTTTTCGTGTTTCATATTACTTTTCCTCCCAAAACATCCCGAGAATATTCCAAAAAAAGGTTACACTGAGGAGTTTCAAATACTCAAGGAGTTTCAAATACTCAAGGAGTTTCAAATACTCAAGGAGTTTAACATCCTCAGTTACAGTAAGAATATTCGTATCGGTCTCTTGTCGAAATTCAGCTCTCTGCCTGATTTTCCGTGCGTTTCCATTCCAGGATGTTCCCAAAGATGTTTGCACCATGAGGCTGTATTCTGGGAGTCCCGATATCCAGGTCCTCATCCATAATGTAGACGTAATTAATGGTTGCCATCCACAGCCACGTAGCATCTCCTTTTTCGGAAAAGCCTGTTGTCCCGTCCCAGGCAGCAAGCTGCCAGTTTTCATCGGCGGTGTCCTGGTCAAAGCTGGTTATAGCCGTTCTTAAATAATTGTCCACAGCAGGATTGTTGTACATTATTACGTTGTTGTAGTTTGAAGGGTCGTAGCTCTTGCTGTAGTATCTTAAGTATATGTCAGTCGGGTCAAGCGAGCCATAACCGAAGACTACCGGAGTTGAATGGACAAGGGTGTCAATCTCATTCCAGCTTTTACCCTCGACTTTAATGCTTATGCCCAGTTTTTTAGCTTCTTCAGAGATAGAAACAGCTAATGCCTGCCTTTCCTGTGCAGTGGCGGGATATAGCAGGGTAAATTCGGCTTTTAATCCATTTTTCTCAAGAATGCCGTCCCTGTCAGTATCTTCCCAGCCGGCTCCAGTTAAAATTTCCTTTGCGGCTTCGAGATCCCCGTCTTCAAAAATAGCTTCCTTATTGCCCCAGGGTAATTTGTCCACACCCGTGAATTCCTCTTTCCCCTGTCCGTTTAATGCCCCATTGATCAGGACCTGCCTGTCTATCCCGATATTCAGGGCTTTTCTTATTGCAATATCCGAGGTTACATCGTTCCCGATTGCATAGCCATCTTTAGTTTTTTCACCTGTATTTGCTTGCAGGGGGAAGCTTATCCCCCGGGCATCAATAGAGTCAAGAGATACTATTTTCATTCCGTCTACTGTTTGTTTGGCAAATGAAGCAGGAATTTCAGCCAGATCGACCTGTCCGGACCTGGCTGCGGCAAAAGCAGCATCAGAGGCCATAAAGAGCAGGGTTATCTTTTTAAAGTACGGCTCCTGCCCATAATAATCCGGATTTGCTTCAAAGATTACCTGCTGCCCCTTATCCCACTGCACGAACCTGTAAGGGCCCGACCCGATCGGATTCTGCCCGTAAGATTCACTGTAAGCGTGTTCGGGGACAATGCCGATCATTGAGAGCTTATTGATGAAGGTAGCCTGAGGGTCATTTAATTCGAATTCGACGGTATAATCATCGACTGCGGAAGCCGTTTCCAGCATGGATAAGTCCACACTTCCACTGGCATCTGCTGCCGTGTTAAAAGTGAATGCCACATCCTCAGCTGTTAAAGGCACTCCGTCATGGAATTTAACGTCGTCCCTTATTGTTACGGTCCACTTTAACCCGTCACTGCTGACCGTATAATTCGTAGCCAGATCGTTGATCAGATTTGCCTGGCTGTCCTTTTTGAAAAGAGTGCTCTGAACCAGAGGTTCCCGGCTGTACCCCCAGCCGGTAATCGGGTCAAAGCCCGCTTCGGGCTCTCCCCCGTGGGTCCCAACGGCTGCTATCAGTTCATCCGACCCCAATGAATTCAGTTCTCCGGACCCTTCGGATACCGCTTCCCCGGCAACCTGTGAAGCCTGGTCAACGGATTTTGAATCCGCAGCAGGGCTGGACATTGAACTGACAACAATAACAGCCGCCATAATTATGATTAGTGAGCCTATGAGCAAATATTGCTGGTTTTTCTTAATCGAAACTCCTCCTCGATTGTAATTAACGCCTGAATTCTTTTGACAGCAGAACCAGTATTGTACTTACTGAAAAGACTTCCAGATAACACATTTAAAGATAGAAATACTGCCAAAGTAATATTTTTTTTACTATTTTTATGATAAACAGAATTAAACCTATTTTTCTATAAATACTTTCCTAAAAAAAAGTGTTACTAAAATATTTGTTTTCCAAAATAATGTATTACAAAAAACGATATTTTGCTCTTTCAGCAGGTTTTTAATAAGCAGCGGCCATCGTACTGAAAATGAGCCTGAAATTTGATAGTTCCGGAAATTGTCAAAAGGCGTCATTCAATAAAGTTAAGATCAAAATCCGAGACCTTCCTTAACAGTTTTAAAAACAAAAGTTTAATAGAAAGAAAACCATATTTCGAGATGTTTCTAAACCACTAAAAACCCTGTTTTTCTTGTATTTATAAAGGGTTTGATAATTTTCCAGCAAGAATTTTAGCCCCGAAAAAGGGATCATTTCAGGCCTTTTCTGGCCAAATAACGGAAATTTTTGCCCTATTCGCGAGCAAGATCCACTAAAACAAGGATTGAAACATAAAACCAGAGGAGCCACGGAAGGGTCTGTCCTTATTCGCGAGCAAGATCCACTAAAACAAGGATTGAAACTCCAACTATAACATGGTAATTACCATGTTCTAATTAGATTCGCGAGCAAGATCCACTAAAACAAGGATTGAAACATCGTGAGGGTATATTCGACGCCGTGGGCGTCCACATTCGCGAGCAAGATCCACTAAAACAAGGATTGAAACATACCTGGGGCCAGGGAGGCCCCTATCTCAATCATGGCATTCGCGAGCAAGATCCACTAAAACAAGGATTGAAACTACGTTTGTAAATCGAGAACTGCACATTATAAAACTCATTCGCGAGCAAGATCCACTAAAACAAGGATTGAAACCATAGGGCTTTCAGAAACGGCCAATGCCCCCTCTCCGATTCGCGAGCAAGATCCACTAAAACAAGGATTGAAACCAGGCTTGCGGCCTGCTGCTGGACGGCTGCCCTCCTGATTCGCGAGCAAGATCCACTAAAACAAGGATTGAAACAATATTGGTCGGTACCCAATAATCCAGGGCCATATATTCGCGAGCAAGATCCACTAAAACAAGGATTGAAACAGTCTCATACCTGGTAACTCGAAAAACGGGAAAAAATATTCGCGAGCAAGATCCACTAAAACAAGGATTGAAACTACCGAATAGTGAAATATTCCCGCATGTAGGGCATATTCGCGAGCAAGATCCACTAAAACAAGGATTGAAACTCTCTGTTTCGGTTTCCTCTGCTCATTCCGTGGGGTATTCGCGAGCAAGATCCACTAAAACAAGGATTGAAACCAGTGGGATTCTAGGAGTTTTACTTCATTGTAGAATTCGCGAGCAAGATCCACTAAAACAAGGATTGAAACATATGCGTTTTAGCTGCCTTCCATACTGATGCGGGATTCGCGAGCAAGATCCACTAAAACAAGGATTGAAACTTTTTTACCTCATCACACAGGCACTAAATCTTTTCCATCCGCGAGCAAGATCCACGAAAACAAGGATTGAAACATACCATTAAGGAGAGGGTGAAATGATTATTGAGATCCGCGAGCAAGATCCACGAAAACAAGGATTGAAACATTCATAACCGGTTGGAGGATAAACGACTGACCAATCCGCGAGCAAGATCCACGAAAACAAGGATTGAAACCACGGACCATAGGCAGCAGCAAGGCCACGATGGATCCGCGAGCAAGATCCACGAAAACAAGGATTGAAACCACGATACAGGTCTATAACACTTGTATCATCAAGATCATCCGCGAGCAAGATCCACGAAAACAAGGATTGAAACAATGCCTGCGGGCTCCCATACGTTGAAATTCATTCATCCGCGAGCAAGATCCACGAAAACAAGGATTGAAACCTACAAATAAGGGGGTAGACCCCTTTAAATCACATCCGCGAGCAGGATCCACGAAAACAAGGATTGAAACTCGCAGAAACATTTGATGCGATTGTTTTTCCAGGTGAATTTTTCAGGGTTTTAGCTTAATTTTTTGTTTGGGTGTTTCGACTGCAAAAAATTAACATATTAGACTAAAAAAGGAAATCCCCTCGAAGGGAGATATTTTAAAATTTACTTGTTCTTTACCCGTTCCAGTAATGACAATTGCATTGCTCTATACAAGATCACTAACAAGCAAAGTCGGTCAAATTGGCAACCTCAAACACTAATAGGCGGCCAAATAGATATGAGGGCTGCCGCGTTCAAAGTTAACAAAGCAAGTGCCAGCAGAATGCTTGCAATCGATATTTTGTAAATTGTTTTCATATACCACACCTCCTCATTTTTTGTTACATTATACATGAATTTCAAAACTTTAAATGTTGGTGTGTTAAATTGTTAATTAGTCTTCGAAATTTAGTAATTGCACAGAAGAAAATACGGGCTTAATGTTTTCCTGAATGATAAAGGGCCTGGGATTGTCTGGAGGTGTCAGACCTGCGGGCGAATTTTCAAAATGGGATAAGAAAATAAGTAATCTTGAATATAGATTGGAAAAACTCCTGAAGAAAACTCCCATTTACAGAACCAGATTCGAGAGCAGGATCCACTAAAATAAGGATTGAAACTGGTACTTTCCTGTCAAAGCTTCACCTTAATGTCGAAATGGATTTTTAGAAATAACCAGATCTGATCCTCACTTTCCTCCATAAAGAAATGAAAATCCCTTTTTTATCGGTAAGGAGCCTTTTTACCTGTTTATTACTATAAATTTCGGAACAAAAAACCCCAAAAACTAAAATAGAGAAATACAGATAATTATCTGGGTGAATAGTCTATGAAAAAGACTTTCAAGAAGGTTTACCAGCTAAAGCTTTCCATGAAAGGCATTACTCCCCAGATCTGGCGGCGTATCCAGGTGCCGGAAAACTATACTTTTTTTGACCTCCATAAAGCCATCCAGGCTGTAATGAACTGGGAAAATTACTATTTACATGAATTCAAAATGCTAAACCCGAAGACCGGAGAGCCTGAAACAATAGGAACGGAAGGCATCGATTTTGAAGCTTTTAAAGAGCCTCTTATACCTGAAAGGACAGCTAAAATTTCTGATTATTTCACGCTGGAAAATAATGATGCTCTATACACATACAATTTCGGGGACAACTGGCAGGTAGAGGTCCTGCTTGAAAAAATTCTCCCGAGAAAAGAAGAGACAGAGTATCCTGTCTGCACGGCAGGAAAAAGAGCAGCTGTCCCGGAAGATCTCGGCGGGATACTGGGCTATGAAGATATGATGGAGATCCTGAAAGACCCTGAGCATGAGGAATACGAAGAAACTGTGGAATGGTTGGGAGAAGATTTTGACCCCGAATACTTTGACCCGAAAGACGTTTCGTTCTGAAGTCGTAAAAACTGCCGGGTTTGTTATTAGGCGTTATTCAGGGAGTTTTTCATTCTTGATATTTCTCGGTTTTTAACAGAAAATTGCCTTATTTTTCCCGTTGAAAAACAACCTCCAGCAAACATGGATTGGAGCTCTAATTCTAAAAATGGACGACTATTCACTGAAGAGCTTGTAAAACAGCTTCCAAAACAAGGTTGGAACTTTTTCTTCTCTTCTTTTTGTTGTATGTCGTTATAGTCGAAAACAGCTTCCACCCAAACTGGACAAAGACCAAAACCTAAAGTAACCCCAGAAGTTATTCTCTAAGTGGGAGAAGTCTACGAGGGAGATTTTGAAAAAACAGAGGAATGGTGTGCGGACTTTGAAGGTTATGCAAAAGGCCGGGGGCTCGAAATCAAAAAATGGTATATGTGGTATATGATGGACAGACCCGGTCAGAAAAATGTTCAGATAAGGTAGAAAAAAGTCAAGAGAAAGTTAGAAAAAGTTCAGGTCAAGTTGGAAAAAAAGTAAGGATGGAAAAAGTCAGGAGAAAGCCAGAAAAAATTTAAGCGGAAGTTAAGCATTTGAGCTTTCGGATGTGGTAATATCCGTACTTGCCTTAACCTTGTCCTCTATTTTTTCTTCAGGGGCTTTCTCAACTTTTACTTCAGCTATTTCACCGACCTGTACTTTAGCTTCTCCTCCGACCCAGCGGTCCATAACCTTGCAGGTCACAAGGTCTCCTGCTACATTCACTGCGGTCCTGCTCATGTCAAGAATTCTGTCCACGCCCATTATGAGAGCTATCCCGCTAGTAGGAATCCCTACACTGTTGAGAATCATGGCAAGGACAACAATTCCCACCCCCGGAATCGAGGGCGTCCCTATGGAGGCTGCAACAGCCATGACCATTACTACAAGGAGCTGGAAAGGCCCGAGGTCTATCCCGAAGACTTCAGCCAGAAAGATTGTAGCTACGCCCTGATAAAGCGCGGTCCCGTTCATATTTACCGTGGCTCCGAGAGGGATTACGAACTGTGAGATCGAGGGCCTGACTCCTAACTTTTCTTCTGCGGTTTTGATGGATAAGGGCATAACAGCAGCCGAGCTGGAAGTAGAAAATGCAAGAAGCATGACGTCCCTGATGGCTTTAAGGAACTTAAAGGGGTTATACCTTGCAACAACGGAGACAATAAGGAGGTTCAGGAACATAAGGAGCAGCAGGCTTGCAAGCACCGTGCCCACATATACCGCCATTCCGAGCAGGGCTTCGATGCCCAGTTTGATTGTAAACTTGGTAAGAAGCCCGAAAACTGCAATAGGGGCAAGACTCATACTCCATTTGACCACCGTCATGCAGACAGCCTGCAAAGAGTTCAGGAAGCTGACCATTGGAGTTGACTGGTCCTTATTCAGGGATACAAGGGCAACGCCTATGATTATTGCAATGATCACAACCTGCAGCATTTCCCCGTTAGCCATAGCCCCGAGAGGATTCGAAGGGAGGAGACCTCCGATGAGCGATGCGGGAAGAGTCAGGACCGAAGTATCGAAATTCAAAGCCGATGTATCGACCTGAACCTCGCTTCCCATTGCACTTTCAATAAGGTCTCCGCTTATAAACTGCCCGGGATGGATATAAAGCGCCATTCCAAGCCCGATAGCAGTCGCAATTGCAGTCGTTATTACAAAATAAATGGCTGTTGAAACCCCTGTCTTTTTAAGGGCACTCATGCTCTGGCTTGAAGCCACCCCAAGGATAATTGAGGCAAAAACAAGCGGGACCACGATCATCTTCAGAAGCCCGAGGAAAATATAACCCGGAAGAGCAATCCATTCACCTATTATTTCTGCATAAGCGGGATCGACGTACCCTCCAAAAGGCCCGAGAAAAAGACCCAGGAAGATACCGAGCCCCATGCCTATCAGGATCTTTAGCCAGAGTTTCTTCTCAAGCAAATCACGGAGCTGATTGCTCAGGTTTTTCAGGGAGTTGTTGCGCCTGAAATCCAGAGGGTAATAAATGCGCATGATTCCGCCAGTGATTTCATGGCGGAGCATCCTGGTCTCCTCTGCGATTTCCTGAGCGAACTCCCTCGGGTTCGGGATATAATGGTTGTCCTTGTCTTTCATGGGGGATCACAATAAAAAATCGTTAGGGAATTCAAGAGTTTACGTCTTTTTTCAGGAATTTGGCTAATTGAACATCCCGTTCAATTATAGATTTGATTCAATTGTACATTCAATTCAATCGAATATTACATTCGCATTAAATTATATAAAAGCTTAGAAAAATACGTAATAATTTGCCAAGTTGGGCTGGCTCCACAAATATGAATCTCTTCCTGAAATAGTCGTATGGAGAATATAAACGGATCTATAAACAGGTCTAAAGAACGGAAAAGAACAGGCGACAAAAATGGCATGAAGCAGCAGTTTTCAATGGACCCGTTGATCACTTCGTCGTTTTACTTTGAGATTATTTTCTTACAAACTCTTCTCAGGTTTTTTTGCTCTTCTCCTTTTTTGCGGGCTTCAGGATTTCGGCAACCCCTGATTTTTCTCTGGATCTTAAAAACAGTATTTTGATCCAACTTTCATAGGTAGCCACCTCCAGCTTGTCTGAAGGTCCTGCAAAAAAAGCACAAAAAGGAGAAAAAACGCACATGAAATTCTTCGAATAACAGGCAGAAAGAAATGAAAGTAATTGAAAGTACTTTCATGCCAAAGAAATGAAAGTAATTGAAAGTACTTTCATGCCAGAGGAGAGAAAGAGACTCTAAAAAAGTATTTTTCAGGTAGAATTTGATTTGTTCCTTTTCTGTTTGGGCTTACCGCTCGCATTAATTTTTATCGCTGGTTTGATGGAGTTTATATATGCATGATAGTTCCGAAAGTTTTATTTACCTTATCTTTATGTATACATTTGGCATAAAAAAGAACTGAATATTAACATTAGATATTATTAACTCGGAATTTTATTCTATCAAATATTTTTTATAAGAAATAAATTTGTGAAAATTACATGGAATATAATCAGTCTGCAATACAAAGCATTTCCAGAAAAAAGAGTACATCGGGTAATTCATGTTACCCTGATGGATAACAAGTATTACTCAAAAATCAATTGTTTATATTTCTTAAGGATTCTACCGCAACATAAAAAAAATCATTTCTTAATGGCGGCTACTCCTGATAAAGTGTACTATTACACTTTTTTGGACCGGAGCGAGCACGAAGTTTACTGTTCAAAAGGTGTTTCAGATTGAATTTACTCACTATTTCCAGTTTGTACGTGGATTTTCCTACTGACGAGGGGCTGGTCAGAGCGGTAAATGGGGTAGACCTCTCTATCACTGAAGATGAAGTTTTGGGACTCATAGGGGAATCCGGCTGTGGCAAAAGTGTCCTTTGGCTTTCTATCATGAGGCTGCTGCAGGACGACGTGATCTTTAAAGGGAGTATTCTCTACCGTGGAAAAAACCTGTATTCGATTGAAAAAGAGGAAATGAGAAAGCTCAGGGGCAAAGAAATTGGCATGATCCTCCAGAACCCGAGCAGTTCCCTTGACCCTGTTTTGACTGTAGGCTCTCAGATAGCTGAGCCTTTCATGCTGCATAAAAACGTAAAGGGGAGCATGGCTGTCAAAATGGCAGAGGAACTCCTGGGGCGGGTGAAGATAAGGGACCCCCAGAAAAGGGTGAAGGACTACCCTCACCAGTACAGCGGGGGGATGAAAGAGCGGGCAGTGATAGCCATGGGCATTGCCAGCGAACCTCATTTTATCATCGCGGATGAACCCACAAAGGGCCTGGATGTAACGGTAAAAAGGAATATAGTGAAGCTTCTGAAAGAGATCTCCGAAAAAAAGACAATGCTGATCATCACCCATGACCTGCGGGTTGCAGAAGAAGTCTGCGACAGGATTGCTGTGATGTATGCAGGAGAATTAATGGAGATCGCTCCTGCTGCACTGATATTCGAAAAGCAGCTGCACCCCTATACCAGGGGCTTTTTTAACTCCCTTCCTTCAAGAGGGCTTAAACCGATAAAGGGCAGCAGTCCTTCTTTGATCGAGCTCCCCGGAGGATGCAGGTTTCACCCCCCGATGCAATTACAGCGTGGACCGCTGCAAAACAGAACACCTCCTATGGTCGAAAAAAACTGCAGGCTTGTGAGGTGTTTCCTCTATGCTTGAGGTTTCCGGCCTGAGTAAATCCTTCACTTCGGGCCTCATTTCAAAGACCAGAATCAAAGCAGTGGACATATCCTATGCTTACCTTAACCCAAAGATCAGATATGAAAATAAGATTTAAAAACAAAAATCCGGGATTGTTCCCTAGCGCAGGGATCCTCATTTTTTTCATACTTGCAGCGCTTTTTGCAGGGTATATAGCGCCCCACGATCCCGAAAAAGCCAATCTTGAACTTCGGCTTAAAGAGCCGTGCAGGGAGTACCCGTTAGGGACAGACCATTTAGGCCGCTGCATATCAAGCCGCATAATTTTCGGCGCAAGAGTATCCTTATCGGTGGGACTCCTGGTGGTGAGCTCTTCCCTGGTTCTGGGGCTTACCATGGGCACTCTGTCCGGATATTACGGCGGATGGCCGGACGGGATAGTTATGCGAGTGGTTGACGCCTTTCTGGCATTTCCAAGCCTTCTGCTGGCCCTCGGCATAGCAGGGCTCTTCGGGGCGGGATTCATGAATCTGGTAATAGCCCTTATAGTGGTGGATTGGGCCGGATATGCCCGCCTGGCCCGCAGTTCTGTCATGGCAGTAAAAGAGCAGGATTACATCAAAGCTTCAAAAGGGCTTGGGGCAGGGGATATGCATGTGATCGTGCGCCGCGTGATTCCAAACGTGATATCCCCCCTGATAGTAATGGCAACCATAGGAATGGGATATGTTATACTGTCTGCAGCAGGGCTCAGCTTCCTGGGCTTTGGGGTGCAGCCCCCTACCCCGGAATGGGGCTCCATGCTGAATGAAGGAAAAACATACATCCGGGCTGCCCCCTACATCATGATCTTTTCCGGACTTGCCATCATGCTTACGGTTCTTGCCTTCAACTGCCTTGGAGATGAATTAAGGGACCTGCTTGACTCAAGAACACGGAAAGATATCGAATGCTCACACTACCGAATGCTCACACTACCGAATGCTCACACTACCGAATGCTCACACTGCCGAATGCTCACACTGCCGAATGATCACACTATTGTTCCAGATTTCTTCAGAGTAGCTACCATGAAAAAGCATCCATCAAGCAACAGCAAATCACTTGCCGGCAAACCACTTCCCAGCAAGTTTCTCCTGACTGCGACCATTAACGCTGCAAGCGGATACGTGTCAAAGATTAATGGCTTCAGCCGAAATGCGTCTTTGTTTCTGGGATATGTTTTCCTGATCTCTTTGAGCCTGGGAATCTACGATGTAATCTTCAATCTGTATATCCTGAGGCTTGGATTCAGGGAGGACTTCCTGGGACTTATGCTCTCACTTGTTTCCATATCCACCGGCCTGTTTGCAATTCCTGCAGCCGCGTTCTGCGACAGGGTGGGCAGAAAGAATACCCTGTTACTGTCCTGCCTGCTGCTCCTGATATCTTTTGCAATCCTGTACACCACCAAATCGACATTCTTGCTGGCTTTTTTCAGCGTTCTCTACGGGATATCCTCCTCGCTCAAAATTGTCACAGCTTCAACATTCATGGTTGAGAATTCCACGAGCTATGAAAGGATGCACCTGTTTTCGATGTACTACCTGTTATACACCATAGGTGTCATGCTTGGAAACCTGGCAGGAGGCACTTTACCACAGGTCTTTGCCGACTCCCTGGACCTCGACCCCACGGGTCCGGGGGCCTACCAGCTCTCATTATATGCGTCTTTAGCCGCGGTGCTGGTTTCCCTATTACCCCTGTTACTAATAAAGAACAAAAAAACCGAGATGACAGAAACCGGGATGACAGGAAAGCCAGCTCTTTTCTCCACCCTTTTTTCGACTTTAAGGTCAGGAACGATCCGAAAATTGATTCTGGTAAACGGGATCATAGGCATAGGGTGGGGGCTGATTCTGCCTTACTTCAATGTTTATTTTGATATTGTGCTCGGAGCCAGTTCGAAGCAGATAGGCTTTATCTTTTCCTTTTCCCAGCTGGTAATGATGTTTACCCTGATGTTTGTCCCGATACTTACGGAAGGATTCGGAAAGGTAAAGGTCATAACCCTGGTCCAGCTTTCTTCGATTCCGTTCCTCCTTCTCTTCGCTTCCACATCCATACTTGCAGTAGCCGCCTTCGGATATACCATGAGAACAGCGATAATGAATATGGCAAACCCGATAATGAGCAATTTCAATATGGAAATTGTCAGCGAAGGTCAAAGGGCGACTGTGAACAGCCTGATCTGGATGAGCTGCTATACCTTTGTAGGCCTGAGCACCTATGCAGGCGGTCTGATGATGGCCCACGGTTATTACACGCTCCCGTTCCTTCTGACATGTGGGATTTATGGAGTGGCTGCCGTACTTTATTATATGTTCTTTGAGAAAATAGAAAAACAACAAAAGGTCGCAGGTGCAACATTATGATTTCCAATCATTGAGAGACCATTTGCACTTTATAGCTCCAGAATTGAGATTCGGGATCACAGGAAATAGAAGATTTTCTGGGAGTTACACTGCAAGTGCAACAGCTCGCAGTCCTTTTCACTCTCTTCGCTCACTCAAGAGGACTAACTTATGGACAGGTAACATTACTTTCCGCTTCGCTCAAGCAGGCCAAATAATAGCTCTATCTGACCCTCACAACCATATTCGCTATCTTATGTCGTTCTTGTCCCGCTCGACGCAGGAGAGCGGTCTTTCTAAAAAGACTGAAAAAAAGAAGGAAGGAGAGAAAAAAGCCCTCAAGTAAAAACTATCGAAGAAACCGATCAGATCCCAACAAAAAGAACACAAATAAAACTCTGGCTGAAAACAATTTTTCGAGTCTTTTTTTCATTCGGGCTTTTCATTCAGTCTTCTTTCTTCTTTGGCATGTAAGTATTTTAATTACTTTCATTATTTGTGCCTGTAATTCAAAGAAGTCATGTGAGTTTTTGGGAAGGACCGCCAGACAAGCTGATGGAAGCACTTATATTACCTGAAAATTAAAATGCTGCTCCAGGTCAAAGGAAGTATTACTTCGGGTCAGGAAGGCATTTCCCTTAATACTCTTTTTCTCTTAATACAGCATGAATTCGCCTGTCATTATTTTTCTTACGTGGCTGGCAGGTCGGTTTCAGCTTCGGCTAGGAAGGGAAAACAAAATGGCCGGCTTCATAATGCTCTTAACAAACAACCGATTATCAGGACCTGCCAAAGAAAAAGAAAACAAAAAGTGCTCGAAAAGAAGAGCTACAGGCAAGAAGAAAAAGAGGAGAAATCAGGGAATGTGAAGTAATATCCCCTTATTTCCCAAATTATTTGATTCTTTTATTTTCCAGCTTGTTTGATTTCCTTATTTTCCAAACTGTTTATTTCATGACCCTCTTCTCTGCAAAGAATACCGAAGCAAGGATTCCGAGAACTGCAAAGGCACCTTCGAATCCTGGTGTGCTCTTTTTGGCGTCGTCGGTTTGCTCTTCTCCGGTGATTGTTCCGGTTTCTTCCTCTTCAGCCGGAGTGATAACTACAGCCCCGAGTTTATCACCTGTAATCGCATAGCGGGAGAAGCCCGGAGTTTCTGCCGTGAAATAGTAGTATTCTTCGTCTTCATAAGTCATTTCTGTCGGAAGCGCGTTCCATTTTTCATCATGGAACCTGTTTATCGTTATGGTGGAGATGTCGATATTGTTTTCTTCGACCCAGCTCTTTGGGACCCTGAAGTTAATGGAGGCTCCGTTGATATTGTCCTCACTTTCGAACCTTTCGTTTCCGACCAGGATGTTCATCAGCTGGTAGACTTCTCCATCGGGAGTTTCTCCGGAACCGGCTTCAAGCAGCTCAATCCTTACAATGACATTTCCGGAATACCGCTGGGAAATGAAACTGAGCCCCAGTACACCGGAAACAGGATTATCGAAGCCGAAGGTAGCCCTGGACCCGGCAGCAACCCTTTTCTGTGCGCTGTCAATGCCTGTAACTCCGTTACCGCTTCCACTCGAAGGAATGTAATTGGCAGAGCTTCTTTGCCTGGTTGTTGTGGAAGGAATTTCCGTAAGAGGCAGATAGTCAAAGGTTCCGTTTACGATTTCATAAGAGGAGTCTGCAATTCCATCTTTGTCAGCGTCCGTGCAGTTTTCGGAAAAGCCTGTCCCGCTGGGATTTGCCCAGTAGTTGCCTCCAAGATACGGGCCGCCGACTATACTTTCCCCTGAGGTTTTGCTGATGTTCCAGGTGTTATTGGCCTCGCTGTAGATGAGGGTGTTATTTACATTGTTGAAGTAGTTGTTGTAAATCGTGTTATTTCCGCTTTCGGGACTTTCCATGCTCCCTACAAGCCCGATGCGAGATATAATTTCAGTCTGGTCCAGATCAAGGGTAAGTCCTGCCAGACTGTTTTCGACCATGGCGTTGCCATAGATCAGGCTGTTATTCACATCATAGAGCACGATTCCGTAAGAATTGTCGGATAAAGTATTCCCTGCAAGGATGCTTTCTCCAGTAACCAAAAGCCCGATTTCACTTCCGTCTACAGTACAGCCGGCAACCGTATATTCGGCCCCCATGCTTTCCTGTAAGTTTTCAATAAGGATTCCTCCGGAACTGCAGTTAGTTACGGAACAGTCACTTATGCTGCAGTTGTAGCCATCGTAGGATGCAAGTCCAATCTTACAGCTTTCAATATCATTACTTTCAAGGGTTGCGTTCACCGGTTCATAGAGATAAATACCCCAGACCTGATAAGAGTCCTCAACGGTATTGCCCTCAAGTATGAAGTCCTCTGAATAATCTAAACAGATTCCATACCCTGAAATGCCGGGGTTTTCTCTAACAAGAGGAGAGCTGACAAAGGGTAAATTTCCAGATCTAAACAGTTCATACTCGCCCGTTACGTTCTGAACCGTGTTTTCCAGAAGTTCTACACCGGAAGAACCTGCTGTATAAATTCCCATATATCCGGCATCCCGTACCGAGTTCCTCACAAGCTCGGCGTCCTGGCACCCACCGAGAAGAATTCCTGTGTAATCTATCTGGCCAATAATATTGTTCTCAAACCTGAGGTCCTGTGAGTATTCGGATAAAACCCCAACTCCAGAGGGTCTCGGGCGCTGTACGAGATTCGAGCTTGTTAAAATACTTTCCTTTAATTCGGAGTCGTATAGTAAGGGTCTATATGTTACGTTTTGGACCGCATTGTCCAGAAGGTCCACACCGGAGGAATCACCCAGATAAATTCCCACATATCCGGTGTTCCGCACCGAGTTGCTAACAAACTCAATATCCTGACACCCATCAAGAAGAATTCCTGTGTTATCTATCTGGTCGATAGTATTGTTTTCAAACCTGAGACTCTGTGTGTATTCGGATAAAATTCCAACTCCAGAAAGTTCGGAGCCCTGTACAAGATTCGAGCCTACAGGAGTACTTCTTAATCCGGAGAAAACCATCAAAGATGTACCTGTTACATTTTGAACCGTATTGTTCAGAATATCTACATCGGAAGAATTATACGAATAAATTCCCACATCTCCGATATTCAGTACCGAGTTGTTGACAAGCCTGACATTCTGGGAAGTATTAAAATAGATTCCGTATCCCGAGGGGTTCAAACTTTCGCTGACAAGGGATGGGGTTCCGGCTGCAGGTAGCATAAACATACCTGTTACATTCTGAACCGTATTGTCCAGAAGCTCTACATTGGAAGATTCGTCGGTATAAATTCCCACACACTCAATATCCAGCACCGAGTTCCTTACAAGCTCAGCGTCCTGACACCCACCAAGATAAATTCCTGTTTCACTTATCTGGCTAATAACATTGTTCTCAAGTCTGAGGCCCTGGGAACTTATAGAATAAATACCAAAGCCGTCAGGTGCCTCGGACTTTACGAGGTTGGAATTTATGAGAGTACTTTGACTTATCAGGGTATTTTCCAGGATACTTTCCCCGCTTCCGGTAAGTTTCGAATTCTCAAAGGCAAGAACTCCATAATTTTCCGTCGAGCCCTGAATAGAATTACCCGTAAGCGTACAGTTCTCGGAACTTAAGGTGACAATCCCATATAGGGAGGTCTGAACCGAATTGTTCAAAAGCATGCAATTTCCGGAACTAAGTGTGGCAATTCCAACAAATGGAGAGTCCCGAATTGAATTGTTCGAAAACGTACAGTTCTCGGAACTAACGGCTTGAATTCCGAAAAATGAGCTCTGAACGGTATTGTCAGATATAGTCGCATTAATAACCTTCTGAAGAATTACTGGGGCCATGGAGTCCTCAATCCTGCTGCCTGCGAGCCTGACATCCTGAGAATTTAAAGCTGCGACTCCATATATGGTGTTACTTATGGTGTTATTTTGCATTTCGGAACTCGTGTTGTACAGGAAAACCGCATATATATTATTCTGCAACACAAGATCCTTAATTTCCGTATTTCCGCAGTTTATGCAGTAAATAACCCCTGCATCACTTCCAATTGAGGGATCCGGCTCCCGTTCAAGGAAATAAACTGCTTTTCCGTCGACAAGATTGCTGGTGTCGATTATATTCCCGCTCACTTTATCAAGATCGGCGGTCTCGTATGTTTCGTAATCAAAATTATACCGGTTTCCGGACATGATATTGCCTGTAAGCGTGCAGTTTCGAACATCATACAGACTGATCCCATATATTCCCGAACTTGCAGTGTTATTTCTAAGGACACTCCCATCAGAATTTTCAAGATAGATTCCGGTATCATCAAAGTTTGAAACTGTATTGCTGGTCAGAGTGCAGCTTCTAGAATCATACAGGCAGATCCCATCATCATAAATGTTCGAAATTGTATTGCCGGTAAGAGTACAGTTGCTGGAAGAGTAAAGGTCAATCCCATCGTGAGTTTCTGAGATTGTGTTGCCGGTAAGAGTACAGTTGCTGGAAGAATACAGATAGATACCGTTATCATCAGTATCTGAGACTGTGTTGTTGGCCAGGACACAACTTCCGGAATTGGACATATTAATGCCTTCACAGGAAGTGTTTGAGATTGTGTTGCCGGCAAGGATACAGTTGCTGGAAGAAGAAAGATGGAAGCCGTAACTGGTAGAACCGGAAACCGTATTGTTGATCAGGTTGCATCCGCCGGAACTCTCCATCTGAATAGCGCAATCGTTCCCGAAGAACTTATTATTGATTATGTTAACCCCTGATACCCCGGTCATAAAAACTCCCGTATAGTACCCTTCTCCGGTAATGTTGAAGCCGCTGATAGTCACATTATTGGCAATTACTTTGAAGTTGTGGCTTGGGGAAAGCGTTCTTACAATCGTATCGTCTGGATTTCCGGAAAGGGAACTAATGGTGAGGTTTGCTACATCAACATCTATAACCTCCGTATACGTTCCCGGATAAACAATGATTGTATCTCCAGAAGTTGCGTTGCCCACTGCAGCCTGGATAGTTGTATAATTTCCACTGCCTCCGGCATCCACGTATAGCGTGGAAAATACAGGTGGAGCAGGTGGAGCAGGTGGAGCAGGTGGAATCGGTGCAACAGATACAGAGGCTGCTGTTCCATTAGCAATAAGAAAGATTAAACATGCAATTGTCAAAAATTGAAACTTATTTTTTTTACATAGTAATGCCATTTTTCAGGCCTCCTTACAAGGAAAAATTACACCATCATTGGACGAAGTTTTATTTTATTTCAGATGAAATATTTACTAAATTTTTATATATTGTAATTTATTAGTGCAACTGATAGTATAAATATTTTGATCCTGAAAAAAAAGACTTGCTAATGTATGGGCACTGATGTGCAAAACTGGTCAAAATAGAAAACAATCGCTCGATCAAAGATTTGAAGTTTGATGATCTCTTACCCTTTAAACACATAAAAAAGCTAGAAAAAGACCTGTTCTATCCATACTGGCCAAAAAAATGGACTGTACTCAGGTGTAAAATAAAGGACAGAGAAGAAAAAAGTAAACGGGGTTAAAAAATTGAGTGAAAGAAAGGAAAACAGGAAATATGAAGTAATATCCCCTATTTTCCAAATTGTTTAACCTCTTTACATACCAAACTGCTTATTTTTCCAAACTGTTTATTTCAGGACTCTCTTCTTTGCAAAGAATACCGAAGCAAGGATTCCGAGAAGCGCAAAGGAACTCTCGAATCCGGGTGTACTCTTCTCGGCATCACCTGTTTGCTCTTCTCCGGTTACTGTCCCGGTTTCTTCCTCTTCAGCCGGAGTGATAACTACAGCCCCAAGCTTGTCTCCTGTAATCGCATAGCGGGAGAAGCCCGGAGTTTCTGCTGTGAAATAGTAGTATTCTTCGTCTTCATAAGCCATTTCTGTCGGAAGCGCATTCCATTTGTCGTCATGGAACCTGTTTATCGTTATACTGGAGACGTCGATGTTGTTTTCTTCGACCCAGCTCTTTGAGACCCTGAATTTAATGGATGCTCCGTTGATATTGTCTCCACTTTCGAACCTTTCGTTTCCGACCAGGATGTTCATCAGCTGATAGACTTCTCCTTCGGGAGTTTCTCCGGAATCGGCATCAAGCAGTTCAATCCTTACAATTACATTCCCCGAATAACGCTGGGAAGTGAAACTCAGTCCCATTATTCCGGAAACAGGATTATTGAAGCTGAAGCCGGTTTCGGACCCCGCAGCAACCCTCTTCATAGCACTGTCAAAGCCTGTGACGCCTGTGCTTCCTCCACTCGAGGGAATGTAATTGGCAGAGCTTCTGTGCCTGGTTGTGGAGGGAATTTCCGTAAGGGGCAGATAGTCAAAGGTTCCGTTTACGATTTCATAGGAGGAGTCGGCAATTCCGTCCCTGTCAGCATCCGTACAGTTTTCGGAAAAGCCTGTCCCGCTGGGATTTGCCCAGTAATTGCCTCCCAGATAAGGACCTCCGACTATACTTTCCCCTGAGGTTTTGCTGGTGTTCCAGGTGTTGTTAGCTTCGCTGTAGATGAGGGTGTTATTTACGTTGCTGAAATAGTTGTTGTAAATCGTGTTATTTCCGCTCTCGGGACTTTCAATGCTCCCTACAAGCCCGATGCGGGACCAAATTTCAGTCTGGTCCAGATCAAGGGCAAGTCCTGCAAGGCTGTTCTCGACCATGGTGTTGCCGTAGATCAGGCTGTTGTTCACATCGTAGAGCACCAGTCCGTAAGAATTGCCGGATAAAGTATTCCCTGAAAGGATGCTTTCTCCTGTTATCAGAAGCCCGATTTCACTTCCGTCTACAGAACAGCCAGTCACTGTATATTCGGCCCCTGTGCTTTCAAGGAAGTTTTCAATAAGGATTCCTCCGGAACTGCAGTTAGTTACGGAACAGTCACTTATGCTGCAGTTGTAACCATCGTAGGATGCAAGCCCAATCTTACAGCTTTCAAGAGTGTTGCTTTCAAGGGTTGCGTTCACCGGTTCATAGAGATAAATGCCCAGGATCTGATAAGAGTCCTCAACGGTATTGCCCTCAAGCCTGAAGTCCGCTAAAGAATCTAAACAGATTCCATATCCCGAGGGGCCCAAACTTTCGCTGACAAGCGGAGAGCTGACAAAGTGGGAATTTCCAGCTCTGGGCAGTATATAAGTACCCGTTACATTATGAACCGTGTTGTCCAGAATATCCACACTGGAAGAATTTCCAGTATAAATCCCCATATATCCGATGTCCCGTACCGAGTTGCTCACAAGCTCGATATTCTGGGAAGTATAGAAATAGATCCCATATCCAGAGTCCCGACTCTTGCTGACAAGGGAGGGGTTTCCAGAGTCATATAGCGGTAAATATTCACCTGCTACATTCTGAACTGTATTGTCCAGAAGCTCCACATTGGAAGAGTATTCCGTATAAATTCCCGCATATCCTATATCCCTCACCGAGTTCCTCACAAGCTCGGCATCCTGACATTCACCAAGATAAATTCCTGTATCACTTATCTGGTCAATGACATTGTTCTCAAGTCTGAGATTCTGACAGTATTCAGAATAGATCCCAATGCCGCGAGGCATCACGGACTGTACGAGGTTAGAGTTTATGAAAGTATTTTCACTGATAGGAGCATTTTCCTTGCTGCTAACAAGCCTTGAGTTCCCGGAAGTAACAAGTCTATAGTTTTCCGCTGAATCCTGGACAGAATTGCCCGTAAGTGTGCAGTTCTCGGAATCATAAGTTACAATCCCATATGTGGAGTTCCGGACTGTATTGTCAGTGAGAGTGATGTTCATATCCTCTTCAAACACGATCCCGGCCCAGGAGTTCATAACCCTGCTGTCCGAGAGGCTTACGTCATCAGAAGAGAAAACCGTGATTCCAAATTCGGTGTTATTTATGGTGTTGTTTTGCATTTCCGAACTCGTATTATACAGGAAAATCGCAAATGAATTGTTCTGCAGGGCAAAGTCCCTAATTTCTACATCTCCGCAGTTTATGCAGTAGATAACCCCTGCATCCCTTCCAATTGAGGGGGCTGGGTCCTCTTCAAGGAAATAAACCGCTTTTCCGTCGACAAGATTACTGGTATCAATTATGTTCCCGGTTGAATTATCAAAGTCGTAGATATCGTAGACATTGTATTCAAAATTGTACCAGTTCCCTGACATGATATTGCCTGTAAGTGTGGAGTTCTGGATATCCCAGACGCTGATTCCATATATTCCTGAACTTGCAGTGTTGTTTCTCAGGACACATTCATCGGAATAACCCAGGCTGATACCGCAATAAGCGTCTGAAACTGTATTGTTGGTCAGAATGGAGCTTCCGGACTCATACAGATAGATGCCATCGTCATCAATGTTTGAGACTTCATTGTCGGTAAGATTACAGCTGCTTGAATAATACAGATAGATACCATCATCAGAGCTATCTGAGACAATGTTGCCGGAAAGATTGCAGCTCGAAGAATAATCCAGATAGATGCCTTCTTCCTCAGCGTTTGAGACTGCATTGTCGGTCAAAGTGCAGCTTCCTGAATCATACAGGTAGATGCCATAATCATAAACATCTGATACTGTGTTGCCAGTAAAGTTACAGCCGCTGGAAGAATCCAGATAGATGCCATCATAATCGACATCTGAAACCGTATTGCCGGTAAGATTACAGCTGCTGGAATAAGATAGGTAAATACCCTCATTACCGGTATCTGAGACTGTATTGCCGGTCAGGACACAGCTTCCGGAATTATACAGGTAGATGCCGTCATCATCAGTGTTTGAGATTGAGTTGCCGGTCAGGACACAACTTCCGGAATTATACAGATAGATGCCGTCATAGTAAGTGTTTGAGATTGTGTTATTGGCCAGAATACAGTTGCTGGAAGAAAGAAGATGGAAGCCATAACTGGTAGAACCAGAAACCGTATTGTTGACCAGGTGGCATCCGCTGGAACTCTCCATCTGAATAGCGCAATCGTTCCCGAAGAACTTATTATTGATTATGTTAACCCCTGATACCCCGGTCATAAAAACTCCCGTATAGTACCCTTCTCCGGTAATGTTGAAGCCGCTGATAGTCACATTATTGGCAATTACTTTGAAGTTGTGGCTTGGGGAAAGCGTTCTTACAATCGTATCGTCTGGATTTCCGGAAAGGGAACTAATGGTGAGGTTTGCTACATCAACATCTATAACCTCCGTATACGTTCCCGGATAAACAATGATTGTATCTCCAGAAGTTGCGTTGCCCACTGCAGCCTGGATAGTTGTATAATTTCCACTGCCTCCGGCATCCACGTATAGCGTGGAAAATACAGGTGGAGCAGGTGGAGCAGGTGGAGCAGGTGGAATCGGTCCAACAGATACAGAGGCTGCGGTTCCATTTAAAACAAGAAAAAGAAAACACGTAAGTGTTAGAAATTGTAACTGAGTTTTTTTAGATAGTAAAACCATTTTTATAGGTCTCCTGACAATTAAATTACACCAGCAGTGCACTATGTTTGATTTTATTTCAAAGGAAATATCTACTAAATTTTTATATATTGTAATTTATTAGTGTAACTGATAGTATAAATAATTTGATCCTTAAGGGGACGGCTTGCGAATAAATGGACATTGCTGTGCAAAAGCGGTCTTGAAAAAATTATAAAAAATAGGAAAAATGGAGATTTTCCTTCCTGGAGAGAGGAAGAAATTCAGCCTTTGAAAAGCTACCTGAATGTTTACAATATATTAAAATTTCATATTCATGGTGCCTTTGGAAGTAACTTTTCATTTTCAGGACTTAAAGCACGGAGTTCACAGAAAATCTCGTCAAGAGAAAGCATAAATTCATGCCTGGCCCTCGAGATCAGTTCTTCAGGGGAGATACGGCTGAAGAGGATTGGATTATTATCAATGATCCGTACATACCCTTTCTCTGCCATTCTCCCGAGGACTTTGTGTACCCTGGGCCTGGGGACACCACCTACTTCATAAATTTTCCTGGCATTCGCGTTCTTCAAACCTGCAAGAGCTGCATAGATTCTGGCTTCGTTTTCCGTAAAACCAAGTTTTTGCAGGTTCTTGATGAGTTTCGGAGTCATTCTATTCCTCTATGAGAAAAACTAACAAACGAAAGTTTAGAACCTATTTTTTTATGTATTTTCAGTAGACTTGAGATTCTCATGCAAATTTCAGGTTATATTTACCTGCAAACAGTGAAGATTTTATTTTCCCCTCCTTAAAGAAAGCATTAAAAATATTGAGGACAAGTTCCCTTGCCCCCGGAACAACATTAATTCCTTAGTTTTTGTGATTCTTCTTGTTTTCGATTCTTTTTATTTTTCTTTCATATTCATAACTTCCAGGATTTCGAGCCGGATTTACCCTCTCGTATATACCCGCTTACCTGCTGCCCAGGTTTCAGCAACAACAGGAGGGTTTTTTGAGTCAAGACTGCCCTCGAGGACTACGAGATCCGCCACCATTCCTTTTTTCAGCATGCCACGCTCTTTCTCCTGCCCACCGGCATAAGCACCACCTGCAGTATACATCCAGAGCCACTGCTCAAAAGGAAGCACCTGGTCCGGGAAGATTACATTGCCTGCTCCGTCGCTCATAGTTGATCCCATCACAGAGCCCTGAATCGGGTCACGAGCATCCATAAACCCTCCTGGATTATCACTGCTTGAAGCCACAATTACTCCCCCCTTCACAAGGTCACCGTAGGCGTACCACTTTCCATCATCTAACACAACCTGTTTTGTATTTTGCGCCCTGGAAAGAAACTGAGGCTGGATGCATGCACATCCTCCCATGGCAGCAAGGCGTTTTATCTGCAGCTCGTTTATGAGGGTTACATGTTCCAGGCGCGGGCGCATTTCAAATCCTGCTGGGGCCCGGATAGCAGCATTTTCAAATGCCGTAAGCACCGCATCGGTTGTTGCGTTCCCAAAAGAATGGACGCATACCCGGAATCCATTTTCTGTTGCTGCAAAGAGCATTTCCTCAAAATCATCCCGGTATTTACCGCTGTTTATAGTCTGCCCTCCGATTTTGAGAGAAAAGGCCACTGTTTCTGCTGTTGCACCGTCAGCGAATAATTTGACAGGGCCCACACGCAGCCTTTCATCGCCCATTCCAGTGACCTGTCCCTTAAGCCGATGGCCCAGCCGGTTATCAAGAAGAGTCTCTCCATGCGGCATCATCAGCACCGAGACCGGAAGCCGCCCTTCATCATGGAGCATTTTATATGCCGCCTCAGCATCTGGTGTGACTCCAGGATCGTGGACAGCGGTGATGCCGAACTGAAAAAGCTCTTTAGCACGCGCCTCGATAAGGTCTGCAAGTTTGCCGGTGTCAGTTTCCATCACCAGTTTGAACGCAGGAACCTGAGCAGACTCCACAATCACTCCCGTTGGCGTCCCGTCACTTTCCCGGAGAATAATTCCACAGCGGGGATCCGGAGTTGATCGGTTGATGCCCAAAAGCTCCAGTGCCCGGGTATTTGCTACGCTTTGATGGAAGGTGGTCTGGATGAGAAGAACCGGCCTGTCAGAGCTGACCTCATCCAGATCTTTTTTCGTCAGGTCGACTCCGCCAGTTCTGGCATCGAACCAGCCGAAACCGACGGCCCATCCTTTTCCCGTTTCTTTTCGGGCCTGCCTTCGAATAGCCTCCAGTATTGTTTCCTTTTTCGTTAAGCCTATCAGGTTCGCCCAGGTAGGGAAAAAGCAGCCGAATGAGGACAGGTGGTTATGAGAATCAATGAACGCAGGAAGTAGAACCCGACCTTTCAGGTCGTGAATTTCTGCATTGGGATAAGATTTCAGTATACTCTTATCACCAACGGCGGCAATGTGACCTCCACTGATGACTACGGCCTCTGCATGGTTTTGTTCAGAGTCCATGGTGAGTATCCGGCCACCCGTGAATGCAATAGTCGAATCATTTTTTACATCGACAGTCTTTTTCATAATTCGCCCCCTAAAGGTCTCATTTTCTTATTGTTTACAAATCCCTGTCAACAGCTGGTAGGATCTTACTCCAGTATTGCATGGGCGAAATTTGACAGGCGACACACCGGCCGACTTTCATTGATCCCCTGGAAGTAGGCTTTTTTATAATTCTCACTGGTCACATTGCAGACCTGAGAAAATCCGCGCTGAGCAATGAATGTCTCTAACATTCCGTCCTTGACGCCGAACTTATAGGGTTCCCCCTGCTGTGCCATGTCTTTTTTAGCATCCATTATTGCAATCTGGTCACACGCCGTACACTGCACGCCGCATATTCCGTTCGTTCTATCAATACTGGATTCATAGACATAATCGAAGATGACGGCACTCCCGATGCTCGAATTTTTTGCAATAAAGGAAAGCATCTCATCCACGGCTTTCGGCGGGAGGTAGTAGATGAGCCCTTCCATTATGAAAACGGTCTTCTGCGACCTTTCGTATCCGTGCTCCAGCAGCCGCGGACCAAAATCTTCGGTCTCAAAATCAACCGAAACATATTCAACGTGATCCGGGAGCGAGCCGAAAATATCTTTGATCTTTTCTATTTTCACGCTTTGAGTTCCAGGGTGATCTATCTCAAAAACCTTAACCTTACCCTTCAGTCCTTCTATTCTGTATGCCCGGGTATCGTACCCCGCACCCAGGACTACCAGCTGCTCAAGCCCTTCGTCAATAGACCTTTTTACAAAATCATCAAAATATCTGACTCTTGCCGAAAGAGAATTGTGTACTCCGGGAAACGGGGTTCTGGAAGGGTCACGAGCTGCCATTTCCATAAACATCAAATATTGCTGGCTAAGAAAGCGAGAGGCATACGGGTCATAACAGATACGTTCGCCTTCTGGTTTGCAAGATTCGAGAGCTCTAACGAAAGCTACGTTCTCGGCTGTAATACTTGATCCTTTTTTCTTCTCTCCAGTTTCAAAATTTTTGTTTTCCGTGTTTTCCGTGTTTTCCGGTTTTTCCATAAAATTTCATCCTCTCTGTACTTGATTCTGTCTTCTTGATCCTGATATCCCAATTTTTCTAACTTTTTTCGTCAGAGTTAGCCGGCTATAGTATCAATAATACTTGATAGTAGTTAAAGTTACTCACTGGTAACTTTAGTATTTCATTGGTAAGTTATATATGAGTTAACACTAAAGTTTGAGGAGGTGATTGTGTTGTCAAAAATGCTTCCTGAGTACAGGGAAGAAGCAAAAAAAAGAATTGTTGAAGCAGGGCTGGAGGTAATGTATGAGAAAGGATACTGTAGCACTACGATGGAAGATATTGCCCGCCGCCTTGATGTCAGCAAGCCCGCCCTCTACCGTTATTTTAAAAATAAGGATGAGCTGGTTATGGAAAGTGCAAATTACCTCCAGACACAGTATCGTGATATAAAGACAACCCGGAACTCGGATTTATGCCCGGTTGATTCGTGGATAGAAATCTTCGATCAAATCATGTCAGATGATATTAAAATACATGCATTATACTTTGAAATTCTCGGGATGACAGTACGCAAACCTGAAGTCCAGAAAAGGTCGGTCGAAGGCATGAAGCGCGGGCTTGATCAGCCAGCTCTTGAAATTGCAGAACAGCAGCAGAAAGGCCTTATTCCGTCCGGGGCAGATCCGCGTACCCTTGCAGTCGCTATTGTGTCGCTGTTCAACGGGATGCGGGTTCTTATTCTTCTGGGCGTTGATTGGGAAGAAGTCCGTTCTCGCTGGATCGAAATACTCCGAAATTTATTCGGAATGACGGGAAAGGGAGAGCAGGCAGAGTGCCCGAGAGATTGTAAATGGTTTGAGGATTGCAATACTGCACCGGAAGCGTAAATATAATATTCAGCAAGAAAAGTTACGATCATGCCCTCCGGAATTCAAACTTAAGAGGTTCTCTCTGCTTGCTATGCTATCCAGGTGAAAATAACGGGGCCGAACGCTTGATAGGAAAACCGAGCGGCTGAAAGACAGCGGTAGAGGAAAGGATGTTTCTTTATACATATTTCAAGTGTGTGAAGAGAACATGAAAAAAAGTGAAAAAAAGTGAGAGAAAGGAGTAAGAAGAAAAAAGAGAAGAAAAAAGAAGAAAAACCTATTTACTTAAATGGTTTCATGGGAAAAGCCCATGGGAAAATATCATAGACGTGATTTTTTATCGGGCTGAAGCTGCTGTCTGATATATCCTTATAATCAACACCTTTTCCATTCTCACAGTCAATGCCTTCTCTATCACCTTCCAGTTTAACCAACCAAGCATTTCCATTTTTAACGCCTGCGGCTATGTACCCGCCGTCTGAAGTCTGCTGGCCGGAATAGAGCGTGCAATTTGGAAATACTTTTATCCACTCTTGATTACCTTCACTGTCCGTTTTAAGTATGAAAGCAGAACCATCTATAACATAGGAAAAAGAATCATTATATCTTCCGGTCAACACATAACCATTGTCTGAAGTCATCGAAATCGAGATTGCAGCATCATCCCTCGGTCCGCCAAAGGTCTTATTCCACTGCTCCTTACCATATTCATCGGTTTTGATAAGCCATATATCATCACTGTTCGAGTCTTTTGACCTGGTTGTGCTGGCAATTACATATCCACCATCAGAAGTCTGTTTAACAGAATCTGACATAGGATTTAATGTTTCAAGACTCTGGTTTTTGCCAAAGGTCTTATTCCATTGTTGATTGCCGTTTATATCGTATTTAGTTATCCGGATATCATAATCGACCAGAAGCGCAGCGAGATAACTTCCGATCTCATACTCAACCACATCCCCTACTATGTATCCCCCATCAGAGGTACGTTCAGCCTTATATTTGAGATAATCCTCGTGAGTGATTTCATCGGAGACCTTGTCCCAGATCTCATTTCCATTACTGTCAGTCCTGACAAGCCAGGGTTCGGCATAGCCGGAAGGAAATGTATAGCCTGATAACACGTAACCGCCATCTGAGGTCTGGCTGGCAAAGTATCCCTCATCAAAATACGTCCCTCCGAAAGTTTTATTCCACTGCGGATTCCCCTTTCCGTCAACTTTGATAAGCCAGGCATCCGGATAGCCTTCCGTACCTTTACCATATGAGGAGCTTATCCCTGCAACGATATACCCGTTGTCTGAAGTCTGTCGAACACACCAGGAGCTATCTTCACCATCTCCGCCAAAAGACCTGTTCCATTGTTCTGCAGGTGCTGCTGCAACGGCTACGTTCGAAAACTGCGAAAACAGAATTAAAATAAGAAAAATCTGGAACATTCCATACCCTGCATTCTTAACCATTTTATCACCCCAAAAAACAAGATGTTTATTCAGCACTCAATGAGACATAATTAGCCTGCACCAATAGCGGACCTTCCGTTCTCTATCATTATTTTACAGGTGTATGTTTGGGTTTGCGATACAGTATTTAGCAAGCGCAGTCATCTGGGCACTTGCTGCACCATAGAGAGAGCTATTTTCCTGTCCACGTGAAGGAGCGTTGGGAACCTCATCTGCAGTTGTTGACGTTGTCGTTGAATCATTACTCATTTCTTCCGTATTTTCCTCAATAACCGGCACACTGACATTATCCCCGTTCCTGGCTGCTTCCTGTTTCATAGATTTAACAAGTTGTTCACTTTCATGCCAGTTTTTTAAGTTTTCGTCTATCCCATTCTTCAATCTCCGTTCATAAATTGACCAGACTCCTGGTTGTGTTTCGGTTGCAGGTTTGTCTTCCACTACATCAAGAGTATAGACATCTACAATTATCCGGTGTTTGTCTCCTGTGGTATTGTCCTTTACCACGGTTATTGCCCCGATTTGAGGATAGCTGTATACAACCATCCTCGTTGATTGGATTTCCCCCTCAGGATACTCTTTTTTAGCAACGTCGATTGATTTTTCCATAGTTTTAGTCGCACTAAACGGATACGGGTCAAATTCGACAAGTTGGACAGCTTGTCCTAACCTTTTATCTGCACCAATATCGATTATACCTATTAGTTTATTATCTTTATATACAGAAAATTGGTAATACAATTTTTGACCATTAGGGTCATAAAGTTCCAGTGGTTCTGGGTCAATAAACGCCCCTTTCCATTCGTTAAATTTGGGAAAGTCGGATTCTATAAAAGACGCCGTGTGCGCATTTGCAAGCTCAAAGGCTTCCTCCACAGTTACGGAATAATTAGTTTCAGTCTCTGCACTAACAGCAGGCACCTGCACCATACCGGCCAGCAATACCGCAAAGAGGAGTGTTCTTATTCCAGGTTTCTTTATGTCCATTTGTCTTACCCCTGCCTATTTTCCGGGAAGCAGGACCGGGTAAATTAAGCTTTAAATATTCGTAAAGCTAACACGATCATGCATCTCAGGACATCTGGAGTTCGGATGAACCTGAAAAGCACATTTGAACTCCATAAATTCCTTTTTGTTAACTCCTTATAAGTTTTCTGGCCAGAGTCTCTAACAATCAAATATCCGTGAATAATTATGAGTTTGAAAGGAGATTAAAAAAGCCAATCTGGGAATTTGGCTGAAAAAACCTATAATTATTTATCCGGAAGTTGTTAATTTATGTAAAATGTGTTAAATCAAACCTGATTTTAACTCCATAAATCGGAGGCAAAACCGTGAAAGAGATTATAAAATATGGAATTTTTTTGGTTGGGGCTCTTTCTTTGTTGACGTTATATACTTTAGCTTTGTCCGATCATTCAAACGATAGTACTAAACTCGAAAACAATAGCAATGAACCCTTTGGTACTAACATATGTATAGACTTCATTTGGTATACCCATGAGGAGCTAAGAGACCACTCCGACACGATTGTAATTGGTACTGTTAGAGAAATACTTCCACCCAGATGGAACACAGCAGACGGAAAACAACCATTTAAATTATTTAATAAATTTGAATATCCTGATGACGTCATTTACACTGACATCGTTATAAGTGTTGATGAATACCTGAAAAATCCGTCATCGTCCGGAGAGCTTATAGTAAGAGTAACTGGTGGGACGGTTGGGGATTTTAGCATGACTACAGATGCTGATCCAAGTTTCAACGCCGGTGAAAAGGTTTTGCTCTTTCTGAGAAAAGACACTAACCCAAATACAAAGGATATTGGTCCTGAACACTTCATAGTTACGGATTTTTACTGCGGTAAATATACATTAACCGAGGATGGGAGAGCCATAACCCCTGATGAAACGATTACTCTGAAAGAATTATTGAGTACAATAAATCAAACCAGTAATAACACCGGCGATCTCAAAGCATCAGATAATCAAGTAACAGCAGGTAAGCAAGCAGGGGCCGGTTCTACTATTCAGTCAAAAAGAATTCCTTTCATTAATTCCTTCTGGATGTTTGGAGCAGTGCTTGGAGCAGTTCTGATTGTAAGACGCAGTATAAGACACAGGCAAAAATAAGGCTAAAGGCTATTCATGATCTTATTATGGCTACTATCTTCATTAAGAAGGTAGCACTATGAGTTTATTATAAAGCCGAAAAACCAAAGCAGTTTGGAGAGGGGGGAGAAAAGTGAGTACTTACAGCGATGGCATTCTTTTATTCAGGTTCAGGAATGAGAAACTCGAGGTGATGCTGGTTCATCCGGGTGGGCCAATCTGGGCAAAAAAAGACTATGGAGTGTGGTCAATACCCAAAGGGTTACCCGAAGAGCATGAAACCCCTCTGGACACGGCAAAAAGAGAATTTAGAGAAGAAACGGGTTTTGAGGCTGAAGGAGAGTTTATTGATCTGGGAGAGTTAAATCAACCTAGTAGAAAAATAGTTCATGTATGGGCTCTTGAAAAAGACCTGGATATAACAAATGTTGTGAGTAATACGTTCCCGCTTGAGTGGCCAAAAAACTCCGGGAAAATACAGGAATATCCCGAGGTCGACAAAGCAGGCTGGTTCGATATTGAGCTTGCCAGGAAAAAAATACGAAAAGGACAGATAGGCTTTCTTGATAGACTCATGGATGTTATAAATTACTCCCGGAAGGAGGAGCGCCTGGACAAGGAAAAAAGGTACAGGCAAACTACACTATTTTAAACGATGAAAAAATTTGATGATCTGGAGAGAAAATTTCTAAAACTATAATTACCGTAAACGTTTCTTATCGATTTTGCTCATGTCGATCACTGCAAAAACTGAGGGGATTTTAACCCCTAATACATTATACTTTGAAAAGTTCAAATCTTTTGGACCCGATCTTTATTTAGTGGGTCTTGCTCTCGAGTATATGAAATACAATCTGTCTATACGATCCCATACAACATCATATACAAATCTAGCATAAGAGAAAGGATAATTCACCCAAAAAACCGATTTTTTGAAACGCGATAGATCACTATAATCCTCTACCCGCATGGATTCTATTAAAAATCCCTTCCAGATAAGAGATTTTTGCATATGTTTCCATCGCCTGAATATATGGGCTGTTATGAGTAAGAAGGTACAAGCGACTGCAAATTGCTTTTTTGTCATTTTTCACCCTCCACGACTTAATAGACTCAATAAACTTAATAAACTCAATAAACTTAATAAACTTAATAAACTTAATAAACTCAATAAACTTAATAAACTCAATAAACTTAATAAACTTAATAAAATAATCTCGAATAGGGCAAAATTTCCTGAATTTAGTTAAAGTAGACCTCAAACCAACCTTTTTTGAGATTAAAATTCTTGCTGGAAAATTATAAAACTCTTTCAAAAGATAAGAAAATCTTTTTTTTGATAGTTTGATATGTTTAAACACATCTTCTTTTTCCTATAAATTTTTGCTGCAAAAAAATCTGTAAAGTTTTCGAGTGTTTTTCAGCTGATATCAAATCTATAAAATTGTCAATTTTCAGAAGACTACACAGAATACAGATGCATAGTTTTTTGTTATCTATGCATTTTCCTTTTTTTCTGACAATAAGTACCAAAATTAGCCATAGCGAAGGACTTAGTACATATTCGAAAAGTAGAAAGATATGTGTCGGAGAAGTGGTAGATTGTCTATCCTTATCTTCTAAAATTGGATTTGACTCTATCAAATTTTTTTGTTTATTAAATTAACCATTTAATCCTAAACAAAAGATAGCTTTTACATTTTAAAACTTAATTAATGTTGACATTAAATGAGCAGATAATAAAGGGGAATATTATGTATGAAAATGTCTGAAAATATAGAGAAAGAGTTCAATGATATGAACAAAATGTTTAAGGAAATAGCAGGACCAGGCAGCAAGACAGCCATGGGAGTTTTACTTGCCAGATTCTTTGAATCTCAGAAGCCCGAAGAAGAACGAATCTGTTATGACCCATATGCAGTCTATTTCATCAACCCGGAGATTATTGAGTGGGGAGCTAACCATCCGGATGAAGCAAGAATAATGAAGGAGCAGCTGGACAGATTTTTTCCGGGAAGAAATAACTCAATCGTTGCTAGAGTCAGATTTTTTGACGATTTTGTGAAAAAGTCAATCGATGAAGGTATCGAGCAACTGGTTATATTGGGTGCAGGATATGATTCACGTGCATATCGGATTGAAGGATTGGAGAAAATCAAAACTTTTGAGGTAGACCATCCTGCTACACAAAAAATAAAAATGGAAAAAATAAAAATGATCTCCGGCAGTTTGCCGGGTCATGTTGTCTATGTCCCTTGCAATTTAGAAACCGAAGACTTTGGTCAAAGGTTGATAGATATGGGATATAACCCGCACGTTAAGACTCTCTTCCTGATGGAAGGGCTCTTAATGTACCTGCAGCCAGAGACGGTAGACGAGATCCTATCCTTTATTGTAAAGAACTCAGGAAAGAACAGTAGCATTCTCTTCGATTATTTTCCCCAATCTGCAGTTGATGGAAGTTCCGAGCTTGAGGCGGGGAAGAATATTAGGAATCAAGTGTCACAGCTGGGAGAACCATTTAAGTTCGGTATCAAGGAAGGAACAGTTGAGACATTCCTTACACAGCGTGGATTTACACAAGCTTGCAATGTAACCATTGAAGATTGTAAAAAAGCCTATTTTCAAGGAATAAATAATAACAGAATAGTTGATAGCCTGAAGTCGTTCGTCCACGCCGTTGTTCAATAAAATAATTGCATCGGCTAAAAAGAGACAGCAACCTAAAGGGCATAAGTAAATCAATAGGAAAATGGAGATGCTTATGAGCCTATCCGAAAGTCAATGCATATGGTAAAGTCACTATTGGTCTGTAATATTCAATATCAAGCTGGTTATGATACTGCTAATTGTAAAGATAAAGTGGGTCGCAATATTTATCGGATAGGCTCTTAACCCCTCTAAATAGATATTTATAGGTTCGAATCTTGCTCCCCGCACCAAACTTTTGGGTAATAGGTAACTCGAATTTTTTGTACGCTACGGGGTAATTATGACTGCACTGTTTTTCTAAAATTTTATTACTTACATATCATTCTAATATATAATATAAATTTTATAAAAAATTGGATTTTATGTACCTAATGTAAGACTAAAGCAAAACCTTTAGTTTCTTTATTTTAATTTAACTTGACTAAGCCTGTTGAGAGAGAAGTTTTACAAAATCGAAAAAGATGATTTTTTTGTACGCTTAAGTTTTCAAGTATCTTTAATAGATAAAGTGCAAAACCTAAATTGCTGATAATTAATCATTTCCAAAACCCCATAATAAAGGAAGTGTGAGAGATGAAATCAGGAGAACAAATCAGAATCAACTTAGAGAGCTTGAAGAATCTTAAGAAACACATTGATGAAAACACAATCATTATCGTGATACCACAAAAGTTTTAAGAAATTATCTCTGTGAGAGTTTTATGGTAGAATCACCAATTTTTGAGATATTTGATGGATTGCCCAGACAGGGTCCAGGTAATAACAAGTGTACTGAAAAAGCCTTTAATTTGCTTTCTTCCCTTCCTGCAGGCACTAAGATCCTTGACATTGGTTGCGGTGTGGGTATGCAGACAATACATCTTGCGAAGATCTGCAACGACTGTCACATCACTGCAACTGACATTTACCAGCCTTTTCTGGATAAACTGATGGAAAATGCAGTTAAAGAAGGATTTGATGACAGGATTACCACGGTTTGTGCTTCCATGGATGACCTGCCTTTTGAAGCAGAAGAATTCGACATCATCTGGTCAGAGGGCTCTATCTTTGTCATTGGTTTTGAAAAAGGACTTAGCTACTGGAAACAGTTTCTGAAAGATGAGGGTTATATAGCACTGACAGAAAGCACATGGTTCACGGATGAACCTTCTCCGGAAGTGCTTCAATTCTGGCAGGGCTGTTATCCTGATATCAAGAGCATACCTGACACTGAAAAAGTTATCATGGCAGCAGGATATGATCTCATTGACCGCTTTAAACTGCCAGCTTCTACCTGGTACGATTTTTACTCCCATCTGGAAAAAAGGGTTGATGACATCAGTGATAACTATAAAGGAAACACCGATGCAGAAACGATACTTAGTTTTAACAGAAAAGAGATAAAGATCTTCAGAGAATACCCAGATGAATATGGTTATACGTTCTTCATTTTACAGAAGAACACAAATAAATGATCTGTTACTGATGAACAATTAAATGATCCAGAAACTCAAAAAGAAATCAAAGCAGCAATCAAAGAAGAATAATATCTAATATCGTATATGGGGTGACCTGCTCATAACAAGCAGGTCACATCCGAATACAAATCATTTTTAATTTAATTTTTTGCTCTACTGCTCGTCTCCACTTGTGCGATTTGTCAACCGCATTTTTTCCCAGTCTGACAAGTTCAATGGCTTATTTGCCTGTCATGTGTTCAATCTCAATTTCAACAAGACACAATTGTTTGAATTGGTCATCTATTTCTCTCTTCCTTCCTTCTTCATGATTGGGTGAGTATCTTGCTGCCAATTCTTCAATGGCTTTCATTTTGTCCCCCTGATTATCTAAAATATGGGCTTTACCGAATACAATTACACTTCTAAAATAGGTGGTGTATTTTTCCGGCACAACATTGTCATACTCGATAGCGCAAAAGGAAACCTTTTCATTTCTTGCAATCACATCTAACTTATGACCGTTTCTTGCTTGGTGCCATTTCATGCAAAAAGCCTACATGAACTCCAGACCTACAGTTTAAATAGCTCCTAAACACTCTGATTCGAGCAGAGAATACCCATAATTGAGCACGTTCATACTAAGAGAAAAATATTTACTAAACATCCACAAACTTTCTAACATGAATTTCGGATTTTTAATTTTCCCGGGCCTCGAAGAGCTGGACCTTGTCGGCCCCTGGGAAGTAATATCACTCTGGAGCAAATTTGCTCAGGGACCTGAAAAATGCCTTATGGTTGCCGAAAATCCCGGACCCGTGATCTGTAGCAAGGGAATGTCCATAAATCCTCACGTCACCTTTGCAGATTGCCCTCCACTTGATTTTCTCCTTGTGCCGGGCGGCGAAGGTACACAGAGAGAAGTTGATAACCCATCCCTGATTCAATTCGTTGCCGAGCAAGCCAAACATTGCAAAGTCGTAATGTCGGTATGTACCGGCACATTCATCCTTCACAGTGCCGGCCTGCTCAAAAACAAACGAGCGACTACACACTGGTCTTCTCTCCAGAAGCTGCGGGAATCAGGCGATGTTGAAGTGGTTGAGGACCGGATTGTAAGGGATGGGAATATCTGGACCTCGGCAGGCATTTCTGCTGGCATCGATATGGCGCTTGCATTTGTTGAATACATGACTGACGAAAAAACGGCGGGTAAAATTCAGCTCGGTGCCGAGTACTACCCGTCCGGCAGTTCATATGGTATGATGCACAAAATCCCGCAGGCTCCTGAATATTTGAGGAAAAGGGACTGAAAAGTCCCTCAAAACTTTTCAAAAAATTTAAAAACATTTAAAATTATTTCAACGTTTCAAGCCTTACTTCCACATAACCTCAAGGGGCTTCCTGCGAGGAATTCCATACACTTTGTACTGTGGATTGCCAAACATCATTGCATAGGCAAACTTCCTTCCTGCTGGCAGGCCGAGTTCCCTCTGGAGAGGTTCATAGAACATGGAAGCCGCCGCAACAAAGCCCGCCCAGCAGGTGCCTATACCGAATGCCGGCGCAGCGATATCGAAATGAGTGAGAGCGATAATAGCATCCGTAGACGCAATTGGGTTATTCTCAGGTATATGGGCGAAAAGCAGGTGCGGAGCGTCCCGGCAAATGATGTCGTATCCCTGCTCCCATGCAGAAATAAGCGCAGGTACGTAGCCGCTCATCGGGTGGGGGGTGTTCACAAGGCTCTTCATCCATTCGATGGTGAGCCCGGCAATCTTCCTGACTTTCTCCGGATCATGGACGACCAGCCACTGCACCGGCTGTCCGTTGGTTCCGGAAGCGGCGTAGCGGGCAATATCGAGGACTTCGAGGATTTTCTCCTTTGGCACAGGCTCTCTGGTAAAATGCCGAACAGACCTGCGTTTCTTGAGATAGAACGCTATGTCTTCCGGGGCGATAGTACCTGCACCGGCAGGCAGGGGAACCTTCTCATCAGGACGGAGGTTCAAAATGAGAGCCTCAGACGGGCAAAAAACTTCGCAGTGCCCGCAATAGAGGCAGCGTAAAATGTTTTCTTCCGGCACACGAGGGAGATGAGCCTCATCAGCCAGCTCGATAATACCTGAAGGGCATATTTTTACACAAATGCCGCACCCTGTGCAGCGATCCTGATCAACGATAATTTGAGCCATAAGTATCAAATCCTGAAGGGCAGATACGTAACCACCCCCTTCTAAGGCAGCCTTCTAAGGTAGATATGTAACCAGCAGTATTTAGTTACTTTTCTTTATTTCTCTACCTGTGAAACTCCACTCATTCAACTACCTGGTGGGCAAAGAAATAAAGGCTGTATACTTTCTCGTCTTTATTTATTCTGTGGAAGTACTTTTTCATACTCTTTAATAGTCACATTCTAAATTCTGGCAAATTCCCTCTCAACAAAAAAAGATTTTTCATCAAGTTACAGGGCGTGAAGCTTTCTCCTCTATTTTTGCGCCGACCTCCGCCAGATCAACCTCCTCCAAAAATTTAATAACAGGCATAACCAGCAGGTCCGGCTTTGTCCTTATGAATAAATGGTCTTCTTCAACGAGGACCAGCCTGAAATCTGATATCCCTTTAGAAAGCTCCTCAGCACATTTGACCGGCGTAGAGTTATCTTTCGTTCCGTTCACTATGAGCGTGGGTGCGGTAATTTTGGCCAGAAGGCCCATGCCGTCGAACTCCTTGAGCGCATCGAACTGCCTTATGAATGATTCGATGCTCGGCGGGTATTTGCCCATTGCTTCCAGGAAGCCCGGCTGCTTAATCATTGTCTGCAATATTTCAAATGACAGGGCCGCTTTCGGATCATCCTTATCAGGCGACCTGGCAGCAGCTACGTTCAATATAAGGCTCCTGACCCTGTCCGGGTATTTCGCAGCAATCACAAGCGCTATGCGTGAACCCATAGAGATTCCGAGAATGTGGGCGCTCTTTATTCCGATGGCATCCATCAGCCCGATCGTATCATGGGCCATCATCTCAATCGAGTACGGCTCATCAGGCTTATCAGTCCTGCCTGTACCACGGCTGTCAAAGAAGACAATTTTGTATTTTTTACTCATTTCAGCATCCAGGTAATCAACAAACGGAGAGACCTCTCCACTGATTCCCCAGATCACGATAAGCGGCTCGCCTTCGCCGTGAATCTCGTAATACATGTTTATGTCGTTGACTTTTATTATTGGCATTTTTAAACCTCCAATTTTAGTCTCCGTGGTGTTCCCTAGCCCCTGTGCTGCCAGGATCTTTCAAACAAAGAGAGACCGGGAGGCAGAAGGAGATATCCAGAACAATGTCATTCGATAGCTTTCTCACTTACTTTTTCCGGGAAACCCATATATTCAAGCGTCCGGTTCCGTATCCGGATCATGTCCGGCTCGCGGGAAGAACCGCTATTTTGTATCGGTTCTGCAAAAGTAAGCGAAAATACAATCCTTCCGCCGGCCCCGATCCCTCCGAGGATCAAAGGGACTAACTCGCTGATTGCCGGCAAAAAGACCATGCGATCTACCCGGAGATTTCCGTATGTCATCTGGAAATCGATTCTTCCTAAATTTGAAGGAATAGTCCCGGCAGTCATTTTCATATAATTGCGTGTAAACGAAAATGCCACATTTTTCTTATCCCTGGCAAACCGTGACAGGTTGTCGGTCCGGGAATACGCTTCGGGAATAAATTCAAACATTGATCCAAAACTGGCAAAAGCATCAAGGAAGACTGCTCAAAGTCCGGTATTCTTCACTCATTCGATTACTGCATGTGCAAAGAATAACAGGCTGGATACTTTCCGGTCTTTATTTATTCCATGAAAATACATTTTTTTGTACTCTTCAGCAGTCACGTTTTTAACTCCGGAAAATCCCCTCTCAACAAGAAAAGTCTCAACCATTCCTTCCTTTATGCCGAATTTAAGTGGCTCCCCAACTTGTACCAGATAGTTATGAATATTTTTTCCTGCCTCTGATTCACAGCTTCCGTCAACTAAGGATTCGGGATAATAATCGAATAGAATAGCACTTCCCTTGCCTGAATTTTGTACAATAAAGGATAACGTCTCGTCAACTGCCTCAGGAGGAATGTACATAACGAGCCCTTCCAGAAGGAAGAGGGTTTTCAGTGACCTGTCGTACCCCTGTGCAACCAGCCTTTCGCCAAGGGTTTCAGTCTCAAAATCAACAGGAACATATGTAACGTGATCCGCCAGGGAACCGAAGAATTCTCTGATTTTTTCGATTTTCACACTCTGGGTATCCGGGTGATCCACTTCGAAAACCCTTACCTTGCCTTTCAACCCTTCAATCCTGTATGCTCTGGTGTCATACCCCGCGCCCAGGATGACCAGTTGCTCAAGCCCTTTGTTGAGAGAGAACTTTACGAAATCGTCAAAATACCTGACTCTGGCCCGAATAGAATTTCCGAGTCCGGGAAAAAGACGCTCGTAGTATTCCGACATCTCTTTTGTTTTTTCGGGATTGGATGCTGCAAATGCCAGCGTTTCTGGATCAACAAAATAGACTGCATAAGGGTCGTAACATATGCGTTCTCCCTCTGGCTTTCTCGATTCTGAAACTCTGTGGAGAGCGATCAACTCAGCCATTTTACTGGACCCTTTTCTCTTCGTGTTCGCTTCATTTGAAGCTGTTAAGCCTGTCGGTTCTTGCATTTATGATCCGCCCTGCAATATTCACTTAAAAATAAGTTATAATCAGTGAGGAATTTGAACATTTGTATTCTGTCAGAATACAGGCTTCGACTGGAAAGCTCTAACATGTCCCGGCAAGAAAGAAACATTAAATAGGCTTCGGGATTCAAACTCTTAAGGAGGAACGTGAAAATGGATGAAGAAGGGGGCGTGAATATGGATGCTGAAGAAATTCGGGCGATTTTCAAATTTTCAGCCCTTGAAAAAAATATGATTTCAAGTTTTGGAATCCAGGGAGATCTGTTTCTTCCGTTTCTGCTTTCACTGAAATCGGGAGGCTCATGGAGTTACGCCACCGAAGAGGCAAAAAGCATTGCAGTAAAGGATGTGATCACCTATTATGACGAAGAAAACAGGGCCGGCTATACCCTTGAAAAGATATACCTCTTTATCGACCCCGAAATCATAAAAGAGGAAGGAGTAGTCTTCAGGCTGGAAAAATGCGGCGAGAGGGAAGAAAGAGAACTGGTCGAAAGACCCTACCGCATAACCCTCCGGGCGAAAAGGATGATATTTGCAGAGGTAAATCCGGGCCTGAAGGAGATAAGAATAAGGGAACTGAAGAAAAAAACCATATTACTGAAAGGCACCCCGGCATATAGCGCAGCTCATGAGCTGGAACATCTCGAGAAAGGAGAGGTAAAAGGGACTCCGATGTGGAAGTTTGAATACATTAAAGAACCTGTTAAAGATGAGCAGAAAAAGGTTCAATAAAAATGCAATTTTGGTTATAACGGCTAACTGCGCTCAAGAAGACTAAATTGCAAACTTTTGACCCCATACAACCTTACTCGCTGTATCGTGTCTTTTTTATTCCGCTCGACGCAGGAGAGCGGTCTTTCCCAAAAATGGAATGAAAAATAAGAAAGAGAAGAAGAATGGCCTCCAGACAGGCTGGCGGAGGCGCTTATAGTTATTGTAGATTAAAAAACGGTTTCCGGGGTCAAATAATATCAATCGATAATCAGGGTCATCAGATTACTTTTGCCGGATAATGTTTTTGACCCGCCTGTCCCATTCCGTGGACTCGAACAGTTCCTTGAGTTCCGGAGAGTCGTCAATGAAGCAGAAACCCCAGTAAACCGAAGGCAGGAATTCCCTCTTCCACTGCTCTTTCTTCTTTTTGTCAAGGAACTGGTAGGTTTCGGAAGATGAGAGGCGGCTTACGAATCCGAGAACCTTGACGAGGTCGGGAATAGTCTTCTGGGCAGAGCCGAGTTTCAGGCATTTGAACCTGTAGCTGTCTATCTTCCTTAAATCGGGCTCAAAGCCCAGGGCCCTAAGAATTCTGTTCTTCTCGGGCATCGAGATGCGTTCTCCGGCATACTTCAGGGAATTTAAGGCCTGAAGTTTAAGGAGCCACTCGACCTCTCCGAAGACCTTGGGCTTGTGCTGCCTTGAAACATCCCCTAACCTGCGGTCTTCGTAGGCTTCCCTCTTGAGTTTATTTACCTGGTCGCAGAGAGCAGAGAGTTCTTCGGCGTCCCTCACTTCCCTGACCCTGAATCTCAGGGCTCCCCGCATAAGTTCCCGCTTTTCCCTTTCAAAGGCTCCTATGTCCTTTTCCTCGGTGATGGCAAGAAGGCGCGAGAAATATTTTGCCCGGAGGGCAGTTGGGGGAAGCCGGACAGGGACTTCTCCTGCCTGCGCCCCCTTTCCTTTTCCCTTTCCTTTCGTTAAAGTACTGAGGTCTACCTTGCTGATTTCGATTTTTCCTTCTTCAATTGCAAGGGCTGCGTCTCCCTCGGAGAAAAGCTCTTCGAGGCGGATTTCAGGCTGGAGCATCTGCACCTGGTCAACCTTTTCCCCGTTGAAAACCCCTTCTCCGAAACGCTGATAGAGGGAATCGATGCTGTCCGAGATCTCAAAGATATTTCCCTTATCCTTCCCGGAAACCGGGGAAAGCCTTGTGACCCTTCCCACCTGCTGTTCAAAAAGCCGCATGCTCAGGGTCGGGCGCAGCAGGATGAGGGTCTCAAGGCCCGGAAAGTCAAAGCCTTCAATCAGCATCCCTACCGTGCACAGGACATAGGGAGGCTTTTTTGTGTCCCTGAAAGCTGCAAGCAGAGCACTCTGTTCTTCCCTGGGCAGTTCAGAGGTTATGAAAGCGGCATATCTGAACTCCCCTTCAGGAGTGTAATTCTCAAAATCGAGAGGTAAAACAGGATCAGATTCCTTTTCCAGCTTCGAAACAGAGATTTCCCCGTTGAAAACCGAGGCAGTGAGTTTGGCATGGAAAGCGTTGATTTCCTCTCCCTCCGCCCCGGCTCCATAAACACGCTTCCGGACAGGGGCGCAGAAGACAAGGGTCTTTGCATTTCTCTGCTTTACCATCGAATCGTAGACATCTTTTGCGAGCTGGGTTCTGCGAACAACTTTTTTCAGTTTGTCTGCGGTGCTGCAGTCAAGGAAAAGGTCCTGTTTATCAAGTTCGTCCAGCCCTTTTTCAAAGTCAAAGATCTCAAAGATATCTTCCGAACTTTCGGCAATCGTATACTTGAGGGGAGCAAGTTCTTCGTCCAGGATACACTCAGGCAGCGTCTTTGCATAGACTTCCCTCATATCCCCGGCGATCTCATCCACGAATTTGACATTTCCGACCACACCCTGGAAAGGAGTTGCAGTCATGCCCAGGATTTTTGTCCGTTCCCCAAACTCATTGAGGAAGTCGTTTCCCCTGTTGTTGATGAAATTATGGATCTCGTCCACGATTGCAAGGTCGGTATGTTCAAGAATCAGGTCTTTGATCTCAGCCCCCTGCTTTCCGAGCACTGTCTGCAGAGAGGCAAAAAGCACAAAACCCTTACCCTTTCCCTTTCCGAAAGCTTTCAAAGCTGCAGCAAGCTCCTTTCTATCCGCCTTATGTTCGGAAGAGAGAAGCGCGCTATCGGGAAAAAGAGGCTGGTTTTTCTTCCTGTCATAATAAGTCTGGCTAAGAAGAGGGTTATTTTTTGAGACCAGGAAAAGCACGAGTTTTCCGTCGCCATAATATTTTTTCATTATGTGCTTCGAAAGAAAAGTCTTGCCCCAGCCCGTAGGAACCTTGATGTAGCCTCTCTGATGGGTTTCAAAATACTTCAGTATATCTTCAAAGATTTTCTTCTTATCTTCCCTCAAGGGCTCGAGCTCGACGGTTTCCATATCGGCTGCGGCTTCATTTGAAATTGTCATCAGTACGCGATCCTTAAACTTTTCACTATATAAATTTTTTAATGCCATCTCAAAACCAGAAAGTACCTTTCAAAGAGGTTTTTGGGAAAGCGGCATAGTCCATGCAACAGGATATTGCATGCAACTGCAATCATTATAAGAAGTAACTCCCCGTAACTTACAAACAACCTATAAAAAATTTCAGTCCAGGAAACTTCAATCGGCATCTTTCCGCTCAGTAGCGGAAGAGAATAAACCTGAAACTGCTTTTATTTAAAAGGAATCCCTTTCAATAATAAGAATTACGTCAATATATATGTTATGCCAAAAAAGTCAAAGGGAAGGGGCAAATAAAGAGTTAATATATCCTTGAGCCCTCTCCGATAACTGGTATAAAAACTTAGAAGAATTTTGGCCTTGCGGAAAGATACTTTGCAAGGGGCAGTTTCCTGTAAGGTTTACCAGCTATTTCGCCTCTGACGCGCGTATTGAGTTCATCCGGAGTTATCTGTACTTTTGAAGGCTTATTCTGTTCGGACTCAGCCCGGATAGTTACATTAATCGTGCCTTCTTCTACTTCCTTATCGCCAATGACCACCACATACGGCACCCATTCCCTGCCCGCTTCCCTTACCTTCTTTCCTATGGACAGGTCGCGGTCGTCGATGTCAACCCTGCAGTCGAGTTTCTGTGAAACCTCTTCGGCAAAGGCAAGGTGTTTTTCGGAAATCGGCACAATCCGGACCTGGGTTGGAGAAAGCCAGACAGGCAGCATCGGGACTTTTCCTTCTTCGGTTTCCATTGCAGCCTTTTCAAGGAGGGCATAGATGCAGCGCTCGATTGCCCCGCTCGGAGAGCAGTGGAGGACAGTAGGCCTTTCCAGTTTACCGTCAGCATTAACATAAGAAATATCGTACCTTTCGGCATTTTCCACATCGATCTGGACCGTGGAAAGGGCGCTTGCCTTGGCAAGGGCATCTACGAAGTTAAACTCGAATTTGAGCACGAAGTAGAAGAAGCGGGTGTCCCACATCTCCACAAGCACGGGCTTGTTTACGGTCTTTGCCATGCTGACTACAAGCTCTTTATTCGACTCGTAGAAGTCCCTGGTGAAGCGGATGGCAACCTCATAATCGTCAATATGGATTCCCACGTTTTCAAGCACATCGATGCAGAGGTCGTACTGTTCCTTGAACTGGCTTACAGCCTGGTCCATGTCCTCGCAAAGGGTGTGCATATCCGGCATGGTAAAAGCCCTGAGCCTCCTTAAGCCCACGAGTTCCCCGCGCTGTTCTTTTCTGAAACTGTAGCGGGTCATTTCGATCATCCTGAGAGGCAGGTTCTTGTAGGAGATCGTCATGTCGTGGTTCATAAGGAACTGCCCGAAACAGGCTGCAAAGCGCAGGAACATCTGCCGTTTGTCCGACTCGATAGAGTACTGCCTTGCAGGGAACCTGTCAAGGTACTTCTTGAGGGTCGGATGGTTCATGTCGTACATCAGGGGAGTTTCGACTTCCATTGCCCCGAACTCGGTTGCAACATCAAGCACGTAGTTTTCAAGGAGGGACTTTACAAGCCTTCCCTTGGGGTAATAGCGCATGTTCCCTGAGTCGGACCCTGGCTCGTAGTCTGCAAGTTCAAGCCTCCGCATGAGCTCAACATGGGGAGGAGCCCGCTCGACCGCCCTGCTCTTGGAAATTTCATAATTTACAAACTGCTGGAGTTTGGGGTGGGGGGTGAGATCAAAGGACTCGACTTCATGGAGTTCCCCGTCCGGAGTCAGGATGCGCCAGTAGGACCTGGCAGTACCTTCGGCCTTCAGGGCTTCGGAAACGACTTCTTCTTTTTCTCCGGCTGCTTCGGGTTTGACTGCCGCTTTTGCCGTACCCTCGGGGCGGATGCTCCGGGAAAGTTCGGAAAGGGGATGGCCCTTGCAGCTCACGGTAAAAGCCTTGTACCAGCCGAATGGAGCTCTTTTGACCTCATATTTGCCAGAAAGAGCTGCTTCAATACCTTTCAAGACCTGCACCGCAATTTTCGGAGAGGAAAGGTCAGAACTCAGGTGGGCGTAAGGATAAAGCATTATGCGGTTTGTTTTGACCTGGGCTGCAACCTTTTCGATTTCAGAAACAGCTTTTTCTATGGCTTCTTCCGGATTGGCTTCATCCACGCTTTCCACAGCCGTAAAAGCGGTGAGGGCTTCCTCAAGCCTGCCTGACTTTAAGGACTCTTCTATTTTTTCAGCAACTGGAGTTTGTTTTTTGGTTTCGTATTCAATATAATCAGAGTGAATGAGCAATAACTGCATTCTATCACCTGTGTTTTCTAAGCCAGATATGGATTCCGAATTCGCTTCGGTTCTTAATCAAACAGAGGACCAAACAGTATCATGGCCTGGTATTATGACTTTGGTCTGGTATTGCGACTTAATACTTGACCTGATTTAAGGACTGTTTGAGGCCTGTACCCGTCAGTAGATATTGATTAAAGGATGTAAGGAAGAATATATGACAGTCCTAACATCCTGCAATGATATAAAGCAATCCCTTTCGCCTCATTGAAAGCTATTTTTCTCATCAGTCCTGCAGGTTTTTGTCGGATCTTTAAGGTAGAGGTCAGCCTGAGCTACCAGTTCGGGATGGATCTGCTCCTGATAAACCCTGTAAGCTGCAACGAGGGCTCCCAGTAGAATGGGGGCTGCAAAAAAACCTGCAACTCCTCCCACAAAAGCCCCTCCAAGGAAGGCAAGCATGAGCAGCATCGGGTGGATCTTTGACTTCAGGCTGGTCAGGAAAGGCCTGAGGATCAGTTCGGGAGGTCCGTAAATTACAAGGGAAGAAACCACAAAGAAAAGTGCTGCACTTTCAAACCCCTGTTCGAAATAACGGAATAAAGCCATGGGCACAAGCACCATATACCCGGCAAAAAGAGGGATTACCGACGCTATGAAGATAAGGGTCGCAAGTGCCAGAACATGGGGAAATCCAAAAGCGTGAAAAACAAAAACTGAAGTCACGCTTACTATGAGGGCAGAGTAGGCATTGCCTATGAAAACTCCCTTAAGGATAAGGTCCAGATGAGCCGCATAACGGTTCACAACACCCTGGTAATCCGGGGGTATCACTCCAATAAAGGCACAGTAAAGCCTATCCCCATCGGCAAGCAGGAAGTAACAGAAGAAAATCGAAACTATGAAATTAATAACGAAAAGGCCTATGCTCTGGGCGTATGAGATCAAACCTACACTGCCGACAGCAGGGAGCAGGGAGGTAAAGAGGTTCCAGATAGCATTATTTATCCTTTCAACATACGTTTCCGGAATTTCCAGAGCATTTATGAAATCTAAAACTCCGCGCATGACCGAAGTCTGGTGTTCAAGAACCCAGGAGATCTGGTTAAGGATCTCAACAACTCCGGCTCCTACAATGAATACTATGGGGATGAAAATGAAAAGGCTGGCTATCATAGCCCCGATTTTCCTGTACTTTCCAAATTTCACCTGAATAGGCCTTGCAATATAAGCAAAGACTATCCCGAGAACGATTCCGTCTGCCAGGGGCAGCAGGATAAGGAAAGCAAAGAACAGAAGCACAGCCAATGCAAGGGCTACGCCGATTTTCCAGCGGCTCGCAATGAGCTGGCTTACTCCGTCAGGTGGGTAATTAAATCGCATTCTTCAGTTCCATTATGATAAATAGATGATAGTAATTCAGCTAGGAATTCAATTTAATAACTCAATTTAGTAATTCAATTTAGTAATTCAATTTAGTAATTCAATTTAGTAATTCAATTTAGTAATTTAGTCGATTGCTTAAAGGTACAGATAATCAAATCCGTGAACCGGAAACAAAGGCATCAAATAAGTCAGGCTGTGAACATTGTTGAGCTCAAAATTTGATCCAAACATAATATGATTCAAACACATATGATTCATCATTGTAAAGTTTAGTCAGTATATTGAGAGCCCAATCAGGCGAATAACAGGATAATCAGGTATTGTCGGGAAGTTCCCGGGATGTTTGACCTGAAAAGGCAGGGTAAGATTTAGCTTTAATATGGAAATATAATTAGGAACTATTTAAAAATTTCATAGAATTATGAACGGGACAATAAATTTGGACTCAATGGTTCAATTTTAGCCACATACGGTTTAAATTATCCGGTCTAGTGTTTTGCCGATAGCAATCAGTCTATTTTTGATACCGTCTTTTTCCCAGCCGGGTTGAAGATTGCGTATTGATTATCTTAAAACCAGGGGGTTCAAGCCGCGCCGGACGTGGACGGGGCAGGTCAAAGCTCCCATTCAAGCCACCCGGAATTGAATTTCACTATTAACTGCGAACCATCAAAGTATTAATCTTCATTTAATCTTCATTTTTTACCGTTCAAACCTTTAGTTTTTCATCCAGCCCGGGAACAAGTTTCTCAAAATATCTGGTTACCACGCAGGACTCGGTGCATTTCCCACACCTAATACAGGTTTCACTTACATGAGGCTTTCCTTCACTAATTGTGATCGCATCGACCGGACAGGCTTTCTCACAGATACCGCAGCCCGTACAGCGAGAAAGCCTTATGAACTGTTTTGCAGCCTCTTTAAAAAGGCAGACCGCCTTTTCCTTTGTTTCCGAGCTTACGAGCAGGTTTCCGTTCGAGAAAAACTTCACGGTTCCGGTTCCGGTTTTGACCAGCAGCATACCCAGCTCTTCCGCATAAACAGTCTTTCCAAGCACGTTGATGAAGTCCGCAGCTTCTTTTTCCCTGACGCCCTTAACTCCTGCCTCAACCGAAAAGCCTCCTGCTTTGCACGGGGAAATTCCTCCCACAACCTCAATTTCAAAGGCTTCGGCTCTTTCTTCCGCAAGGACGGAAATTCCAAGCTCCTCTGCCAGCCTCAACATTTTCGGAGGCAGCTCCTTCCAGCGCCAGAACCCATGTTCCACAAACTTTTCCGAAAGCCCGCGCTTTTTTGCCCACTCAAGCAGGAAGGCGTTCCACCTGGCATGCATTTCAGGGTGCAGAACCTTTACCCGCGAATATTCGGCAGCAAGGGCAGACGGGCAGAGCCAGCACCCAACCCTCTCAAAGCCCTGGTCGTAGAGCGGGTTGTACGAAAGCCCCCGCCAGTGGATATAGAGCCAGACTTCAAGCGCCCGCCAGTCCCGGATAGGGAAAATATTGAGCTGAGCCGGGACAAAGGGGTTTGTCTCACTTGCCGCAATCCTTGCCCTGGAAAAAGACTCATGCTTCCTCTTGCCGTCTATTGTCAGGTAGGCAATTGAGCTCCCGTGCTTCTGACCGCCATTCTCTCCGGGCAGGGCACATGCACCTTTTCCTGTTTCCAGGTCTCCTGCCGAAGCCAGTTTGCAGACCTTGCAGCACCAGCGGAAATCCTTTGCAGGAGGCCCGAACTTTTCCACCTGCTCCCAGAAAGCGGAGCCTGAACTCATTTCTTCAAGCTGGACTTTCATTTCGCGGCATAATTCCCGGGCAAACTCTACAGTTTCCGGGAATTCGATCCCCGTATTCAGGAAAAAAGCCTTAAACTCCCTCTGCTTGAGGGCAGCCCTTGTAAGGTCAAGCACCACGAGGCTGTCTTTTCCCCCGCTGAAGGACACGTACACAGGCAGCTCCCGATACTCATTCCTGGAAACAATCCCGCGGATGGTATTGATGGCATTTTTCCCAAGGGTCTGCAGGTGCTTTTTGTTAGCTTCTATGCATACCCTCAAATCCGGGGTTTCGGGATGCAGGAATGCCTCACTGTTGTCAACCTTTCTGACCCTGAGGACTTTTGTGCCGGTTTCGGATGAGGGTTGGGGCTCAGCTTTCACTCGAACTCCAGATTGGACTCCGGGCCCTGATGGGGTTTCGGGCTTTTCCAGGTTCAGGGCTGCAAAATCCGCGCCGTCAATGTAAGAAACTCCGTATCCGCTCAGGCTGCCCGCAGTCACAAGGACAAAATCCCCTGCTTTAATGTTTCCGGCAAAAGACTCTATAAGTCCTGTTTCCACATTTTTCCCGTTGAGGTGTCGGTTTGTTTTCTTAAGCTCGATTTTTCTGCCTTCAGCCGACTTGAGGAGGATCTTTGCTCCCTGAAGGGAAGGTTCAAAACTGTAGTCCATCTCCGAAAGTTCGAAGCGGAGCACCCCGAAAATGAAACCGTCTACGAGAACCTCGTCGGTTTTGTCCTCTCCGGGTATTTTGTTAAGGAGCACAAGTCGATCTCCCAGAGGGTCACAGCCGAAAGCTGAAATTAGCTGCTCTGCCAGAACTTCCCTCTCGTAGGGAGAACAGAACCTGACATCTGCCGGCTGGGAGAGATGAAGTATCTCGCCTTTTCCGCCACAGCCCCCACACTCTTCCCCTATGAGAGGCAGGTTGCACTTCCTGCACCAGAAAATATAGTCATCTTCATACTCAAAACGAGGAGAGGATTTCTTCTTTGAAACAGCCTGGTCCGAATGCTTTTCAGAGCCCGAGCTCTTTCCGCGAGAGGCGTTATTTCCGGGAGATACTTTTTCTTTAAAATCCCGGAATTTGTGTTCTGCCCTTTTTTCCCGGGTTTGCGGCCCCTTTCTGTCCGAACTGTTTCTTTTTTGTTTTTGTGAATTGGAAGTCTGGTATTTTTCTTTTTTCTGCTGCATGGAAGCCCTGACCGGTGATTCGAAGAAATGGTTAAGTACCTTATCGTTCAGTTTTCAGCAAGGATGCGTTTATCGATATATCAATATTTTGAAAGAAAGGAAATTGTGAAAGAAAGAAAAGGTCCAATAAAGGAAAAACCGCTAATGCTTTCAAAAACCACCAAAATGGAACTTAAAGCTCAATAATGGGCCGGGACCTTAAATATAACTAAACAAAGACCTTAATATCAATAATATTACTGAAATCTTATATTTACACTGTCATTTTAACTACTTATATGGATCAAGAATATATTAAACTTCCTGAGATTGAATTAAAGTCTCCCAGAAATACATTAAACTTCCTGAGACTGTATTTAAGTTTCCCCACAAAACCTTAAACTTCCTGAGAAGGCATTGAAACCTCTCGCAAAGGTAAACCTGTTATTCGAATGTGATAAAGTATGAAGTATGATGTTGTTGTGGTAGGAGCCGGACCTGCTGGCTCCACTGCCGCCCGCTATGCAGCCCTGAATGGGGCAAAGGTCCTCCTGCTCGAAGAACACTCCTCAATAGGGTCTCCTGTTGGCTGTACAGGGCTTCTGAGCACAAGAGCCGTTGAAGAGTGCGAACTCAGGCCCTCGGATGAATTCGTGTTCAACTCCGTACGCGGGGCTTTTGTGCATGCCCCTGATGGGCAGTGCCTGCCGATTGATGGAAAGAAGACAAAGGCGTATGTTGTTTCACGAAAAAACTTTGACCGCACCCTTGCAGTAATGGCTGTGGAAGAAGGTGTTGAGCTCTCCCTGAAAACAAGGGCTGTAGGACTCGAGAAAGAGAACTCTAAAGCCGGAACCGGGGCAAAAGGAAATGGAAATGGAAACGAAAACGGAAACGAAAAGAATTCCCCTGTAAAGCTCAAAGTACTCAGGAACGGAAAGCCCGAAACCATATCCGCGTCCGTAGTTATCGGAGCAGACGGAGTAAAAAGCCGAATTGCCGGTTATGCAGGTCTTGGAAAACCTGCTCGCATACTCCCAGGCATTCAGATCGAAGCTCCCTATGCCTCGGATGACAGCGATTTTGTAGAACTGTTTCCCGGCTCTTCAGCCCCCGGTTTCTTTGCCTGGACCGTGCCCCTTAACGAAAAAATATCGCGGATCGGACTTGCGATTGACCAGGGACTTGCCGGCAAAAGCGGGCCTGGAGGAAACTCTTCGCTTTTCTATCTCGAAAAACTCCTTTGCTCAAACCCCCACATTAAATCAAGGTATTCAGGAGGCATGCTGGATTTTGTTGTAGGGGGAATCCCGATCGGTCCCCAGGAGAAAACATTTTCTGACGGCATCCTGCTGGTCGGGGATGCTGCAGGGCAGGCCAAACCAACGTCTGCCGGCGGGGTATATACCGGGGCTTTTGCGGCAAAAATTGCAGGAAAAATTGCAGCTGAGGCTGCCCTTGAGGGAGACAACTCTGCCCGCAGGCTCTCAGAATACGATAGGCTCTGGCGGAAGGGACTGGCAAGAGAGCTCGAAATAGGCATGAAAATCCATGATTACATGGGAAAGCTGGAAGACAACCAGTTAAACGAACTCATAGGCTCGTTAAACACCCCTTCCATCCTGAATACGATCACCGAGTACGGAGATATGGACCACCCTTCGATCCTGATGAGGAAGCTGATGTTTTCCGGAAACTCCCTGAGACTCATGAAAGCCTTCGGGACATTTTTAAAGACGCTTTTTTAAAGGAAATGGTATCCACGGTGTAGTACCAATATTCCGGGTCTATTCCTATTTTTAAAGTCCTGGCCCGAAATTCTATTTTAAAGTCTTACTTCAAAATCTTGATTTGAAATCCTGGCTTAAAGTTCTGGTTTAATGTTCTGATTTTTTTACCGTGAGGACTATAAATTCAGGAAATTCCCTTATATTAAAGGGGACACCTGTGAGTTCTGATTCTAAACTTCTTGATGACGTAAAACAGCACTTATGCACCTGTTCTGCAGGCCTCAAGCTAACTCCTGACATGGAAGCGTTCCTTAAAATGCCCATGAGAGAGCTCTATGTTTCCCTGCCGATCCACATGGATGACGGTTCCATAAAGGTATTTAAAGGATTCAGGGTCCAGTACAACGAAGCTCTGGGCCCTACCAAAGGCGGGATACGTTTTCATCCGGACGAGACGATGGAGACGATCCGGGCCCTTGCAGCCCTGATGACCTGGAAATGCGCCCTCCATAAGCTGCCTCTGGGAGGAGCGAAAGGAGGAGTTGTCTGCTCCCCAAAAGAGCTCTCACACCGGGAGCTGGAGCGCCTGAGCAGGGCATACATCCGCGGGGTTTACCAGATCATAGGCCCTGACAGGGACATCCCTGCTCCTGACATGTACACAAACCCTCAGATTATGGCCTGGATGATGGACGAGTACTCGAAACTCGCAGGAAAAAACGTCTTTGGCGCCATTACAGGCAAACCCACAAGTCTCGGAGGTTCTGCGGGCAGGTTTGATGCAACGGCTAAGGGCGGCTTATATGCGATAAGGGAAGCTGCAAAAGAACAGGGAATGGAACTTAAAGACGCAACGGTCGCAGTCCAGGGATTCGGGAATGTCGGATACCATGCTGCTTACCTTGCAAAGAAACTCTTCGGCTGCAAGGTTGTGGCTATAAGCGACAGCAAGGGAGGTATCTACGCTGAAAATGGGCTGGACCCTGAAGATGTTTCCGGATACAAGCACTCCGCAGGTTCTGTACTGGATTACCCAGGAACAGAAAATATCACCAATAAAGAGCTGCTGGAACTCGATGTAGATATCCTTATCCCGGCTGCCCTTGAAAACGTAATAACTAAAGAGAATGCGGAAAAGGTCAGACCGAAAATTCTTGCCGAAATGGCTAACGGGCCCACAATCCGGGAAGCAGAAGAGATCCTTCGTTCAAACGGGATCCATATAATTCCCGATATCCTTTGCAACGGGGGAGGAGTCATTGTTTCTTATTTTGAAATGGTGCAGAATGAGTCCAGCATACAATGGGAAGAAGAGGAAATAGAAAGCCGTCTGGAAAAAAAGATGAAAGAAGCATATCATTCAGTGTACGACTTTGCGGCAAAGAACAACGTTGGAATGCGGCAGGCTGCCTATACGCTTGCTGTTGGCAGGGTTGTCGAAGCCATGCAACTCAGAGGCTGGATCTGAGACCCGGAAAAACAGGCATGAAGAGGCAAAACAAAGGAAAAACGCAACGTTCAGAATACAACGAAAAGTTAAGACAGCAACGAGTACAGGCAGCGAAACAGGCAGGTGATTCGAATGTACAGATGCAGCAACTGCGGATACCTTTACAACCCGGACCCCGGAGATTCTTCACAGTCCATAGCTCCTGACACCAAATTTGAAGAGCTTCCGAAATCCTGGAAATGCCCCAGGTGTGGAGCTTCCAGGGAAATGTTTGAAAAAGTGTGACATTTAAGTGTGACTTTCAAAGACGCAGGACGTTTAAAAGAAGTGTGGCTATGAAAGTATAAGCCTCAGCCTCACTGACCGGCCGTTTCCAGTTCATTCAGCCGGTTTCTCTCGACGTTCAGGACCTTTCTGATAATTATCTTTTTAGAGCCCAGTGCAAGGTCCTCGTTTTCAGGATATTTTTCTCTTACATACTCGTAAAGTTCCGGTACACTCATATCGTCAAGTTTCCTTTTGAGCTGGTTAAAATCTTCCATAAAAGATACCCTCATTTACTAAAAGCGAAATTATATTTATGTTTTCACGTGGTGGTCAGCATATTCCCGAATGTGTTTCAGAGATCGTTGCAGGTGCCTGCCAGTATTACATACCTTAATGATAGGCTTTTCATATATATTCGTGTTCAGCTACAAAGTGTGAGTAATATCATGCCGCATTGCCACTCATTTAATTTTTCTTAAACCAATTTCCAAAATATTAATATGTCAATAACTTTATCATACATGTGACTACCGGATAGGATTTCATAAAAAAGAATTTCGGAAACAAGCTAAGAATAAGCAGAGCAGGCACTTAAGACCAGGCGCTTAAAGGCGGGGGTGATAGCATAAACTTTACTGACAGAAAAAGTGAAACAGAAGAAAACTGGATGGAAGAATTCCTTTTAAACAGCCCCAGCCCTGTCCTGAGGATAGAAAACGAAGGAGTAATTCTCTACGCTAATAAAGCAGGAAAATTATTGCTTGAAGCATGGGAAAGCGGAGTCGGAGAAAAAGTTCCCATAAAAATCCGGAAAACTGTTCGGAAAGCAGCCCTCAAGAAGAAGTCGGAATTCATGGAACTTGAAGCAGGTGAAAAAACATATTCTGCCACTTTCACACCTTCTGCTGACGGTAAATATACTATTCTCCACGCATCAGATGCAACTTTTTCTAAACAAGCCGAAAAAAAACTATCTTTAAGACTATCTCTAATAGGCAGGCATCAAGAAGCCCTTGCCCAGATTGCCGAACTGGCTCTCAAAACCCCGGACCTCCGGACCCTGATGGACAAATCCTTAATTTTGATTGCTGCTGCACTTGATGTAGAATATTGCAAAATTTTGAAACTTTTGCCTGATGGAAACTTTCTGTTTGAAACCGGAATTGGATGGAAGATCAAAGATATAGGCAGGGTTATCAAAAGAGATTCGTCTTCGGCTGCCGGGTACACAGTACTTTCAAAAAAACCTCTCCAGGTAGAGGAATTAAACAGAAAGGGCTTCATTGACGGGCTGGGACTCAATGGATATCAGGAGATCAAGACCGGAATAAGTGTCCTGATAGGAAGCGTTGAAAAGCCCTATGGAGTGCTGGTAGTTCACAGCACGAAGAAAGAGAAATTTACAAAAGAAGACGCTTATTTTTTAAATGACGTTGCATTCCTGATTTCGTTAACCATTGAAAAAAATAAGGTAGAAGGTACCCTCCGGGATAAGATCCATTTTCTTGAAACTCTGCTTGATACGATTCCGGCTCCCGTATTTTATAATGACAGAGAAGGGGTCTACCGCGGCTGTAACGAACTCTTTGCGAGGATGATTCTCGGGAGCTCAAAGGAAAAGGTAACAGGGTGCTCTGCAGATGAACTTGCCGAAGCAATTCCACCGGAACTTGGAAATGCTTACAGAAGAGTGGACCGGCAGCTCCTCCAGAGAGGAGGGAGCCAGGTTTATGAGTCCAGAGTCATGTGCTCTGACGGGATTATCCGGCAGTTCCTTTTCAACAAAGCCGTATACAGAAACCTTAACGGGACTGTGGAAGGGCTTGTAGGAGTAATGCTTGACATAACCGGGCGCAAACGTACGGAAGAGAACCTGGTAAAGAGTGAAGAAAGGTACAGGCTGGCTGCCGAACAGACAGGGCAGCTGATATACGAATTTGACCTGCAGGACGGACATGTTGAATGGGCAGGGGCAGTCACGGAACTCACGGGCTACAGCTACAACGAGATGCAGGCTTTTACATATTATGACTGGCTTGATCACATTCACCCCGAAGAGCGCAGAAGAGTGCAGCAGGAATTTAAGAAGTGCTGGAACACCGGAGAAAAGTTCAATGAGGAATTCAGGTTCCGGCGGAAAGACGGAAGCTATTTTTTCGTGGAAAACAAAGGGGTCTATCTGAGGGATGAAGACGGCTGCGTCTGCAAAGCCCTCGGGGTGATGAAAGACATTACTGAAATAAAACTTTCCTCGGAAAAACTGAAGGAAAGCGAAGAGCTCTACCGCTCATTCTTACAGAACTTTAAAGGAATCTCATTTAAGATGTATAGAGATTTTACTCCACTTTTACTGGAGGGAGCTGTCGAGGATATTACAGGGTATACAGAAGAAGACTTCATGTCCGGCCGGATAAAACTGCATGATCTCATTGATCCTGAAGATATGCAAATGCTCAAGGTGAGTATGGAAAAAATAAGTTCTTCTCCAAACTCCATTACGGAGCATGAGTACAGGCTCAGGCGGAAAGATGGAACTGTAAGGTGGGTTCATGAGTTAATCCACAACACCTGTGACGCTTCAGGGGAAGCCGAATTTATCCAGGGCTATGATTATGATATTACTCAGAAGAAAAAAGCTGAGGAAACCCTTGCAAAAGCCGAAGCTATCGGCATGCGGGAAATTCACCACCGGATCAAGAACAACCTTCAGATAGTTTCCTCCCTGCTCAGCCTTCAGGCTGACAAGTTCAAAGACAAAGATGTTATTGAAGCCTTCCGGGAAAGCGAAAACCGCGTTGTCTCCATGTCCATAATCCATGAGGAGCTTCATAAATCCGAGGACACTATAAGCATAGATTTTGCAGCTTATCTCAGAAAACTGACTTCTGACCTTCTTTACTCTTACAGGGTCGGAAACGAAAACGTCCGGCTTTTCCTTGATGTAGGCCCTATATTCCTCGGAATCGACACGGCAATTCCCCTGGGAATAATAATCAACGAACTTTTCTCAAATTCCCTGAAATATGCCTTTCCGAAAGGTGCCGAAGGGGAGATAAGGATTTCACTTTTCAGAAAATCTGAAGCCCTGGGACCTGGCAGTACACCCGACAGAGACTCCGGTATCAGAGGCACCGGTATAATAGACTCAGGGATATACCCAGGATTTACACTGGTTTATTCGGATAATGGGGGATGTTTTCCCGAAAACATCGATTTTAAAAACCCCGAAACCCTTGGTTTGCAACTTGTGAATGCTCTGGTCGACCAGCTGGACGGGACAATTGAACTTGAGAAAGAAGAGGAAACAAAATTTACAATCAGGTTTGATGATAAGGGCCTTCCGGGGAAGAGATGAAAAAGCTGTTAAAAAAGTCCTGAAGCCTTTTCCCAGTTGCGCCGCCCGAATTGCGCCTCGGGAGTACGCGGTCCTTTTCGCTCCACTTCGTTTCGCTCAAGAGGACTACTTGATGGGTTTTAGCAGTGAGGCGTGCTCAAGCAGACTAATTTACAGGTGAAGGTCAGGAGCTGTGCTCAAGAGGACGAACTTAAAAACAATGGTAAAATAAAGAGACGCTGGAGAGCGTTCTTCACCAATAAGACAAAAAAGAGGATGGAAAGAGGAAAGAAATAAAACCCAGAAATAAAACGTGATGGGAAAAAAGCAAAAAGTAAAGGCAATATAAAAAACCGGCATGAGTGTAAATGAGTGTAAATAGAACAGAATTAAATAGTATCGGGAATCACTCTTTTTCAAGTCCTTTTCTTCTTTACCGGCTGGTTAATGAGACCCCCTTCCTGCGCTGCATGCTTCTGGCGTAAAAATAGATTTTGGATTGCACTGGGCAGAATGATGTGCGGAGTGCCGGCGTGTTAGTCGGAACAGAGCACACAATTATTTCTATATAGAAATCATTTGAAACTGGATATTAATTAAGCCGAGCTACAAATACCGAAAAAGTACGAAATAAATTGAAAGATGAATTCATTCAGGTGAGGATAGGCGAATTGTGAATGCTTATAGGAATTGATGTAGGGGGCACCACTACTGATGCGGTGCTTATCCGGAACGGAGAAGTATACAGTACAGCCAAAGTTTCAACCGAGCCAGGGAATCTTCTGAAGTCTCTGCTCAGGGCCCTTGATGAGGTCAGCAGAGGAGTTTCCCCGGAACAGTTCGAAAGAGTGGTTTTCAGCACAACCGTAATAACAAATCTTATTGCAGAGGGAAAAACTGACCGCGTGGCTCTGCTGCTTATTCCGGGCCCGGGCGTTAACCCTGAAAGTTATGCTTTTCCTGATAGTTTCTACCTTAAAGGGGCTATGGACTTCAGGGGAAGGGAAATCCAGCTCCTTGATGAAAGTGAAATCCGGGAAACAGTGAGCCGAATCCTGGAGAAGGGTTTTTCCAGAGCTGCCGTGGTAAGCAAGTTCGGACAGAGGAACCCTGCCCATGAACTCAGGATAGAAGAAATCCTCAAGGAAATGCATCCGGCTTGCAAAGTAGAACTCGGGCATAAGGTTTCGGGGAAACTGAACTTCCCGAGAAGGATTGCAACTTCCATGCTGGCTTCTGCAACAGGGGAACGCTATCAGGAGTTTGTTGCAGAGATCAAAAAAGCCCTTGAGGAAAGGAAGATCAGGGCTCCGGTATACATCCTTAAGGCTGACGGAGGGACTCTGCCAATTGAAAAATCCGTAGAGTTCCCTGTGGAAACTATTTTTTCGGGACCCGCAGCAAGCACGATAGGAGCTCTTGCCCTCACGCCCGAGGGACAGACGTCTGTTGTAGTGGATATAGGCGGGACAACTACCGACCTTGCCCTTATCCTTTCCGGAAAGCCACTCGTTGCTTCCAGAGGGGCAAAACTCGGAAACTTCCTGACCCATGTCCGGGCTTTTGCCGTCCGCTCGATAGCGGTAGGAGGGGACAGCATTGTAAGGGTTAGAGAAACAGAAGGCGGGACCAGGCTGGTAACCATCGGCCCGGAAAGGGCAGGTCCTGCTTACTGTATGGGAGGAAAAGAGCCAACCCCGACGGATGCCCTGAGGGTGCTAGGGCTTGTCGAGGTCGGGGACCCTGAACGTGCAAAAGAGGCGGTTGCATCCGTAGCCTCCAGCCTCGGAAAATCCGAGACCGAGACCGCTTCCCTGATAGTGGACATAACTGCAGGGATGATTGAAAAAGCTGTCAGGGAAATGTTTCTCGAATGGGAACAGGAACCTGCTTACAGGATATGGGAAGTCCTGCAGAAGAAAAAAGAAAGGCCTGAAAATGTGGTGGGAATCGGGGGCGGAGCAAGAGGCCTGATTTCAGCAGTTGCGGAAAAACTGGACGCAAAACCGATTATCCCCGAATATTCGGAAGTCGGAAACGCCATAGGGGCAGCTGTTGCAAGGCCAACCCTTACCCTTAACCTGCGCATCGATACACAGCAGAAGGTCTATTCGGTAGCAGAAGACGGAGAGATTTCAAGCCTGAACTCAACGGATATCGGGAATTTCAATAAAATGCGCTCTGAGGAAGCCGAAGCCCTTGCAACAAAACTCCTCAGGGAACGCGCAAAAAGGTTTGGGATTTCCGAGTATGCAGACGAAGCCGAGATTGCTAACAGTGAAGTTTTCAACGTGGTTGAGGGCTGGTTTACGGCAGGGAGGCTTTTTGATGTGAGCATGCAGATCCCGGCAGGCCTGATCCCCGAATGGAAGAGGGAGGAAAAAGCATGAAACTCGGGCTTGGGAAAATTAAGGATGCTCTCAAAGGCGGAGCGGAAAAAAGTGCCGGGACCGAGAAAAAAGAACTAAAAGAAGAGAGAATTGAGCCTGATGGAACAGAGGAAGTTACGATGAAAACAAAAACTTCAGAGCCGAGATCTGAAAGCGAGCTGGGAAGCGTACAGGAAAACAGTCCGAATAAAGAACCCATGGTTCCGGCAGATCGCTCAGGAGCAAAAAAGACAGGCCTTATTTTCTTCCCGGCTTTTGACTGGGCAATTTCTCCAACTCACCCTGAAAGAGAGGAGCGCCTCCTCTATACGCGGGACCAGATCTTTGAAGAAGGCCTGATGGATCTCCCGCAAATCGCGGAGTATAAGCCCCGTCTTGCAGATTTCAGGGACATTGCAAGGGTACATTTCTGTATCCCCGACATAAAAGCCCAGGCTACAACCCCTCACCTGATTGCAGCAGGTAGCTGTCTGGTCCTTGCTGACGCCCTCATGCGAGGAGAGGTTAAGAACGCTTTCGCCCTTGTCCGCCCTCCCGGGCACCATGCCATGACAGTCGCCCACGGAAACCGCGGCTTTTGCAATATTAACAATGAAGCAATCCTCGTCGAGTACCTGAGAAAGAAGTATGGGATCCGCAGGATCGCAATCGTGGACACGGATGTCCATCACGGGGACGGAACACAGGAGATCTTTTACAACGACCCTGACGTGCTTTTTATCTCCTTCCACCAGGATGGGAGGACGCTATATCCTGGGTCGGGCTTCATGAACGAACTGGGGGGTCCTAAAGCTCTCGGCAGGACGATCAATATTCCTCTGCCTCCGGGGACTCCTGATGAGGGTATCCTCTACGTGCTCGATACCCTGGTGCTGCCCATCCTCAGGGACTTCAAACCCGAACTTGTCCTCAATTCTGCAGGGCAGGACAACCATTATACTGACCCGCTTGCAAACATGCGCTTTTCCGCACAGGGATATGCAAAATTGAACGAGAAGCTTGCCCCTGATATGGCAGTGCTTGAAGGAGGCTATGCTATCCAGAGCGCGCTACCCTATGTGAATACAGGAATAATCCTTGCCATGGCCGGGCTTGACTATTCCTGCGTAAAAGAACCTGACTTCAGGCCCGGAATGTTTGTCCAGGCTGCAAGGGACAGGCAGATCCTGGAGGGAGTTGTCGCAACCCAGCTCGAAAACTGGAAAAACAGGGACAGACTTGTGGAAGCAGAGCTGGCAAAACACGGAGACTTCTACCGCCGGAAAAAACAGATCTTCTATGATACCGATATGATCCAGGAATTCCAGGAAGAAACGGTTCGGATGTGCCCTGACTGCCAGGGTTATGTGACCATAGACTCCCACGCCCACAGGAGCATAAACGATACCAGGATCTTCGGGGTTTCGGTCCCTATCTACGCCTGTAACCGCTGCCAGGCTGAAGCCAGAGAAGAGTACAGAAAAAGGCTCGGTTATCCGGAATACGAATACGTTTACCTTCAGGATAAGAAAGCGGACGAATACAGAGAGTACAATATGAGGACAAAACAGGAAACCTCATATTGAAAATCAAGAAAAGGCTTATTGAGAGCAGAAAACCGGTTACTATCCCGGCATTGAGAACTTTGCAGGCTCCGATTCACCTCCTGATAAAACCTTGATGAATCAGGAGAGACCGGGGCTTCTATCCCATTTTAATATGTCCATTTCTTCTTCAGTCCCCGTCTATTAAGTATCTTTTTTCATAAGTATCTTTTTTCCTTTCATTGGATCTTCTTAACTTTGATTTTTTACATTTTTCTTTTCAAGCTTATGCACACCGTGCTAAGAGAATAATTTAGAGAAGACATGGTTTTTTTCGGCGTTAACAGTGTAAATATATCAATTTTACTCATCAACACAAAAATAAATATGTTAGCCATAAATATCAGTCTCACAGTTTGAAAAATTCCCCTCGTCCAGCTGTGAAAATTACCAGTATAAAACGAGATTAATTTTGACTTGTTGGAATGAACGAAATGATGTGTTATCGGCGTTAACTGATTTGAGCAGCATTATAATCAGACTGGTATAGAGTAATTTAGCAGAAAAGATGTAATATTAATTTCAATAAACATAGCTATTTTTTGTCCCGATTCCCAAGAATATATTACTTTTGAAAAATATTAAATAGAACCAGTACGTTTATATTATACATGTAGTTAATTCCTAATTAATTAGAGGAAGTGTCATACTAAATTTCTTCTATTCACAGGGAGGAATTAGAATAAACATATTAAGAATTTTACTATTAATCACTCTCATACTCACACTAAGCTCCTGTACAGGAGCAGCGGCTGTGATTCATGCTAATTCTACGAATCCGATACAGGCCGCAGTAACCAGCGCACACTCAGGCGATGAAATTATCATCGAGCCCGGAACTTATACAGAAAACGTCTTCATAAACAAGGATGACCTGGTAATCAGGTCAGAATCCGGGAAACCTGCAGACACGAGAATCGTTGCGGCCAACTCCTCTTTATATGTAATCAAAATACAGAACGGAGATCGCGTAACAATTCAAGGGCTGAATGTTTCTGGAGGAAACCATGGTATAGTTCTGGAAGGTGCAACAGACAGCATTTTAGAAAATAATGTAGTACATTCAAACCTGCTTTTCGGTATCTATCTTTCAAATTCAAATAATATCACGCTGGCAAGTAACACGATGTTCAACAATATCAACGGAATCAACCTGGTATTTTCTTCAGGAAACACAATATCAGGCAACACGGTTTCCGAAGATACCCTGATTTCGAACACCCATAGTATTTTCCTGAATAATTCTCACAATAATAAGCTGGAGAGCAACACAGTTTCAAACTGTGACTATGGAATAGCCATGAGGTATTCAAACAACAATAACCTTACAAACAATGGTGCTTCTGGAAATAACAGAGGCATTTACCTGACCTTAACATCCAGCACAAACAAGCTTTCAGGCAACCAGGTAAATTCGAATTTAATGAGCGGTATAATTCTGGATCGCGCTGGTAGCGGCAACAACCTTATCAACAATACCGTCAGGTTGAACGCTGCTAATGGCATCTGGCTTGCAAATTCCAGCAACAATTACCTGACCAATAACGATGCGTCTCAAAACAGCAAAGGAATATATCTACAGTCCTCTGCCAGTGGAAATACACTTTCAGGCAATACTGTTAATTCGAATACCGGGCACGGGATTGTTCTTGAAAACGCCGGCAGTAACAACAGACTCACCGGCAACACTGCAAATTCTAACACTCGTTATGGGTTCTACCTGGTGAGTTCCAGCAATAATTTCCTGCTCAATAATGTAGCTTCGAACGGTGAGAAAGGCATCTACATCGAGAGTTCAAGTGGGACCACGATTTCTAACAATACGCTCTCGGATACTACCAAAGAGGGGATAGCACTCTCACTTTCCAACAGCAATACCCTTTCAAGAAACAAGGCTTCTAAAAACAGCTTTGGAATTTATTTGAACTCTTCTGATAGCAACAATATCACAGGCAATACCATAACCTCGTGCATCAACTTCAGTATAGGTATGTGTGCCGCCAGTAATGGGAACCAAATTTTTGACAACTACTTTAATAGCACAAACAATGCAAGGATAAGAAACCCTTCAAACTCCTGGTACAAAACCAAAACTCCAGGCACAAGTATTGCCGGCGGGCCATACATTGGAGGAAACTTCTGGGGAAAACCTGATGGAAGTGGACACTCTCAAATCTACGGTGACACAGATGGGGACGGTATTACAGATGAGGGTGGTGTTATTAAAGAATTTACCACAGAAAACGTTATAGACCGCTTCCCGCTTGTAGCTGTCTATGTGCCAGATCCTGTGTATCCTGTTGCAAACTTCAATACCAACGTTAGCAGCGGATATGCTCCTCTTTCAGTCCTGTTTACAGATGCCTCTCAAAATGCAACAGGATGGAACTGGGACTTTGGAGACGGGAACAGTTCAACTGATCGGAACACAACACACATCTATTCAGTAGCAGAAAATTATACCGTTAATCTGACAGTAAGGAATGAAAACGGCACGGATTGGAAAACTGCTGTTATAACCGTGCTGGAAGAAGAGAAAGGAAATGAAACTGGAAATGAAACTAAAATTCTTCCCGTAGCAGACTTCAGTACGAATGTCACCAGCGGATATTATCCCCTTACAGTCCTCTTTACCGACCTGTCGCAAAATGCAACCTCAAGAATCTGGGACGTAAACAATGACGGAATCGAGGACTCTAATGAGGCAAGCTTTGCTTATACATACACTTCTGCAGGGACTTACACCGCTAAACTGACGGCGATCAATGAAAATGGCACGAATACAAAAACTACTCTGATAGCTGTAGAGAGGAAAAGCAGCGGCGGAAGCGGCGGCGGTGGCGGTGGAGGCGGTTCTCCCGAATCTTCAAGAAACATTGAAGTAAAAGAACTTTCCCAGGTCTTCGTTACAAACGGAAAAGCTGTGCGGTTTGACTTCACAAAGAACGCGACCTGTGTTGTGTTTATAGGTTTCGATTCAAAGAAAACTGCAGGTAAAGTCACAACCATTGCCGAGCAGTTAAAGAATAAATCTACCCTTGTCTCCGGGTTGCCTTCGGACGAAGTCTATAAATTCTTTAACTTATGGGTTGGAAACAGCGGGTTTGCGACCTCATCCAACATCGAAAACCCTGTAATCGGTTTCAAGGTCGAAAAAGCCTGGCTACAGGATGAAAATATCGACCAGTCTTCCATTACCCTGAACAGATACAGCAACAAAGCCTGGGAACAGCTGCCAGTCAGCCTTTCAGGAGAAGATGGCAGGTACCTGTATTTCACGGCCGAAACTCCGGGCTTCTCTCCCTTCGCAATAACCGGGAAGGCGATTGCCTCTCAGGAAGAAACTGGAACTGAAATACAGCCTGATGATGAGCTTGAAAACTCTGAAGAGAACACAGAGGATACAGGAGAGGAAGCTGATCCGGAACCCGAAAATGGAGAAAGTACAGGCATGCCGGGCTTTGAGATGGTTTACGGTGTGGCAGGTCTGCTTGCAGTATTCCTGTATAAGAGGAAATAAACGGCAAATTAAGACAAAAATAGTAAATTTAAGTGCAACAAAAGAATGATGGAGGTTTGATACCTTCATCCTGCTTTTGTTTTTCTTTCCTGTTTTATTCTTTTTCTGTCTTATTCTTTTTCTGTCTTATTCTTTTTTCTACACTGCTTTCATCTTACTTTTAAACTTATGTTCTTGAGTTTGGCTCAACAGATTGGTACTGATCTGCTCTTCTTCGCTTACTTTTAGGATAATTATTCTGACATTATTTTCTAATAGATTTATATTATTTCATGTTTATTTAATATCAACGAATATAAATCTGAATAACTAATAACATCTGATGTGGGGGATTCAAATACACAGGTTTACCACTCTATTTTTAGCCTTGCTTGTCTTTACGTTAAGCTCGGGCATCGGAACTGCAACTGAGATTATTGTCCAGTCGGGAGAATCAATACAGGATGCAGTTAATAGTACTGTACCGGGGGACGAGGTTGTCGTAAGTCCCGGAAGCTATACTGATAATCTCAGAATATTGACCAGTGACATAGTAATAAGGTCAGCTTCAGGGAACCCCGAAGATACGATAGTTACGGCGAACAGTAAAGCTGAAGATGTATTCTATGTCGAAGGAAATAACGTAACAATTACAGGGCTCAGCATTAATGGTGCCGGAACTGACCGTGCAGGGGTTTACCTGGTAAGGTCCAGTAACTGTACCATCGAAAATAACAGGTTAGCAAACAACACTCTGGGAATATACCTTAAACAGTCAACTTACAACCATATCTTCAATAATAAGGTAGTAAATGGCAAGAGGGCAATTAATATCGAGAGATCGAACAATAACAGGGTTTCAGGAAACACAGTTTCGAACCAGAGGTTCGGAATGTATCTGCTCTTCTCCGAAGGAAACATTCTCTCGGATAATACCGTAAGTATGAGCACTGACCACGGCATTGTTCTGGAAAGCTGTGGCAACACCAACTTTGAAAACAACAATGTAAATTCAAACGAAGATTACGGAATCTATATTTCGGGTTCGCGTAACAACAACCTGACAGGCAACACGGTAGATTCCAACCCCGTTTACGGTATCTATTTAAGAGATTCCCGTGGTAACAACCTGACAAATAACACGGCACAGAACAGCAGCAGAGGCATTTTCCTGTTAAGGGCAGGCGAGAGCATACTCTCGGGTAATATGGCTTCCGGTAATGGAAAGGGTATGCAGCTCACATCTTCAGGCAACAGTACCGTTTCAGAAAATTCTGTTTCGAATTGTTTCGTCTCCGGAATCTCATTCTTGAACTCTACTAACTGTAATGTAAATGAAAACATTTTATCGAGCAACACAATTGGCATAGACCTGGTTTTCTCTGATAACGTTACTGTCCTTAATAACAGTATGAAGAACGGAGGAAGAGGGTTTAACCTGCAGGATTCCAATTACAATACGCTTTTAAATAACACTGCTTTGAACAACAGATACGGAGTTTACCTGCTGCGTTCGGGATGGAATGTACTCGCTAACAACAATGCGAGCGGAAGCAATGACCATGGTATTATCCTGGAAAACTCAAGCGACTTCAATGACCTGAACGGCAACATAGCAAGCTCAAACCGTGTTTACGGGATATATCTCAAAGGTTCAAACAACAATAACTTAAGCAGTAACGAAGCTTCAGGCAACAACAGGGGAATTTATCTGATTAAATCAAACAGGAACATGCTTTCGAACAATACAATCCTGAGCAATCTCGAATACGCAATCCTGTTAACTTATTCCTCAGAAAACAATATCTCGGAAAACGAAGCTTCCAAAAGCAACAGGGGAATCCACCTGAGCACTTCCAGCGATAATAATATTTCAAGCAATACTATCGTTTCAAACGGTGTTTCAGGCCTTTATATGACTTCCACAAGCAATAACAATTCCGTGTTTAATAACTACCTGAATAACTACTTTAACGCGGATATCAAACCCGGAAGCTCTGGAAACATCTGGAACACAACAAAAACCGCAGGCAAGAGTATCACCGGCGGCCCGTATCTGGGAGGAAACTTCTGGGCAAAACCCGATGGTTCCGGCTTTTCCCAGACTGCAACCGACGCGGATGGAGACGGCATTGCTGATGGAGTGTACGTTATCTCAAAAAGTGGCTATACGGATTATCTCCCGCTTGTAGCTGTCTCTGCCCCGGAGCAACCAGCAACTCCGGAAGCACCTGCAGAACCTCAACCCGAAATCACTCCCGGTGGACCTGAAGCACCTTCAGAGCCTCAACCTGAAATCACTCCCGGTGAATCCGAGACACCTGCAGAACCTCAACCCGAAATCACTCCCGGTGAATCCGAGACACCTGCAGAACCTCAACCCGAAATCACTCCCGGTGAATCCGAGACACCTGCAGAACCTCAACCTGAAATCACTCCCGGTGAATCCGAGACACCTGCAGAACCTCAACCCGAAATCACTCCCAGTGGACCTGAAGCACCTTCAGAGCCTCAACCTGAAATCACTCCCGGTGGACCTGAAGCACCTTCAGAGCCTCAACCTGAAATCACTCCCGGTGGACCTGAAGCACCTTAAGGATCTCAACCCGAAATCACTCTAGGTGGAGGAGGCACCGGCAGAGTCTCAAACTGAAATCACTCCAGGAGAATCCAGGAAGTCTACAGATTAATCGGAGAGATCTGCAAAAGATCAGAAAGAATTACTTACGTAAATAGAAAACTTATGAAACTGAAACCACTATAAAATGAAACTATGACCAGCTAAAGGAGGGTGGTATAAAACCTGATTCATAGTGCGGAGCTAAATAGTTAAATGGCACGAAAAGGAGTGGATAGAGATCCCTCCTTCATGCCGATTATTTAGCTATCTTATCTTTTCCCTTCCCTTTTTTCTCTTCTTTTCCATAAGCCCTCAATCTTCCGAATTTTAAAGTCCTTTCCTGAAGGAAGGGAATTGTTAGTCCATCCTGCATATCCCGGTAACCGTATATTTTTCCCATAAAATATAAAAAAATTTATTCATAATACCCCATTATTCAAACTTACTTAATTAAAATATGAAAATAGTTCTTGGTTACTAAAATTGATTAGTAAACAGGAGATGACGCCTGTTTTGAGGTATGACAAAATTTCTTTACATTTAGAACACAGCTGATTTATTAAGCAGCTGGAAAACATGCAACTCGAAGAAGTGAAGGCAAATAGAATTTTATCGACATCTATTGACACGTATTTTAGCTACAAAAATTAGCTCATGAAATTTCATAAGAGAATCTGCACTAATTTTAATGAATCAGACTATTTTTTTTATAGTTATTCTATTAATATGGAATAATTATAACTTTTGACTAATATTATTGTAATCCAATATATTTATATTGTTGAAGGCTTAATTTCTGGCTTATTATCGTAAGTATCAATAATAACTTTGTTTAGATGTGGGGGAAATTAAATGCACAGATTAGCCACCTTACTGGTGGGTATGCTGATATTCATAGTATTTTCGGGTATGGGAGCAGCGATTGAGATTATTGTCGAGCCAGGGAGCTTGATACAGACTGCGGTAAGCGGTGCAAGCTCAGGCGATGTAATAATCGTAAAACCCGGAACCTATACTGAGAATATCAGAATCACTACAACACCAGATCTGGTAATCAGGTCAGAGACAGGAAAACCTGAAGACACAATAATTATGGCTAAGAGTTCAAGTACAAGTGTATTTTACACGGAAGTAGATAATACAACAATTAGCGGATTTAAAATTAAGGGAGTGGAATCTACCAGTGCAGCAGGGGTCTATTTAGTTAGATGCAGTAACTGCACAATCACCAATAACGACCTTTCGGACAACTACTTTGGGGTATATTTGAGGTACTCAGACTACAACAGGATCCTCAATAATGTCGTCCTCGGAAAGAACAAAGGTTTTTATCTGCAGGACTCCAGCTACAACATATTATCCGGCAACAGGGCAGATTCGAGTGATCAATATGGAATGCATCTCGTACGCTCCCAGAGAAATACACTTTCAAACAATACTGCAAATTTAAACGGATACGGTATTGTACTTGAAAACTCGAGCAATTACAACAAAGTTACCGGAAACACTGCAAATTCGAACATTAACTACGGAATATATTTTACAAATTCCAACAATTGCGAGATTACCGGCAATACCGTAACCAATGACAGTAGAGGTATTTACCTTCGCACATCGCACACAAACACAATTTCAGGTAACTCGGTCTCGGAAAACAATTACTGCGGGATTTTGATCTCGTATTCGAACTATAATACTATCTCTGGAAATACAGCTAATGAAACCTTCAGGGGCATTCACCTTGACTCCTCTGACGGAAATACTGTTTCAGGCAATACTGTTGCCTCAAATAGCGTTTCCGGCTTATTCATGTGTGCCGGAAGCGACAGTAACCGTGTTTTCAATAACCATCTCAATAATACCTATAATGCAGACATTCGCAACAAAAGAAATACCTGGAATACAACAAAAACCAAAGGTACGAACATTGTAGGGGGATCCTATATTGGAGGCAATTTCTGGGCAACCCCTGCAGGAACGGGGTTTTCGCAGACTGCACAGGATGCTAACGGAGACGGCATTGCAAATACTGAATATGCCGGAGCCAACTTTACCGACTATCTGCCCCTTGTATTCGTATCCAGCCCACAGCAGGCTATACTTCCTGTTGCAAACTTCGACAGTAATGTTACCAGCGGAAGTGCGCCTCTTGCCGTCCAGTTTGAAGACACATCTCAATACGCAACCGGAAGGAACTGGGACTTTGAAAATGACGGCATGGTAGACTCCAGCACACAGAACCCGGTTTATGTGTACCGGACTGCAGGAACCTATACAGTTAACCTTACTGCAGTCAATGCAAACGGTACGGCTTCAAAAACTGCTACGATAACTGTTTATTCTCCGGCTCAGCCAGTGCCTCCTGTAGCAGATTTTAGAGCCAATGTCACAGGCGGGTATGCTCCACTTTGCATCCAGTTCACCGACCTCTCGCAAAACGCAGATTCATGGAGCTGGGACTTTGACAACGACGGGAACCCGGACTCGGATCTTCAAAACCCTGTTCATGTGTACGAAGTTCCAGACAGCTATACTGTCAACCTGAGAGTGAGCAACGAGAACGGTACGAGTTCAAAAACTCTCGAAATAGAAGTGCTGGAGCCAGAAAAGGATGACGGGCTTCCTGTTGCGGATTTCAGCGCGAATGTTACGAGCGGGTACGCTCCCCTTGCGGTCCTTTTTACAGACCTCTCGCAAAACGCAACTGAGACAGGCTGGGATTTTGACAATGACGGAGTGGTTGACGTAAGCTCCAGTACCATAGTTTATGTGTACACATCTCCGGGAACCTATGCCGTAAACCTGTTTGCAGCAAATGAAAACGGCACTGATTCAAAAACCCTCGAAATGAAGGTGCTGAAAGATAGCAGTTCGAAGAGAAGCAGCCACAGCAGCGGAAGCAGCAGCGGTGGTGGCGGAGGCGGTTCCCCTGAACCTGCAAAAAACGTTGAGGTTAAAGAGCTTTCACAGGTCTTCATTACAAACGGCAAAGAAGTAAAGTTTGACTTCACAAAGAACGCAACCTGCGTTGCATATGTGAGCTTTGATGCAAAGAAGACTCTGGGCAAGACCACAACAATCGTCGAACAGTTAAAAAATAAGTCTGCACTTGTTTCCGAACCGCCTTCGGACGAGGTATATAAATCCTTTAACGTATGGGTCGGAAACGGTGAAACTGCAAGCTCAAAGAACATCGAAAATCCTGTAATCGGTTTCAAGGTTTCAAAAGCCTGGGTACAGGATAAAAAGATAGACCAGGCTTCCATTACCCTGAACAGATACAGCAACAAAACCTGGGAACAGCTGCCAGCCAGCCTTTCAGGCGAGGATGACAGGTACCTTTATTTCACAGCCGAAACCCCGGGCTTCTCTTCCTTTGCAATAACAGGAAAGATAGAAACCCCTCCTGAATCAGGTGTAACCGAAATAGAACCTGGTCAAGAAATCTGTTCGATTGCAGAGAAAGGTATGGGAAGTACAGGATTTGAAGTTGAAAAAGGGTCTGAACAGGAAGAAAACGTAATGGCTCCGGGATTTGAAACGTCTTTCGGAATAGCTTGCTTGCTTGCAGTATTTCTGTATAAAAGGAAGTAAACAGCTGAATGAGAGCAAAAAAACCAGAAGCAAAAGTAACCCGAAGCAAAAATAGAACCCGGAGCAAAAGCAAAACTGAAAACCCATATATAAAAAAACGACTGGTGAAGGAATGAACCTTCACCTCAGTCTTTATCTATGTTCAAGCGAAGATTCAATGGAAATTACTGAGAATAGGGCAATTTGCCCCATCTTCCAAGTTCTGTAGTGTTTGTGGATGCCATAACTCTGATCTAACCTTAAAAGAAGAGAATGGGAATGCTCTGACCGCAAAACAAAACATGATAGAGGCATTAATGCCGCGATCAATATCAAGAAATTTGCTCTCATTGATCAAAATCTAATCGGATCATAACACCTGCGGAATGTGGGAAAGGGCCTGGTGACTTGTGAACAAAAGTTCAAGGAATGAACCCGGAAGCCCGTTAAATCTTTAGATTTAGAGGGTAGTTCACTGATTCTCACCTTTACTTCCGCAACTGTTATATACAACTCAATTCCTTCGATAATTATCCTGGTTAGTTACACATGTAACCATCTAACCGGTTGATAACCAGCTATAATAACCACTCAAAAATTGATAACCACTTGAAAATTAATAATCACTCAAAGATTGATATTACTTCATGATTGATAACCGCTTAAAGATTGATAGCCACTTAAATTACCATAATGCTAAAAACGAAAAAAAGGACCCTGTTATGGCTTCTCAACAAAAAAGAAATGATAAAATAGATTCTAAAACTAAGAAGACAAATAGTTCGGGAGATAATTTGAAACGAAATTTGAAAGGAACCGTGCCGCTTCTAGCCCTTCTGACGGCCTTTCCCCCTCTTTCCACGGACATGATCTTACCGGCCATCCCCTCCCTTGCCGAAACCTGGGGAGTTTCCCTGTCGGTGATTAACCTGATTCTTGTCTGTTTCTTTGTGACCTACGGGTTTTTCCTGCTCTTTTACGGCCCGATTTCCGACAGGTTTGGCCGCCGCCGCCCCCTTCTTTTCGGACTTGCGGTGTACATAGTGGCAAGCCTGCTCTGTGCTTTTGCTTCCAGCGCTTCCATGCTGATAGGTTTGCGAATACTGCAGGCTGCAGGCGCTGCTGCCAGTTCCTCAATCTCAATGGCCATGACCAAAGACATTTTCTCCGGGCAGGAGCGGGAGAGGATTCTGGCTTACATCGCTGTTATAATGGCGCTTGCCCCTATGCTTGCTCCGGTCATTGGCGGCTGGGTCCTAGCAGATTTCTCCTGGCCCTGGATCTTCTTCATCCAGGCAGTTATGGGCTTAATCGGGATGATAGGGGTTCTCCGCTTTCCGGAAACGCTTCCAAAGGTGTCCGATACTCCGCTTTCCCGGGTAATGCACACCTACAGCCGGCTGCTGCTTAACCCTTCTTACATAGTCATGGTCCTTGTCATGTCAGCAAGCCTTTTTCCCCTGTACAGTTACATCGCAGGCTCTTCTGACATCTACATTAACGGGTTTGGCATGACCGAGCAGAAATACAGTTACTTCTTTGCTTTCAACGCCATGGCTCTGATGGTCGGCTCCTTCTCCTGCCTCCGGTTGACAAGAAGCATCAGGTCGAAGCACCTGATGACGGCCGGGTTTGCAGGAATTTTCCTGGGTGGGGCTTTCCTTCTTTTCAGCGGCCAGCACGGTCCCTGGAGCTTTGCGCTTCCGATGTTCCTGATCACATTCTCCCTGGGCCTGAGCCGTCCTCCGAGCAACAACCTTGTGCTCGAACAGGTTGACCGGGATGCAGGCTCGGCTTCTTCCCTGCTGATCTTCAGCTATTTCACGCTCGGGGCTGTTGGCATGTGGTTTATCTCCCTCGAATGGGCGGATAAGATCCCTGTGCTCGGGGCAATCGCTCTCGGTTGCGGAGCTTTAGTGCTTGCTACTTGGGTTATTTTGCAAAAAAGAGGGATCCGGGGAACTGCCTGAACACCAAGCGGTTTTCAGGGGGACGTTTGAAGAACTGGGGCTTTCTCCCGCAGCGGTGGACAGCTTTGAATTTTTTCACAGCTCTTCACGGGTGTGGTGAAACAGGCTACAGCTTAATCTATTTCTCTTCTCCCCGAATTGCGCCTCGGCAGAGTTGCGGCTCTGCAGTGCACTATCCGTTTCGCTTCGCTCCCCGAATTGCGCCTCGGGAGTACGCTGTCCGTTTCGCTCCGCTCAAGCGGACTAACTAAAATATTTCTTCCCCATGCAATGTTATTTGCTGTATTTTACCGTTCTTGTCCCGCTCGACGCAGGAGAGCGGCTTTTCCCGCAAAAAAGTTGAAAAAAAGACGTTAACAAAAATATGTTAAAAGTGAAAATAGTGAAAAAAGCAATATAAAGTAGCTATTATCCTGTAGCTCAAACATTATTGCTTTTACTTCCTTATTCCAGAGCTTTTTGCCGCTTTACGAACCTAGCTCCCATCTCAAAGGCTTTCTCACAGTCTTTTGGAAACACTTCTTTTCGCCTTTTTGCCTTTTCCTCGGGATCAAAACTGTCTGCCACATACTTTGAATGATCCTCGAACTGGTAGGTATCGGTGCTGTACAGTGATTCGGAATCTCCGAAGATTCTCTTAGCAATATATTCATTCAATTCAATAGTTTTCCTGAGCCCAAACATATCCATGTATTCTTCCTTTACCCCCATAGTGTAGATGAAACCGATAGGGATATTTTTCGGATAGAGCGAGGGTATATCATTGGAGTAAACGAGATATGGAAATACATAGCGTTCCATGAATGACCTCATTTCGCCTGTGGAGTTCCCAAGATAGATGGGCGATCCAAGGATCACTGCATCGGCATCTTTCAACCTCTCCAGCACAGGTGTCAGGTCATCCTTCATTGCACATTTTCCATAGCTTTTTCCATTCTTCAATTTGCAGGCAAAACAACTTGTACAGCCCTTAAAATTAAGGTCATAGAGGTGGATTAGTTCTGTTTCCGCACCCTCTGAAGCTGCACCTTCAAGGGCTTTTTCCAGCAGGGTTGCTGTATTCCATTTCTTTCTAGGGCTTCCGTTTACAGCTATTACTTTCATGGTTTTTACCTCCATTTCGACTACTTCTGAAATTATACTCACAACCTGAGTTTCTATGTGGTCGCTATGGTTATAGGTTACTACGATGTCCACTCAGGAGTTTAATCAGACGGGTTTGGGGCTTTTAGGAAGTTCCTGGTCCATGGTTGATTTTTTATTCCAATTCTTTGATCCTAAGGTTCACAAAATAAGCCTAACTTATTTATTATTTTAGCATTGATAATGTAGTGTTATGAAAAGATAAGAGATATTATCTCCTATCTTTTAAAATTCGACATCTAATTCGGAATACTGGCAGTCTCTCCAGTTACGGATGTTTTCCCGGAGTTGAAAGTTTGAATAAGCAAAAAGGCATACTGATATTATTATTGCTCATTCCCCTCCTTCTTGTGCTGTATTTCTTCGGTCCTTTCTTATTATTTAGTTTTTTAGATAGTTCCTGGTATTATTCCGAAGAAGTTGATATAGGGCCTCTTGATTACAGTTCCGCACTTACGAACGCGGAGAATGCAGGCTATGAAGTGGAAGGTTCCTGGCCCTGGCCCGGAAACTTTTCGGGCTTTGATCCCGGGGATGTCCCGGAGGTCCGGGAAAACTTCGGAAGTGCTGCGCTCGTACAGACTATAAGGCTGAACTATAACAAAAACTCCGAGCTTATGGTCTTCGCTTGTGAAAACGGACCGGAAGACGGGGGCCAAACCTGTGTGGCCGTCTCGAACCTCAGCCACGTCGATCCCGAATCTCCCTTACAGGTATCAGAGTTTCCGGAAGATTCCTGGATGCTTGAAAAACTCGGACTCCTCTTCAGCCCGGATGAAAATGCTCCTGAGAAGTATCTTGCGGCTCTGAAAAAAGCCGCACAAAACCAGACCTGGGATGCTGAAATACAGGTGAATGAATCTCCCAATTTCCCGGCTGTATATGCCTATCTTTCGGAAAACAGTGACGAGTATAGTTACGAGTCAGGTTTGGGTCTTAATGCATACCCAACTGAAGTCTTTTTAAAGGACGTGAAACGGCTGGGTTCCGTAAAATACACCATCCCACAGGCAAAGGTAGTGACTTATGATAACAGGAACAGGTACATAGTTGAACTCGATGCCTCAGGAAAGGTCAAACTCGAAATCATAATGCATGTAGGAAGCAGCGGGGAAACGATACCTGAAGAGGAATACCGGGCGGTTTTCAGGGAGATGTTTGAAGAACTGGGGCTTTCTCCTGAAGCGGTGGACAGCTTTGAATTTTTTCATAGCTCTTCCCGGGTGTGGTGAAAAGACCGGAAAGAAGAATAGTTCTTCAGAAGGTTCTTCTCCGAAACTGAGGAACCGGACTTCGATCGGAAAGCTCAAGAAAACTTTCTAAAAAATATTTTTGACCCGTCAACCATATTCGCTCCCCTGAACCGTTCCTGTCCCGGCAGAGTTGCGTCTCTGCAGCCCGAGTTTCGCTTCGGGAGAACGAGGTCTGTTTCGCTTCGCTTCCCGAATTGCGCCTCGGGAGTACGCGGTCTGTTTCGCTTCGCTTCCCGAATTGCGCCTCGGGAGTACGCGGTCTGTTTCGCTTCGCTTCCCGAATTGCGCCTCGGGAGTACGCGGTCTGTTTCGCTTCGCTCAAGCAGACTAATTTACAGGTGAAGGTCAGGAGCTGTGCTCAAGAGGACTAACTTTAAAACAATGGCAAAATAAAGAGACGCAGGAGAGCGGTCTTTCCCGCGAAAAAGAAGAGAAAAAGACGCTAACAAAAACAGAAGTAAAAAGTGAAAGAACTGAAAAAAGTAATATTAAGGAACTTATCATATAACTCTAATTTTATTGCTTTTACTTCCTTATTCCAGAGCTTTTTGCCGCTTTACGAACCTAGCTCCCATCTCAAAGGCTTTCTCACAGTCTTTTGGAAACACTTCTTTTCGCCTTCTTGCCTTTTCTTCGGGATCAAACCTATCGGCAACATACTTTGAATAATCCTCGAACTGGTAGGTATCAGTGCTGCACAGTGATTCGGAATATCCGAAGATTCTCTTTGCAAAGTTTTCATTTAATTCAATAGTTTTCTTGAGCCCAAACATATCGAAGTATTCTTCCTTTACCCCCATTGTGTAGATAAAACCAACAGGGATATTTTTCGGATAGAGCGACGGCATATCATTGGAGTAAACGAGATATGGAAATACATAGCGTTCCATGAATGACCTCATCTCGCCTGTCGAATTTCCAAGATAGATTGGAGATCCCAGGATCACAGCATCGGCATCTTCCAGCCTTTCCAGTATCGGTGTCAGCTCATCCTTCATTGCGCATTTTCCATAGCTTTTCCCGCCCTTTAATTTGCAGGCAAAACAACTTGTACAGCCTTTAAAATTGAGGTCATAGAGGTGGACTATTTCTGTTTCCGCACCCTCTGAAGCTGCACCTTCAAGAGCTTTTTCCAGCAGGGTTGCTGTATTCCATTTCTTTCTGGGACTTCCGTTTATGCATATTGCTTTCATGATCTTGCCTCATAGCTTCGGTTTCTCAGGACTTTCGGATTCTCAGGACCTTCAAATAACGTAATACTACAATTTTATCCATTATATTCTTGCAGGAATGTGTAAACTTGATTAGCCGATCAATTTCTACCGACTGATCAATAATGACAGTTTTTTAAAGTATGTAGCCTGTAAAAACCGAATGAGGATTTGAATAATGATTTATGACATCGAAAAAAGAAGGATCATAAAAGAAAAGTGCTGAAAAACTGGACTAAACTTAGACCCAGATTTCTAAAATATTTAAGATAAATCCTCAGGAAGGGTGTATCACGGTTCCGGCAAACCGTAACCCCTCCTGCATTTCTAAATTCAAACATTCTGGGTAGCTGCAAAGCTGTTTCCTGAAAACGATGACGACAGCACCTGTCCGGGGAGGTCAATGCCCAGGGCCTCTTTCAGAACCTCCTCAATGGTCTCTACAGGCACGAATTGAAGTTCGTTTCGGACGTCTTCGGGCACGTCCTCAAGGTCTCTTTCGTTTTCTTTTGGCAGGATAACTTTCTTTATGCCTGCCCTGTGGGCTGCCAGAACTTTCTCCTTTATGCCTCCGACGGGCAGTACGGCGCCGCTCAACGTTATTTCCCCTGTCATGGCAAGTTTCGGGTCAACCGCTTTGCCGGTTATCAGGGATGTAAGGGCGGTAAAGAGGGTCACACCGGCTGACGGGCCGTCTTTCGGGGTTGCACCCGAGGGCACGTGGATATGGACATCGCTTGCCGTGAAGTTAAAGCTGTTTTCGGTGTTTGCAAGCCTGGACCTGACAAGGCTCAAAGAGATCTGTGCCGACTCTTTCATCACGTCCCCTAGCTGGCCTGTAAGGGTAAGCTTTCCGTTTCCGGGCATGAATGTGCCTTCAATGAAAAGGATGTCTCCTCCTACAGGAGTCCAGGCAAGGCCGGTTACCACGCCGGGTACATTCTCTTTTCTTGCCTCCTCCTGCCGGATCAGCTCCTTTCCGAGGATCTCTTTGAGCATATCAGCCCTGACCACATAGGGAAGGGCGGTCTCTCCTGAGACAATCTTCTCCGAGACAAACCTTGCAGTCTTTGCAAGCTGTTTTTTAAGCCCTCTGACTCCGGCTTCCCGCGTATATTTCTCGATAATTACTTTCAGGGCCTCGTCTTCAACTTTGAGTTTATCCGCATCAAGACCGTGCTCTTCCAGGATAAAAGGCAGCAGGTGATCTTTTGCGATTGCAAGCTTCTCGTTTTTGGTATAGCCCGAGATCTCGATTGTCTCCATCCTGTCAAGCAGGGGCCAGGGGATGTTTGCCAGGGAGTTGGCAGTGGCAATGAAGAGGACATCGGACAGGTCATACGGGACTTCCAGGTAGTGGTCCGAGAAAGTGCTGTTCTGTTCGGGGTCAAGGACTTCCAGAAGGGCACTTGCCGGGTCTCCTGCATAGGAAGCCGAAAGCTTATCGATCTCGTCGAGGATAAAGACAGGGTTCTTGGTGCCGGCTTTTCTTATGCCCTGGATAATCCTTCCGGGCAGGGCTCCGACGTATGTCCGCCTGTGTCCTCTTATCTCGGCTTCGTCTTTGACGCCACCAAGGCTGACCCTGACATATTTCCTGCCAAGGGCATCTGCAATACTCTTTCCAAGGCTGGTCTTGCCGGTGCCGGGGGGTCCTGTGAAGAGCAGAATCGAGCCCTGTTTCTCGTGTTTCAGTTTCATTACTGCCAGGTGCTGGATTATTCTTTCCTTGACCTTTTCAAGTCCGTTGTGGTTGCTCTCAAGCACACGGCGGGCTTCAGCAATATCGATGCTCTTTTTCTCTTCGGTTACCCAGGGGAGGTCAAGCATGAGGTCCAGGTAATTTTTGATAACGGAGCTCTCAGGGTTGTGGGGGCCTCCGGCTTCGAGTTTCTTTAGCTCGGCCAGTGCCTTTTTTCTGACCTCGTCAGGCATCTTCGAATTTTCAATCCTTTCCCGGTATCCACCCTCGCCTGAAGCGGCATCGTCGCCTCCGTTAAGTTCTTCCTGAATGATCTTGAGCTGTTCACGAAGCATCGCTTCTCTGTGCGATTTGTTTACCTTTTCGGAAACTTTTTTTGCCATTTCCATCTGGATTTCTATGTTCTCTTTCTGTTTCATCAGGACCTCAAGGAACGCAAGGTACCGTTCGCGAACAGAAACGATCTCCAGGAGTTTTTGCTTTTCTTCGAGTTTTATCGGGATATACGGCATGACAAATCCCATTATCTGGTCAATGGAATCCATCTTCTCAATTGGCCGCATGAACTGCTCCGAACTCTGGAAACGGCTGCTTATCTCATTAATTGATTTTTTTATGTTTGCCAGCATTTCCATCTGGACATCTTCATCGAGGTCAGGAAGGTCCATGACAGGTTCGTATGTGGCATAGAAAAGTCCGTCCTTCTGGTAAAGCGATACTGCCTCTACTCTCTGGACAGCCTTTGCAATAACCAGGTAACCTTCATCGGCAGGCTGGGTATATGTGATTTTAAGGAGGTTTCCTGTTCTGTACAGTTTGTCCTCTGTCAGGTCGGAAGGTCTCGTGCCGCTTTGTACTGTCAGCCCGATGGCATATACAGATTTGGCGTTTTTCATGTCATTTAAGAGTATTTCTCCGGTGACTTTGTCAGCAAGGAATTTTGCCCGGCTTTTCGGGTAGACCACTACCTCAAAGAGCGGCATTACGATGCTTTCTCTGTTTTCATCGGGTTGTTCGGGATACATTGTCAATCGTCTCATTTTTCTAAAATTGTTCTCTCAGTTTTCCAGGTTAGTCCAATTATTTAGTTTGAATTAACCTAACTTTTTCGCCGGACAAAAAAAATTACCACACCTTTTCCAGGAGGTCGATAAGCGTGTCAATTTCTTTCTCGTCCAGAGAACCTGCCATTTTTTCAATGACCTTCAACAATGCGTTTTCTTCGGCACGAGCTATTCTCCGTCCCTTTTCAGTCAGGCGAATGTAAAAGATTCTCCCGTCTTCCGGGGACTTTTCTTTGTACACGCAGTCCATTTTTACGAATTTGTTTACCATCTCTGTGATGGTTGGCTTTGAGTTTCGGGTGATCTTAGCAAGCCTGCTAAAAGTCACGTCCCCATGCTCATCGATAATCTTCAGATATCCTATCTGTTTTATAGTGATATCAGATAACCCACATTCAGAGAAGATCTCACAGGAGCATTCGCTTTTGGTTTTGAACAGGCTTTCAAAGACTATTAACAAATGCTCTTTTTTCTCTGTCATGCTGGATCCGGGTTGTTAGTTAGGTATTCCCTAATTAAATACTTTTTGGTGGTTGAGGGAAGTTTGGTCAGGGGTTGTAAGGTTAACGTATTCTCGTCCGTGCTGCAAGAAAGGCTTGAAAGGTAATTTTTTAAAATCAAACAAATTCAAAAGATTTAACTACCTCACACCCTGATTTATTTCTGGAAAGATTAGCTGGATGGTTGGTGGATAAAGTGGCCCGTATATTTGTATCTTCTACGTTTAGGGATCTGGAAGAGTGCCGTGAAAAGGTTGGAATTGTTCTGAGAAAAATGGGCCATGAAGATGTGTCTATGGAAAATTTTTTTGCGGAAGACAAAAGACCTTTTGATAAGCATCTGGAAGATGTTGCTTCTTGTGACCTTTACGTGGGTATTTTTGCATGGAGATATGGTTCTATTGCTTATGGATACGACAAATCCATAACAGAACTTGAGTATAGAAAAGCAGTTGAAACCGGTAAAAAGTGTTTGATTTTTCTTCTTCACGAAGAAGCACCTTGGCCTATAAAGTTTATAGACAGAGGAGAAAATGCGTCCAAAATTCGGGCATTAAGAGATGAATTAACCACATCACATCTAATTTTCTTTTTTGAGTCAGCTAATGATCTTGCTAACAAGGTAGCCGTAGCTATCCATAATTGGGAAACACAAAGTCCACAAACTTTATCTGATAATTTCAGTTATGAAATGAATAAAGAAATCGGTAAGGTTACTTCGAAAGAGCACGACGGTGAAACAATTGAGTGGAAGGAAAAAAATGAGAGATACATAAATGAATTGAAAAAGTCTTACTACATGAATGGATTGGTACTTTTTTTAGGAGCAGGAGTATCACTTTCAGCAGGGATGCCTGATTGGGAAACACTTATTTCAAAACTTATTGTTGATATGATTGATGAAGAACTGTCAAAAGGATTAGATGTTTTTGATGATGAAATCCAGATCATGTCAAGCGAACTCAAGAAAATTCATGGTTTTTCTCCCTTACTTGAAGCTAGATACGTCCGTGCTAGTCTTATGGATAATTTCGACCAAAAAATATGTGAAAATCTTTATAAGGATATTACTAAAACAGGAATTGGGACTTCCAAATTATTTGATTCCATAATAAAATTATGTATGCCTAAAAGAACTGGTCCCGGAATAAAAGCAGTTGTAAATTATAACTTCGATGACTTGATAGAAACCCACCTTAGAAATATTTCAATAAAGTGCTGTCCAATATGCAGTAATTCTTATTTTATTTCCCCTGAACAATTACCAATATATCATGTTCATGGTTTTTTGCCAAGGGACGAAGAAGATTATAAAGGTATACCTAAAAGCTCTGTAATATTTTCAGAAGAAGGATACCATAATTTAATGCAGGATGCATATCATTGGTCAAATATTATTCAACTCAATTTCTTCCTTGAAAATACTTGCTTGATGATAGGATTATCAGTAACAGATCCAAACTTACGAAGACTTTTGGATGTAGCTGCAAGAAATAATAATGTACCAAAACATTATGTATTATTAAAAAGACTTTTGCTTTCAGAAGTTTTGGGCAGATCTAACGGAAAGAAATTTCGAGAAAATGTTATCGAAGCATTCATTTCAAAGCATCATAGACTTCAAGAAACTTCTTTTCAACAACTCGGTTTGAATATTATTTGGTTCGAGAACTATGATGAAATTCCGCAGATAATTGATAAAATTATAGACTAATCTATTTCATCCGTTACTAAATAACTGATTCATTTGTAAAAATTCCAAATTAATGTCTGTAACCTGTTTCTTGATATCAAACACATCTCTTATTATGGAGGCACTTCTGTATTCGGAAGGATTCGAAGGGAGCTCAATAGTGAGCTTGTGGATGCAGGATATTTCAATCTTGTTCACAAGTCCATTCAGGTACCAACTCCGGCAAACCCTGCTGAAGATCTAAAGCCTGTTTCGAATATCGAGAAGAAAGTAATCGAACTCTAATTTCCATCTCCCAAAATCAATTGATGAAAATTTATATCTCCTGCTTCTCATACTCTTAGCATTATGCCTTCTTTGTTGAGCCCAAGAGAGATGCCTTCAATAGAAGGTATCCGAATTCCACTGAATTTCTATGTTGTGCTTAAAGAGCCTGTTCTTCTTGCTGGCATGTCTCGGCCACGGGAGTCTACCCCCTGGGAGAAAATTGGGGAAGCCGGTTTTTCAAATGTAGTATGTCTCAGCAGTTCGGAGGTTAATTACGACCCCTATCCTCTCAAAGTGCTGTTCTCTGCAGAATTAGAAGACCTTTATTTTGGTTATGGGCCGGAGGACCCTGAAAGAGAGGAGAGGCTTATCAGACAGGCAACTGCTGTTATAAGAGCAAAAATGGATGAAGGAGAAGGTATTGTTGTCCACTGCCTGGGTGGCATAGGCAGGACAGGCACAGTTCTCGGATGTGTGCTCAGGGATCTTGGTTTTTCGGCGGGTGAGGTACTGAACTATCTTGATGAAATAAATATGCAAAGAGGCTTTAGAGGGTGGCCTGAAACTGAGTGGCAGGAAGAAATGGTACGAAAATACTAACAAAATCATGTGTCTTACGCGAGTGGGTCTACTACTGGTTCGTTCATAGGGACATAACACATTAGTATTATCAGAAAAACTATTATTCTTTTTAAATCTGGTTTCAGAAATTGAATTGATTTCATAAATTTAAATCATATGTATACTGTTAAATACTTTTTTATCTGTTTTTCGGAGTAAATTTTGAAAACTCACTCTATCGGTACTGTGTAATGGGTCATTCAGTACTGTATGATGGGTCATTCGGTACTGTATGATGGGTCATACCCAATGCCTGAAATTAATTAAATTTTTGTAAATTGTGGATATTTCGTCGACTTTTGCTTGAAATCAAATTGTGGGCGGCCACCCCGACTTAAAGGACGGGGCATGCGGGACTTTCCGCACTTCCGTAGTAATGAAAGAACCTTCTTAAGATATAGTACTATATAGCCATCTCATTAACCTTCTCACAATCCTTATTTTTTTGATTATGAAGCCCGAGAAAATTTTCAAATGAATTTATAATGTTATAATGTTTTAAACAAAAAAATAAAGCTTTATCAAGCTTTAAAATTGTATTTAGCCTTTTATTTAATTTTCCGAAAATAAGTATGTTTATATATTAATTTACCCTGTTATTTTTGAATTAATTTGCCCTGTTATCTGGATTACGGATGTTTCCGTATCAAACTAAAAAAATGAGGAAGTTAAATGAAAAATAACAGAAAGTTTATGTGGAAAATGACACTGTCTATTTTCACCGTATTAATGGTGTTGACTTTATTGTCTACAGCAGCCTCTGCATCACTTACTATATACAAAACTCCCCTTGGTGCAGGAACTCCCCCAGCAACACAACGTCTAACCGGTGGAGGTAATTCCATTGATTATACAGCTGTAGCTGCTTCGAGTACTGATCCGCGAATGGTACAATTCAAGGACTTATCAAAAGGTACAGAGACATATATCTGCTGGGAATTTGGAGACGGAACCTATCTCTCAGGAACAAAAATTACTCCACAACTAAAAAATCCGGTACACAGGTATCCAAAGACTGGTTATTATATTAGTGGTCTGACTATCAGGTGCACTGGTTATAATGGGTTGTTGTGGGTTCATAAGACTATAATTATTAAAGCATAATAAAGCATAAGACTGCTATTAAATAAATTTCAAATAGTAAAAAATCTACTTGCCACTTCCAATTTCTATACATCGTGTTTGTATATGATCTCTGTAATTATTATCCCAAACAAATATCCTCAAAAACTTCTTACTTTAGCCTCCCAACTTTATACACCAATCTTTTGAGGAGTCTAACATCCGAAGACTGAGAATCCGAAAATTCCCTATATCTTTCACGATGTATATTATTTTTTTAATGTAATGTAAATAAACATCCTTTGAACTGATTACTTATTTTTATCATTCGTTGACAGTAAAATGGGACTTACATTAAAGATCAGTGCTTATGTAAACTTTATGGGCATTAGCATCTAAAGATACACGCAGTATAAAGGAGTAAGGTCCAGGAGTAAGATCTGGAATATGATATTATTGAATGAAGCTCTACTTATTGCTCCCTGCGGAATGAATTGTTGCATTTGCATGGCTTACTTAAGGAAGAGAAATAAATGCCCGGGCTGTAGAATTGAGGCTAACAAACCTGTTACTCGAGTCATATGCAAAATAAAAACATGTGACATTTTAACAAAAGACAAATTAACATTTTGTTTTGAATGTGAGAGTTTTCCCTGCAAGAGTTTAAAACATCTGGATAAAAGGTATCGTACCAGATACGGTATGAGTATGATTGAAAATCTTGAAAACATCAAAAAACTTGGTATGGAGGAATTTCTAAAAAATGAAAAAATAAGATGGACATGCACCGAATGCGGCGGCACGATCTGTGTCCATAAAGGCTATTGTTATAATTGTGGGAGAGAAATTTGAATTGAAAATTTTATCTCTGGAGATTTGACAAACTTTTTGATATTTCCTGCCAGAGAATGACTTAATTCCCCGGGCCTTAAGACTAAAAAGACTACCTGGTAATCTGTTTATCTCTATAACCTGCCCAAACTACAAACTTTTGGAAACTCTACCATTTATTTTGATTCTACCTTTTTTGTGGTCATTCCGTAATACAAAGAGTTCACACAAGAGTTCATACTAAAAGCTACTCTTTACGTCTAATAAACTGGTATAACTGACGAAATGAAAACAACTTTATACTTTTGCAAATCCTTTATTTTTGATAGTATGGAAGAAAAAGATAATCCGAAAGAGTATAACAAAAATAAAATTGGATTGCTGTATATTCTCGGCCTTGTTGTCTTGCTGGGGGGTGTGAGAATGCTATTTAATGGCGATATTATTCTGGGAGTAATTTATATTTTGACTGGAATTCTATTGATTCCTGTAACTGGAAATGCTATAGAAAAGATTCTGATGGGAATCATAGAGACTCCTGTAATTGCAGATGCTATAGAGAAGAATAACATTGTATTAGCTAAAATTACATTATTAATAACAAATAGCCTCAGGTACTTTCTTGTTCTTGTTTTCTTGCTTGGAGGTGTGGGATACCTATCTATGGGCGAGATTATTCCTGGAGTAATTTATATTCTGATAGGAATTATATTTATTCCTGTGATTGAAGATCTTATAGAAAAGAAAATGAATTTATAAGTCTCCCTTTCTCTAAGATTCTTTATTGTTCTTTGTCTCTTTTACGCTATTGGTGTCACAGTAGATCCCTTGACCCTGTAGTAGATAGCGATATGGAATCAAATATAGTAACTGCCTCTCAGCAAGTGGGAACATCTCTAATTACAAGTTATCGGATGAAAAATGGCTCATTGCAGCTGAACGAAATGAGCCAGTTGCAGCAGATGCCATATCCAATATCGCAAAAGCTACAGGTTCTGTTAGCTGAGTCGTAACCCTCAAAACCTCAAACGGCTAACGAAATTTTCTGGAACGATTTTTGGAAAAAGACTTTAAAGATCCCAAATAAAATATCAGGATCAATCACTTTCACCGTCTATACAGGAACACTGCAGGCAGCCGATAAAGATGGTTGAAAGTTTATTCAATTTTTTGTCATTGCACCTGTTAAGGGTGACTGAAGCTTGTCTTTCTGTGCAGTTTGCTCCATATTGCCCGAACTTCTAATATTTTTAAGGCAATATAAGTAAACTTTTCATACTGGCGTGGAAATATAAGCTATTTAAATAAAGATAAGGGGGACTTCTGGAATTGGTTTCTTCCAAAATTACTGCTGTTTTTTCTCTGGTTGCATTTGCATTTATTCATAGCTTGACTGCGAGCCTGCCCTTCAAACGCCTGGTCATGAGAGTTGCCGGTCCCGGAGCGGAAAAGTTCTATCTGCCGGCATACAGCCTTACTGCGGTGCTGACGATATTGCCGCTTGTTTATCAGCTCTACAAAAATCCGGGGCGGGTTCTCTACAAAATACCTTCGCCCTGGCGCTGGTTTATGGTCGGCGGGCAGTTGATTGCCGGAATGCTTGCTCCCATGGCTTTTCGGGATGCTCCGCATCGGTTCGAAATACGCTCGCAACTGTCCGGCCCGCAGGCCTCCGAAGCAGATTCCCTGAAGATCCGGGGCGTTTACCGGTGGGTACGGGACCCCTTCTTGCTCTCGGGGGTGGTAATGATCTGGCTCACTCCCTTCATGACCGTCAATCTGCTTATCGTATACATTTTGACTACCATATACTTTTATCTGGGATCTCTACACTGGGAGACAAGGCTGGTGGCGCAGTTCGGTGACGAATACCGGGAGTACCGGAAAAGGGTTCACAGGATAATCCCTGGATTAAGGGGGAGCGTTAAAGAATCTGATCAATCTTCAGTTAATATATGGATAAATATAATTGAAAGATAATTGAAACCAAGTTTAACGTAAACTCCGGAAATACAATAAACCACGCCCGGGAGAAACAGGCAGGTTGGTTAAAGCTTATGATAAAAGCGGGCAGTTCTTTTTTTCACAATGGAAAACGCGGTACTATCGGCGCTGTAATCTCGCTCAAAGGGGTGCTTCACATGGTCACGGTTTCCCATATATTCCGGGGAGAAGGCGACCGTCTGACAGTTGATGGAATGAAACTTGTTGTTACCAGAATTTTAAAAGACCATGATTTAGCCCTGATAGAGCTTCCTCCTGGCACTGCGGCTGAAATCACGGAATTTGGCAGCCCGGCAGAGCTGGAGCTGGCTGAGCTTGTCAATGACATCCGTACTATCCATTACTGCAGGGTGGTTAATTCCGGGGCTTCACTGCTTTTCCTGGGCTTCCAGTGCCATGATATGCCGGAGCCGGAGGATAGCGGCTCTCCTATCGTGCAGGGAGGGAAGGTAATAGGGATGATGTCCTCGACAACACTGGACACCTGCATGGGAATGGCGGTTTCATCTAAAATTCTCCTCAGCCTGGAAGTATAAAAACACTAAGATGCAAGACACTAAGATGCAAGACACTAAGATGCAAGACATTTAGATGCTGAAAATTAATTTCATGTTCGATTTTACTTCAGATTTATCTTAACTTTATTTCCTCTGCAGATAAAAAGCAATCGGAAAACCAACAATCGTAGGAATCCAGAAAGAAAAGACCCTGTATCCGAGTACGACAACAACAGCAACCGAGGCCGGAACTCCAAGTCCTGTATACAGAGCAACCATCGTACTCTCTACAACCCCGACTCCTCCCGGAATTACAAAAGCCATTTTACCGAAGAGTAAGGGGAGCCCGTATCCTATAAGCAGAACCTCGAGCCCTACCGGATGCCCGGCGGCTATAAAGAAAAAGTAGAGTGTCAGCGCATCAAAAACTATGGATAAGGCTGCCAACAGTGCCGGGAGCTGCCAGCCCCCGCTGTGAAGCATGTCAAGGGCTGCAAAGAGCCGGCTTATCGAGTTCTCGGTTGAAGTGGGGATGTAAGGCTTGTGTAGAAGTCTTGCAAATGAGGCCGTTATTCTCAAAGCTATGGCTGTAAAACCGGATCTGTGGTTTTTTCCCCAGCTTGCGGCCGCACTGCCCAGGATCAGTATTGTAAGGATCAGGAGAAAGGCGTAAAACTGTATGGTTGAGAGTTCGTGAGCTAAGATCAGGTGGACTATTCCGGCTGCTGCCAGTATTGTTAAAATTGCGTTATTGAATATGGTGGGCAGTGTACCTGCAAGCCCCGAACCCTCTGCGCTTACTCCCGATTTTCGTACCCAGCGGTAAGTAGCTGCTGCATTTCCTAAAGTACCCCCTGCCAGCATTCCCATGCTGGCAGCAGCGAGGGTTATGCAAGCTCCCTTTAAGACAGAAAGGTGCTGGTCTACGATTTCCAGAATCGAATTTATGAGATACCCGTATCCGATGTAGCTTATAATCTCGGCAAAAGCAGCGAGCAGTACAGCCCATAGGGCCATTGTCTTGATCACCTGAAGGGATGATTCGACTGAAGCAAGCTGCGGAAGGATCAGGTGAACAGCCAGTCCCAGGAAAATAAGGGTTGGAAGGTAACGGCCCACCTTCAGGACAAGGGGCGGAGGTAAAATCAGGATTTTATGGTTTTTATCTTTATTTTCCGGCACCTGTAAACCTTCCTGTCCGTTAATTTCCATATATAATCCTCTGAACCTGGATCTCTATTTTTATCTTATTTTGCATTTTCTGCCAGAGCCTTTGACGTAAATGGGATAAGAGCTTTTGACATATATGAGCATAAGAGCCTTTGACATATATGAGATAAATTCAATGAATTAAGGATGTAACTGTTTCATGCGATGAAGTCAGTGTGGAGTTGTTTCCTGTAAATCATCACAGCCTTTAATTATTATTAAGGAGAATTCTTTCCCATGGTAGAGACTGTATATATTATTTTTCCCTTTATTTATGCTGCGCTTAATGCAGCTTCATTTGCCCTGTACGGGCTGGATAAATATAAAGCAAGAAAGGAAATGTGGCGGATCCCGGAAAAAACCCTGCTGACTATTTCCCTTTTCGGGCCGATTGGTGCCTGGCTCGGAATGATGCAGTTCAGGCATAAGACCCAGAAGCCCATGTTCAGGTATCTTGTGCCGGCGTTTGTTGGGGTTCACCTTATGCTGGTGCTCTGGCTGAACCTGTAAACCTGTATAAGGGCCGGATTACCGTACAGAATCGGCGAAACTGGGCGGGAAAACTGGATATACAGTGTTACATTAATTTATTTTTTTGTAAAATGTTTTTTATACTATTTTCTGCATAAGATAAGAGGCATCACAGTTTTCATTCCTTGTCCTGGATGTGGGGGTACAGTCTGGCGATTGGTTTTGGGAACTGCAGATAAATGGGGGACTGAGGAATTAAGATAACCTGGAAATAAAGAGACTCTGGGAATTAAGATAATCAGGAAATGAAGAGATTCTGGGAATTAAGATAATCAGGAAATGAAGAGACTCTGGGAATTAAGATAATCAGGAAATGAAGAGACTCTGGGAATTAAGATAATCAGGAAATAACCGGGAATAAAGATAACCTGGTAAGGATAAGCGCGTAAAGATATCTTACACTATTTTGAGTTTATCTGGGGGGTTTCAATGGCAGGTAAAGACAGGATCAAAATTGCCATTGCAGGGGTTGGAAACTGTGCAAGTTCACTTCTGCAGGGGATTGAGTATTACAGACAAAAAAAGGATGCAGATGCAATCGGCCTGATGCATCGGGATCTTGGAGGCTACTTCCCATATGACATTGCCGTGGCAGCAGCCTTTGATATTGATCGGAGAAAGGTTGGAAAGGACGTATCCGAAGCAATTTTTTCTCTTCCGAACTGTACGATTGCTTTCTGTCCCGATGTGCCGAAGACAGGCATTGAGGTAAGTATGGGCAGGGTTCTGGATGGCTGTTCCGAACACCTTCTCAATTATCCTGAGGAGTGCAGGTTCCTGCCGGTGGAGGGGGAGGGGGCGACAAAAGAGGATATCGTGAGTATCCTGCAGAATTCGGGAGCCGAGATTCTTGTAAATTACATGCCTGTAGGTTCCGAAGAAGCTGCCCGTTTCTATGCCGAATGCGCCCTTGAAGCGGGCTGTGCCTTTATCAACAATATGCCTGTTTTTATTGCGAGCAACCCTGAATGGGCAAAACGCTTTGAAGAAAAGAAGCTTCCGATCATCGGCGATGACATCAAGTCCCAACTCGGAGCGACAATAGTCCACAGGACTCTTGCCGACCTTTTCAGGAAACGGGGGGTAAAGCTGGAGAGGACATACCAGCTTAACACCGGTGGAAATACTGATTTCCTTAATATGCTAAACCGGGACCGGCTTGCATCCAAAAAAATCTCGAAAACCGAAGCCGTTCAGTCCGTGCTTGCCGAGAGGCTTGAAAACGGAAATATCCATGTGGGTCCGAGTGACTATGTTTCCTGGCAGAAAGACAACAAAGTCTGCTTCCTGCGGATAGAAGGCAAACTCTTCGGGGATGTGCCCATGAACCTTGAATTAAGACTTTCGGTAGAAGACTCTCCAAATTCTGCAGGGGTCGTAATTGACGCTATCAGATGCTGCAAACTGGCACTTGATAGGGGGAAAGGCGGAATTCTTTATCAGCCGTCCGCATATTTCATGAAACACCCTCCAAAACAGTATCCGGATGACGAGGCATACCGCATGATTGAGGAGTTTATTGCAGGAAATCAGTAGTAAAAGAAGCGCTAAACAAAAATGTAATACGAGTGGTCCTGTTATACAACTGGCCCTGTAATTATAGTGGTCCTGTAATTATAGTGGTCCTGTAATTATAGTGGTCCTGTAATTATAGTTGGTCCTGTTATACAACTGGTCCTGTCATACAGCTGGTCCTTTCAATTCAGGGAAAAAAACTTTCCAAAACTCAACCAAAATATTTTTAACCTTTCCCGGATGCATAGATAACTTACACTTAAAAAATTATGTAAAAGGGGGAATGGTTTAATACGGAAACTGTTAGTGTTACCGGTGAGAGCGGCAAGTATCTTAAAACTGTGACTGAAGCAAAAACGATTGACGAACTTCTTTTGGGCGATATCTGGAGAAGATGTGCTGCTTATACTCTTGATATTTTCTTAGTAAATTTGTTTTTATTTCTTATCCTTATATCCAGAACACTAATTCTCGGCCCATTGGCTGATATATATGGTATTGCCTTTGCACACCTTGCGCTCTTTGCTTATTTTGTTTACTTTGAAAGTTCTCAGGCGCAGGCAACCCCAGGAAAAAAGTGGATGAATCTGGCAGTGGTAGACCTTGAGGGCCGTAAAATCTCTTTCCTTCGGGCGTTTTTCAGGTACTTTGCAAGAGGGATGCCAGGCCTTGTTCTGGTAGTCGTGGATGTAGCAGCTAACGGGGTGGGAATAATTAACGAACACTTTGGCTGGTACTTCTTCATGCCTTTTGTGACCTATTTCCCTATCCTGTTTACGGAGCAGGGGCAGGGAGTCCACGATGTTCTGACAGGTACGGTTGTTGTGAAAGGTCCCGTCGGAGATAAGGAGTAATTCTTTCGTCCTATCTTTTTCGATAGATTTCTTTTTATCCTTCTGTTTTTCCTTTTTTCCTGTCCTTCTCTTCCGAATCCTTCTCGTTTCAATTCTTTTTTCTGTTAATCCTTTTTTTTAATCTTTTTCGTTATTTTCTATTGTTGTCCTGCGGTTTCATTTTTCCGTTCTTTCTTTAATTTTTTAAAAATTCAGCTTCTCCAGCTCCTCTCCATTTTCTCATACAGGCCCAGTAAATTATTTCGCGTGATCTTGAAATATGGGTGGTCGGGTCCGTATTCTTTTTCGATTATGTCCAGGGCTTTTTCGTAGAGGTCGATTGCGGTTTCGTATTCTCCCATGCTTTCATGGAGGCCTGCGAGGTTGTTCAGGGTTGTGCCGACATCGGGGTGGGTGGGGCCCAGTGTGTTTTCATAGATCTTGAGGGCTCGTGTGTAGAGGGGGAGGGCTTCTTTGTGCTGGCTGAGGATCCTGTGCAGTTCGCCAAGGTTGTTTAAGGTCTTGGCAACCTCCGGGCTGTCCGGGCCAAGGACACGTTCACGGATTTCGAGGGCTCGCATGTAAAGTTCAAGGGCTTTTTCATGGCGGTTTTTCTGGACATAGACGCCTGCAAGGTTGTTCAGGGTCGTGGCAAAACCTGCATGTTCGGTTTTTCCCAGTTTTTCCATGATCTCAAGAGAGCGCGTATAGAGAATCATGGCTTTTTCATACCTTGTTGTCTGGAAATAAAGCAGGGCCAGGTTGTTCAGGGTCTGGGCTACCTGCGGGTGTTCATTTCCGTATATCTTTTCCTGGAGTTTCAGAGCCTGTCCGTATCTTTCCTCGGCTTCCTCAAGTTTGCCCATTTCCGAGAGAAGCACCCCTAGATTGTTCAGGGTGCCAGCAGTATAAGCCAGGACCTTTCTGTTCTCAGGTTCCTTTTCTGTAAGTTTTTCGAGCATCCCGAGGGCGCGGATGAAATGATCTTCTGATTTTTCGGGCTTTTCCATTCCCTTATAGTAAAAAGCCATCCTGTTAAGTGTCCTGACAGTTCCCAGGTTCTCAGGACTCAGATACTTTTCCTGAATTTCAAGAGCCCGGTTATAATACAGAAGGGCTTCTTCGGGCCTGTCCATGACATAGTAGAGGATTCCAAGTTCACTGAGCGTGTCTCCGGTCTCAGGCCTGTCCTGCCCTAAAGTTTTTTCCCGGATGCTGAGGGCTTTTAAATATAACTTCAGGGATTCTTCGAGCTTTCCCATGTACCGGTAAATCCCTGCAAGCCCGTTCAACACAGCCGCAGTCTCAGGGGCTTCCGGGCCGAGTTCTCTTTCCGTCCTCTCAAGCAGTTCTTCGTATATGGGTAGAAGCACTTCCCAGGTTGCAGACCTGTAGAACGGCTCAGCTGCACTTATAAACCAGCTTACCAGTTCCTCAGGCTCCAGAACCGCTTTTGCGTGCCTGAAGGCTTCTTTTAAGACTATTTCATCTTCCTGTGTGAGCAGTTCAGAATCCAGATCCTTTAACCTCTGACCATATCTTTCAAGCAGAACCCTGTGTTTTTCTTCTTCCTTTCTCTCTTCGCTTTCCCCGGTCTCAATAAAACCGCTATCAGTAAAAATTTCCTCTTTTGCCGAACCTTTCCTGGAATTAGCCGTAACTTACCCCTCCTGAATAAAAAGCAGTATAATTAAGATCATTAGTGGAGCTTCAACTGAAAATATTCCGTATTGATCCTATATTGGATACTACAAGCTATATTAGAGTATCACAAATATCCAGGGTATATTTTGACCATACAACCTTGTTCACTATACTATGCCGTTCTTCACACGCTCGACGCAGGAGAGCGGTCTGCCCCAAAAAGACAAAAAAGAGAAAGAAGAGAAGAAAGAAAAATAGAAACCAGAAGGTGAAAGCTGCTGGCGACTCTTGTGAGTAAGAACGAGAACAAAACAGGCAACAGAGGAAGAAATTTAGGTCTTTATTTCTCTTTTATTATTACTCTGCTTTTTTTGTAGGGCCGCCAGATAAGCTGGCGGAGGCGCTTATATTCACCTGTGAATTAAAAAGCGGTTTCATAGCTTAAGGAAAGTACTCTCTCAGCTTCCGATGACATCTCTCCAATTTATTGTTTCTCTTAATTGTGGTGTCGTTTTGTGAATAGCTTTTTCTGGCTGACAGATCGGCCCGGGTCTCGGGCGGCGCAGGGGGAGAGAACTGAAAGATTTTCTCCGGGATTCCGGAATAGATAAACCAGTGATCAGGAACCAGCCGATTTAGCAAGCTTAATATATTCTTATTTACTGTTTTATATACCTGATAAATATAGAAACTCCCTGTATTCAAATTTCAAAGGCTTAAAAGTGATTTCAACGCCTTAAATTTCTTATCGGAAATTTAAATTATTTTTGTCCAACTTTATCCGGAACCTGAAAGGTATTTCCCATCTATGCCTGGAAAACCTCCATAATACGCATGGAATCCCTCCGCAATATACATGGAAGCTTTTCCTTCCCCCTGGAAAACCTGCAGGTCCTCCGTCGAGAAAGAGGTAGACCATGGCTCTAAAGACGTCTTGGAAAATAGTATCCTATCTTGTATATCCTGCAATAATATTTGTTCTTTTTTCAGGCTGCCTTTCCCCTGAGGAAGACCTTCAGAATAGCTATGAAGAAATCTCAGTTGAGGAGCCCTATTCTTCATCTTCACTTTCTTATATGGAAGATACAGGCAGTGCCTCTGCAGCAGCTTCAGATAACAATTCCGGAGAACCGATACGAGTCGGAGCTTTCAATATTCAGGTCTTTGGAGTTAAAAAGGCTTCAGACCCCGAAGTCATGAAAGTCCTTGCCGAAATTATTCGCACTTATGATGTTGTTGCCGTGCAGGAAATCAGGGACAGTTCACAGACTGCCCTCCCCGCTCTTGTCGAGGCTGTAAACAGTGAAGGAGACTGTTATTCTTTTGTTGTCAGCGAAAGGCTTGGCAGGACTTCTAGTAAGGAACAGTATGCTTATCTGTATGACACTACAAAAGTGAAGCCGGTAGGGGATCCGATGACCTATTCCGAACCTGAAGGTACGGATCCCTTTCACAGAGAGCCTTATATTGCATCCTTTGAGGACCTGAACGGGACTTTTAACTTTACACTAATCGTTGTTCATACCGATCCCGACGAAGCTACCGAAGAAATCAATTCCCTGCCCTCAGTCCTTGACTATGCCAGGGAAGCCTTCCCGGGTGAGGACGACTTCATAATCATGGGTGATCTGAATGCTGATGGCTCTTACTTCGATGAAGATACGGCAAGTTCCATGAGCGGGGAGGAATACTGCTGGCTTATAGACAACAGTATGGATACAACAACCGGAAAGGCGGACTACACCTACGACAGGATCATAGTTACGGACAACACAGAGTCCCATTTTACAGGAGACGCAGGAGTATTCAAGTATGACCTGGCGTACAACCTGACACCTGAAGAAACGGACGCCGTTTCGGACCATTATCCTGTGTATGCAGAGCTTTTCGCAGGTCATGAGGGAGAATAACAGAAAAATATAAGGGAATATAAGAGGAATAAAACTTCCGAAAGCTAAAAATTGCTTTAGCTTCCTTTTCTCGCCCTTTTTCTTCTTTTTTTCTCTCTTTTTTATTTCTTTTTCATTTTTCCTTCATTTTTTCATTTCTCTTTTATTTTTTCTTCATTGCTTCCTTTCTTTTTTCCTTCATTTTTTCATTTCTCTTTTATTTTTCCTTCATTTTTTCATTTCTCTTTTATTTTTCCTTCATTTTTTCATTTCTCTTTTATTTTTTCTTCATTACTTCCTTTCTTTTTTCCTTCATTTTCTCTTTTACTTTAGAATTTTTATTTATATATTCTTCAGCTTATTTTCATATCTTATATTAGGCTTAACCTCTCAATCGCTTCCCATCTTTATTCTTCAGACCAGCCCGGGATTTTTTTCTTCGAATACTCTCCTGTTAATCTCCGGTTATTCTCTGGTTATTCTCCTGTTTTCTGGGAAACATGATTTCGTTTTTTAAGAAAATCAGTTCTATTTACCTGCTGATCTGGCTTTTTCTTGACAGCAAACAAAGTTTTTATATGGATTGAATGCAATTACTGATTAACTTTTAAACTTTATTAAATTCTATCTTATATGGGGAAAACGAATAAGATAGTTAACTTATCATCGGGTAAGTTTTTCGAATTGAGAAAACGACGGGGTACTTTATGCAATTGTCTAAGAGAGTCTGCCAAAGATACTCTTTGCTTTTAGCCCTGGCGCCTTAAGGAGTACATAATTCATTTTATGGACTTATGGAAGCTTATGGGCCTGTAGAAGCCTGCTACATATATTATTCCAGGGTTCGGGAAAAAAATCGTCAATTTACCGGAGGCATCTGTATTTTACCAGGTCTCTTAATATACGCAGATTGAGGGGTCATGGAAATGAAAAGTATACTTGTAGTTGAGGATAGTCCTGTAATTATGGAACTTATCAGGTTCCTTCTTACTACTTTTGGCTATGAGAGCAAAGAAGCCAGGGACGGGTTTGAAGCTCTCAAAATTGCTAAAGACAACAGGTTCGATCTCATACTTCTTGACATACAGCTGCCAGGATTTGACGGGCTTGAAGTCCTGAAAGAAATCAAAAAGATTCCTGAAATCCAGAGGACGCCTGTAATTGCCCTTACGGCTCATGCCATGCAGGGAGATGAGGACAGGTTCTTAAAAGCAGGGTGCAGCGGTTATATCTCAAAGCCCATTGATATCGGCAGATTCAAATCAATCTTAGATACCTGCACGGGTGGTTACCAGGTATTGTGAAGTTTACACAGGTTCTGGTCCTTTAAGGGGGTAAAGGGATGGAAAATATTTCAAAGTCGCCGTTCATGAAAAAGTCTAATGAACTCATGCTTATTCTGGTTCTGGGCTTTATATTTACACTGGCAGCTTCTAACTATAATCTTTTTGAATCTGTCGTATTGTTTGTTGAAGACTACGACCGTGAGGGACTGGGGCTCTTGCTCATTCTTTCGATATACACCTCTTTTGGAATGGGGATATTCTCTCTCAGGAGATGGATGGAACTTGAAAATACCCTTACACTTTACAGAGAAGCAGAAGAAGATCTCAGGGAAAAAGATAAGATGTACAGGGCTTTATTTGAGACTTCCAATGATGCTGTTATTATTTCGGATGGAAAAAAGGTCATGGACATAAATAAAAAAGGCTGCGAAATTTTCGGTTTCCGGGAGGGGAGGCCACTTAATGTTTCTCTTATCTCCTTCATTCCTCCTGAGTACCTTTCCGAGCTTCAGCAGGCACTTAAGGAAACCTTCAAACAGGCTTCTTCTCGTTTTGAAATGAGGTACCAGAAAGCTGAAGGGGAAATTGTTGACATCGAGGTTAGCCTGTCCCTCATCGACAGAAAAGATAATATAATTCAGATCGTAGCCCAGGACATTACCGGGGTGAAAAATGCAGAAAGGTTGGAGCAGGAGAATCGGGAAAGGCTCAAAACCGTCCTTGACAACACCCTTTGCGGTATCCTGCTGATCGAAGCTTCCTCCCGAAAAATTGTGGATGCAAACCCGGTTGCCCTGAAAACCACGGGTTATTCCGAAAAGGAACTTATAGGAATGGTCTGCAGCCGATTAATCTGCCAGGCAGGAGAAGAAAGGTGTACCGTACCTTCTCTGGACCCGGCCGGGGAACTCTCTGAGAGTTTACTTTTCAAAGCCAGGGGAGAACCCATACCGATTCTCAGAAACGTTGTGCCTGTTTCAATTGGGGGACACGGGTATTTTGTTGAAAGTTTCATTGACCTTTCCGAGCGTAAAAAGGCTGAAGAAGAACTTCTGCAGGCAAAGCTTGCAGCCGAAGGGGCAAACCGTGCAATGAGCGAATTCCTTGCGACAATGAGCCACGAATTGCGTACCCCTCTTACGGCCATAATTGGTTTTTCGGAGCTCATGCTCGGAGGGACAACAGGCGAGTTTGACGAACTTAATAAAAAATTTCTTGGGAATATCTCAAACAGTGGAAAACACCTGCTTTCACTCATAAACAGTGTCCTTGACCTTTCCAAGATCGAGGCCGGGAAAATGGACCTTGAGCTTGACTTTTTCTCCCTTTACGATATTTTTGCCGATACCAGAAATATAAGCTCTCCTCTTGCCCTGAAGAAAAATATTTCTATGAATTTCAGTGTGGAATCAGGTTTCTTTATCTATGCGGACAGGACTCGCTTCAAGCAGATTATGTACAATCTTGTAAGCAATGCAATAAAGTTCACTCCCGCAGGCGGCTCGGTTGAAGTCGTGGGGACAAGATTCGAAAACGGGATCAGGGTTATCGTATCCGACACCGGAATAGGGATTTCACAGGCTGAGATAAAACATCTTTTCAAACCCTTCAAACAGATTGATTCCGCCCTCAGCCGCAAATATGAAGGTACCGGCCTTGGCCTTGTTCTATCAAAGAAATTCGTAGAGATGCACGGGGGCAGGATCTGGGTTGAGAGTGAACCCGGGAAAGGTTCAACCTTTACTTTCGAAGTGCCTGTAGAAATCCTGAATGCCGGGGAAAAGATGAAAATCCCTGAAATCCGTGCGATAAATGGAGCAAATGTTCTCGAAATCCCTGCCAGAACAGGAGAAGCAGCTAAATCCGAAACCGGAGGTCGGGCAGAGAATCTCGAAGAAAAAGGCCGTTTCGAGATTTTTGAGCCTGAAGGCTCAGACGGTTCCGAGCCTCTTGTGATGGTTGTCGAAGACGATAAGCTGTCGAGGGAACTGCTCATCTTCACGTTAAAGGAAGCCGGCTACAGAGTAGTTCAGGCTGCAAGCGGAAAGCAGGCCCTGTTCCTTGCTCAGAAGTTAAAGCCTTTTGTAATCACACTGGATCTCATGCTGCCTGAAATGAATGGCTGGGACGTGCTTAAAAACCTGAAAAAAGACGGTCAGACTGCCGGAATTCCCATACTTGTCCTCTCAATCGATGACCGGAGTGAGTGTAAAATGCTCTGGGGCGCATTTGACCATCTTGTCAAGCCGGTTGAAAAATCAATCCTGCTTTCAACTCTGGAGCGTTTAAATGAGAAAATGAAAAAAGAGTCTCCAAAAATTCTGATCGCGGATGACCAGGAGGCTATGGTTGAACTTATGGTTTCCCTGGTTAAAGAAGAAGGTTACATTATCAGCCGGGCATATGGAGGAAAGGAAGCAATTGAAAGGGCATCAACCGAGCTTCCGGATGCTATAATTCTGGACCTGATGATGCCGGGTATCTCGGGTTTTGAGGTTATAAAGGCCCTCAAGAAAGACCCTGAGACTGTGGACATCCCCATAATCGTATGCACTGCAAAAGACCTGAGTGCTCAGGAAATGGAGCTGTTGAACAGCAATGTTTCAGTCGTAATGCAAAAAGAGGATTTAAATAAACAAATACTTTTGCAGTTAATCAGGAGCCTTGAATCAAGGGAAGAAAGTTGCAGGACATGCCTCCTTTCGGTAGCCCAGGAAGACCACAATTTCTGCAAAACTGAAGAATAATCCTGAAAGAAATAAATGGCTGAAGTGACCCGACAGTTGAAGTGGCCCAAATAGGTGAAGCGGCCCATATGGCTGAAGTGACACGAAATGGGAATTTTTTTCGGAAAAAGGCTGTAAGAAAAATCTGCTATAAGAATAATCTGCTGGAAAAGATTGCTTGAAAAAGTAAACGAAAAGGAATAAAAAACAAAATCCTATAAGTTACGGGCCTGAAAAAAAACCTTATCTCTTTTTACCAGACGCCGTTGTTTTTCAGGGTAGCCAGGATGTTGGTGAATTCATTGTTGAACCTGCACTTCCGGAAATCCTCAGAGTTCAGGATGCTCTGCTTTATTGCCCGCAGCCCGATCAAAAGACTCATATCGTTACTGTATTCAAGTTCGTCTCCGGATGCGGTGATATTTTCGGCAAGGACTTCCAGGAGCCTCGGGTCCAGGTCGTCCGTAATATAGGTGTCCAGGATCAGAAGGTCTGAAATTCTTTTGTAAAAATCGATCAGGTTCTGATAGTCACTTATGGAGTAGGCCTTTGCTTCATGTTTTTGCCGGTTAAGGTAAATCAGGTACCTTGTGATTGTGCTTATGAGGGTTTCGGTAATTTCTTTTTTGGGAAACTCAATCGGGAACCTTCTCATCATTTTTGCGTTCAGTTGGTGGTTTTTCTGCATTTTTTCCCGGTGCCAGATCTCGGGCAGAGCCCTTGCTATTGCAGAGTTAAGAACAGCTGTGATATAATGGTAGATAGTTGCATCCCCCAGTACAACCCCTACTCCTTCTGCAAACACGTGGCTTCCGACAGCATCATATGATGCATGAAGACGGTAATGGTTAGTAATAATTATTTTAGGTGTTTTAATATACTTCAGGAGGCTTTCGTTTTCCAGGCGGTAACATTCGGCAGACTCGATTTCCTGTCTCACGGATCCGTACTTTTTTTTCCCTTCAAGCAGCTTATTATAAGCTACAGGAAACTTTGCTTTCAATTCCTCAGGCTGAAAAATTCGGTATTCTTTCTTTATTTCATAGCCAGAGATCTCGTACGGAAGTATATAATGGTGCTGTGAAGAGTGGATGGCAAATTCATTCGAAAGAGAATCGTCCATATAGGGATGCATAAGTTCCTTTTCTGTGCCCGCATGTTCCAGGCTTATATTTGTTTGCGGGTTACTGTAACCGTTGGACGCATCTGTACAATGTTCCGAAAGGCTTGTTTTGTACAGAAAATCTTTTGAGGGGGGTACACCTTCAAAAATCTCTATTGAAATGTCTTCCAGCGTTCGAGGTATTTTGCTCAGCCTATCGACAATATTGTCTTTACTCCAGAACATATTTCAACTCCGTTTTTATATATTAAGAGTTTCCAGGCAAATCTCTTCTCGGTTATCAGTTACAATATCAAAAAAAATAAAGTTCTCATTTTGAGACATTTTACTTTTGACTCTGGGGATCTCCGGATCAAATTTCAAATATAACTCTTTATATAATAATTTATTCGTAACGCAGGTTAACAATTGGAGTATGCTTTTTCCTTAACCAGAGTAGAACTCAGAACCGAAGCCATTAATCCGGAAATTTTTCTGTCCTTCAGAACGGAGATTTTGAAAAATTGAGGGGAATTGCCGGGTTTACATATCTGAAAAGACTTCTAATGCTTTTCTTGCGTTTTCAAGCATGTTATGATTGTTATTAAAATAAATGTAGACTTTTTCAGGCTCAAATTTATTTATTTTTCTGGCAGTTCCCTCAATTTCTTCCCGTGAATAGTTATGACTGTACCAGCTTCCTCTTCCATGCATCCGCATATAAACGATTTTTCCGGGAAATATCCGCTCCCTGTAATCCGGAGAGTCAACGGATACCAGGGTCACCTTTTCCAGAAGCTCTGCACACAGCTCATCGTTTCCGAGCAGTTTTTTATTCCTTATTTCCAGAGCAAACCTCTCTCCAAGTCCTGTTTCTTCCGCAAACCCGAGTGCTTTTGCAGCTTCATCGAACTTCGGTGGCGCCTGAAAAAGGTAGAAATCAATCAGGTGGTCCAGGGGTTCAAAAAGCTCCCTGAAATTTCCCCAGGTCTCAAGAGCACTTTCCCCGAACTGGCGCCAGTGGGTTATGGACCTGTGGACTTTTACGCTCCACCTGAGTTCTGCCCCTTTCGTGCTCCAGCTCAGTATGTTGTTTGGAGAAGGAAACCTGTAAAAACTTGCATTGAGCTCTACGGAATTAAGCCCTGAGTTTTCCACAAACCAGTCCAGATTTTTCTTTTTATTCCACTCATAGTACCAGCCACTTGTGCCCACAAATACGTCCATATAATCCCCTTAAACGTATCGGGCGTGCAGATAGATGTAGCTTTGGTCTCTGAAAAATCTGGTTTATGAAGGAAGCGGGATGTTTCAAAGAAGTAAACTCAGGTAACGTAGAAGAGGTTCAAAACCCCATGGCAGGTGCAGGTAGTAGCTATGAAAAAAGCTCTTTCCTCAGGTTTTTCAGGCCTTTTAACGCTCCTGTCTTCCTTAAACATGTTTACGAATTCCATGATTTCCAGCATATTCCGTTTGAACTCCTCTCCCTTAAGCCCGCCGATTCCCGGTTTCATCTGGTGGCTCTCAAAGACCCAGCCCGGTATGGTATTATTGAGTTCCCTGGTATATTCGGTAATGGTTTTCGGTTTATTTCTCCCGAAGGTCGGGCACCGGTCTCGAGGTCCCGGGCAGCCGTCCGGACAGATTTCCCCCTCCCTCGCATACGAGAAAAACAGCATCCCATACTCGGGGTAACTGCCTGCGATTACATCTTCGGGAATGACTGCTGCAAGAGTTTCGAAAAAGGAAATTAGCTCCGAATCTTCAGGTCTGATAAAGAGTTCATTTACAGGTCTTTTTTCCTCTGAACTATTTTTTTCAGGGATCTCTGTTTCAGGAAGGTCTGTTTTGTGATATCCCTCAGTTCCTGCTCCCAGCACAGGGAACTTCAGGATGTCTGCAAGCATATACGCAACTGCATGGCACGGCACTGCAGGGATTATATTTTCAGGGATGCCCAGACTGAGGAGATAAGGGATGCTGTGCATATCCATCGCATAAAAATAGGCTTCAGACCCGGAAAGTTGTTCAGATGCTTCTTCCAGGAGGGGCATTTTTGCTTTTTCTTTCAGGAGATTTATGAGTTCGCTCCAGGTTTTCAGAACCCGGGCTTCTCTTGATGCAGGCGCATTTTCATCCCTGTCGATGATAAGCACGAAGGGAAAACCGTTCTTGCGGGCGTATCTCAGAAAATCGGTGCCAATTCTTCCCCCGCCCAGAACTAGGTAATAGTCCTTGATTACTGGAAAGTCGGCGAATTCTTCGTTTTCAAGATCAATCGGTGCTGTTTTATCTTCCTGAGTTGCCATATGAATCCCACAAAATCATTTTTCAGACATCAAGTTCGTTTTTCAAGCACGCTCAACATGTCATTAACACACAACATGTCATTAAATTTAGTTACCCATTTATGCTTCTTTAAAGTCCCTGTTCTTTTTTCTGCCCTCTTTTCGGGATCTTTCTCCGGTCATGCCTGCTGCCAGTTATAAATAGGCCTGCGGCGCTTGCTCCAGCCTTCAAGACCATTTTTTCTGATTTCTTTGAGGTTATGCATTACCGAAGCTTCACAGCGGGGTTTTAAGGACTCGAACTTCTCACAGGCTTCAAAAGTCCTGCATTCCCAGCATCCTTCGTAGCCTTTTTCCCTGCAGCACTGGATTATCTGGCAGGGCGCAGCACTGCACCCTCCTGAGGTTCTGCAGCTTTCGGAACAGGAGTGGTATATAAGGGCATCAAGCACGGTAAGAAACGCATCGTACTGCTGAAACTCCGAACCAAATGGACTTTTTACGCTGGCATAGCTCTGAAAGTCTATATCCTCAAGTTCCTCTTTCAGTTGCCCCGCAAGTTTACTGTGCTTGTTCCGAAAATGGATACAGTCCGCGCAGTAAAGCCCGCAATAAGCTGTAAGTTCTTTTTCCTCTTCCTCCTGCATGCGGAAAAATCTGCCTTTCTTTTATATAAAGTGGGCAGTAATGAATCTCTGCACCATGGTTAATTTTTTGTTACGATGTTCAAAACCTGGTTGTTCTGAATATGTTTTTTACCGTGTATTTGTTATGTCAAATCTTATTTAATATGTCCATTTATTTGTCTATATTTTTATTATGTTGATATGTTTATTTATTGGTTTTTACTTTGGATTTGGTATACTTGCTGTGACAAAATATATAAGAAACACATAGCAGTACTTTATAAAAAAATCAATCATATTTGCGAAATAAAGTCCAAAAGGTCGATACACATTAATCCAAATTGTCTTTCTTCCGGGAAATTATCATCTTCTCATGCTTAAATCCGGACCACATAACGAAAACATAATACCTCCTCTCAAAAATCCACAGCAGAAACCGCGAACTTCAGACACGATATTTTATTTAGTCCCTTATTGATGCCAGATATTCTGCAGGGTCTATGAGGTTTTCTGGTTTTTCTTCCGAAAACCAGTTCCCTCCGAGATAATCTCCATGGGAGGTGACGGGTTTATCCTTCCAGAGTTCAAAATGCAGCATGCTGGGGTTTTTATCCTTTAATTTCCGGATATAGGAAGGAGAGGATTCGTCTATTTTCGCACAGTTGAGGACCATTCCCACATATCCTATCAACTGTCCTGGGCATACCTGCTCTCCTTTTTGTACGGTGCACTCTGCAAGTTCCCCATACTTGCAAAACCTCCCCGAGGTGTTTTCGATTATCACGTAATAAGTGGGGTTCCAGTAAGGCAGGATCTCAGGGGAAGTCATGTGGCCGGTTTCCGAAACGATTCCTTCTTCAATCGAAAGGACCTCAGTATTTTCAGGGGCATAAAGGTCGATTCCACAGTGATATCTGTCCCCCCGGTCCTCCCAGAAAGAGCCTGCGTCTCCCTTTTGCGGGATTTTTTCCGGATCTATTTTCCCTGCAGTTACTTTTTCAGGAGCTATTTTTCCATGGGTTTTTAGATTCAAAGGCCACCTTTTCATTGATTTTCTGTACACTGCGAAGTTGAAAAGCTTTTCTTCACAGGCGGTTTTCCAGTACCTTTCGATGTAGCAGTCCTCTAATGTTGCAGTCCTCTAATGTTGCAGTGTAAATATTAGTGGGCTATACATTCAATTATTTGTTATCTTTACTCTGGCATAACTGTTTAATTTTTTACTTCAGTTTTGTTCTACATTACATTGCATGAATATTGATTCTGAAAATTCGGGCTCCGAGCCTTTTATATGTCTCTTCCTTTCCTTCACTCTTCAGTGTTAAAGCCCTAATTTTAGCTTAATTTGAACCGGAAATCCCCTCAAACCCGAATAAACCAAATCCTAAAATTTCAATAGATTTCCTTAAAATTATTGCAAAGTTTATATCTTATTCGATATTATATTAGTCTAAACTGAAAAAAATATTGTATAAATCTTATGGGAAAAAAGGTGAATTAAATTGAAAAAGTTCATTATTGCTATTTTGTTGCTTATTTTGCTTTCTTCTCCAGTTTCGGCAAATGACAAAGTCAGGATTGAGATGCCTGATAATGTTGTTTCAGGAGAAGCGTTTAAGGTTGTGCTTGTAATTGAGGACCCACAGCTGAGGGAACTTGCACATACGGTTGTGGTCCGGACCGAAGGGAAAGGGGATATCGCCCTCAGGAGACCGGGGGATGAGTACGAGCCTTTCGAAATGGCGTATTCCGGAGAAGAAAAGATCGTCTTTGACGCTGTTATGTTTTCAGGCATGCGCCCCGAAGATGAGGAATGTACCCTCAGCTTCCAGTTTCTGGGAGATACGGCAGAGATGAAGGAGAAATATCCGGACCTTAACATTTATGACGCAAACCTTGGAAAAGTCTCCAAAAAGATACAGACATCTCCGGTGAGTTTTTCAGTTGAACTCCCCGAAACCCCCGATGGGAGATTTGAGTTCGAACACTGGGACAAGGTTAGTTTCACTCCTGTTTTCAGATATTACGACATGAGCAACGACTTCTATGCCGAGCTCAGGAACTACAGGGGAGACATGGGAAGGAGCATCTGTTATGTCCCCGAACAGAATGCCCTTATAGCCAGATACATCCCGAAGGATTACCTCTACAACCCTCCGGAAGACACAAAAGTGTATAAGTACGACTACGGGACCTTCGGAGCCGAGGGTAATTCCGAAGGGTATTACATGGTCACAATAACAAAGGACCTCGCCTGGGAGGACTTTGACTCTGTTACAGGGGAGAGATTCAACGTCTACGATCTCAGGGTCTCATATCAGTACGAGGTGCTTGTAAACGATTTCCAGTATTATTCCGGAACGATCTTCAAGACCGTACGGACTGAAGAGGCTGAGGTCGATGATAGGGTAAAAGAGACAGTAGAGGAATTTCACAAAATCGTGCTGAGCCAGGAATATACTCCACTTTCTATGGGGAGCGGCTCTTATCCCTCTGTCTATGAACCCCAATTACCTGCTTCGGACGAGCAGACCATCTACATCGGGGGAACGGTTGCCGATGCCGATGGAAACCCCATGCCCTTTGCCGAACTTCAGGCAAATGTCAAGGGACAGGAATTCAGGGGCAGGATCGATGAGAACGGGGACTTCAGGCTGCCTCTTGCCCTGGAGCTTGACGAGGACGAAAACGACGTGAAGGTAGATTTCTGGGTCATTTTCTCCTACGAAAGGAATGGAAAGAACTATTTCAAGCTCTATTCCCTTCAAGGAAACTCGTACAGGGATGTCTATCTGTATAACGAACTCAGACTGCTTGATAAACAGAACGTGGAAGTCCACCTGCGTCTTGACGGTTCTCCCAACCCTCAGATGGCGAGCAGCACGGGACAGCTGGCTGACCTGAAGAGCCTTTCTGTCATCTATTCCCACATGCACGAGGCTGTGGACTTTGCGCTGACGGTCCTTGAGACCGATCCGGATTACAAGCTGCCTGTCGAGGTTTATGTGGGCAATGCCAACGGCGACACGCTCTATTCTCCTGGCAACTCCTATATCCTCATTTCCGGAAACGACGCCGGATATTCCAGTTCCAACCGCCCGAAAAACCGGGAGTACCATGAATTTGCCCACCACATAATGTACGCCACTTACGGAGCCTGGCCTGAGGGAAGCAACAGCTCGGATTCGATTAACCACGACGGTTTCCTGAACCCGAATACGGCTGACTCATATACGGAAGGGTTTGCCGAATTCATGGCTCTTGCGATGTCTGACAGGTACGGGGACACGAACCCTGCCGACGGCACAGGAACAAAATCTGACATATACGCCTCCTTCGGGAGCCTGGATAACAACTACCGTCCCTGGGATGCCAGAGGTTACCTGGAAGAATTTGCAGTTGCATCCCTGCTCTGGGACATGTACGACAGCAACAACGACAAAGGCGACTCCCTGACAATGTCCATAGAAGACATCTGGGCGGTCCTGAAGGTCAACCGCGCCGATTTCTACGATTATTACCTGGTTTTCAGGCAGGCAAACTCGAAAAAAGCTTCTGACATTGACAAACTCTTCATAGAGCACGGCTTCTTTGTCCACACAGCCGAAGGCAACAAACAGCGTGACCGCTTCGAAGGTTTCAGGGACGCAAACAACAACCGGCGCTATGACCAGGGAGAGTTCTATTTTGACCTCGGCTGCCTGAACAGCACAGGTGAGATCCAGTACAAATCCGGCATGAAAATCGGAAAAGCCGCAAACTACGAGCGGTCCAACCGGACTTCCGCAGGCAGGATCGACGGGGCCTATCTTAAAGTTGAGGATGACAAAGTCCGCCAGTACCTCGTCAAAGTCCACTACCCCGAATCAGGCACAGGCACGGACTATGAATACGTGGTTGACCTGAGGGAAGGCCTCCTCTACGTCCAGCCCCTGCCCGAAGATGTTTCAGCCGAATTCACAATCGTGCCCTATTCGGTTGAGTACAGCGCTGAAACTCCCTGCACGATCACAAACGAAGAGCTAAACGCAAAGCTGGAAGAGCCCGGGGAATATTTTGCAGCCCATGAGTTTGACCTGAAAAAGACAGGAGTAACCGGAGACATTCCCTACGTCACTTACAGGGACGCCGAACCCACCTATGCATATGAAGGTGACCTGGGTGAGGAAGTAGAAATAAGCACCGAAGCCCTGACCCTGGAAAGCAAAAACAGCAGTGACAAATCTTCCTTCATGTGGCTGCTTATCCTCCCGGTTCTGGGCGGGGGAGCTTTCCTTGCCCTGAAGAAAAAAGGTAATGGAAAATCCTCTGAAGGCGGCTCCGGAAAAACAGACTCCGGCAAAAACGGAAACACAATCGGTTCTGCTAAAAATGCCTTGAAGGCAGCCGGCACAGGAGCCGATGTCCTTGCTCGAAAAGAAGCCCGCGAACTCAGGGAAAAAGGCGTCCCAGTCCTGAAAGAAACCGGCAAAATGGCTGCCGAGCTGGCTGCAAAAGGAATGGGTACCTTCCTTCGGACGACCGAAGAAGGTATCGAAAAAGCAAAACCTCACCTGAAGAAAGCACAGGAAGAGGTTACCAGGAAGATTGAAGAGGTGAAGGAGAAGAAAGAGGAAGTGAAGAAAGGGGAAGTGAAGAAAGAGGAAGTGAAAAAAGAGGAATAAAACTAAGATTATAAGTTATTTATGAATATCCGGCCCTGTGGAATCAACAGAAGGTATTGAGGTTATCGCAGGACTGGAATATCTCTTTTTTATTATCTTTCGTTGTGGTTTTATCTATCTCTCTTTCCGTGAATGGGGGCATTTTTTCCTGAAAGGTGATACAAATGCCTTTGATTCTTCTTAATTACTTGACATCTTCCAAAACCTGTCCAGGAAAGTGTATATTTTTAATTTGATATATTTATATAATATTGTGTCAATCTTTTTCTGTCCCTTTCTGCGAAAATCAGGCACGAAGGAACCATTATTTTCGAAAATAATTTAACGCATCAATGGACGCGGAGAAGAGCCTGCAGATATGTGAACAGTAGTTAGAGGAACGAAGCAGGTTCACCGATATATACTGAAAATATATACCGAATTTAGTGGGGGCAAATGGATGAACAAAAAAGAATGTAACCTTTCGATAGATGAGCTTCTGAAGTTTGATGGGGTAATGGCAGCCGGGATTTTCAGCCCGGAAGGAAAGCTTGTGGAGTACAAATCAAAGACTGAGATGCCAAAAGTGATGGCCGCGATGACCGCAAAGTTCTGCGGAACAGTGAACATGATGTTCGATGCTCTGGCCAGTGCTTACACGGAACTCTACAAAATGAACTGGGTCCCCCAGCACAACTGGATGTACAGCGGCGGCGATTGGACTGTTCTGATCTCGGGTACAAGGGGAGTCTTTGTCGAGAGCTCAAAGGCAGATATAGAGAAGATCCTTAAGGGTCTTGGGATATGTTAACAACAGCAATAAGCCTGGCTAACCGCTCCTGGTTAGCCAATCCTTTTCAGGCGGAGTCATATAATCCAGAATTATTATCCTGAATTCTCACTTGATAAATAAATAAGTATTTTGTCGCTGTTTATTTATACCTTTAATAACATAAGTATAATTGATCCATAAGGTCGGTCCCAGATCTATGAAGAAGACGTACGAAGGAAGTATGTAACTTAAATAGGTAATGACTTGACTAAGTAGTAACTTAACTGAGTAATGACTTAAATAAGCATAACTTAACTGAGTAAAGAACTACATTAAATTGTGGATCAGACCTTATGGGTCACATCAGGACCCTTTTGATATATCTACCTTTTTTCCTTCTGTTTTCAGTTTAATTATGCCAGTTCCAGCATTTGTGCCGGCTCCAGTGTTTAGCTAATTTTCATTTCCCCGCAAACAAGACTGTTTGATGTATTTTTACATGATAAAAGCGCCTTTTCATGTCTGCTTTATTATATAACCTCGGATATATCCTTAAAATTAAATTAAAGTCGAAAAAATGTATTGATGCCGTATATTTGTTGCTCAGTTTACCCCAACGGCAAGGTGTTCTTTCGAAAAAAACATCTCTTTGTCCAGTGCAATGATGGCAACGGCAACAACAGTGAGGACCACAGTTTCAATACACTTTGTCGTCTGAGATATATCCAGTATCTCCTGTGAGATATTAACAAGAAAGTGAAAGAGAATCGCCGCAGGAATACTTTTTCCGTTTTTAATGCAGATCCAGCTGATAATCACTCCCATAGGGATGATACTTACAAAAAAATTCACACCATACCAGATGTTTTCGTGAAAAATCTCATACTGGTAGGAGTTATTGACAAATATAAGCGGAAAGTGCCAGAGTGACCAGAGTATACTGAAAACAATCGATGCCGTAAAATATGTGTACCGGCTCTGCAGACTGTCAAAAGCATACCCTCTCCATCCTAGCTCTTCAAAACCTGCAGCAAGCATAAGAAGGAGCAGCACAGGGACAAATCCTGTTGAAAAAGAGAAACCTTCGGCAAATTGAAACTGCGAAACTGATCCCCCAAATGGGAGGGAAAGAAGGATAGATGCCAGAACCGAGATCGGCATTATTAAAACAAATGCAGGCAGCACTTTTGGCTGTATTAGTCTGAGATTGATAAGCCGGTTGATAAAATCTTTCTTTAAATCCGAATTTTTAGACGCAAAGATCATAACAAGTGAGATCAGAAAAGGTGCCATCAGTCCGGGGAGCATAAATAACATGTACAGCCCGCTTTTATCCTCCTGAAAACTTACATACGCCCCTGCAAACCATAGAGCATAGGTTGCAATAAAGGTTGCAACAAAATAGATACCGGGTTTGTACTTGTAGTTAAGAATCATTTTTCCTCCAGGTTTTAACTGCAACAACCCTGTTCTTATTTTTTAAACCAGATCAGTTTTGACAGCCAAAAGCGATAAGATTGCTCCAGGATTGTTTTTGATTTTCTTGTCTTCAACAAAAAATGCAAGCACTCATAAAAGCCCGTTTCATTATTTCTAATATATATGCTTTCTTATCTGAAATATCTGCTTTCTTACTGAACGCTGATGCCATTTTCTTAAACGGGAGGATAAAAAGTCACTGGGTGGTGTTTTACCGAATATAATGTTGTCCAGGGATTATTTGATCAGTAGGAAGTGAAATTAGCAAACTATTGAACTCAGGTTTTCTATTTCTTTTTGTCCAGGAGGAGGCCTGACACTTTATATTGCTACTTGCCATAGTTTTCTACGCTGCAAATCTATCTCCTGCGGTCCCATAACGACAATCTTGTAATTCTTGCAAAGCAAAGCTCTGTGATAGCAATAAACCCGAAGTGAACCTGAAATGAAATCTGCTGAATATGTCGAATGTAAAGCCTTTTCCTGTTCCGATATCAATACAGGAGGATATCTTGTGCCTGCTGTGGAGGTCAAGCCCGAAAAAGTTAAAGTAATTATGATTTCTGAAGCCCCTCCAGAGAATCCCCTTGACTATTTTTATGCTTCAGGAGAGCCATTTTATCTAAAAACGACTCTTCAGGCATTCAATGATGCCGGGATTTCAGTAAACAGCATTCAGGAAATTCTTGACTGCGGGTTCTACCTGACGACAGCAGTCAAATGTGCAAAAAATAAGTACGGGATTTCGGCAGAAACGATAAAAAACTGCTCTCTTGTGCTCGAAAAAGAACTTGTCCTGTTTCCGGCGGTGGAGGTGTACATGCTGATGGGAGACGTTGCGATAAAGGCTTTTAACTACATGAGCAGGAGGCTCACCGGCAAAAACACTATTCCTTCAGGTCCGACGTATAAGATTCGGAAGGAGCAGTTCTTTTACAACGGGAAAAGGGTTTTTCCTTCATACGTGCAGACTGGACAGAACTACCTTATTGAGAAATCAAAAAGAATGATGATTTCCAAAGACCTTGCAGAGGCTGTGAAGATAATTAAGTAAACAGTTTTGTACAGGTAAGATAGAAGCGTGCGAATATTTAGATATTGTATCCATTAACCGGTTGGAGGAGAGATTCAAATCAAAAGCTAAAGGGATCAAAGACAAACTGTCCGGCTCTAAAAAGGTACGTCATTTCCCGGTTTTCACGTCTTTTCTTTGCTCCCCTTTTCCCTGAACTTCAGCCTGAATTCCGTCCCTTTTTCACTTTTGAGTTCGATACTGCCTCCAATCTGCTCTACAAGGAGATTTACAAGTTGAAGTCCGAGAGAAGAGGTATGCCTGAAGTCGATATTTTCAGGAAAACCGATTCCGTCATCCGAAACTGTCAGCAAAAATTCGGGATTTTCACAGCTTCCGGGGTGCCTGCTACAGCCCTTGCTCTGACTGCTGTCTGTACGATGAAGTTTGATCCGGACTTCCCCGCATCTTCTTCCGGGAAAAGCATGCTTTAAGGAGTTGGATACCAATTCGTTTATAATTATCCCCAGGGGAATTCCGGTATCCATTCCGAGAGATATGCTTTCCATGTCAAGTTTTAAGTGGATATTCTCATTCCCCACCACATATGACCGTAAAAGTTCATTTGCCAGCTTCCGGACATATGCTTTAAAATCAAAGGTTTCAATATTGCCTGTTCCGGTTTTATAGAGTTCCTCGTGGATCAGGGACATTGAGATGACCCGGTTCTGGCTGTCCTGAAAGGCTTCTTTAACTTTTTCATCGTTGAAGCTTTCAGCCTGGAGGCTAAGCAGGGATGAGATCACCTGGAGGTTGTTTTTTATCCTGTGGTGGATCTCTTTTTTGCGGATGTTCTCGGTTTTTAAAAGGGCTTCTTCTGCCTTTTTGCGTTTGGTGATATCAAGCATTATGCCCACAATTCCGATTACTTCCCCGGCGATATTGCTGTAAATGGCTTTGTGGGAGAGAAAATCCCTGAGTTTTCCGTCTTCAGCGCATCTTATCTTTATTTCGTGAGGGGAACTTTTTCCTTCTTCCATCAAGATCCTGTCATGATATTCGGAGATCCTGATCATTTCTTCTGAGAATTCTTTTGTAAATTCGTACATGGAATGTCCTATGACTTTTTCTTTCGGAAGGCCAAGGACATGCCTTGCAAACATCTCATTGCAGCCCTGGTATATGTGATTCAGGTCCCTGTAAAAAATGGGAGCCGGTATCGCATTAAGAACTGTTTCCAGAAAATTAACGTTATTTTGAAGGGCTTTTTCTACCTGCTTACGGCCTGCAATTTCCCTGGAAAGCCGTTCGTTTGCCGCTGTAAGTTCAGAGGTCCTTTCTTTGACCAGTTCTTCAAGCTGTTCTCGGTGCTGCCTCAGTTCCGTTTCAACACGCTTGCGTCTGATTATTTCTGCAAGCAAAAATGCCACTGAATTAAGGAAATAAGTGTCTTCGCCTGTAAATTTCCTTCTTTTAGTACTGTGGGCTCCCAGCACCCCAAAGGGATTTTCCCTGTTACCTATGACGACGCTCATACCGCTGACTACACCATGTTCTTTCAGAATTGAAGGGGGACTGAAACGCTTTTCTGCCATGATGTCTTCTACGATAACCGGGTTTTTCAAAAAAAGGGTGTACCCTGCCTGTGATTCCATTTTTCCCTCCACTACCGCTTTTCCCACAAGTCCGGGTTTCCACCCTACTCCGGCTCTGAGCAGAAAATTTCCATCAGGCATGAGTTCCAGGATTTTGCAGTATTCGAGTTTCAGGGTACTGGCAACCAGCTTTACGCTTTCGTCCATGAATGTTTGAAGTTTTTCACATGTAAGGGCTGCCCTCCCCAGCTTGTAGAGGACATCATTCTGTTTTTCCTTGTTGCGGAGTTTTTCTTCGAGCTCTTTGTGGCCGCTTATATCAAATCCGTAAACGTTTACGTAATCTTCTTCATGGAGGGGATGAAACGCAACAAGGTATGTTTTTTTCCCCACCTTAACTTCCATTTTTTCCGGGCTATTCAAAAAAATTACCTTTTGTACAAAATCTCCGATACCAGAAGGCAGCTTCTCTCCAACTTCCGTTCCCCATTTGTGTAGCAGGGGTTCACCTGCCTCATTTGAGTAAAGAACCGTCCCGTCTTTTTCCAAACGAAGCACAGGATTAGGGTTTTTTGCCGGAAATTGCTCCATTTTTGTTTTCATTCTTCCTCTTCAGACTTTTTGCTTTTACACCTATCATAGCCTCAGGGCTGATATCCCAAAAAAAATAAGACAGAAGCCCTGAAATCAGCAATTAACTAAACAGGTATATTCCTTTTAGAAATCAATTGGCAGCAATCAATGTAAAAAATTTATTTCTTTTAATTATTTAGGTATTTCTTCATTTAGTTGTTTCTCTATTTTGGTGTTTCTAATTCTTCTTATGCCATATATATATTTACAAATATATAAATCTCCGGAACAGGATTGATCTTTACCACCCCCTGCTTTCAAGAAATGCCTTTTCTTTAGCAGGAAGATTTTTGCGGAATTGTTTCGAAAGGGTTACCTATTTTCAGATAACCCGGTTGGCATATCTGAAGTTTAGCTGAAAACGCCTTTGAATCCGGGTAAAAGAAAGGAAACGGAAGAAAAAGAAAGGAAAGGAAGGAAAGGAAAAGCCAGAATCATAGAAGTCGGGAAGAACTTTGTAAGAAAAGATCTTATGTATTATGAGTTTCTATCTTATTTTATGGGACGTTTGGTAGAAGCTGCGACCAATATATTCTTGCTGATTTTTGCAATTTTGTTTGTCAAAATATGCCTAAGTATAATGCCTGAGATTACAATATTTCCGTAGGTTTGTTGCAGTTTTGGGTTCCTGATGCTTGAAAAGGTATTTTTGCTCAAGGTTACTTTTGAATATCTTCTTGCCATTTTTCATTTCAGTCGAATACCCCGCTAGCCTGCTGCGGGGTGCGCCACCGCAACTTTGATTTACATTTTTCTCGATTCCTGATTATTTCCGTGTCCTTACATGCTTTTTCCTGCAACTGAGCACAAAAGTTATATCTGTTAACTGAATAAATATTCAATGTGAGTAATTTATACAAGTAAAAATATACTCAAACCGATGAACTAAAAATATATAGATTACTATGACATATATTTACTACTTGGAATATCTATTTATAGGTGCCAGACAACTATACTATGTCGAAGAGAAACCAGAAACTAGACGTAACTAATAAAAATATGCATTAAAACAAAAAAGGTGATATAAAAATGGAAAAACTCAGAAACTTAATTATCGAGAACGTGGCAATGTTCAATAAGGCATTTCCAGACCGGTTCTGCCATAGCCCCGATGTAATCTCCGCGATCTCATACGACTACAAGTTTACTTACGGACAGGTCGAAAACGAGATCGAGAAGATGGTCCATGAAGGGGTTCTTGACGCTGAAATTTCCGACTGGTACGGAATAAAGCTCTTATAAGAACAAATTGCCCCGGGATAAAAGAAAGGAAAACACAGATCAACGCGTAACGAAACTCTGGATTAGATCAAGTATTCAACCAGGCATTTGACTGCCTTCTCAGAATCTGGTCATTTAAACCAGTATTTAAGTCGGGTTAAGAAACATAATACAGCGGGAACTTCAGCCGAAGTTTCGCCAGTAGCCAGTTCTTCCCCTTAAAAATCTTTTAAACTATAGAATTTTCAGTCCGAAACTAGCCTTAGAAGCGGACACTGCGAATAATTAGTCTTCTTTTGATAATACCTCTTTGCATGTTCCACAAGAAGGGCATGATATTCCTGATAGACGGCCAGTTCTTCCGGCAAATTCTCTTCAAACAGGGCCTTGATTTCAGAATATTTTGCTTTCTCCTCAGCCAGGCCAAGATTGTTTACAACTCTTCTGGTGTATGCATCAACAACAAATGAGGGCTGTTTAAAGGCGTAAAGCAGGATCGAGTCGGCAGTCTCGGGCCCAACACCTTTTAACGAGAGCAGTTCTTCCCGCGCAGGCATTCGGCTTTTTAAATCCAGAAACCACTCTGCAAGGGTTTTGAGACGTACTGCTTTCTGGTTATAATAGCCTGCAGGCTTTATGGCTTCTTTTAAGGTTTCCGGGTCAAGGGAGAGGATTCCTTCTGGAGAAAGGGAATCCATTTGCCTCAGGTTGATGAGCGCTCTTTCAACCTGCTGCCAGCTCGTATTCTGCGTAAGCAGGGCTCCGCAGATAATCTCAAACTGCTGGTTTTCTGTATGCGGATAGGTGTAATCTCCGGGATGATACCCCCGGATAGATCCTGTTTTTGTGGGATTTGTCCCGTTACTGTCGTGCAGTTCTATCAGGGGCCACCAGCCCTGAGGGCCGTATGAACCAAGGAGGAAGCCGTAGATTGTCCGGATAACAGGTTCGTTAAAGGTTATTCCGGAACTGAGATTCTGAACGCTCTTCTTCATTTCAACCCTTCTATATAAGGAATTTCCATTTCAACCCTTCTATATAAGGAATTTCCATTTCAACCCTTCCATATCCAGATTTCCCATTTCAATCCTTCTATATCTGGGGCTGTCCACCTTTGCCTGGTTGCTATTTTTTAAAAAACAACATCTGACTCAAACTCCTGAATCCTGAATTCTGACCCGTACAACCCTATTCGCCATACACTTGATAGGTTTTTACAGTTAGTTTCGCTCAAAAGGACCAAATTATGAATTCTCTGACCTGTACAACCTTATTCACCATAACATGTCGTTCCTGTCCCGCTCGACAAAGGAGAGCGGTCTTACTCAAAAAGACAGAAAAGATAAAGATGAGATGAAGAAAATAAACGCCAGAAAGTGACAATATCTGGGACGCCTGTGAGTAAGAACGATAACCAAATAGGTCAAAGTGCAAGATATTTTAGTCTTTATTTCTCTTTCAAATCTGTGTTTCTTTCTTTTTGTGAAGGGCTGCCAGACAAGCTGGCGGGGGCGCTTATATTTAGCTGCGAATTTTAATGAGGCTCCTGAGGTCAAGCCAAGTATTCTTTTGAGGGGGAAGATTGAATCCGAAAAAAGGTAAGGTTTCTCAGTCTGCCTGTCTGAAGGCAGGTGAGAAAATATTGAGGTGAATTAAATATTGGACTGTAACTATTAGACTGTCTGCAGATAAAGGTTAATTGCCTTCAGGCCCGGGAGTGCACCGGTCAAGCAGGGTACCAAGGGCTGTTTTTGAAGGCTGCCCTTCTTCTTTTATAGGGGTAGAAGGCGCCTGGATTTTTGCCGGGGAATACATTACAGCAAGTACTCTCATTATGCCCAGTACAAGCAGCAGTGCAGCAAGGCTCAAAACAAATTCATACCCGAACTTCTGGGAATAAAGGCCCACAGCGATTTCGCGCAGGACTATTAAAATTGTGGCATCCGTTATATCCGTGAGCTTGATCCTGTCGTGTTCGTGGTAATCGACAAAAGCTTTGAAAAGGTCTATAACAATGAAAACTGTCAGCACACTTGTTACCATGTGGTTGAAGCCGCTTTCAAGGGACTCAAAAATAATGAAGCGAATATCCAGTAAGGTTTTTGCCATTCCCACGATTAAAGCCAGAAGCAGTATGTAAAGGATGATTGTGGTTATAGCATCCGTAACCTGCTTAAATAACTTTATACTATCCATTTTTTTCCCTCCGTATAAAGACAGCAGGTACATACTTTTCTAAATATATAGAGTTACTGGTGATTTAATCTATAGCAAAGATAAAAATATATACTTCTGGTTCGCTTCAGTCTTCTCCCGCTTATAGATCTTTTTTCTGTCTTTGAACCCGGTTCCGAGTTTCCTCACTCATACCTCAGGGCATCCACAGGCTTCAGTTCTGCCGCGTTCTTTGCCGGCACAAGCCCTGCAATAAGCCCCACGATTATGGAGACAAGGGTTGCAACAAGGGTGCCTTTCAGGCTGAGGGCAAACACGAAGGGCACGTTCATTTTAACGGAAATCAGGAGCAAAATCAGCTGCACTGCAGCAGTACCCAGGAGGATGCCTATGATTCCGCCCACAAGGCTGATCATTGCGGCGTTGCAGAGAAAAATCAGCATTATATCGCTATTCTTTGCCCCTATTGCCTTCATTATTCCGATTTCTTTTGTCTTCTCAAGGACCGAGGTAAACATTGTGTTTGCGATGCCTGTGGAACCTACAAGGAGAGATATACCTGCAATGAATGCGAGGAATGCTGTGAGGCCGTTAATCAGTTTTTGGGTACTTTCAATTGCCTCTTTTGAGGAGCTCACATAAAAGTCCTGCGTATCTTCGGTAACCATTCTCGAGAGCCTCAATTTGCGTTCGATTTCCTGAAGGGCGGAATCATAGTCTGCCCCGCTATAGAGCTTTATTTCAATGTTGTCGTAGACGTCCCTGTCCCTTTCAGGTATATCCTCATCGCTGTACGGAAGGGAGTACACCTCCTGGTAGGGCATGTAAACGCTGCTCCCAAAAAGCCCTCCCATCCCCCCGAGAAGCCCGCCGTCTTTTTCCAGTATCCCGATTACCCGGTAAGACCTGCCGTTGAGGAGGATCATCTGGTTGAGCCGGATCTCCCGCTCGAAGGTATTTTTTGCGAGTTCGTTTGAAATCACCACAACTGCCCGGTCTCCGGACTCCAGCATCCTGCCCTCTCCCACTTTCTTATTAGTGAGCTCGGGCCAGACCCCGGGATCCACACCTTTAACCCAGACATAGGTCGTCTCGCTGCCTGATTTCAATTCCGCTCCGTCTTCAACATTAACGTTTACATACTCTATATCCGGAATGCTCCGGAGGACAAATACGTCCATCCTTGTGAGTTCGGCCTCTTCTACGGGTTCGTATCCCACAGGGCCGTTACTTCCATTTTCGACCTCCTCTTCGCCTTCTGCAGTTATCCCCGAACTCCCGTCCGAGTATTCTCCCGTATCTTCTTCATAGCTTGCGGCTTCTTCCGATGAGAGTACAAAAGGAGTCGAGGCCACGATTGTAATGGTATCACCTCCGAGTTCTTCCAGGGTTTCGGTCACCTGCTCCTGGAAATATTCCCCGGTCGTAACGATTGCCATTACTGAGGCAATGCCTATAATAACCCCTATAATGGTAAGCCAGCTCCTCAGCTTATTGGCTTTGACCATGTTCAGGGCAATTTTCAAAATCTTTGCCAATTTCATGGAAACCACATGCTCGGGCTTCTAATTTACTCATCCGTCTTCTTTTCTTCCACCGGGTTTTCGCCAGGCCGGTTTCCTTCAGCGTCCTTTTCTTTCAGCCCCTTCTGGTGCTTTTTATAAACAAAAAAGCCTACAGCCCCGAGAAGGATGAGTAACCCGAGCTTATATGAGAATAAACTTGATTCACTACTTTCTTCTGGCATTTTGGAGCCTACCGGAAGGGTAGAAGGAGAAGCATAAAGGGAGAACACGTTTTCTTCAACCTGCCTCATCCCGTCACTGGAAGTATAACTAATTTCAAATTTTATAGGAAGATCCTGGCCGATGGTTTTTGGTTCAAGGTTGAAATCCGCAATCGTATAGTCCCCTTTTTGCAGGTTCCCGAGGATTACTGAATTGCTGCCGTCCGTTACCGTCCAGTTTTCCTGCAGGGGAACAGAGATCTTAACCGAGTTTGCGCCGTTGTTACCTATGTTGGAAACCGAAAACGTGTAAGCTCCCATGGGGCTCCTCTCCATAAAAGCAATATCGAAATCCGTGGTACCTCCGATGTAGATTCCTGCTTTACTTTCGATTGTTTTTCGTTTCTGGTTTTCTACGGTGCCTGCTTCCGTAATTGTCTGGAGCTCCTCAATATCGTCATATGTAAGCACCATATCCAGCTTGTACAGGCCTGGCTTTGTGTTTACGTTGGTCAGGACCTCGAAGCTGACATTGGCAGTTTCTCCGACATCGATCAGGTTAATATGTTTGACATTGCTGGAACCCACAGGCAGGATAAGGTCATTTGTGCATTCCCAGGAAAACATTGAGTTTTTGAGGGGTGAATTCCCTACATTTTTGATGCCGAAAACAAGGCTGGTTTTTTCGCCCGGGATCAACTTTTCGACACTGATATATTCGATTTCGGCATTTGATTCGCTGTCAATATCGATCGTGAGTTCCCTGTTGAGGGAGACTTTATTTTTGCTGTCTGTTGAGTAGAGGTAGACTTTGAGGGGGTATTTGCCCTCATTGACGTCGTTTTCAACTCCGATTTTAAACTTGACGACCCTTCTGCGGTCATCTTCGGAACGTTTCCCCAGCGTGCCTATATTTTCTATAAGCCCCTCTCCCGAAAGAGCCCGGAAAGGATACTCGGGCTCGATTTTCAAATAGCAGTTCTCTATGTCATTATACCCTGTATTTTCGATTGCAATCCTTACTTCAAGCACATCCCCGGGCTTTACAGGATCAGGGTCCTGGCTGAGCAGGTCAATACTTATACCCTTATCAAGACTCCTGTTTGAATCAAGAGTGCTTGCAGCAAAGGCAGTTCCGCTGCATAAAGACAGACTTATCAGAATCAAACAAATAAAACTTACTAAGTTTTTAAGCTCCATTTTTGGATACCTCAATTTACATATTCTTTAGTTATTTCCTGAATTTTGCTACCTATTTTTTCCAGAAGATTTTTATCAGAAACCCATTTTGTAAATTAGCATGAAACTTGTTCAGTCTCTTGTCCGGTCTTCGGCTGAAAAACCCTATTTTTTCCTTTATGTTCACCCATATACTCGGATCAGGTTTCAGGACTTATCTGTGCTTCATTCGGGCCGTCACTTATCATTTCCCCGTCCTTGAGCTGGATATGCCGGCTGGCAAAGCCTGCAAGATGCATGTCATGGGTGACCATAACTACTGTTTTGCCTTTTTCCTTCCAGAGCCTGTAAAGAATTGAAATTACTTCTTTCCCGGTGATGCTGTCAAGAGCTCCAGTCGGCTCGTCCGCAAGAATGATTTCCGGGTCGCAGGCAAGGGCTCTTGCAATCGAAACTCTCTGCTGCTGGCCTCCGGAGAGCTGGGTAGGTTTGTTCAGCATCTTATCGGAAAGTCCTACCAGGTCGAGCAGTTCCTTTGCCCTTTTTTCCGCAATCCTGTCCTCAATCTCCTGGATTTCCAGGGGTAAGAGCACATTTTCAAGAGCCGTCATCCCGGGAATCAGGTTATACTGCTGAAAAACGAACCCGATTGTCCTGCCTCGGAGTGCTGCAAGGTCCGATTCCTGAAGCCGGGCTATATCCCGGCCTTTAAGGAAAATTTTGCCCTGTGAGGGTATGTCAAGACAGCCAACCAGGTTCATCATTGTGGATTTTCCGCTTCCTGAGGGTCCGATTATAGCGGCAAATTCTCCTCTTCCCAGTTTCACACTCACATTTTTCAAAGCATTGACCTGAAATTCGCCCATTTTATAGGTTTTCCAGACATTCTGAAAGGATATCAGTGTATTTCCCATGTTTTCTCCTGAAAGACTTACTCTGCAAATATAATGTAAGGTTTAAAAAGTTTTTTCAATTTGATTTTTGTTTTTCGAGAATTGAGTTTTGTTCATAAACCAAAATTTAGAAGTTATTGAGACAATCTTAGAAGATATTGAGGAAATCTAAAGTTAGAGTGTTCCGAATTTGATGACCTTCCCTGAGTAAATTCAAGCACAATAAACTACTTTTTATCAACCTTTTATGTGTCTTTCGAATCCAATTCTCAAAATAGATCTTTCCCTGTTCCTTTCGAGTCTGCCCTTCTTCCCGATCTTTGATTGTTTGAGACTCTGGTCAGAAATTATAAATATGACAATGCCTGCTGCAGTTTTTGAGGAATTTAGTCTCTTATTCGAGATCAGAGTCCTCAAAAATAAACAGTTCATCAAGCGTTGTGTCCAGGGCTCTGGCTATCCTGTAGGCAAGCTTGAGAGAAGGGTTGTATTTTCCTTTCTCCAGGAAAACGATGGTTTCTCTCCGGACCCCTACCGTATTTGCAAGAGCCTCCTGAGTCAGGTCGTGCCTTGCCCGAAACTCTTTGATCCTTGTTTTCACTCTGTGTCCTCCGGGAGTCCTTACTCAACATCCCCCTTCTGCATGAAATACCACCTGAAAACATTTGCTGAAATACTCATGAAAATCAGCAGTATCCCGAGCACGCCTCCGGTAGTAAGTTCAACCAGCTTGAAATAGTCTACCCAGTAAAGCACCGCAATGAGCACCAGTGTCAGCAGCCAGGAATAAGTTATCCCGTAAGCTGCCAGTTTTTTTGTTCTCTCGTCCCTGTCCGGGAGGTCCCCCTGCCTGAAAAGTCTGAAAGCTGTTAGTACAAAGATGATCAGCCCCATGTTGATCAGAAAAAGAGAAACGGATGTCTCGAATATATGAAGAGCTGCCGAAAGTATCCCGGCAAGCATGATGATTATTCCAAGGACCAGTTTGTACCTGTATATTTTTTCCACACTTTTGACCTCCTTCTTTAGATATTTTTTTAATGCTTTTTGCAGATTTCCGAAATTGGTTCTTTAAATCTGTTCTTTATTTATAACATATTATTCGATATTTCAAACATTAAGTTAGATATTATTAACATATTCTGTTATTTCAAGTTATTGCCTGAAATGGAGGTCTAAGTTAGAAATCAACAACATAATGAGAGATATATACAACAAAATGTGCTTTAAATTTAACTAAAATCGTCAGGATAACTAACTCTTCAGAATAACAAACTCTTCAGAATAACAAACTCTTCAGAATTCCTTCTCAGGACAGGTTTTCCTCTGATAGACTTCCGGATAAAAAGAAGAGGTAACTTTCGGAAAAATATTAAGAAAAAAATATTTCAGTGTTTCCCCGGTAAATGCCCGGAACCTGCTGTGCACAGAACCTGCCGTTTCATGGATGCTTGATAAATGTACCTCTTCTGTATTCTTCAAAAGCTGTTTTTAATTCTTCCTGAGTGTTCATAACAATTGGCCCATACCAGGCAACAGGCTCCCCAATGGGCTTTCCCGCTACAAGCAGGAACCTTACCCCTCGGTCCCCTGCAGTCACCTCGATCGAATCCCCGTCCCCATAGAGGACCAGGGTCTCCTTCTTTATCACGCAGTCCCCTGCAGGATCAAGATATCTTTCTCCTTCAACCTCAAAGGCACAGGGGTCTTTTTCCCTGTCGAAATGTCCGCTGCCCTCTATCACATACGCAAAGACGGTATATCCGGGAACTGTTAGATGGAAAAACTTCTCCTCCGGCGGAACTGTCACATCCAGGTATTCGGGATTGGTTATTATTTCCCGCACAGGCCCTTCAATCCCGTTTACTTCCCCGCAAATAATCCTTACCTTCAGCCCCTTTTCCATGAAAAGTTCAGGCACCCGGTTACTTTTGATCTCCTGATAGCGCGGATTCATCATTTTGTGCGAAGCCGGCAGGTTTGCCCAGAGCTGAAACCCCCAGAGGGTCCCGCTTTCATCCCCCTCTGGCATTTCCTGATGGATAATCCCGCTCCCGGCAGTCATCCACTGCAGCTCTCCAGGCCGGATTACGCCTTTATTTCCCATGCTGTCCTCATGCCGAACCTCCCCCTGCAGGACATAAGTGATAGTCTCAATTCCCCTGTGCGGATGCCAGGGAAATCCCATAATATACTCCTCCGGCTTTCCCGAATGGAAGTCGTCAAGCAGCAAAAAAGGGTCAAGCTCAGGCACATGCTGAAACCCAAAAGCCCTCTTTAAGTGTACCCCTGCTCCCTCGATTGTTGGCATACTCCTCATTACTTTTCTTACTCGTCTAAGATTTGCCATTATATTACCTCCCCTCTAAAAATAACGGCTAAAGTCGATGTATCTGGTTTTTCTGGAAAAATATGGTTTAAGTCTGTAATATTTAGTACGAACTTTTATATAAGGTAATTTATATTTCCGCCTGTTACAATTTGATATTAATAAAGTTCATAAAACCGATATTCAGCAAGGAATATAAAAAATAAAGTTAAGTATAATTAGATATAAGCTTGTATAGTAAATTAACTCCTGAGCCTATATCAATTCATATTCTGCAGCTCTGTTAGTTAATAATATCGGGGGAGTTTTCATTAAACATTATCTTCATGGTGAGGGTGCAAAACTTCGGAGAATGGTATAATGGGGATCTTTTCGACGGGGATAAGTCCGGATCTGAAGGTTTTTCTTGAGACTGAGGACCTGGACGATCTGCTTAAAGCGAGGTCGAAGTTAAGGCAGTTAGATGAGAAAGATATTAAGAAAATTCGTTCCACCCTCGAGAAGTGGAACAGTCCTCAGGCAGTCTCGAATCTGCTTCTTTACCCTTTCCTTATACCTGAAGATATCAGGGGAACCTGTCTCCTTAAAGGGTTGAGCGAAAGAAAAAACCCGTATTATGTCCTGGCTTCCGTAGTGGGGCTTCAGGGGATTGACCCCACGGGGTTTTTGGAAGAGGATAGAAATGCGATAAAGGAAAGTTTGATTTTTGCTCTCAAAAATTCCGAAGGGGTTATTGCGGCAAGAGCTTCGGTCAGCATCTGTGATTTTCTCTCTGCTGAAGACGCTTCCACCATGTTTGAGTTGCTGGATCACCCCGACAAAGCCGCTAGGCACAATATTTTATCCTGGTTGATCCGAACCCTGGAAGAGGCAGATCCCGAAACTTTTGTTTCGATGGCAAACAGCAGCAATATCCCGGAAGATGTACGGAAGGAGGCAATAGAAAAATTCCAGGAGCATATCAGGCAAAAAGAAGCTGGAGAAGTGAGTTCATATGCAATGCAGCTTTATGCGTATATTCCGAATTTGAGGGATTTGATATAAACTCCGGAGTTTTTTTCCATTTCGACTGATGTTTTTTCTATTTGAGTCTGAAGCTTCCCGGTTGAGTTCTGAAGTTTTTCCATTTGAACTCTGATTCTTTTTCTCATTTTTGTCCTGATGCTTTTTTTCTGTTTACTTACCTCTGTTTACTTGCTTCTGTTTACCTGTCTCTGTTTACCTGTCTCTGCCTGTCTGCAAAAAAAGATTTTGCAGAATTTTGATAAGAGATGTTAATAAAGAGTAATATATTGGAGCTATATATTATGAATTAAGGGAAAATATGAGTTTGGGGTATATAGGAAAGCTGATTACCGGAACGATAAAGGAATGGATGGAAGACAATGCACAGACTTACAGTGCTGCGCTGGCATATTATTTTGTGTTAAGCCTTCCTGCCCTTCTGCTATTTTCGGTATCCTTAGGAAGTATTTTTTTAAAATCAAAAAGTATTCAGGACAAAATAATCGAAAACCTGCAGGGATTCGTTGATCAGAGGGTGATTGATATGATTAGTGCTCTCTTCGGATACATCCCTGAAGTTAATTCCCTCTCAATAAGTGCATTGATCGGCTTTGTGATTCTTCTCTGGAGTGCAAGCAACGTTTTCCGGCAATTGAAGAAATTCCTTGAGATAGCCTGGGATATTGAGCCTGCTGAGACCAGTAAGGTTAAAGACTTTATAAAAGCTTCAACCATCTCTTTTTTCGTGGTCACTGTTTTTGGAGGGCTTCTTGCGCTCAGCATAATTGTTGAAGGGGTACTTTATGCAACATCAAAAGTTTTCCAGGAAATTTTTCCCTTCCCCCCGATTCTTGCCCGCTACGCCGGTTCCATAGCCAGTTTCCTGATCCTTGTCCTGTTTTTTATGCTTGTCTACAAAGTATTGCCCGATTCAAAGATGGATCTGAAACCTGTTTTTGTAGGGTCGCTGGTAACAGTAATTCTCATAAACATAGGCAAGTATGTCACTGGGATTTATTTCGTATACTACAACCCTGTTAGCGTCTACGGAGCAATCGGGTCAGTCGTTGGGGTTTTTCTCCTGATCTATTACATTTCAATTATGATTACAATTGGTGCGGAATTCACCAAGGTCTATTCTGAATCACGGACTGCCACTGAATCTAAAGATTCCGGGCTGTAAAGTCATCTCCAAACAACGCCGGGAACCTTCTTATACTATTAAAAATACAGAATGACTGTTATGTTTATCAGAACATAACTACTTGTCATAAAATTGTGTCAAATAGTTAAGAGGAAATAAATACAGTAGCACTTACGCACTTGAGGTATAAAATAAATCAATGTGGGCATTCAGCTGCGTAAGTACTTTATTATAAGAAAAATTTTTTTGCAGGTGAAATTATGAGGAAAGAACTGATAGTTCTGTTCGTATTATTAGGTGTATTCCTTGCAATAGGATGTACTGATAACGGAAACGAAGCTACAAACGAAACGGGTATCCCCACAGCAGAAACTCCGGTTTCTGAGCAGGAGTCTGAAACGATTCTGGTTTCTGCAGCTGCCAGCCTTACCGAAGCTTTTACAGATATGGAACCCCAGTTTGAAGCCGAAAACCCTGGTGTAGATGTGAATTTCAACTTTGCGGGGTCCGGAAGCCTGCGTACGCAAATTGAGGGAGGAGCTCCGGTTGATGTTTTTGCTTCGGCTGACCAGAACCAGATGAATATACTTGCCGGAGAAGGGTTAATTGAGAACAGCTCAAGGAAAAACTTCGCCCAGAATTCACTTGTGCTCATAGTCCCAGCAAGCAGTACCCTCAACATAACCGGAATAGAAGACCTGACCGCCCCCGAAATTGAGAGAATCGCAATTGGAAATCCTGAAACAGCTCCTGTAGGCAAATATACAACCCAGTCTCTGACCGAAGCAGGTATCTGGGACCAGCTAGAAGGTAAGACAGTACTCGCCGAAGATGTCAAACAGGTCCTTGTATATGTTGAAAGAGGAGAAGTAGATGCTGGTTTTGTGTATATGACCGATGCAAAGACTGCAGAGCCCGGAAAGATCAAAGTCGTTGCAACAGTGCCTGTAACTACCCCTGTTAGCTACCCGATAGCTGTGGTTTCGGCCTCTGATAACAAAGAAGAGGCACAGGAGTTCCTTGATTTCGTAACAGGAGAAGAAGGCCAGAAAATACTCGAAGGATACGGGTTCACCCCAGAATCCGAATAAAAGCGGAATCCGAATAAAAGCAGAATCCGAATAAAAGCAGAAGCTAAAAGCAGAAGCTAAAGCATAAAATAAAAATATAAGCTAAAAACATAAGAACTGATCCCCATGCTGGACAAGATATGGTTTCCAATATTCATTACCTTCTGGATAGCTACCATATCGTCTCTTTTAGTGCTGTGCAGTGGCGTAGTCCTGGCTTATGTGTTTGCAAGGTATGATTTCCGGGGAAAAGGACTCGCGGAGCTCTTCGTGACCCTTCCCCTTGTCCTCCCTCCTACCGTAATTGGCTATCTCCTTGTCGTCCTGGTGGGAAAAAACGGGTTTCTCGGACAGATGATTTTCAAAGTTCTGGGGACCGGGATCATGTTTACCTGGCAGGCAGCAGTCATTGCGGCTTATACGGTTTCCCTCCCTCTCATGGTAAGGACCGCAAAAGCAGCCATAGAAGCCGTAGACAGAGAGCTTGAACATGCCGCTTATATCCTTGGAAGGAGTGAGCTTGAAACTGCTCTTATCATAACCCTCCCCCTTGCAAAAAAAGGGATACTGGCAGGGCTGGTACTGAGTTTTGCAAGGGCAGTTGGAGAATTCGGAGCAACTCTCATGCTGGCAGGAAATATCCCGGGAAAAACGAATACAATGTCGATTTCAATTTATAGTGCATTTCAGGCAGGCAATAACGAACTCGCTCAGGTGCTGGTCCTGATCCTGGTGATCCTGTCCCTGCTGTCCATTTCTCTGACCGGAAAATTTATCGATCGTGAAAAGTTTGAGGTATGAGTTTGAGGTTATAAGCTTGAAGATTAAGGTAGAGCTAAAAAAACGCTATTATGAAGCTGAAAGCAGTGAACTGAAAGGAAAAAGAAACGTTTTTTCTCTTGATGTCAATTTTGAAATGAAAAACGAACTTGTGGTGCTTTTTGGGCCTTCGGGATCCGGAAAGACCACGCTTTTGAAATGCATCTCCGGAATCACGCATCCTGATAACGGAATAATCTCGGTGGATAGCAGAATCTACTTTGACAGTGACCGGAAAATAAATCTGCCAATCCAGAAACGCAATATGGGTTTTGTCTTTCAGACCTATACCCTCTTTCCCCACATGAATGTCAGGAAAAACATAGAATGCGGGCTCAAAGGGTGGGAAAAAGGGGAAAAGGAGACAAGAGTCCGGGAAATGCTTGACCTCCTGCATATCGAGGAACTGGAAATTCGCTACCCATCCCAGCTTTCAGGCGGGCAGAAGCAGAGGGTAGCCCTGGCAAGGGCTCTTGCTCCTAAACCAGAACTGCTGCTGCTCGATGAGCCTTTTTCCGCACTTGACAGGGTAATAAGGACCGAACTTGCAGAAAAAATAAAAAAATTGCAAAAAAAAATCGGAATACCCCTGCTGTTTATCACGCACAGCCTGGACGAAGCTTTCCTTTTAGCTGACAGGATTCTCATTTTATACCGGGGGGAAGTCCAGCAGTTCGGGACCCCTGAAGAAATCTTCTATCACCCCAGAAACCTGCATGTAGCAGAACTTGTGGGCCTGTCAAATATTTTTGATGATGCCCTGGTTGAGGGGCAGGTTGAGGGGCATAATGCAGGCCCAAAACGCACAGTTTTAAGGAGCGGAGGCATGCGGATCGCGGTAAAGCCCCTGAACCTGAAGGAAGGGGATAAAGTTTCCTGGGGGATCCACCCGGAAAACATAACGCTTCTTCCTCTGGACTCCGGTTCTGAGGACCATGACGAAAACATCTATTCGGCATACGTCCACAGCATCACCAGCAAAGGGCCAAAGAAAAGAATTATACTTAAGCTTTCAAGGCATGAAAAATCCCTGACTGCCGAATTGTCTGCACAATTTGCTGATGCCCTTAACCTGAATACAGGGGATTTATGCCTGGTCAAAATGGATATGAGTAAAGTAGTAGCATTTTGAAAAACGAATAAAGTTGTTGCATTCTGGAATATAAATAAAGTAGTGGCATTCTGAAAAAGGAGTGAAGTAGTTGAATTCTGAAATTTGAATACAACAGTGGCGTTCTGGATATATTGTTAAAGGTCAAAAAGAAAATATTGAGTTTTTGGAAAAACCGAAGGTTTCAGGAAACAATTTCCAGTTCATCAACTGTACAGACTTCCCCGAACATCGGGAAGATTCCTTCTACGGCAAACTTTTGAAACTCCTCATTTATAGAGGCAGTGCAGTCGTTTAATACCACGCATTTGTAACCTCTGTTAAATGCACTTCTAAAAGTGATTTCGAAGCAGAGGTTTGTTGCAACTCCTGTTAAAAGCAGAGTGTCACACTTTAAACCTTTCAGGATTTGATCCAAGTCAGTATTATGAAAGGCGTCCAGGGTATTGTATTTGATGACTACGATATCTTCCGGCTGAGGAGTAAGTTCTTCCACAATCCCGAATTCGAATTCCCTTTTTTCGGGCTTCGTTGTTGCGAATTCCATATCCTTAACAGTTTTCCATAACCCCATATCCGGTAAAACCTCAAGCCTCATGTTCATTATAGTATGAATCACAGGAATCCCTGCAGCTCTTGCTTTTTCTATGGCTTTCTTCGTATTTGCGATCATATTCTTCTCTTTTGCATGCTTAAGGATCCCCCAGTCCGCACCGAACCCATTTTCATGGAGAACATAATTTTGTACGTCTACGGTGATAAGAGCTGTACCTTCTTTCTTTACACTGGTCATTTTTACCCCTCTCGTTTACTGTAATCATAACCTGACTAATTTTCTCCGGATTATGAGCGCTATCCCTTCCTTCTTTCCCGGAATTAATTAAAGGCCCTTCCTGAAGATTTGATTTGTTTTCCCAAATTTGAAAAATATGTCCGGAAACAAGAAATACTTTCAAAAACCTTTTTGCTACATAATCTGGCAAAGTTAGGATAGCCTGTCTGCAGGACTTTTTCTGGCAGGAAATGGCTTATAATCCCTATAGCCCCGTTTTTCCTCTTTCTATGCCTCGTTTTTATTATATATTACACAGTCTTTATTAATTTTGTCCATATAGTTACAGATGTGCTTCGCCATGTTCGTTTTTATTTTGCTTTTTTTGTGCCATGTTTACTTCCTTGCTCTTATTTTTGGCTAGTTTTCTTTTTTGGAAGACCACTCTCCTGCGTCTCTTTATTTTACCGTTGTTTTTAAGTTAGTCCTCTTGAGCACAGCTCCTGACCTTCACCTGTAAATTAGTCTGCTTGAGCTAAGCGAAACAGACCGCGTACTCCCGAGGCGCAATTCGGGAAGCGAAGCGAAACAGACCTCGCTCTCCCGAAGCGAAACTCGGGCTGCAGAGCCGCAACTCTGCCGAAACAAACCGCGTACTGCAGAGCCACAATTCGGGGAGCGAAGCGAAAAGGACCTCGTGCTGTTGCGCTTGCAGTGCAATTAAAAGAATAATCAAAGATTTTTTCCGATTCTGAGACAACTCAGAAAAAGCAACTCCGAGGAAAGCGCACTGCAGAGCTGCAAGTCTGCGATTAAAATTTCTAATTTTAGACATATTTGATAATTGATGCATTACCTGGCTGTATTGATGATAACTGAAGTAAAAGAATATTATAAATTACACATTTTTACTAATTGTAGTTATAATAATTAATAAATTATTTAATTTCGTTTCAAATCGGAATATATATATCTTCCTAATTTTTTAGTTGCTTAATATCAATTATTTCTGTAAGTTTGGAGTTCGGTGTGCGAACGCAGAAATAACTGGATTCTGGAACAACCAGACCAGGTTAAAAAACTCTATTTTGAATTAGGGGTGTAATTAGATGAAAATTAAAAAAAGAACGGCAATTTGTTTTGGGATATTTTTTGTTTTATTTCTGATGACCGTAGGGAACGCGGCTGCAGTTCTGGAGGAGGGTACGGAAACTCAGATCACTACCGATACCTCAAGCCAGTTGAATCCCGATATATACGGCGACAGAATTGTATGGCAGGACGACAGTGATGGGAAATCCGACATCTACATGTACGATATTTCTACTGAGAAGGAAACACGTATTACCACAAGTGGATCAGCATATAATCCTGCTATCTATGGAAACCTGATAGTGTACGAAAAACATGGAATCCCCAATCCGGATGAGCCTTGGAATATTAGTACTGATATTTATATGTACGATATCTCCACTCAACAGGAAGCTCAAATAACTACCAGCGGATGGGCATTTAACCCTAACATCTACGGTAATAGGATAGTGTGGGATGGGGGTGGAATCTATCTCTATGATATATCTACTAAGAATGTAACTACGATAGCTGAAGATTGGTGGGATGTTGACGAATTTGCGTCTTTCGGGCTCGTTAATAGTTATCCTGTTATTTACGGAAACTGGATTGTATGGTTTGGTCATGAGTACTTAGATGTAGACAATTATTACTGTATTTACTTATATGATCTCTCCACTCAGCAAACTACTGAGATAGCGTGTAATATGAATGAAGGCTTTAGTTTTCCTGATATCTATAATGATGAGATAGTATATTCAACAGTGGGATACGAGTCAGGAATGGCTGGAGAATATGTCTACATGTATACTATCTCCACTCAGAAGGAGACTAAGATCACAACCAGCGGATCAGCATCTGATCCAGCTATCTATGAAAACAGGATAGTGTGGCAGGATAAACGCGATGGATGGGATCATAGTGAATTCTATATGTTTGATCTCTCTACTAACACAGAAACTCAAATTACCACAAGTGGATCAGCATCCAATCCTGCTATCTACGGAGATAGAATTCCTGCTATTTACGGAGATAGAATAGTGTGGCAGGATTCCCGTAATGGAAACCCCGATATCTACATGTTTACCCTTGCTTCGGACGAGGTTCCGGAACCCCCTGTTGCAGACTTCAGCGCCAATGCAACAGAGGGTTTTGCTCCGCTTACTGTCCAGTTTACCGATCTTTCTGAAAATGCAACCGAGTGGGACTGGGACTTTGGTGACGGGGGTACTTCAACTGAACAGAACCCAGTATATACATACTTTGTAGCAGGGAACTATACTGTTAACCTGACAGTAAGCAATGAAAATGGTAAAGATTCAGAGCTTGCCACAATAAATGTTTCAGAAAAAACTGTTCCGGATGACAACGAAACCAAGGGTACGGAAACTCAGATCACTACCGATACCTCAAACCAGTTGAATCCCGATGTCTACGGTGACAGAATTGTGTGGCAGGATGACCGTAATGGAGGAAACGCAGAATACTGGAACCCCACTGGAAACTGGGATATCTACATGTACAATGTTTCCACTTCCACGGAAACCCGGATAACCACCGGTGAATCATGTCAGATCAATCCAGCTATCTACGGTGATAAGATCGTGTGGCAGGATGACCGTGATGGGAAATCTGATATCTACATGTACGATCTTTCCACTCAACAGGAAATTCAGATCTCCACTAGCGGAACAGCGTTCTACCCTGCAATCTACGGTGACAGGATAGTTTGGAAGGATGATCGGGATGGGATATCTGATATCTACATGTACGACCTCTCTACTTCAGAGGAAACTAAGATTTCTACCCTCGGATCAGTGTATTCTGGAGAATCGTATTCTGGTCCTGATATTTACAATGATAAAATAGTGTGGCAGGAATCTTACGAATCCGACTTTGGCACCCACCGTCTAGTCATGTATGACCTTTCCACTCAACAGGAAACTCAGATCGCCGAAGAACACCTAATCATGCCATATTTGGGTTTTTATGGTTTTGCTGTTCACGGTGATAAGATAATATATAATTATTTTATGACTGATGAAAATGGTTTTATCGACTTGTATGATCTCTCCACTCAGCAAACTACTGAGATCGCCACATTCGGATCCAGTCCTGATATTTACAGTGACAGAATAGTGTGGGTGGAAATGTCGATGGAGGGGGATCCTTATGGAGAACTTGAATACTACCATAATATCTACATGTATAACCTTTCCACTCAGGAGGCAATTCAGACTTCCACCAGCGGAGCAGCGTCTGATCCAGCTATCTATAAAGACAGGATAGTGTGGCAGGATGAACGCAATGGAAACCTCGATATCTACATGTTTACCCTTGCATCGGATGAGGGACCAGCTCCTGATGACAATGATACGGATGAGGGAAATGAAACAGATGATGATATTGAGGTTCCAGATGATGATACTGAGGTTCCTGATAACGGCTCCGATGATGGAGATGGCACCGGAACAGACGATGACACTGAGGTTCCAGACGATGCCGCTGGAGACGACTGTTTAACGCCTCTTGATAGTATGCAGGCTCTCAAGGAATATGTTGAATGTACATACAGGTGCCATGAAAAGACAAAAATAGGACTGGCTTCTCTCCTTGATAAGGCGATGTGTTTCTACGAAAATGGTGAGGATGAAAAAGCCATTTCCATGCTTAAGTCCTTCATCCATCTCGCTGAAAGTATGAAGGGATGCAAGCAGATCTCGGCTGATGAAGCGGACTACATGGTAAATGAAGCGAAGAAGATTCTCGACCAGATGGATGAAGGAGATGGAGCATGCAAAGAAAATGAGGTTCCTGACAATGGCTCCGATAATGTAGCAGGCTGTGTAACTGACGAAGTATGCGGAGAAACTAAACCAGTCTGCGAAGAAACCATACCCGTCTGCGAAGTAATTAAACCAGTTTGTAAACCAGTCTGCGAAGAACCCAAAGAAGTTTCTGAACCATCTTGTGACGAAGATCAACAGGATTCTGAAGATGGAGACGAAACCCCATCTTGCGACGAAGACCAACAGGATTCTGAAGATGGAGACGAAACCCCATCTTGCGACGAAGATCAACAGGATTCTGAAGATGGAGACGAAACCC